>ENA-OSAE01000369-OSAE01000369.1-marine-sediment-metagenome-genome-assembly--contig:-NODE-369-length-20817-cov-47.823042_pt1 | contig 20817 bp, 16 predicted proteins | sample MGYA00237870_ERZ529317 | MGnify/ENA primary metagenome ERZ529317 (study PRJEB26369, sample SAMN03142812) | marine sediment metagenome | biome: marine; feature: borehole; material: sediment... | reverse complement strand
CGCCGTAAGGCGCCCTTAAGGGTTGCCTTGACTGCCGAAGCTGGCCGGTGTAAAATTCTTGAGTCGAGCAAGGCTATCTAACCAACCCACGTATCTCTCTAAATAAAGTTTGTTAGATATATTAGCTTAACCCTTAACCAACTGTTTTGGAGAATAACCTTTTTTATTTATGATTATACAACACCCCACTGCTATAATCCTACCACGTGTTGTATCCAAATTTAAAACTCAGGGCAGCTCGCATAATGTTCTGCGCATCTGGTTATTAGAAACCATCGGGTTTCATCGAACCAGTATCAAGATATCTTTGATGCCATGATAGAGCTTTACCTATAATGTGAGGAGTGTGTTTAAACCTTCCCTTTTGAGCAGCTTCAAAGTATTCTTTCAACATATCTCTATAGTCGGGGTGAGCACAGTTCTCTATTATCTTTATGGCCCTTTCTTTAGGGCTGCTACCTCTCAAATCCGCCAAACCCTGTTCCGTCACAACTATCATCACATCATGTTCAGTATGATCATGGTGTGAAACCATAGGTACAATGCAGGAAATCTTTTTTCCTTTAGCAGTAGACGAAGTTGTAAATATTGAAAGCCTGGCATTCCTTGCAAAATCTCCAGAGCCTCCAATCCCATTTACCATACCACTTCCCATCACATGAGTCGAGTTGACATTACCATAAATATCCACTTCGAGTGCTGTGTTCATTGCAATAACTCCAAGCCTTCTTATAACTTCAGGGTTGTTACTGATTTCCTGAGGTCTTAGTATTATCCTGCCTTTATATCTGCTTATGTTATTATAAAACCTTATCAATCCCTGTTCTGATGGTGTAATGGAAGTCCCGGATGCTATAATCACTTTTTGTAAATCTATCAAATCCAGCATAGAATCCTGAATAACCTCAGTATAGCAGTAAAGGTTTTCAAATTTCGACTCCATTAACCCGGCTAACACTGCATTTGCTACACTTCCAACTCCCGATTGCAAAGGTAGCAAATTTTGAGGAAGTCTACCTGCCTTAACTTCTGCTTCTAAGAAATCTATAAGATAACCAGAAATTTTGCGCGCTATATCATCGATTTCACCCAATGGCCTCACATTATCAGGTATATCTGTTACAACAATTGCTTCTATTTTATCCGGGCTGCAGGGAATATATGGGGTACCTATTCGATCATCAGGTTTTAGTATAGGAATGGGTTTGCGATTCGGAGGGTTCTCAGGTGAATATATGTCGTGTATGCCTTCCAATTCCAGGGGTTGAGAAGTATTAATTTCAACAATTACTTTGTCAGCCCTCTCAACAAACACGGGGGTATTACCCACTGATGTTGATGGGATAATGTTCCCCTCTTCTGTTATCGCTACGGCTTCTACAATAGCTACGTCGATTTTCTCCAGATAACCATATCGAACATATTGAGGTGCATGACTCAAATGCATATCGATATATTCGCCTTTACCTTCATTTATATATTGTCTTATACTTTCGTCGGTTTGATACGGAAGCCTTTTTTTGATCGCTCCGACTCTTGCCAGAACACCATCCAATTCATCCCCTACAGATGCTCCTGTTAACAAATCAATTTTTATCCTTTCCCCTCTTTTAACTCTTTCTGCCAAAGCTAATGGAACGGCTTTTGGATAACCCGATGGTGTAAAACCACTAGCCCCTACCTTCATCCCATCCTTAATTAATTTTGCTGCATCATCTGCTGAACATATTTTACTCCTCAATCCGGGATGTCTAACACGTTCTTTCAACACATAACCCCCCTTTACGATCTTAAACCGAATGTTTCCCCTTCTCTATTTTCCTATAACAGCAGTTAAACTTTTAAAATAAGTTTTTACCCTTTCTCTCACTTGCCTTAAAATTTACAGCTTTCGAAAGCTACTTAGATAATCTAACCTGTATCTGATTTTCATGATTTTCCAACTAAATAAAAAAACGGCCCCTGTATCTGATAAGAATCAAATACGAGCCGCGATATACCTACTTCCCCGACAAAAGGTCATTTTGCCGCCATAGGTATAAGGCTTCAAATCGATTTTATTGATCTACCTATTGTTCTATTATATTTCAAATATTTCTGTAATGCAATAGTATTTTTTCTGAAAATTTTAAGCAGGTTGATTTCGTTAAGCTTTTAACACTCTTTCCTCCCAAAACATTTTTTGTTCCTGGAATTGCTCTGGCTGCAAGCTCTCATTAAGGATTAAAAGCCTTCAATTTTTGGTAAATCTAATTGAATTCCAATTCCCAACTTTTTTGCTATTTGAGCCATTTGGGACAAAGCTTCCCGCATTTCCGCTGCAGAATCGGATGTATGCCCTATATAAACGGTTTTTTACAAACCTCTACACCGGGATTTTCAGGATACATACCCGAAACTACAGGAACATTTAAATTCTCCACAACCGACTTCCAATTTCAGCACAAGCCGTTCCATATCTTCCGGCATTAAAGTCCGGACCTGTTGCAACAATATTCGGGGTATATTCCTTGATTTTATTAACAATAACTTGTAAAGCTTCCTGAGGGTTCACCTTAAAATAATTATCAGTTTCATATTAAGCATTTAAAGAACATTTCTTACATAAAAAAATTGTCGTCAACCCCCCCGTGCTGCGTTACTGGAGGTCTACGACAACTTTCTAATTTGATTGAGAAGATAAAAAGTTGCAGGTTCTTGTTTGCATCTATGGCAATAATCGTTTTTAAAACACTTCCAGGTATTGGTCAATTTCCCACTGATGTACCTGAGCACGGTAAATATCCCATTCGATTTTCTTTGCCTCAATAAAGTGCTTACAAATGTGTTCACCCAAAGCCTCGCAAATAACCTCGTCTTTTTTAAGTTCCTGAATAGCTTCATAAAGATTACCTGGAAGGCTTTCTATGTTTAATTCAGCTCTATCATCCGCATCTATATCATACATGTTTTTGTTTACAGGTTCTGGAGGCATGATCTTGTTCTTAATTCCATCAAGACCTGATTTAAGCATTACAGCCAGAGCTAGATATGGATTACAGGATGGATCAGGGCTTCTTAATTCTACCCGTGTACCTCTTCCCCTACGTGCAGGCACTCTAATCAAAGGACTCCTGTTGCATTCAGACCATGCTATATACACAGGTGCTTCATAGCCGGGCACAAGGCGCTTATATGAATTCACCAATGGATTTGTTATAGCTGTAAACCCTTTGGCATGTTTCATAAGGCCTCCAATATAGTAGAGAGCAACATCACTTAACTGGTATTTAGCATGAGGGTCATAAAAAGCATTCTCATTACCCTTGAAGAGAGATTGATGGGTATGCATACCGGAACCATTAATTCCATGGATTGGTTTGGGCATAAAAGTTGCGTGTAGATTATGCTGAAGGGCTATTGTTCTTACAACAAACCTAAAAGTCGCAATCATATCAGCCATGGTAAGGGCATCAGCATACTTGAAATCTATCTCGTGCTGACCCGGTGCCACTTCATGATGAGATGCTTCAATCTCAAACCCCATTTCTTCAAGTGCTAGAACCATATCCCGGCGTGCATGCTCTCCCAAATCTACTGGGGCAAGGTCAAAATATCCTGCCTGATCATGGGTTTCCGTCGTAGCCTTACCCTTTTCATCTCTGTTAAACAGAAAGAATTCCGGCTCCGGGCCGACATTCATTACAAATCCCATTTCTTCTGCTTCTGCAATTACCTTTTTTAAAGTACATCTCGGACAACCCTTAAAGGGTTCTCCATTGTGATCATATATATCACACATAAGCCTGGCCACAGCACCTTCTTTGGGCTTCCATGGGAAAACTGCAAAAGTTGAAGGATCGGGTTTCAAGTACATATCAGATTCTTCTATTCGCACAAAGCCTTCAATGGATGAACCATCGAACATCAGTTCGCCGTCTAAGGCTTTGTCCAGCTGATCTATTGGTATTGCAACATTTTTAATTATTCCCAATATATCTGTAAATTGAAGTCTGATAAATTTAACATTTAACTCATCTACCAATCGTTTAACATCTTCTTTTGTGTATGCAGGCACTTTATACACCTCTCCTTTTAATCTTCAGTTAAATTTTTTATCAACTCATCCAGATATGACGGTGGGTAAAGGGATTGCTTTTTTCTTCCCCGGTTAAAGTAAGATTTTGCATCTGATTCTACATCCTTTTTCTTTTTCCTGTTTGTTTTAGTGTGTTCTGCGTAATATTCCTTTATTTCTTTTATAGACATACCCTTTTGTATTAATTTTTTAATCTCTTTTAATTTTTCCACTTCATTAGGTGTATACAAACGTTTATTACCAGGGGTTCTCTTGGGAACCACAAGGCCCATTTTATCATAGTATCGAATTTGCCTCTCACTAAGACCTGTTAGTTCCTTAACTACTCCAACGGGATACACCGGAGAGTCCTGACCTAAATCTATTTTCCTCACTCCTTTCCTTAACCCGGCAATAGGTTTTTTATTTACCCTTATTCTATACACGAAAAAAATTGATGTCAAGCTTAATGTTAAGTTTTCTTACATGATTATGGATAATATTTTTGTAATAAAAAAAGGATTTTAATGTTTCTAAGGAGAATATCAATAAAAAATTTTATACAAAATTTGCAACCCCTTTGTAAATCATATAAAAATATGATCAAAAAGTAAAAAAATCTTATACTTCTAAGAATCCGCATTTAACCACACTTATTAAAAAATAGGGGGGGAGTTTATGGTCTTACCAGATTCTTTAGCCTTAGAAATAGTGTACAAAATAAAAAAAATAATTGGCTATGACATAAATATAATGAATGACAGGGGGATTATAATTGGCAGTACAGATAAAAAAAGAATTCATACTTTTCATCAGGGAGCACTGGAAGTTATAAAGACAGGAAAAAGTCTAGAAATAACAAAAAAAAATATTAATAAACTTGAAGGTGTTAAACAAGGAGTAAATTTACCAATTTCTTTTAATAGCAAAATAGTTGGAGTAGTTGGAATTACGGGAACCCCCTCTAAGGTTAAAAACTACGGGCAATTAGTTAAAACAATGGTAGAATTGATGTTGCAGCAGACATTTTTAGTAGAACAGATTCAAATGACTAAAAAATCAAAAGAGATATTTATATATGATTTGATTCATGGAAATTTATATGACACAAACGAAGATCAAATTATAGCAAGAGGAAAAGTTTTTGGTTTTGATTTAATTTTGCCAAGATTATGTATAGTTTTTAACACTAAGTTTGATTCTCAACAAAAATCATTAAAAACTAATGAATTTTTAAATCAAAATTTAACAAAAAAAATTTCTAATGTTATTGTCGATTATCTCAGTAATAACAAACAAGACATTATCATATCTTTGGGTAATGGCAATTTTGTCGTTCTGTTAAGTTTTATAAATCTTGATATTTATAAAAAAGAAATGGATAAAATTATTAATAAGTGTGAACATATTTGTATGATATTAAAAGAAAGATTTGATGTTGAAACTTATGTAGGTATTGGTTCACTATATAATTCTATTAATAAACTAAAAAATTCATATAAAGAAGCTTTAAAAGCAATAAACATAGGAAAAATGATAAAAGAAACTAGATTGGATTTATATCATCGCAAAAGTAATGTGTTTTATTTTAATGATTTAGGAATTTATCTTCTGATTGATAACCTCCCTGAAAAAACATTGAAAAATTATACTCAAAAATATCTCAATATAAACCATAACTTACACGACCTTTTAGATGAAACACTAAAAAAGACACTGGTTACATTTTTCGACTGCAACCTAAACATTAGCAAAGCTTCTAAAAAACTTTACATTCATAGAAATACATTATTATATCGTTTAAATAAAATTTTTAAACTTACAGGTCGAGATCCGCGCATTTTTAGTGATGCTATTGACCTAAAAATAGGCCTTATAATTGATACAATAAAAAACAGGAATCTAACAGCGAATAACAATTAAATTTTGAAAGGTCTGGTATTAAAAACCAGACCTTTTAATTTAATCTTCATCTACTTTAATTTTATTCAACACCTCTTTGTTCACTAGATTTTCTGGAGTTTTTCCTTTTAAACCTGCAGATAAATTTCTTGCTGCCATTATAGCCATCTTAGTCCTGGTGGCAATACTTGCACTTGCAATGTGTGGCAATATGATAATATTATCAAGCTTTAGTAAAGGATTATTAATATTGGGTGGCTCTGGATCCATTACATCAAGCCCTGCTCCAGCTATTTCATTGTTTACCAAAGCTTTATACAATGCCTTTTCATCAACTACAGGGCCTCTAGCAGTATTTATAAGTATAGCAGTTTTCTTCATCATACTTAAAGTTTTTTCATTTATGAGATGCTTTGTATCAGGTGTTAAAGGCACATGAATGCTAACAAAATCTGATTTTTGTAAAAGTTCGTCCATCTCAACAAATTCTAATCCCAACTCATTTTCTGCTTTTTCATTCCTATACAAATCATAATACAGCACTTTCATATCAAAACCTTTCGCCCTTTTGGCAACAGCATATCCTATTCTGCCCAGACCTATGAGTCCAAGCACTGCACCGTGTATATCTTGTCCTAACAGCAACATCGGTTCCCATGTTTTCCATTTACCAGCTCTAACAAATTTATCAGCTTCTACAATTCTTCTTGCTGTAGCCATTAAAAGGGCAAATGCCAGATCAGCAGTGGTTTCCGTTAATACTTCAGGTGTGTTTGTAACCATAATCCCCCGCGCTGTAGCTTCTCTTACATCAATATTATCAAACCCCACGGCATAATTACTAATGATTTTCAATTTTCTGGCCCTATTCATCACTTCCGCATCTATTTTATCTGTAAGCAAAGATAACAAACCATCAACATCTTCGACTTCCTCTAATAAAATCTCTTTAGGAGGTGGCAGTTCATCATCCCAAACCTTTATATCGGCTGCTTTTTTTAGAATTTTTAGGCCCTCTTCTAGAATCTTCCTCGTAACATACACCTTTGGTTTCAAATGTTCCATCTCCTTTCTTACTTAGTTACCCCTGAAAAAGTAGTAATTTAAAACTCATTTTCTCCATGGTATTGTTACAGAATCATCGGGTAACTCCTGCTGCATCAACCAACTCGGATGGTTTTTAGGAAATAATTGGAACCGTCGCTGATGAAAAGATTCAAAGCAAGTGTTTTCTCTGGTTCAATAGGCGCCTAAACTGTTAAACAACTGCTAAAAAAGAGACTTCTTCCAAGTTACATTTCTTCTCTAATAAATATGGTGCATAAATATCCTATATTTTACCAAAATGTAGATGCCATTATGAGATACAGCACTCCTTCGGGGCTTCCTATACCAGGCTGGCTATTCTCTGCAGGTTATAGGCAAATATTCCGTTAAATAATCTTTAACACTACTATAGCTGGAAAAATCCGTTTGGGCAAGCAGGCAGATATTGATTAGGCAAAAAAGAGTGTTTATGTTTTGTTCTTTAAATAATTAGTAATTGGCAAAAGGGAGAAAAATAGCTGTCACTACAAGTGTAATACGGATATAAGTAAAAGCATAAGGTAGAACCCACAGGGTTCCACCTTATGCTTTTTTGAAACATCTGTTTTAAACAAATACAGCGGCGATAGCTGATACAACCACAATAGTTACGATACCCTGAACCAAAGTTGCCATAGAGTGAGTTTTGTAGGCAGTCGATGTGTCAAGGCCAGAAAACTGGCTGACCACCCAAAAATAGCTATCATTTGCATGGGATATGGTCATGGCGCCAGCCCCAGTAGCCATCACTACAAGTGCTTTAGCTATAGCTGAAGTAAGTCCTAATGCAGGTAGTAAAGGGGCAACGATTGCTGAAGTTGTTATGAGCGCTACTGTTGAAGAACCCTGAGCAGTCTTCAAAGCGGCTGCTATTACAAAGGGGAGCAGGATTCCGATATGATACTGGGCCAAAGTTTGTCCCAGATAGTTTCCTATGGGTGTAGCTTTGAGTATTGAACCAAAGGCGCCGCCTGCGCCAGTTATCATAATTATTACTGCAGCATTTTTAAGCCCATCACCTATCCAACCATTTATATGTTCTTCACTCAAGCTAGGTAGCATGCGGAAGGCAATAAATACACCCAATAGAAGCGCCACGGTAGGATTACCTATAAACTCAAAAAATGTTTTAATACTCCCAGAGCCAAAAGGTTCACTAGGAAATGCTGCAATTGATTTTAAGGTTATCAATATGATTGGTATGACAATTGGGGCAAAAGCATCAAAATTGTTTGGTAGAGATTTATGTTGTTTTTGAAGTTCCTCATAATCTATTTCCAGTTGAGGTTCTACATAATATTTAGATGCCACCTTTACAGACCAGAAGTAACCTGCTAAAATAGCCGGAATGGATACAATTAACCCCACTAGAATGACTAAACCTAGGTCTGCATCTATAGTTCCAGCGGCGGCTATTGGACCAGGGGTAGGTGGAACTAGAGTATGAGTAGCATATAGACCTGTTGACAAAGCTACAGCCATAGTCGCCATAGATATCCCCGTTTTTTTAGAAAGAGCTTTATTAAGGGAAGAAAGAATTACAAAGCCGCTGTCACAAAAAACAGGAATTGATACTATTGCTCCGGTTATAGACATGGCCAGGACGGTTCTAGCCTTTCCAACGACTTTGAGAACGGCATTAGCCATTGTCAGAGTCCCCCCAGATTTTTCTAAAATAGTTCCTATAATTGTCCCGGCGATAATCACAATACCGATATACTTAAGTATTCCACCAAAACCACTAGTTATATTTGATACTACTTCCAAAGCTGGCATTCCGGACGCCAGGCCAACACCAAATGCAGCTAACAGCAATACCAAAAAGGCATGGAGCTTAACTTTAGCTGTCATATAAATAATAAATAAGATAGCCACAACTAGAATCAACAGAAGAATAGAACCTTCTTGCATGAAGTTTCCCCCTTTTTTAAAATAATCGTTTAATAGCTAACCAAAACTACTTTTAGTAATTAGATTAAAACACCTCCTTATCCACAAAAAATCCCCTTCGTCAAATTGCTAAAAAAATTCATTTATTTTATAATTTTTTTGTTTATTCTGTACGTCAATTAACAAAATACGAAATAACCTTTCTCCTGCCCGTTCTACAAGCAAATCAGCTTTCTGGAATGCTTCTTCCAGTGACATTGGTTTATCTATAATGCTCTCTATACCATCAATTCCATAGTCATACAGCTCATACGCATCATCTCTTATACTTCCAACAACAGCTATAACTGGTACCCCGTATTTTTTGGCAACTTTACATACACCGTATACTGTTTTGCCGTTTAATATCTGCTTATCAATCTGCCCTTCCCCTGTAACTACTAAATCGGCTTTTTTTACGTATTTCTCGAAATCCGTAACATTTAGCACGATGTCTATACCCTTTTTCAATTCTGCATTTAAAAAAGCAACTAACCCTGCACCCAATCCACCTGCTGCTCCTGCTCCGGGGATGTTCCTTATATCACGTCCCAGATCTCTTTCTACCACATCAGCTAAATGCGCAAGATTATCATCTAAAATTTTTACCATGTTTTCATCAGCCCCTTTTTGCGGTCCATACACATAGGCAGCACCATCGGGGCCACACAATGGATTTGCTACATCACAGGCCACTTCTATCTTTGCCGTTTTTATCCTTTCATCAATCCCTGTATTGTCTATTTTTGCTATTCTGCTTAATTCTCCACCACCAAACCCAATATCCTGGCCCTTTTCGTCAAGAAACTTTACTCCTAATGCTTGAGCCATTCCGACCCCGCCATCGTTTGTCGCACTTCCTCCTATTCCCATAACAATTCTTCCACAACCTAAATCCAGAGCTTTTTTAATAAGTTGACCGGTTCCATATGTTGTAGTAATCATAGGATTTCTTTTTTCAGGAGGTACAAGGGGCAAGCCCGAAGCTTTGGCCATCTCAATAATTGCGGTTTTTCCATCTTTTAATATACCAAAAGTAGCATTTACTTCCTCACCCAGAGGACCAATTACTCTCGCTTTAACAATCTCCCCTCCAACAGCTGAAATAAGAGTCTCAACTGTACCTTCCCCTCCATCTGCCATGGGAATTTTAATTATATCAACATCTTTTACTACTTTTTTAATCCCTCTTTCTAAAGCATCGGCTACTTCTTTCGATGATAAACTACCTTTGTAAGAATCAGGTGCGATTAGTATTCTCATTTTCTCTTGGCCTCCTAGCTCGTATAACCAACTATTCAATTGCAAACAGTAAAAATTTTAAATTGTTTTATAATCCAAATTTATTTTAATTCAATAGAACTTTAATAACAATTGATTTAATATACGAAAAATATTTTGATTTAAAAAAAATTTTTATGCATTTTTTACATAAAAATAAAGACCCTTTCTTTTGGGGTCAGATTATATATTTCTCAGGATAATAGTAGCCGAACTAAAATAAATAAACAATCCGACTATATCCAGGCTTGTAGTAACAAAAGGTCCTGAAGCAACAGCAGGGTCTTTGCCTAAACGATTTAACACCAGGGGGTCAACGAACCCATAACTGCAGCAATAACCAAAGACAAAGCCATTGATATTCCAACCACCAGACCGATCTCTGGTACACCCTGCCATATTGTTGCAACAATTGCTACTAAAAATCCACATACTGTTCCCAGAATAATACCTACTAGGCCTTTCCTTGCTATGTAGGGAAATTTTGTAGTTTTCTTCCAAATCTGTGATAATTTCGACGATGTCAGCTGGAGTTTTTGTTTCTTAAGATCATCCATAAGCTGAAGCTGCACATCTACTTCTAACTCTTCAATAACATCAGCTGTTTTATCGATATCAAGCATGGAAAATATAGTTTTAAGAAGGATTTCTACGGTGCTAACCAGGTCAATACTGAAGTTTTTTGTGTCACTGACCTCCTTTTAGGGGGCTGCTTATGATGTGAACAAAAACAGGTGGTAGCACGATCCCTCCTTCTTTTGATAATTTACCCCTGTAAGAAACCGGTTATAACAATCAGGATAAGGGTCCACTTTACCACCACCTTTCTGTATTGCCCATAAAAAAAAGCCCTTTTGACAAGCAAAAAGGGCCTTCATCCGCAAACTGCCAAAACAAGTGTTTCCTTTTTAATTCCTTGTTACTTTTATTGTATATCCTGAAGCCTTGAACGTCAAACAGTTTATTTTTAGGATAGCTTTTAAATCAAATATCAAGTTTCATATCTCCAGGCTTAATTAATTTTACTCTTCTCATGAGCTCTGAAAAAATAAGGGTTAAAATTGCAGGTGCTATAAAGTGGAGCAATAATATCCCGGGTATAGCAGCTGTTCCCATGGCTTCAATGGTACCAAACTGGCCAACGAGTCCACTGGTGCCCATTCCAGCTCCCTCTGGAACGTTTTCCATCTTAAATATAGTTGTGGATAAGGGACCCAAAATGGCACTGGTTAATATCGGCGGTAGCCAGATCAGCGGGTTCCTAACAATATTGGGGATCTGCAGCATTGAGGTCCCCAATCCCTGAGAAAACAAACCTCCCCAGCCGTTTTCCCTGAAGCTGGCCACAGCAAAGCCTATCATCTGGGCTGAACATCCCACTGTAGATGCGCCTGCTGCCAGACCACTTAGTTGAAGCATAATAGCCAAAGCGGCACTGCTGATGGGTAAAGTTAATATCATTCCCATCATTACAGCAACCAGCATACCCATAGGAACAGGATGCAATTCTGTTGCTCTCATTATAATTTGGCCCAACCCTTTCATGAAGGCATCAATACCCGGCCCTATAAACCTTGCCGCAGTGATACCTGCAGAAATAGTTACTGCGGGTGTTATTATAATATCCAGTTTGGTTTCTTTTGATACCAGTTTACCCATCTCTGCCCCAATAACTACAGCAACAAAGGCCCCGGCAGGTCCTCCCAGTTCCGCTCCTGCCATTCCTGTTACAACCGAAGGAAAGAGCACCAATAAAGGAGCTTTCAGCCCATGAGCAACAGCCACACCAATGGCAGGCCCCATCATCTTCATTGCAGCGAGGCCGAAATCTACCAGCATCTGTATACCTAATTTTTGACCCAATACTTTGAGGATAAGCCCTACAATCAAGGATGAAAACAATCCCTGAGCCATAGCTCCCAATGCATCTATACCATACCGCTGCAGGGATATCTCAATATCCTTTTTTTTCAAAAAACTATCTCTTTCAGCCATCCCTTTATCACTCCTGACTTCGCTTTTTACGAAAATATCCATACACGGATTCTGCAACTTTTTTATTCATCCCTTTTACCTGAATCAATTCGTTAATAGATGCCTGCTTTATGCTTTCTAAAGAGCCCAGTTCTTTTAAAAGAGCATTTCTACGTTTTGGTCCTATCCCTGGTATTTCGTCTAATACTGAAGTCAATGCCTTTTTGTTCCTCAATTTTCGGTGATATGTTATAGCAAACCTGTGGGCTTCATCCCTTATGCGCTGTAGCAGATAAAGCCCCTGGGAATTTGGTGGAAGTATAACTGGATCTTTTCTATCTTCAACAAAAACGTGTTCAAACTCTTTAGCCAGGCCTATGGCCGGTATATCCTCTAAACCAAGTTCCTTAAGGGCTTTCCGGGCTGAATTCAGCTGGCCTTTACCGCCATCAACCAGGATGAGATCGGGTAAAATACAAAACTTCCCTTCTATGCGACTTGTTTCTTGCTTTTTGATTTGTTCTATTTCTTTTTGGCTGTGAGCAAAACGCCTGTAGATGACTTCATACATGCTGGCAAAATCATCAGGACCGTTAACAGTTTTAACTTTGAATTTTCGGTAATCGCTTTTTTTAGGCTGCCCTTCTTCAAATACCACCATTGAAGCAACTGACTGCACGCCCTGAATGTTTGATATATCAAAAGCCTCGATTCTATACGGGGGTTCATCCAGATTTAAATATCTAGCTAATTCAGCCAAAGCTTCATCACACTGCTGCTGTTTTTTCTTAATGGTATTTTTTCTCTGTTTCATGTTCAACACAGCATTCTGATAAACCATTTCAACTAGCCTTTTCTTTTCTCCCCGTTGAGGGGTTTTAAGATAGACTCGGCTGCCCTTCTTTTCCGAGAGCCACTGTTCAATTAATTCCCTATCCTCCACTTCTTCCCCAACAAGAACTTCTCGAGGGATAAAGGTAATCCCTGAATAAAACTGTTTAACAAAGGAAGTTAGTATCTCTTTTCTGTTTAAACCGCTTGTCCCGGCTAAAATAAAACTGTCACTTTCTACAAGTTTTCCCTTCCTGATAAAAAATATCTGAACAAAGGCTTCATTATTATCTTTTTCAACAGCAATAACATCCTGGTCTTCCATAGAGGATGAAACAACCTTTTGCTTCTGTACTACTTGTTTTATTGCTCTTATTTTGTCCCTAATTTCTGCAGCCCTTTCAAAATTCATGTCCCGGGCTGCTTTTTCCATCTCCTTCCGAAGCCTGCGAATAAGCTCTTCCCCCCTGCCTCTTAAAAAAAGGATAACATCGTTTATCAGTTCGTTGTATTTCTTTTCACTTACTTTAACCTGACAGGGTGCCAGACATCTTTTTATATGATAATTTAAACACTCCCTATCTTTTATGGGAGTTCCAGTAAGGTCTTTTTTGCAGCTTCGAATTGGGAATACTTTTCTGATAAGCTTTAATGTTTCCCTCATTGCGCCGGCATTCACATATGGCCCGAAATATTTTGACTCATCTTTCTTTATCCTTCTCACTACAACTAAGCGGGGAAACCTTTCATTCATCGTTATTTTTATATATGGATAGTTCTTATCATCCTTCATAAGCACATTGTATCGTGGCCTGTGTTTTTTGATGAGATTGGATTCAAGGATCAGTGCTTCAATCTCCGAGTCTGTAACAATATAATCAACTTCCGCTATTTTTTTAAGCATTACTTCGATTCTAGGCGACTTTTGAGTTGATGAAAAATAAGACCTTACCCTTTTTTTTAGGGAAACTGCTTTTCCAACGTATATAATACAGCCTTTCGAGTTTTTAAACATGTAAACTCCGGGTTCATCAGGAAGAGATTCTAAGAATTTATCCATTTCTACCATTAACAGACACTCCTCTGTGGAGTTTAGCATTCTATATTATAACATAAAAGTTAAGTGTATTTACAACTGTTTTTACACAAAAAGTTTTCAAAAAGTGTAACAAAACCATGGCTATTTAATATATAATAATACTAAAAAAGAAATATTTGTTTTGCAAAGGGGAGTAGCTAGCAGAGAGATCTGCGTTAAGTTCGACATGCTGGCAAAAAATTTTTGCCCGGACTTAACCCGAGACTTTTGTGCTTGGTAGCGAGACTTTTGTTTCAGCTTACCAAAGGATGTTTATCCTGGTAAGGTTCGAAATAAAGGTCTCGCTTTTAATTTTGAACAACAAAAAACAGAAAAGAGCTCGCTGAAAATGCGAGCTTGAACCTTGATAATTTTAGGTCAATTAACCGACTCCCTGTATTTATAACTGGATACTCTCCTGGTTGTATTATTAAATTCTGCTTTCAAATGTTGAGATATAGCCTCTATAATCGTCATATCTCCATCCAACAACCTTAATGAAAACCATCTAAGATTCAGATATTCTGGTAAATAAAAGGATATTTTTTTGTTAAGCTTCTCAACAGTTTTTTCAACCACATCATCATAGTTTATTTTCAAAGGCTTAGTATACTGTAATCCTAAAGCAATTCTATATATTGATTCTTTTAAAAGATCTAAGCCCTCTCCCATTAAAGCCGATGTGGGTATCACTGGTACTCCGAGTTCGTTAGATAATCCTTTTATATCAATTTCTATATTTTTTCGCCGTGCTTCATCCATTAAATTTAAACAGACAACAACCCTATCCGTAATCTCAATGACTTGAAGCACCAGGTTTAAGTTTCTTTCAAGGCATGTTGAATCAACGACAACTACAGTTGCATCTGGTCGGGCAAAACAGATAAAATCCCTGGCAACCTGTTCTTCAACCGAATGTGCCAGCAATGAATACGTTCCCGGAAGGTCTATAAGTTTAAAAGATCTCCCTCTGTGAAGAAAAACGCCTTCGGCTCGAAGAACCGTTTTGCCCGGCCAATTACCTGTATGTTGTTTTAAACCGGTAAGGGCATTAAAAACCGTGCTTTTCCCTGTGTTGGGATTACCGGCTAAAGCAACTACAGGTTGTTCAGAAGAATCTGTAAAAACATGGAATTTTTCTCTTGAAGCTTTTGAACCACATGATTGATGGGTTAGCCCCATAGATTCAATCCCCCTCATCAATTTTTATTACCAGGATCTCATCTGCTTCTTCTCTCCGTAAAGCTATCACACTCCCTTTAATAAAATAAGCAGTCGGATCTCCAAACATGCTGCGTCTGATCACTTCAACTACACTACCTTTAACAAATCCCAGGTCCATCAAACGGCGTCTTTCCAGGCCTCTTAATGTCAAATGATTTACTATTCCCTTTTCTCCTGGTAAAAGCTCTGTAAGCTTTACTTCTTTTTTCAATAATACCTGCCTCCTTTAGCAATAAAAAAATAGCATCGTTATTTTTAATATATTAATGTTAATCAACATTTGTTACTTTGCCAATACACATCAAAAAAACCGCCCTAATACAGGCGGTTTAATACTATTTCTCAATTATGGGGTTACAGAACTTTATTCTCCTGGATTGACGTGCTTTTCAAAAACTGGTAGGGTTGAGTCGGGACAACCTTCTATATCTTTTCTAACGAGGCTACTCTTTAACACTCCAGTCTTTATCTTGGATGTTATCATTATTCTATGGTTGTTTTGGATGTTTGCTCTTGTTGAAATTCCGGGCATTACATAGTCAACCGGTATTCCCTCCTCATCCCATCCTCTGAATTTATAATACTTTTACCATGGTTTCCAACTGTTGAGGAGTAATTACCTTTTGCACGGGCCCCATGGGTTCTTCAAAAAATCTCCAGGGAAGATTTGATCTGAGTTAAAAACAATCTTTTCATCCTTCCCTATTTTAAAACTTCCCATATCTTCTCAACATCTCTGCCTTTTCTATTCTTCCTAATTTCACATAAGCCTGATATTCATACTCCAGGGATAGCACAGGAATTTTCATACCTTTTATGTTTACAAATTTTCTGTAACGTGTTACATCAACAGGAGGTTCCCACTCTCCGTTTTCAAGCTTTTTTTGTATATCACCCATTATTTCTACTTCCACCCCATCGATACAGAGTTTTCCAAAATGAGACTTTATTGCATCTGTGGAAGAAAAAGAAACCTTTTGCGTCACATACTCTGAAAAAAGTCCTTGAATCTCATATGCTCCTTTTTTATTTGTTTGTACATCTATGTCATTAACTTTTATTGGTATTCCCTGAAGGGCAAAACTGGTACTGCCTGTAAGGGCCCAATCAATCTTCCTGTTTCCAATACGGATATACAATTTACGCAAAGCAGAAAGATGGCTATCAGGAAGCATCTACATCCCTCCTTTTAAACCCCTTATCACCACTGATAAAGGGTTCTTATCGAAAATCATTCCAGCAACAATACCTGCAGGATTGCAACTATCATCATTAGCCCTGATGCAGGAATTAATAATCGATACACCGGTGCCAATTTTACTTTAAAGTACTGTTTTGTTAAAACCATACATAGGTGAATAGGAGACAACAAATAGCCTAAAAAAATGGAGGTAAACAACAGGGAAACATATGGCCCCACAGCATGCACCGGAATCATGGGAGAAAAGATTGCGATAAGCAATCCCATTGCTGCTACGTGCACACCAGTAACATATGCTGATACAAACCCCAAAAGTATTATCATAACAACAAGGGGAACCCCTAATCCGATAAGGGTTTCAGCAATAATATCAACTGCTCCTGAAGCTTCAACAACTGACTTGAAACCCATTACCCCGGCAATAACCAGCATAAGATTGTATTTGACTCCCTTTGTAAAAAAGCCTTTTATTCGCCGTTTATATTCCTTAACAACTTCATTTTGGGGAGGATTTTTTATCACAGCCAGAGCAAGGCCCGCAATAACTGCTATATAGAAGGGTATCTTAAACAAAATTGCTAAAACAAGTATGCTTAAAATTGGTAAAAAGCTCAATAAAAATCGTTTACAGCTTTTAAGCAGGTTATCATTTTTGGTTTGTGTATGGGGTTCAGATTCCACATCCTTAAAAAAGATAAAGTATGCCGATACAACCCCTGCTGCCATTATGAGAAAGTTGTATTTGATTATAACTACTTTCTCAATGTTTAAAAGCTCACTAGCCAGTATTATGGGAGAATACAACGGGTATATATAATATCCAATATGTCTGAAGAAAAGATTTATTGCAGTTTTACTTGTATTACTCAACTCTATTTTGTTTCCGCTTTCTTCAACCATGGGTGCTGAAAGGATTGCACCCCCTGGAACCGAAAGTGTTCCTATTAATGCTGGCAAGACCATAGTTAGTAGCTTTGTATTTTTAAATATAGCTATAAGAGAATCAATCATCCCATCAAGGTCACCAGTTTCTTTTAAAACATAACCAAGCCCGCTTATTAAAGCCACTACTGTCATTAGCTGAAGGGATATGGGATCAATTATCCCCTCAAATATAGAAATACTTATCTGTTTTATTCCCAACGTGGAAAACAACCCTACAATAATGGCTCCTACAAAAAGAGATATACCTATATCAATTTTTTTGTAAATAAGGAACATTATCGTTACAAAACTTAAAGCTATCCCTATAACTTCCATTTAGTTTTCACTCCCAATTATTCTTTGTACGCTTTTTTGAACACAATCAAATAATCCTGTTTAGTCATCTCCCGTGGATTACTCCTGGTAGAAATGTTTTTAGCCGACATCTCTGCCAGTTTATCCAGGTCTGCTTCCTCTACATCCAGGCTTTTAAAAGGTGGAAGGTTAACATCCGCAACAAGCTGTTTGACCCTCTGGACAGCCTTTGCTGCACCATCATCAATAGTTTCAAACTCCTCTCCCATGGCTTCAGCAATCCTGGCGTATCTTTCTTTGCAGAACTCCATATTGTATTCCATCACATATGGTAAGAGAATAGAATTACACACCCCATGAGGTGCGTCATACATTCCGCCCAAAGCTTCAGCCATACAGTGTACAGCACCCACATCAGAATGGCTAAAAGCAATTCCCGCCAGTAAACTCCCCAGTAACATACCGGATCTCGCTCTGATATCAGAACCGTTGAACACTGCGGTTTTCAAGTTCTTCGATATGAGTTCTACTGCATACAGAGCCACAACATCACTTATGGGTTCCGCAACCTTCACGGTATAAGCCTCAATGGCATGGGTGAGGGCATCAACACCTGTTGACGCTGTAACATGGGGCGGCATAGTAATGGTTAATTTTGGATCGATCAAAGCAACTTTCGCCGCTATGTAAGGGCTTTTAACCGTCATCTTGTAATTGTTCCTTGTATCCGTTATAACAGATGAGAAGGTTACCTCACTACCGGTACCCGCTGTTGTTGGTATAGTTATAAGTGGAAGGATAGGACGCTTAACCGCAGTTTTGCCTTCATAATCCTTTATCCTATCTCCTTCATGGGTGGCCAACACACCAATGGCCTTGGCACAATCAATAGGGCTCCCTCCCCCAACAGCTACCATTACATCAGCATTGAATTCTCTGACTATTTTTGATCCCTTCTCGACATTGTAATCCTTAGGATTTGCTTCAACTTCATCGTAGATTCTGTATTCAATCCCCGATGTATCCAGTATTGATGTAACTCTATTAACCAATCCTGCTTTCATAATACCGGAATCTGTTATGATAACAACTTTTTTGGCCTGGAGCTTTTCCAACTCTTCCTTAAGTTTTTCTATTATACCTATTCCATACTCAATTCTTGTAGAAAGCTCAAAACTAAAGGGTTTCAGTATGTTATCCATTTTTTATTCCTCCCACATAAAATTAAATTTTTATTCGCCACTGCCTTTTTATTATCATAAATAATTTATTCAGCAAAACATAGCATTTCCCTTTTTTGTTTTTAACAAAAATGGCTATACCTTTTAATCAGCAACTTTTTTATATATTGAGGCTGGACTTAATCAACATCGCGTATAGCTTTTTGGATGGAACCTCGCCTTGTTCAGGGTAAAATCGGACCGAATTCAATGCAGCTTCCTGCCGGTGAATCCTTCCGAGGACGTCCTGCCCCCTCATTCCGATTTTGCTCCTATCTCATTGTTTTAAGTTAAAACTCTTTATTTCTTAGTTTTTTAATGTATTAAAATCAGCAGTAGCCAAAGCTGTGGATATGCCGCAGCTTATGTTTTTATCTACAATCAATCATTCATTACATCGCACCTCACTCCTGGAACCTGCCAGGGGTAAAGGCTCCCGCTCCTACCACTCAATTGTGGTTGAGTGCCAGGCACTTAACTAAATACATCCGTAAACTGCAGTAAACCTGGGATTGACCAAATATATCTAAAACTTTTTAATCCCCGGGCTTTGTCTCACCCATACTCTGCCCTCGACTACCCTATCATTCCTCACAGGGTCTTTGCCCTTACTTTCCTTCGTCCTGTCTTTTGAGGGCGGGTGAGGCGCTTTGTTCTTTTGCACAGGGTCATAGCCCTAATGGAGCGTTACGGCATCCTCACCCGGGAATTAAAATTATAACCTTGTTTACGCAGCATGTTTTAATTGGGCTTCCCTTTTGGGACCATATACTTTTGATGCATCATATTCCTTCCCCTGGGTTATTAGGGCAAATAAAACTCTTAAAAGTTTGTTGATTATGGCTACTAATGCCTGTTTTGATTTCAACGGATTGTTCGGCCGAGTTTTAAGAAGCTTGTAAAGGACCTTAAACTCCTGGTTTTTGCTCACTAATATCAATGACGCCTGGTACAGTATGCTCCTTAAACTGCTCCTGCCTCTTTTGGATATTGTGCTTCTGCTCTTTCTTTCGCCTGAACTGTTCTCTACTAAGTTGTAACCAGCAAGCTTCCTTATCTGCTTCCAGCTATCAAACCTTCTTACATCTCCTACCTCCCCTAAAAAACTGGCTGCGGTTACTACCCCTATACCGGGTATGCTCAATATTGTGTCTTTTAACCGGGTCCTTTGTAATGCTTTCTCCAGCTGTTGGTGTATTTTTTCTAGCTCCTCTTTGTAAAACTGAAGTTCCCTCAATATTGACTTTAACCTCACTCGGGCTGCCTCTAATCCTTCCTCTACTCCTATGGATTCCTGAGCCGCTTCCTTTAACTTCCTTGCTCTTTTTTCTCCTACACGGTTTCTACTGGCCTGTTTTAAAAACTCTGTCAGCTGCTCTATGCTCTTTGCCCTTATGTCTTTGGGAAAAGGCAAATGGTTTAATATATACCATGATGCTTTACCCAATAAGTCTTTGAATATTCTCTGATACTCGGGAAAGTATTCATCTAAAAATGCTACCAACCTGTTTTTTGCACTGTTGTATTTTTGCTTTAACTGCTGCCTTGTGGCTGTTAATACCCTGAGATCCTGATATATTCCTCGGGGTATGTAAAGCTCGAAAAACCTTCCTTCACTCACTAAATGGGCTATGATATATGCATCTTTTTTGTCGTTCTTGGTAGGGGAATTGTCATCGAATTCTTTGCTCTTCTTGACATGATGGGGGTTTACTGTTACTACTGTATATCCATAATGGATTAAGTAATGGGCTAAGGGCTTCCAATAATGACCTGATGGCTCAATACCTATTAC
>ENA-OSAE01000367-OSAE01000367.1-marine-sediment-metagenome-genome-assembly--contig:-NODE-367-length-21065-cov-16.228129_pt1 | contig 21065 bp, 18 predicted proteins | sample MGYA00237870_ERZ529317 | MGnify/ENA primary metagenome ERZ529317 (study PRJEB26369, sample SAMN03142812) | marine sediment metagenome | biome: marine; feature: borehole; material: sediment... | reverse complement strand
GCGGAGGTAGCCGACGGCCTTCTCCCCGTCGAGCACCTGGAGGCCCGCCTTTATGTCGATGACGAGGTCCTGCCAGGGGTCGACGTAATACATGTCCTGCTCGACGTAGACCTCGACCCCTCCGAGGAGGTCTATGATCCTGGCGACCCCGGCCGAGTTCACCCGCACGTAGTAGTGGATGGGCACGTCCAGGAACTCCGAGACAGTAGCAATCAGGGCGTCAGGTCCTCCGTCCGGGTAAGCGTGAGCGTGTCCCAGCTTGTCGTACCCGAAATCCTCGCGGCCGCTGATGATGACCCTGGTGTCGCGGGGCAAGGCGAGGATACCGACATCGGCCGTCATCGTGTCCACGCTCACCAGCATCATGGTGTCGGTGCGCGAGCCCTGAGCCTTGTGGATGTCGAAATCGGGAACAGCCCGGCCCTGCCTGTCCAGCGGTGCGTCAAGCCCCATGACGAGGATGTTCACCCTGGTCCCGGGGACGGCCTCCGCCAGACTCACGAAGTGGACGGGGTTCGTCAGTCCGCCGAGGAAGACGTAAAGGGCTGCGAAGGCCGAGATGACCAGGACGACCAGGGCAAGGCCGGCGAAGGCCAGCATGCGGGCGATTCTCCGGCCGCGCCGTCTCCGGTTCCTTTCCGTCCGACTGCGCGGGAAGAGCCCGATGCCCTCACTGTTCTCCCGCGCGGGCCTCCTCCGCCCGAGCAAAACCGACAATCTGTTTCAGCCCCTCCAGACCTCCCGGCTTGCGCGCCGGCCGGTCCTTATACGGTTTACATAATTCTAAGACGGTTTTTGTCCATTTTACTACATACCCTCGGCGCCCGCCAGCCCGCGGGGGCCCCGCAGCCCGACACCCGGGGTCAGCCGCGGTAGAGCCCGTGTCGGCGGATGTACTCCTCGACGGCCTCCGGCACGAGGTACCTGATGGACCTCCCGCTCCTTGCCCGCCGCCGGATGTCGGTCGACGAGATTCCCATGGCCGGGGCGTCCACCCGGAGTATGGACACCCCGTACCGCCTCTCGAGCTCCCTGAGCCCCTCCCGGACGGCCTCACGGGACAAGCCCGGCCGCTCCGCGGCGATGAAGGTGCACAGCTCGAAAAGACGCTCCGGATGCCGCCAGGTGTCGATCTCGAGGATGGCGTCCGCGCCGGTGATGAAGTAAAGGCGGGTGCCGGAAGGATAGGAGGCCCTGAGTTCCTCGAGAGTGTCGACGGTGTAGGAGGGACCGTCCCTGTCCAGCTCGGCCCGGCTCACCTCGAAGCGGTCGTTCGACCGCACGGCCAGCTCCACCATGTTGTAGCGGTGCTCGGCCGGTGTGATGACCTGTCCCCGCTTGTGCGGGGGCTCGCGGGCGGGGACGAAGACGACCTTTTCGAGGCCGAACTGCTCGACGGCCGCCTCTGCCGTCACGAGGTGGGCCAGGTGGATCGGATCGAAGGTCCCGCCCATGACACCTATGCCCGCCGAAGTCCACTCTGGAGTCAAGTCCCCACCGCCCAGCGTCACGTTGGTCTAAACCTACCACGGAGCAGGGGGAATCCCTTCGTGCGGAAGCCGCAGGGGCCTCGCGGGCCGGCCGCGGCGCTGCTCCGTAAGGTCCGGCCGCGGCGCTACTCCGTGAAGTCGAACTCGAACCCGGCGATGCGGACGGTGTCTCCCGGTCCGGCCCCGGCCTCCCGGAGGGCCCGGATCACCCCGCGCCTCCGCAGACGGTGATAGAGACGCCTCACCGCCGCCTCATGCTCGAGGTCGGTCATGACCACCATCCGCTCCACGTCCTCCCCGGACACCACGAAGACCCCGCCTTCACGGGTGACGGTGAAGCCTCGGCGTCCGGCCTGGGCCTCCTCCGGGGCCGGCTCCGGGGCTCTGCGGTCCGCGGCCCCCACCTGCCGACGGCTCTCCACGGCCGCCCGCGACAGCTCGTCGGCCACAGCGTGAAGAACCCGGTCCAGGCCCTCGCCCGTGAGAGGCGACGACCGGTAGACCTTTTCGGCATGACCGCTTCGGCGGAGATGGTCCTCCAGCCGGCAGGCCCTCTCCTCAGCCCCGTCCACGTCGACCTTGGTGGCCACGACGATTTCGGGCTTCTCCGTGAGCGACGGGTCGTAGAGCCCCAGCTCCCCGCGCACGGTCAGGTAGTCCCTGACGGGGTCGCGCCCGGAGAGCGGAGAGACGTCGACAAGGTGCACGAGGATCTTCGTCCGTTCAACGTGGCGGAGGAACCTGTCGCCCAGACCGCTCCCGGCGTGCGCCCCTTCGACAAGCCCCGGAATGTCGGCGAGGACGAACGAAGCTTCCGGCCGCCCGGGAACGGCCACCACACCGAGGTTCGGGGCAAGGGTTGTGAACGGATAGTCGGCTATCTTCGGCCGGGCCGCCGACACGCGGGAGAGGAAGGTGGACTTCCCCGCGTTGGGCATGCCGACCAGACCGGCGTCGGCCAGGAGCTTGAGCTCGAGGACCAGGGTCAGAGCCCGGCCCGGCTCACCCTTCTCGGCGAAGGTCGGCGCCCGTTCCGTCGAGGTGGCGAACCGGGCGTTGCCGCGCCCCCCGCGCCCGCCGCGCGCGACGACGAACCGCTGGCCGGGCTCGGTGAGGTCGGCGAGGAGACGCCTTTCCCCGCCCGTCACGTCCCACACCACGGTACCCGGGGGCACCGGCACCACCAGGTCCCTCCCGCGGGCGCCGGAACGCTTCGAAGCCCCCCCCGGTCGGCCGTTCTCGGCGGAGAAGTGCTGCCTGTACTTGAAGTCCAGCAGTGTCCGGAGGCCCTCATCGACCTCCAGGATGACACTGCCGCCGTCACCCCCGTCACCGCCGCTCGGCCCCCCTCGGGGCACGTACTTCTCCCGGCGGAAGGTGACGGCCCCGTCCCCGCCGCGACCGCTTCTGACGAATATCCTCGCCTCGTCGACGAACATGGCTACCTGACGGTGACGACCAGCTCCACCTCTTCCCCCTCTTCCCCTCCGGGGTAGGCGATCCCCACACTGCCCTCCCGGGGCTGTCGGCACAGGGAGAAACCCGCCGAAGCCAGGGCGGCCTCGACTGCTTCGGGCGGAGGGACGGCCCGGGCCGGAAGCCTCACCACGACCTCGGGGTGTCCGCCGCCCGGTGCGCCCACCTCGACCCGCACCTCTGAGACACCTTTCGCGGCCGCCTCACGGGTGACCACGCCGAGCACGGCCGACACGGCCGCGGCGAGGTCCTCGGCACCGGTACCAGGCGGTCCGACGGGACCCGTCCCGGCCGTCTTCTCACCGCCGTCCTCGGCGCACCACTTCCCTGAGAACCGGTCCTCGGCCGCCGCGGCGGCGGCCGCATAGACGGGGTCCACGTAGACAGCCGTCCCGAGGGACATGCGAACACCTTCGGACGCCGCCCGCTCCTTGGCCACGAGCAGGACGGCCTCAAGGTCGGGCAGGTCCAGGTGCCCGAGGGCCGACTCCGCCTCGATGCGGGAGGTCACCAGGTCCAGGTGGGCCGAGGCCTTCTCCGCCCGGCCGAGCTCTAACCACCCGCGGAGGACCTGCAGGTCGTTGGCGAACCTGTGACGAAGCCCCCTGACGACCCCGACCAGGTCCCCGGCGGAGACGAGCGGCCTCGGCCGGCGTCGGTCACAGGCTCTCCGGTCGAACCACCTCATGGGGCCAGAAGGCATGGGACCACTCCCCCGACAGGTCTAAGGGTTCCCCTGTCCGGCCTGTGCTCCTACCGCGTCACAGCACTGCCACCCGTGAACCTCTGCGAAGCCGACTCGGTCGTCCTCGTCCACCTTGTACACCGAGCGGGAACCCGACAGGGTTCCCGCATCTCCCTCGCTCATGCTTCGCCGTCGGGCCGACCCCGGCGGCTCGCCTTCCGGCGCGCCGTCTGCCGGTTCGGGCCGACACACCGGCCTAGCCGGCCGACATCTCCGCCACCGGCTCGGTCATCCGGAGGTCCCCCGTCTCGACGGGGCGGACGCTGACCCTCTTCTTCCGCTTGCCCTGTCGCTCGAAGCTGACGTAGCCGTCGACAAGGGCGAACAGCGTGTCGTCACGGCCGCGCCCGACGTTCTCTCCGGGAAGGACCTTGGTGCCCCTCTGACGGACGATGATGGACCCGGTCGTCACCAGTTCGCCGTCGTGACTCTTCACGCCCAGGCGCTTCGAGTGACTGTCACGACCGTTCCGGGTGCTTCCCATACCCTTCTTGTGAGCCATATCGACACCTCCTTGCCCTTTCCGGAGCGGAGCCGCACCGGCCGCCGCGCCTAACCCTCTATCTCCTCGATGAGGACGCGCGTCTTGACCTGCCGGTGGCCTTTCTTCCGCCTGTAGTTCACCTTCGACTTGTACTTGAAGACGATGACCTTCTTGTCCTTGAACTCAGAGACGACCTTGCCCTTGGCACGGGCGCCCTCGACCACGGGGTCGCCGACCCTGACCTCCCCGTCGTCCTTCGCCAGGAGGAGGACCCTGTCGAAGACGACCTCGTCTCCCTCGTCCGCCTGGAGACGCTCGACGTCGATGACGTCTCCTTTCGTGACCCTGAACTGCTTGCCTCCGGTTTCGATGATGGCGTACACGGCAGACCTCCGAAAAACGAGCCCGGCGCGTCCCGTGCTGGCCGGAGCAGACCGGGCTGGTAAGAACAATTCAATTTAGCACGCAGGAAAGCTCAGTGTCAAGGGAGGTCGAGGCGACGACGGCCGCGGGGCCGCACCGGCACCGCCTCGGGCCGGGCACCGCGTCCCCTCAATCCTGCGTCGCGTCCACGACCTTGGCCTTGGCGTAGGTCCGGTGGACCTTGGTCACCTCGACGCGCACCTTCTCCCCGACGAGCTTGGCCCCGCCCTCCACGTCGAGGACGTAGCCCTCGACCCGGGCGATACCGTCCCAGAGGTTCGAGACGTGCGGCTCCTCCACCTTGACCTCGAGCACCTGACCCGGCCGCACGGGGAGGGCCTTGGCTTCCACATCCTCCTTCGTCCCCACGGCCCTCACCACCATGTTCTCGATGTGACACTGGTCCGAACCACGGATGTAGATGGACTTGCCCGTCTCGTTCTCCAGGGCGCGGAGGTTCGTCCCGCCGGCCCCGATGAGCAGGGCGGCCACTGAGGGGTGGACCTCGACGAGGATGGCCTCTTCGGGATTGCGCCTGAGGAGGGCCTTAATCTCGCGGCGGAGCTTGGCGGCCACGCTCTCCTCGGAGAGCACCCGGCCCTTCCCCTCGCAGTAGGGGCAGGGCTTGTGGAGCATGTCGTCGAGCGACTGCTTGGCCTTCTTCCGGGTTATCTCCACCAGCCCGAGCTGGGTTATCCCCAGGACGTACGTCTTGGTCCGGTCGCGCTTGAGGTGTTCCTCCAGGGTCTGGAGCACCTTGCGCCGGTGGCTCGCGCTCTCCATGTCGATGAAGTCGGCGATGATGATGCCGCCGATGTCCCTCAGGCGGAGCTGGCGGGCGATCTCCCGCGCCGCTTCGAGGTTCGTCCGGAAGACGGTGTCGGCCAGGTCCGTGCTTCCCACGTATTTCCCGGTGTTGACGTCCACGGCGGTCAGGGCCTCGGTGCGGTCGATGACGAGGTAGCCGCCGCTCTTGAGCCACACCTTCCGCTTCACGGCCTTCTCTATCTCCGGCTCGAGGTTGTACAGGTCGAAGATGGACCGCTCCCCGCTGTAGAAGAGCTCGACACGCCTCTTCAGCGAGGGGGCGATGTCGTCGAGGAGCTCCAGGACCTTCTCGTACTCCTGCTTGGAGTCTATGACGAAGCGGTCGACGTCCTCGGTGAACGAGTCGCGGATGATGCGGTAGATGAGGCCCATGTCCTTGTGAAGGAGCCTGGGCGCCGGCCCTGAGCGGTACCGCTCCTGGATCTTCTTCCACAGCCTCATGAGGAACTCGGCGTCCTGAGCGAGGTCCCGCTCGCTCTTGCCCTCGGCCACCGTGCGGACGATGAGGCCGACATTGTGCGGCCTTATCTTCTCGGCGATCCGCCGCAACCTGTCGCGCTCGCGGTCCCCCTCGATGCGCCTCGAGACGCCGACGTAGTCGACGGTCGGCATGAGGACCAGGAACCGCCCCGGCAGCGTGCAGTGGGTCGTGACGCGGGCCCCCTTGGTCCCGATGGCCTCCTTGACGACCTGGACCATGATCTCCTGCCCGGGCTTCAGGATGTCCTCGATGGCAAGCTTCCCGTTCCGCCTCTCGTGCTCGACCCTGAAGTGGTCTTCGCCCTCCTCGTCGACGTTCTTGGCCGGGAGGGCGTCGCTGACGTACAGGAAGGCGTTCTTCTCCAGGCCGATGTTCACGAAAGCGGCCTGCATGCCCGGAAGGACGTTCTCAACCTTGCCTTTGAAGATGCTGCCGACCGTTCTCTGTCCGCTGGGACGCTCGTAGTAGATCTCGACCAGACGGCCGTCCTCAAGGACGGCGGCCCGGGTCTCACCCGGTTCGACATTCACCAAAATCTCTGTCTGCACTTGCGTCACTCCTGAAAGGGGCCTGTGGCCCGAAATCAGAAACCGCAAACCTCTGGAAGCCCGCTCTCGCCGGCCGCGCCGCGACGCCCTCTCTCACCTCAGACCGAGCCTCACGGCAGAGACCCGCCTGGGCCCCGCGCCCGGGTCGAGGCCGAGCTCCCGCCACAGGAGAGCGGCGACCTCCTCCGGACGTCCGACACCGTGCCCCGTCAGGGCCAGCTCCATGTAGAGGACGACCTCGTCCCCCGCGACCTCGCGGGCCTCGACCCGACGGACCAGGGGGCGGACGTCGACCACCTTCCCCTTCACCGTCCCGTCGCCGGCCGCGCCTCTCTCCCTCGTGACCTCGAGGCGGTCCCGGCCGAGGAGGCGCGCCGCCGCCTCACGCCACTCGCCCAGGCTCCTCCCGCCCGCCGAGACCCGGACGAGATAGGTCCCCGTGTCCAGCTCGGACATCAGGGAAGGGCCGTGAGGGGTGACGTAGCGGGCGTCGTGCACGGTGAGACCCTCCGGGAGGGCCCGGTTGAGCCTCCGGGCGACCTCTTCCGGCGAAACACGTCTCTCAAGCTCCATGTCAAGGTACTCACCGAGGCCCGCCATGCCCACCGGCAGGGGCCAACCGTAGGCTATCCTCGGCGCCGGACTAAAGCCCTCACTCATGGACACCGGAAGACCGGCGCGCCGCACGGCCCGCTCGAAGGCGCGGATGAAATCGAGATGGGAGATGAAACGCAGGCGGCCGGTCTTGGAGAAGCACACCCTGAGCCGCCACCGGGGGGAACCGTGCACCGGGCTGCCCGCCGTCACGTGCCGTCACCCCCGGTCTTCCCCCGCCCGGCCCTGTCGGCCAGAAGGGTCACCGCCCCGGTGGACGCGCAGACGCCACACCCCGAGCAGGTCGACCAGCGGCAGTCCGCCGTGCCCTCGCCGGCGAAGGCCTTCTCCCGCTCGCGCCGGAGGAAGCCCTCCTCGACCCCGCTGGACAGGTGTGACCACGGGAACACCTCGTCGGCGCTCCGCCGCCGGTTGGCGTAAAAGGCCGGGTCGAGACCTTCCACGCGGAAGGCCTCTTCCCAGACGTCAGGGCGGAAGTGTTCCGTCCAGCCGTCGAACCGGGCCCCCCGGCGCCACGCCGCGAGGACGACGTCGGCCACCCGGCGGTCACCGCGGGCGAGGACGGCTTCTAGACGGGCCATCTGGGGGTTGTGCCAGTCGACCTTGACCCGTGGCCGCCTCCGGCGCCGCTTCCCCCCGGCTCCACCGCCGTCGCCCAGGGCCTCTCTCACCAGCCCGACGCGCCTTGCGGCCTCCTCGGGAGTCACCTGCGGCTCCCACTGGAAAGGTGTGTGCGGTTTGGGCACGAACGTGGCCAGGCTCAGCGTCAGAGAGAGCGGGCGTCGCGAGACCATGTTCCCCGTTCCCCGCTCCCGGTAAACCCTTTGCACCTCCGCGGCCTGGGCGGCGATGGCCTTCACGTCCTCGTCCGTCTCGGTGGGCAGACCCACCATATAGTAGAGCTTGACCCTGTCCCAGCCGGCCTGGAAGGCGGCTCGGACGGCCGACAAGAGGTCCTCCTCTGTCACGCCCTTGTTGATGACCGCCCTCAGGCGCTCCGACCCGGCCTCCGGCGCGAAGGTCAGGCCGGTCTTACGGACCTCTTGTATCTTAGACGCGAGGTCGACCGCGAATGTGTCGGTTCTCAACGACGGGAGGGAGACACCGATTCCCCGGTTCCTGTGCTCGGCGACAAGCTCCCGCAAGACGTGGGCCACCGGTCCCCAGTCGCACGTCGACAGAGAGGCCAGGGAAACCTCCTCATAGCCGGTGCCGGCCAGGATGTCCCTCACCGCCCTGACGACCTCGGTCCCGCTGCGCTCCCTCACCGGGCGGTAGATGACGCCCGCCTGGCAGAAGCGGCAGCCGCGCGTGCAACCCCTCATGACCTCCACGACGGCGCGGTCGTGCACCGTCTCGATGAGGGGCACGACCGGGGCGGGCGGGGGCGGGAACCGCGAGAGGTCGCCCACGACCCGCTTCACCACGGGAAACGGCGCCACCGGGTCGGTGGGCTCGATCCGGGCCACCGTCCCCTCGTCGCGGTAGGTGACCTCGTAAAAGGACGGGACATAGACCCCCGGCACCCGCGCCAGGGCCTCAAGGAGGCCGCGCCGGTCGCCGTCGGACCGCCGCGGGTGGGTCTTCCGCCATTCCCGGTAGGCCTCGACGAGGTCGCCCACCCCTTCCTCCCCTTCCCCGAGGAGGAAGAGGTCGAAGAACGGCGCGAGAGGCTCCGGGTTGAAGGCACACGGGCCACCGCCCACGACCAGCGGGTCGTCAGGCGCCCGGTCCGCGGCCAGGAGCGGTATCCCGGCGAGGTCGAGGAGGTTCAGGACGTTGGTGTAGGTCAGCTCGTACTGGAGACTCACGCCCAGGAAGTCGAACTCACGGACAGGCACACCGGACTCCAGGGCGAAGAGCGGAAGACCAAGCCGGCGCATCTCCGCCTCCATGTCCACCCAGGGCGAGAAGACCCTCTCCGCGACGGTGTCCTCCCGCGCGTTGAGGACGTGGTAGAGGAGTCCGAGACCCAGATTGGACATGCCGACCTCGTAGACGTCGGGGTACGCCAGGGCGAAGCGGACCTCGACAGACCGGTGGTCCTTGTGGACGGCGTGGAGCTCACCGTCGAGGTAGCGGCCGGGCCGGGTGACCCGACGGAGGACCTCCTCAGGGACGGGAAGGCCCGGGTCTGCCGGCCGGTCAGAATCGCGAAGGGAAGTCAAGGAACCGCCTCCGGGGTCATGGTCCTGTGCGGGGAGCCTGCCTAGAGCATTATAACCCAAACCCCGGCGGCTGGCACGGAGGGCCGTTCGGGCCCCGCCGGCACGGGGCACGCCCGCCGCCACTGTCGACCCGCGCCCCCGTCACGGGCCCTCCGAGAGCCCCTCCATCTGCATGGGGTCGACCGGCTGCCCCGAGACGATGACCTCGAAGTGGCAGTGCGGCGACGTCGCCTTCCCGGTCATTCCGACCTTGGCTATCTCGTCCCCCTGGTCGACGATGTCCCCGACCTCGACGGTGACCTCCGAGGCGTGGGCGTAGAGGGTCACCACCCCCTGGCCGTGGTCGATCTCCACCACCTTGCCGTAGGACTCGTCCTCGTCGACGAAGAGGACCTCGCCCCCGAGCGCGGCGAGGATGGGGGTGCCTTCGGGAGCCGCGATGTCGATGCCGGTGTGGAAGGCCACCTCACCGGTCACCGGGTCGGGGCGGTAGCCGAAGCCCGAGGTCACCGTGCCTCCCGGGACGGGGAAGATGAACACCGCGTCCCCGGCGGCGTCCTCCCCGGTTCCCCCGCCGGTCAAGCGGTCCCAGAGGTCGGGGAGGAACTTCAGGTTCTCGGCCATCTTGCGGCTCAACTCGCCTGACAGCACCTGCCGCGTCGCCGCCCTGAAGTCGTAGTCGGTGGTGAGGTAGTATATGATCTCCTGCCTGATCCCGCTCAGGAGAGGGCTGGAGCTCTCCAGAACGGCGAACCCGAGGAGAAGGACGAGAAGAGCCCCCAGAACCTGCCGGCCGAGCCAGGAGTAGTCCCAGGCGGCCGTCGAGAGGCGGGCCCAAAGCCCCCGGCGCCGGGGCCGCCGCGACCTGAGACGCCGGGCGGCCGGGGTGATGTAGCGTGGTGGAGTCCTGTACCTGCGGGGAGAGCCGAGCACGGTCGCGACACGACCTTCCGGGACGGACTTGTCTCGTGTGGAAGTTATATGTCCCGGCCCGGCGCCTTTATGAGAGCACGGTGCTCCCGCCCGTCGAGCAAGAGGGGAACGTCCGCCAGCGGACCCCTGTGGTCAGGGGTGCAGGGACGCTTCCCGCGGTGGATGATGTTGGGCTCCACCAGGTAGGTCGCGATGCCGACGTCCTGGGCGGCGAGGTCCTCCTCGACGTCGTTGCCGACCATGAGGCACTCCGAGGCCTGACAGCCCAGGTGGGAGACGATCTCCTCGTAGTACTGCCGGTGCGGCTTGCAGAAGTGCATGTTCTCGTACGTCGTTATGAGGGCGAAGGGCAGGTCCTCCAGACCGGCCCAGCGCAGCCGCTCCCGTATGGCGACCTCAGGGAAGACGGGGCTCGTGGCGATGACCGCCCGGCGGCCGCTGTCGATGACGGACCGGACGACCTCGCGGGCGCCCTCGACAGGCTTGGCGTAGCACCGGAGCTTGGGGAACTCCTCCCGGTAGAAGGCCTCGAAGACGGGCATAAGGACCTCAGGCCCGACGTCGAGGCCGTCGAAGAAGGCGGCGGCGAAGGCCTCCGCGTTGGTGACCGAGGCGTCGAGGTTGTTTATCATCGCCATCGTGGACCTCATGAGCCTCGGTATGAACTGGTCCGGCTCGATGTACCGGGAGACGCGGGCGGCCACCGCGTCGAAGTAGGCCGGGAAGAAGGCCTCCACGTCGACGTCGAGCAGGGTCCCGTCGAGGTCGAAGAGGACCGTCGTGATGCGCCCCGTGTTCCCCTCTTCAGGCTTGTCCATCACCATACTTCCCTCCTTGCCGCCGTCCGTCATGGGACCGTCTCATTCTCCTGCGGGCCCCCACCTTCCTACACCCGGACCGGAGGGCGAGGCGCCCGCGCCCGGCGGGCTAGACGGGGCCGATGGCCCGCGAGAGGATGACTCCCGCCCCGGGGTCACGCTCCTCCCGCCGGCGGAAGCCGTACTTGGCGTAGAGCCAGTAGGGATTGGAGCCGGCGAGGTCTTCGTATCTCCCGTAGGCCTCGACATGGCGGAAGCCCGCCTCCTGTGCGCGGGCCGCGAGCTCGCCGAGCAGGGCCTCCAGGAGGAACTCCATCACGGGGTGGCGCCTCTCGCCCGCGGCCACCTCGAGACAGGCGACCGTCAGGACCTCTTCGTCAGACCCCCAGAGGCCGCACACGAACCCCGCGCGGGCCGCCACAGGCCGCGGGTAGACCTCCAGGAGCCCGGCGAGACTCTCCCCGCGCCAGACGCCCACCCCGAAGAACCCTCCCGGGAGGTCCAGGCTCTCCAACCACCGCCGCTTCCTCTCCGCACCCGCCCGCGCCGCCGAGGGCCGGGGAACCGTCCCCGACGGGTGCCTCCTCAGGCACAGGTCGAGGCCTGCCTCGACCTGGTCCGTCATGAGCGGCCGGGCGACGAGCCCCTCGAGGCCGGTCCTGTAGTCGGCCACTCTCGGAAGCACCCGGGGGTACGAAGTCCGCCGGTCTGCCCGCCGTCCGGGGAGGCCGGCGGCCTCCGGCCGGACGCTCCCCGGTCCGGCGGCCCCGCGGGCCTCCGCCGGCCGTGCGTCCGTCACGGACAGGCTTTCCCCGCGGCGCGCGGCTTCTCCGCCCAGGGCCCTGGACACGGCGTCCGCCAGAAGGCCCGGGACGAGCGGAGCTCCTTCCCCCACCGGCTCGCCGTCGACGAACACCTGCAGGAAGATGTTGCGGACCACGGCCGGCACCCGGGTCCGGGCCGCAGGGCCCGCCCCGGCGGCAGCGCCATCCCCCCGCCGGCTGTGGTGCACCACCGGGCCGCCGGTCCCCAACAGTTCCCAGGCCCTCTCCGGCTCGTCCCAGAGGTCGTGGGCCCGGAACTCCACGTCGGCCCCGGCGAGCTCCTCCTCGAGCTCCGCGAGCCACTCCGAGCACCACGGGCACTGGGGAGAGTAGACAGCCTCGACGAGCGGCCTCTGCCTGGCGCCGCCGGCGCGGTCGTACAGGGCGGCGGCCGCGACGTCGTCGTCGGTCGGAGGGTCGGACATCTCCCGGACCACATAGAGCCGGGTGACCCCCGTCTCGCGCTCGCGCAGGTGCCTCATCACGGCCGTCAGCACGGCCGAGCCCACACCCCGCCGCCGGAAGGCCGGTAGGACGTGCACCCCGCCGAAGAGTTCCGCCGACTTCCCCCTCACGACCAGGAGGACCGACCCGACCGGCCGACCGCCGAGATAGGCCACGAAAGGCAGGAGCCTGCCCTGACCCTGAGCCCTCTCGAGGAAGCGCACGGCCTCCTCCCGGGTGATGTAGCCCTCCCAGGTCCGGGCCATGATGCCCGCCGCCACCTTCAGCCCGCGCACGGGCAGAAGCCTTATCTCGAGCTCAGGGCGTGATGCGGGCCGCGGTATCTCCCCTTCGAGGTTCCATACCCACCTCAAGGCCACTCCCTCCCCGTTGTCAGACTTCTCTGCTCAATCTTCCCCTCCTCCAGACCACGGCCCCCGCCACGGCGCGGAGGTGTTCCCGCCCGCGCGATGGAATAACCGGCCGGGGGAGGCGAGACACATGCCGGAAAGGTCGGAAACAGTGTTCGTCGTCGTCAACCCGGCGTCGGCCAACGGGTCGACGGGGAGGATGTGGCCGGCCATCTCCCGGCTCCTCCGGGAGGCGGGCCTCGAGCACGAGGCCTGCCTGACGACCGGGCCCCTGGACGCCGTCGGCATCACCAGGCAGGCCCTTGCCGAGGGCTACCGCACCATCGTCGCCGTCGGCGGCGACGGAACGGTGAACGAGGTCGTCAACGGGTTCTTCGACGGGGACCGGTGGCTGGGAGACGGGGCCCGGCTCGGCTTCATCTGCCGCGGGACCGGCTGCGACCTCATCAAGACCCTGGGTCTTCCCAAGGACGAGCGCCAGGCCGTCGAGCGTCTCAGGGCCGGCCGCACTACACGTATCGACCTCGGCCGGGTCCGCTTCACAGGACACTCCGGCCGGGAGGAGGTCCGCTACTTCGCCAACATCGGGGACCTCGGACTCGGTGGCGAGACGGTCGCCCGGGTGAACCGGACGACGAAGGCCTTCGGCGGGTTCTTCTCCTTCCTCTGGGGCACCCTCGCCACCGTGGCCACCTACCGTAACAAGGACATCGAGCTGGTCATCGACGGCGGAGAGCCCATCCGCGGCCGGATGAACTCCGTCGTCGTGGCCAACGGGCGCTTCTTCGGGGGCGGGATGGAGATCGCTCCCCAAGCGGTCATGGACGACGGCCTCTTCGATATCGTCGTCCTCGGGGACATCGGCCGCCTCGAGCTCGTCGCCAACATCAGCCGGGTCTACCGCGGGGCTCATCTCGACCATCCCAAGATAACCCTCTGGCGCGGCAAGGAGGTCATTGTGCGGTCCGCGGAGACCGTCCTTCTCGACCTCGACGGGGAACAGCCCGGACGCGCCGACGCCGTCTTCAGCATCCTCCCCGGCCGTCTCGAGGTCGTCATGTGAACGCCTGTAGCCCCGGCATCGGCCCATTGCGGTGGAGACGACCACCACTTGAATCGTGGTACGGCCGGACGGGGAGGCAGGGCTCCGACCAGATGTTCTTCACTCGTCCGGGAGGCGGAAGGTGAGGACCGTGAAGACGTAGGTGTCCTGTTCTCCCCGGGGTGCCGACAGCGCCTCGGTGCGGCGGTCGGCGAGACGGTCCAAGCTCTCCTGCAGGTCCCGGGAGAGGGCCGCCCATTCTTCCCGGGTCAGTCGCAGGACCTAGGAATTGAGATGAACGGGCCTTCCCGCCCCCGGTTCGCGGACAAGACGCCTGAGCTCGACCAGGCCGGGAAGGACGGTGAGTTCGATGATTCGCTGGACGCCCTCACGCCCGAGCACCTCCGGACTCAACCGCAGGGCCCGCGTCGCCGGACGGTACTTGAGGGCGGCCACGTCGGTCTCGGCCGGAGGCGCCGCCCCGCCTCTCTGCCCCGGGGTGGACGGACCTTCCGGCACCGTCTCGACGAGCCCGGCCGCGAGCAGGGTGTCCAGTTGCACGCGGACTTCTTCCTGGGGGCGACCGAGCGTCGAGGCCAGCTCCTCCACTCCCCCGGGACAGGCTTCAAGGGCCGAGAGGACCCTGAAGACGTCGACCGAGGCCAACGCCTGGTAGGTCCGCGGGTCGGAAACCAGGACCCAGTGGCGCGGCGGCGGGGCGGAAGGAAGGGCGGCGGTCGTCGCAGCCTGCACCGGGCGGGCCTTGACCGCTGTGGCCTCCTGCTCGCCCCGGCTCATGCTCCGGCCGATGGGCGAGACGAGGCCGGCCAGACTCAGGACCACCGCCACGCCGCCCGCCCACGACATCACGGCAGAGGCGCCGAAAAGACCGGCCAGGACCCCTCCGCCCAGGATGCCGGCCACGTTGGCGAGGTTCGTCGCGGCCTGCATGGTGGCCGCAATCCGCCCGAGCACCTGCGGTGGGGCGAGGGTCATGAACAGGGTCTGCGCGGTGACAGTCACCAGAGAGACCGCGACACCCAGCAGGGCCGCCCACGCGTAGACGGGAGCGCCCACACCGACGGCGAGCCAGCCGGCCACGAGAGACACAGCCGCCATCGCGGCCCCCATGAGGCCGGCGCCGGCAAAGAGCGCCCCCGCCGCGCCGACCGTGGCGATGAGAGCCGGCGCGAGCAGAGCCCCGCCGATGGAGCCCAGACCCTGCGCAGCCTGGGCCGAGCCGTACTGGGTCGCCGAGAGCCCGAACTCCTGAAGCAGCACGGCGGCCTGGCTCGCGTTGAGGATACCGCACATCATCGAGAAGATGCCCAGGACCCCGAGAACCGCCAGCAGGGCTGGGTGCCTGACCAGGACCTTGAAGCCTTCTCCGAGCGCGGCCAAGTAGGGTGCCTTCGCCGGGGAGGCGGCGACCCGTTCAGGCTCAGCGACTCGGGCCCCGAGTAGGAGGAGGGCGGAGACGAGGAAGGTAGCGGCGTCAAGGGCCAGCACCGCCTCCACCGACATCCACATCAGGAGGAGCCCCCCCAACCCTGGGCCCAGCACGGTCACGGTCGCCGCGGTCGCCTGGCTGAGTCCTACAGCGGCGGGCACCTTGTCACGTCCCACGAGGCGTGGAACCAGGGCAGCCCTGGCGGGCGAGAAGAAGGCCGACCCTACCCCTGCCAGAAAGACCAGCGCCAGGAGGGCGGGGATGGATTCCGCCCGGGCGGCCGGTATCATCGTGGCGACCACGACCACGCGATACAAGTCCGCCGCCACCATGAGGTGGCGCGGAGGAAAGCGGTCGGCCAGCACCCCCGCGAACGGCCCCACCAGGGCCGCCGGCAACAGCATGCAGAACACGACCAGTCCTATCGTCAGTGGGTCGCCGGAAAGCCGGGAGACAAGGTAGATCAGAGCGACGCCCGCGCAGGCGTCACCCAGCTGTGAGACGACCTGAGCCGACCACAGGAAACGGTACGGGCGAACCGAAAGGACGACGAGAGGAGAGACCCGCGAACGCGGCGGGGAGACACCCATGTCCGAGATACCACCCTCTAGCCTGAAGAGCCCGCGTCAAGATGACAAGGTCAGAGACCCGGCTGGAAGCTGATGGAAGGCTAGAGGGGCCGCCCGCCTCTCCGCACAGGCTCCTATTGCGTCACACCGCATTCAATTCGTTCTGTGGCTTGACCTTCCTCCTTTGCCTATGCATGTTATCCGGAAAGGCACGTCCCACCCCAATAGACACCCCAATAGAGCCAGGTCCAGCGGCGGGCGGGGTGTCCATCTAGCTACGTGTCTCGCGGAAAGAGCTACCTCACGACCTCACGATGTCTCCGCCCCGTTCGACCCCGCTGTGCCCGTTCCCGTCCCGGCGAAGACCCGGTTCCAGTCCACCTTGGCCGTAGCCTGCATCAGGACGAACAGGGTGAGAATCGCCCCGACGGTGACGGTCAGCCCGGTGAGCCCCTCGAGGAAGTGGGTGTAGGAGAAGAGGACGAGGTACAGGAGTTGGGCCAGGCCGGCCTCAACAAAAGCGAAGCGGCTCGAGACCACCAGGCGGAGATAAGACACGACGAGAGCGACCGAGACAAGGCTCGCGGCCGCAAAGGCCAGGTGGACGTCGATGTGGTCCACCAGGTACGCGAAGAGCAGATGGAACGAGAAGAAGGCGGCCGCGAGGAAGAAGTAGTGCATGGGGTGCAGGTCGACCCCGCGCAGGACACCCAGGACGAAGATGACGAAGAAGAAGAAGAGGAGCGAGACCGGGGCGAAGAAGCTTATCCGGCTTGCCAGAGGCCCCGGGTTGAGGCGCTGGGGCATCTCCAGACCCACCTGGAACCCAGACACGAGGTTCTCGTGCCGCCACACCAGGCGCCAGCCTTCCGCTGTCTCCTCCTTGAGCGTCGGGGAGATGGTTCGGGAGGGGAAGTCGATGTCCTTGAAATCCGTCTCCATCGTCAGGGTGAAGTCGCGGACCTGGGTCACGTTGCTCCCGAAGCGGTACGTCCACGAGTCCAGACCGCGTGACCGGTAACCGACGCTGAAAGAGACTGTCTCGCCGGGGGCGGCGGTCACGACCGCCTCAAGACTGCCGTCGGCTCCCCTCCGAGCCTGAGCCTCACGCCCGTCTATCAGGAACGAGAAATCATCGTAGATGGCGAGCGGAGTCGGAAAGCGGAAGACCAGGAGGAGATTGCTGGCCGCTGCGTAGGGGTTCAGGACCCGCCAGCTGCCGTCGAAGTCGACGGCATAGGTGCTGAACCACAGGAGGCCCTTCTTGCGGTGGTCCAGATCGAACGAGACGCGGATGTCGCTCGAGGCCAGAGCCACCGGCACCCTGACGAAGTCGGCGTCATCCGAAGCCCCGGGAGCGGAGGGTCCCTCAAAAGAGGGGTCTCCCACGTCCCAGCCCGGCTCGGGCGGTCGGCGGCCGGAAGGCTCCTTTACGTCCGCCTGCCCGGCGACCTCGGCGTCGGCCTTCGGGACTAAAGCATAGACCTCAGGGGCCGGCTGGCTGTGGGCGGTCCCCCAAAGCTCCCCCACCGCTCCGTGGAGTTCCCGGTGGGTCTCGCGGGTCCGGACCTCGGTCAGCACACCGAGGCCCATCCACGCGACACTGGTGGCCAGGTAGATGAGAATCACGGCGATGATCCTCTTTGCCATTCCAGGAACAGCTCCTCTCCTGGAGACTCCTCCGAGGCTCGCTCCGTTTCAGTGCCTTCGTCCGGCGCGGCGGCAGTGAAATCCTGCACGGCTTCAGACGCGGGCGGAGCTTAGAAGGATATGCTCCTCCGGCGGAAGTGGATGCCCAGGAGAAGCCCGACGGCGATGCAGTTGGTGACCATGGCGCTTCCGCCGTTGGAGACGAAGGGCAGGGGAATCCCGGTGATGGGCATGATGCCGACGGTCATCCCGACGTTCACGATGATGTGGAAAGCGAACATCGAGACGACGCCGGCGGCGACGAGCGTGCCGAAGGCGTCCTTCGCCTCGGCGGCGATGCGGACACCCCGCCAGATGATGACGAAGAAGAGGGTCAGGAGCGCGACGGCTCCTACAAACCCGAGCTCCTCGCCGACGACGGCGAAGACGAAGTCCGTGTGCTGCATGGGCAGGAACCTGAGACGGCTCTGGGTCCCGGTGAAGAGCCCCTTGCCCAGGAGCCGGCCTGAGCCGATGGCCACCAGGGCCTGCTTTATATGGTAGCCGGCCCCGAGGGGGTCGATGTTGGGCTGGGCGAAGACGATGAGGCGCTTGAGCTGGTAGGCCTTTAGCGGTATCCACACCCCGTACTTGAGGTGGAGGACGACCCATGACACGGCCGCGGCCAGCGCCCCGCCGTAGATGCCGGCCAGATGTGTCCAAGGGGCCCCGGCGATGAAGAGCATCCCCAGAAGGATGCCTGAGAAGACCAGCGACGTGCCGAGGTCGGGCTGGACCAGGATGAGGAGGGCCGGGAGACCCGCGTGGCAGAAGGGCAGGATGAGGTCTGTCCAGCGCTCGAGGCGGTCGACCCTACGGCTGAGGTGCGCCGCCAGGGTGAGGATGATGGCCACCTTGGCGAACTCCGACGGCTGGACGCTGAAGGGGCCGAGATGGAACCAGCGCTGGGCCCCCATCGCCGAGGACCCGGCCACCAGGACCCCCGCCAGAAGGAGGAGGTTTGCGACATAGATGACCTTGTACCAGCGGGCCAGGGTCCTGTAGTCGACGCTCATGGCGCCGAACATGGCCACCAGACCCACGCCGATGTAGAGGGCGTGCCTCTTGGTGTAGTACCACGGGTCACCCCCGACCGGCATGTTCGTCGTGGCGCTCGCCTGGACGACAAGGCTGTAGGCGAGAAGGAAAATGACGGCCGCGAGAAGGGTGAAGTCCGTGTCCTTGACCAGGCGGCGGTAAAGCAATCAGGTCACCCTCTTGAGGTTCGTGACCGGGATGCGCGCCAGGAGGATGTTCTGGTTCTCCGACCGCAGGAACTTCACCTCGACCCTGGTCAGGTCGACCTCCGCGTGCCTGGCCACGACCTCGATTATGTCGTCTTTGATTTTCTCCAGGAGCCCCCGATTCGCCTCCGCCCTGTCCTGGACGAGCACGAGTTTGAGCCGTTCACGGGCGACGTCCTTGCTTCTGGCCGGCCGCCCGCCGCCCACCCCCCACACGACCTGAGGCATCACGCTCTCAACCCCTCAGCGGCTAGCCCGAGCTCAGTCTGACCATCCGCGACAGCCGGGCGAAGAGCCCCCGGCTTTCGTCGAGAGGCATGAACGGGACCACTTCTCCGCGGAGCCGGCGGGCGATGTTCTTGAAGGCCTGGCCGGCCCGGGAGCCCGGCAGGCTCACGGCCGGGTCGCCGCGGTTCGTGCTGACGATGATGACCTCGTCCTCAGGGACGACCCCCAAGAGGTCGATGGCGAGGATCTCGATGACGTCGTCGATGTCCATCATGTCCCCCCGCTTGACCATGTCACGCCTTATGCGGTTGAGGACAAGCTGCGGCTCCGGCATGCCGTCGGCCTCCAGGAGGCCGATGACGCGGTCGGCGTCCCGAACGGCCGCGACCTCAGGGGTGGTGATGATGACGGCCCTGTCCGCGGCCGCCACCGCGTTGCGGAACCCCTGCTCGATGCCTGCAGGGGAATCGACGAGGACGAAGTCGAAGTCGGCCCGCAACTCGTCGCAGACCGACTTCATCTGGAGCGGACTCACCGCCGACTTGTCCCTCGTCTGGGCGGCCGGAAGGAGGTACAGGCCCTCGAAGCGCTTGTCCTTGATGAGGGCCTGGCGCACCCGGCAGAACCCCTCGACGACGTCGACGATGTCGTAGACGATGCGGTTCTCGAGTCCCATGACGACGTCGAGGTTCCTGAGGCCGATGTCCGCGTCGACCATCACCACCCGGTGGCCGAGCAGACTCAGCGCCGTCCCGATGTTGGCGCAGGCTGTCGTCTTTCCGACCCCCCCCTTCCCCGACGTGATCACGATGACCTGACCGGGTTGCCTCATCGCCCTCTCCTCCGGTTATGTAGCGTTAGCTGCATCCCCGCAGAGAGGCACCCGCCGGCCTACGGCCGGTTCGAGCGCAACGGCGCCGGGCCGAGGTCCGGGAGAACGCCCGGACCGAGCGGCCTGACGACCACGACCCCGTCACGGACCAGTGCCAGTTCGGGGTACTCTGGATGCCCGCCGGGTTCTTCCGGCGGTCTTGCAAGGTAATTGGCGATTCGGAGCTGGGTGGGCGCGAGGCGGAAGGCCGCCACCACGGCCGTGTGCTCCCCGGTGGCCCCGGCGTGGACCATGCCCCGCAGGGTCCCCATGACGACCACGTCGCCCGCCGCGACCACCTGCCCCCCCGGGTTCACGTCCCCCAGGACGATGACGTCTCCGTTGTGCCGGATCTGCCGCCCGGACCGTACGGTGCCGCGGACGAGGAGGGCCGGCCGCTCGGACGGGGTCAGCCGTCTTCTCCGCGCGGGCGCCGGTGCCGGAACCCGCAACGGTCCGCAGAGCCGTTCACCCTCCCGTCCGGGCGGGCGTCGGCCGGCCGGCCTGTCACCGTGCTCATCGACCCTTCGGGCCTCCGTCCCGAGCGCCGGCACCTTCGGCCCACCCGTCCTGGAAGCCACGGCGGCCTCCGCGCCACCGAGGCCCCTGCCGGCGCGGTCGCCCGGGGCCTGCTCACCGCGGGAAGAACCGTTCCTCTCCCAGACGGGGACGTCGTCCTCGCCGAAGAGAGTGGCGGCCAGCCGCGAGACGATGTCCCGGGCCAGCCCCTCCAGGATTTCCGGCTCGTCCGCGTCGGGTCCGGGAGTGGTCCCCGCGGCGTCCGGCTCGCGGTCGCTCTCGCCCCGGGCGGAAACCGTGCCCACCCCCCACTCACGCTAGGGGTGGGAGGGTTCTCCAGAAGGCTACCACATCCTCCCATCCCGGTCGGTCTAAATGAGTCGGATGCTGCGGCCCGTGAACAGCAATTGACGGGAGGAAACGACGCGGAAGGACTGCATCACGGCCTGTGTCACGGACACCCGCCGCCGGGGCCGGACCGCGGACCCGCGGCTAATCGCCGCCTCCAGCGGGAGGCACCTCGCTGGGAGGACGCGGGCGCCCCCCCTCACGGAGGCCGAAGTACTGCTCGTAGATGGCCTTGGCCAGCGGAGCCGCCGCCGTGCTGCCGTGCCCCCCGCGTTCGACCAGGATGACGACGGCTATCTCGGGGTCGTCGTAGGGGGCGAACGAGATGTACCAGGCGTGGTCGTCGCCCGGAGGCTTGGTGGCCGTGCCCGTCTTGCCGGCGACCTTGACCGGGAAATCCCAGAAGAGCCAGGCCGACGTGCCCGGACCGCCCTCCCCGGTGAGCTCGGTGGCCGAC
>ENA-OSAE01000366-OSAE01000366.1-marine-sediment-metagenome-genome-assembly--contig:-NODE-366-length-21083-cov-107.953443_pt1 | contig 21083 bp, 19 predicted proteins | sample MGYA00237870_ERZ529317 | MGnify/ENA primary metagenome ERZ529317 (study PRJEB26369, sample SAMN03142812) | marine sediment metagenome | biome: marine; feature: borehole; material: sediment... | reverse complement strand
CTTCGCCACCTATTCCAGCCACCGGGAATTTACACCAATTCTTGAGACGCTAACGAACCGGTGAGGATGTTGACGTAGGTGGGGATTACCGTAGCAGGCTCGAGAAAGGCCAGCGCCACCATATACGCGATACCGTCAAGCAGGAACAGGTAGTAGTTGTCGATCCTCATCGAACCAGATCTCCTGTCACCTCCCCGCGGCGTCGTCTGGAAGCCAACAGGAGGCTAACTTCGCCGCTTCCCGCGTCGTACCTGCGCAGGGAGTGAAGGAACCCCAGCCGAAAGTGCTTAAGATCTACACACGACCAGGGAGGGAGCGGAATGCGTGCTGCACGCAGAGTGGAATGTTTCCGGGAATCGGTGATCAGAGAGATGACTCGCCTCGCAGAGCAGTATGGTGCGATCAACCTGGCGCAAGGTTTCCCGGATTTTTCGCCGCCGGCCCGGCTGCTGGAGGCGCTCGAGCAAGCTTCGAAGCTGCCTCTTAACCACCAGTACAGCATCACCTGGGGCAGCCCCAGGTTACGCCGTGCCCTGGCCGACCACCTGGTTCCTTTCCTGGGCAGGCAGCTGGATCCGGACAGCGAGCTGACCATCACCTGTGGAGCTACCGAAGGCATAGTGGCAGCGGTGATGGCAGTCGTCGATCCAGGGGATGTCGTGGTCATCATGGAACCATTCTACGAGAACTACGTGCCGGCGACCTTGCTGGTCGGCGGCAGACCCCGCTTCCTCACCCTGCACGCTCCTGATTTCCGATGGGACCCCCAGGAGCTTCACCGCGCCTGCCGAGGTGCCCGGGCCCTTATAGTCAACACGCCGCACAACCCCACCGGACGGGTGTTCACCCTAGAAGAGATCGAACAACTGGCAGAGGTAGTCCAGCGGTACGGCCTGATCTGCATCACCGACGAGACCTACCAACACATAGTTTACGACGACCGCCGTCACCTGTCGCCGGCAAGGGTGGAGGCCCTGAGGGACAGCACCATTGTAGTGGGCAGCTTTTCCAAAACGTACAGCGTCACCGGCTGGAGGGTGGGTTATGTGGCGGCCCCACCAGCGCTGACGGAGGCAGTGCGGAGGGTACATGACTTTCTCACCGTGGCGGCTCCCAACCCCCTGCAGGAGGCGATATCAACCGCGCTGCGCTGGGGCGCGGATTACTACCAGTGGCTACGGTCGCTGTACCAGCGGAACCGGGATCTGCTGGTAGACGGTCTCCACAGCATCGGACTGAAGTGCAACGTTCCCGAGGGTGCCTACTATCTCCTCTGCGATGTGACGTCATGGGGCTTTGAAGACGATACGGAGGCAGCTAAGTATCTGATACGCAGGGCAGGAGTGGCCACCGTTCCCGGTTCCAGCTTCTACCACCGCAGTGATGCGGGCAGGCGCTTCGTCCGCTTCGCCTTCTGCAAGCAGGAGAGTACCTTGCGACGGGTAATCGAAGGCCTGCAGGCCGTGAGCCTGCAGGCCTGACCTACGGAGAGGTGGAGGCGGGACCACCCCCGTGCGGCACAGCCGCCACACAGGGGTGGCGGCGGAGCAGACCGACCAGGTCTGTAAGCCGGGTCCTGTCGTGGGCGGTCATCTATCTGGAGCTCCAGTTGCCTGGCGCTTCTAGCGACCTAACCCGAGGGATCGGCGGGCCACCTCATCTCCCTCCTATTCGGTCTTGCTCCGGATGGGGTTTACCCAGCCGGCCGGTCGCCCGACCGCTGGTGCGCTCTTACCGCACCTTTTCACCCTTACCCCCGAAGGGGCGGTGGTTTTCTGTGGCACTGTCCTTGGGGTCGCCCCCACTGGGCGTTACCCAGCATCCCGCCCTGTGGAGCCCGGACTTTCCTCGGACGCTCCTGCGCCCGCGACCGCCCGACCTGCTCGGTCCGCGCGGGGGATCCGTCACTCATGATAACAGTACTTCAACGTTATGTCAACCGGTCGCGCACCTCCGTCGCGCACGCCGAACTTGGCCAAGTATCTGGGCCCTGACGCCCAGATGTACCCGCATCTTTGGACAAACCAGCCTGGAGCCTGAAAAGTTCCAAGCACTGCCGAGGTTGGTGGCAGCCGGGATACAGCTTCTTCCCTTGTTCCGCGACGATGGCAATGAAGACAGGCAATGACGCCCGCAGCCATCTATAGGACCTACCCACCCGAGCCACCAGGAGAGCCACTATGATGAACCCGATGATCACCCAGATCGCCAAGCGCGGCAAAGGGCTCGGTTTCACTGCCAGCCTCACCTCTTCTTCGGGAGCAGCACATTCCGCGGCAAACCATCCCCCGAGTTAGTCCGTTCTTCACCCTCGGCCGGCTTCCTCGATAGCCGAATTCGCCAGATGGTCCGCCCTGACGTTGGCTCCACGAGGCACATGCAGCACTTCGAATTTGACGAGGTCTTCTGTGGCCCTACGTACCTGCTCCCAGAGGCTTCGAAGATGTTCTTCCTTCACGCGGTATTCTCCCCGCAGCTGTTTGACCAGCAGTTCGCTGTCAGTGACCACCCGAACACTGGAGGCACCTAGCGCTCGCGCCTCTTGCAGGGCCAGCAAAAGGGCACGGTATTCGGCCTGGTTGTTGGTGGTAATTCCTATGTATTGAGACAGTTCCTTCAAAACCTCCCCCCGGCCGTCACACAACACCACCCCCACGCCGGCCGGGCCGGGGTTACCACGGGAGGCACCGTCCACATACGCAACTACCAGCAAGTTCGGCATGGCATCGACACTCCTCAGCCGTTACTCAACTCGGGGGCCGCCCCGGGGCAGCAGCCTGCACAGCTCGCTCTTCAACGGGTTCACGAAACCCACCGTCCAGTCCGGCCTGTCGCACACCAACGCTCGAATCCCAGCGCTCAGCGCCACACGGAGTGCCGCCGGGCAGGCTTCCAGAGCCAGCACCGCCTCCACGCCCAGGACATACGCCGCCCTGACCTCTTCAGTCCCGAGGTGATCAGTCACCGCCACCAGGTTGATGGTGCCGCGGGGGCAAGGGAGCCATCGCCAGCCGCTACCCCACCCACCGTCCTCCAAGATGGCTACCAGCTCTTCGGCGGTAACATCCGGGGCCAGCCGACCCACCCGACCCCAGCCGCGGGTCCTGCCGGTGACAGCTACCGGGTACACGTCGTAAGCAACCTCCTCGTAAGGGTGCACCTTCAGCATCGCAGCCACCACCTGATCGAGCAAGCTCTCGGGGACCACCGTCTCTAGTCGGACCTCCTCCACGCGTTCGAGTCGTCCCAGCTCGCCTACGAAGGGCTGTGCCCCCTCCAGGGGCTTGAAGGTGCCGATTCCCGGGCACCGAAAGGTGCAGTGGCTGTATTTGCCGATATGACCCGCACCGGCATCGCCCAGAGCCACCACCACATCCTCTTCGTGACCCCGAGGCACGAAAACCACCAGCTTGAAGAAGGGCTCGGAATCGGCCTCCACCAGGGGTCGGAGATTGCGGAGACCGATCTGACGGGCGACCTGATCCGCCACCCCCAGTGGCCCTAGCTCCAGTCTGGATCCCACGACGTATGCCGCACCGCCGTCAACCAACAACCTGCGCACCAACCCAGCCCCTGGACTGTCCTCGCGTACCGGCGGCTCATCGCCCCAGGGGGGAAAGCGCAGCACCAGCATGCTCCCCGACAGTCCCTCCTCCTCTGCACTCGGGGCGAACCATTCCCGTATCAGAATCCGCTGGCACCGACACTTTGGATCCCCCACCAGCAATCCAGTACGCTCACCGGGACGTGCACCCGCCTGGGGGCCCAGGCGATCGCACAGGGAGGCCACCTCACCGAAAGTCACTCTGCAGCACCTCCTTCGCGCATCCAACCTCGGGCCGAGCTCCCACAAGACCATCCCAAACAGCATCGACGGTGGGGAACCCGCCTTGATCCCTCTGCACGCCCTCACAAGTCGGCTACCGCACCTCGAGCGTGTCAAATGGCAGTTCGCCGCGACGACGGCCTGCCGGCCCGCCATTTTGGCGCACCCAGCGCCACCATCTGACCAGCAAAGGGTCGAGGCACCCAAGGGGTAGTCCACCAGATGTTAACCTGGCCAACTGGAGCGTAACCCGCAAGCCAATGGTTGATCCCAGCCAGCCGGATCGGATACCTGGCGCCTAAGGGCGACGCCATTTACAGCGGGTGGCGCTGTGAAAGTGACGGAGCTCATCAGAAATCGTCCCCACGGGATCGCCTGCCGTGTCAGGACAAGGGCGAAGCGTCCGGGTCGGGGGTTCGGCAACGTCAAGGGATCGTCCTGCCAATGGCTCTGGCGCTGTGGCGAATAAAACCAGCAAGTAGCAAAGTTACAAGAAGGCGCTGGTAGCAGGATCCGAAGGTTGAGTACCGATCCGGACCTAACGGAGGTTGCCGCGGGGATTGAAACTCCTACCCTGCCGAGTAAAGCGATCGCCAGCCGTCAATTCAGTCAGTTCCCCAGGGAGTACGAAGCCCATACAGAGAGGGGCGAAGCTGCCTATGCCCAAGGTCGTCCGCGAGCAGCACGTGGTCAGGCTAGTGCTGGAGTCGGTGAGGTGATGGAGGATATGCAGCCCCCGAAGGGGATCCACCCCGGGAGGTTCATTGACCACTACGGCGGGCTCCCCATAGCCGGACGCAAATGCAGGACTTGCCAGTATGTATCGAAACCGTCCCTTCCGCAACGTAAGGTGTGCTACCGCCCAGAGATACCAGTCCGTGAGCCCGCTGAGTTTCGGGCAGTTTCAGAGCTATTTACCTTCGACGTTGATCGCATCGAATGTATACCACAGGGCAAGGTGGGTCCTGGCTTGGCTCCTTTGATGAGCTGCCCAGCAACTGGAAGCTTCAAGGGCGGGGCACCCCGCAAACAGAGTCGCGGACCCCCAGCAGCAAAACGGTCATTCATGTCGAAAAATATCTACGAACGACGAGCCCTATCGGGAGGCGCCGATGAAGCTAGGAACCCCATACGAGGGCCTGGGAGCGCTAAAACAGGCGATCATGAAGGCTTACAATACGGTCAACCAGGAGCTGTACGGGCTCGGCGTTCGCAGCCTGAAAGTCGAAGTGGTCGGCAACAAGATCATGATCGTCGCCCACCACGAGAGGATCAGGGGGCTCGCCGCGCTGGATCAGACGAACCGCGCCGCGACCCGCGCGATCGACGTAGCGCTTCTGGATGAGAACAAGAAGCGCCTCCACAGGGAGCTCGAGAAGGTTCTGCCCGTTAAGGTGAAGACAGTGCTCAAGGACTACGACCCGTTCACGGAGCTGTCCGGGACAATAATAGTGACCGAGGAGGCGCTGCTGGGAACCTAAAGGGCGAACCGCATACCGAGCTGGTCGAGGGAGCTCTTCGGAGAGCCCGCAGAGACCGCTCCGCATCACTCCGGATGGGTGGAATGCCCGCTGCAGAGCAAGTCACCCGCGGAGTGGGGAGCGGTTATTATTTTGGGCAAATACACCGAGACGGGGGAATGGCCATGGGAGAAGTAACAGTATCTGACATCGTGCAGGCACTTGACAGGATAACCGGAGGGAGGGTCGTTACGGACGTCGGTAGAGTCGCCGCCGGCTTGAACCCGTTCGTCGTCACCAAGTCCTCGGACCTGCCGGGCAAAGCGGTGACCGAGACGCCCGGCCTCATACACGGGGACCCTGCCGCAAAGGTGAGAACCATCGCCATGGTTATGACCCTGACCGAGTCCGCAATCGAGCTGGCCGCAGCAACCGGGGTCGATCTCTTGGTCGCGCACCATCCGATAGCGGACGCCTCGAACTCGGGAGGGGTACCTCTGCGTAACTATCTGGGACTGTACGGACTCGCGGTGGTTGAGCTCCACGAGGCGTTCCACGGTCTCCACCCGGGCATTGCGTACCTCCACGGACACGCGGCTTTCCGCACCGAGGTTCGCTACGGAGGGGTGCCAGGGAACATCATGTTCGTCGGCAGGCGGCTGCCCGAAGTGAAGACACTTGGCGACATCATAGATCGGCTGGACCGACTAATGGGCGTGCAGAGGGAAATTGAGGTGCTCGAGGCGGACCGGAGGGCCTCGGGATGTGATCAAATTCACGAGACGTCAGTCGCCGCGAGGGCGCGGATCCTTGTCGGGGAACCCGAGCGGCCCGTCGACACCGTGCTACACGTGTTCCCTCATACGGGGTTTAGCCCGGAACACCTGGATAACGCCGTCCGCGAGCACCCGGAGATAGACACGGTGATAGCGAGTATAAGCAGGGTCGCGAGAGACCATCCACTTGTGGTCCGCGCCGAAGAGCTCGGGCGGGCGTTCGTGGTCGGGAACTCACACGCCGTCGAGCTCTACGAGAACTGGATGCCGCTGGCCAGGTGCCTCGAGGAGCTGTTCCCCAATGTAAAGATCCTGATGTTCAAGGAGCGGATGTTCGCTATCCCGTACGAAGCGTGCGGGAACGACGCGTTGCGTCGCTACGCAACCAGGATGGCAGAGGATTACCTCTTACCTAGGGCCTCGGAGGGGGGTGAGCAGCTGGGGCGGATGGCGACCTGAAGTGTCGGAAACGAAACTCCACATGAAGACGGGAGGGAGGGAAAGAGCGTGGCGGAGACCGGTTCGCAGAGCGTAGATGCGAAGAGGCGGGCGTGGGCGCGCATAGAGATCGTGGGACTGGCCGTCCTGATCCTCGCGATGCTGGGGCTTCTCTTCAAACCCGACACTATGGGCGGCGTTTTCGACGCCATGTTTAACCGCGCCCTGCCCATCGTGGCCAACGTATTCCTCACCGGGCTCGTGGGAACGGCGATCATCCTCAGCGTGATGACCGGGCGCATCCTGGAGAGGCTGGGCCTCACCGACGCCCTGATGAGGGTATTCGTGCCGCTCATCGGCAAGTTCGGGATAAACTCGGCAGTTGTCGTCCCTGGCGTTTACAACATCCTCGGTGATATAAACGCTGCTGGTAGGATCGCGGGACCTGTACTGGTCAAGGCGGGCGCGACTAAAGACGAACAGAAGATAGCCATCGCCACGATGGTCCAGTCGCAGCAGTCGTTCTCCACCTTCATGCTGGGGCTAATAAGCCTGACGGCAGCCGGGATAAGCGCATTTCCGGTCATCTTCATAGCAGTTTTCGCTCCGCTCGTCATTATGCCGCTCCTGCTAAAGTGGACGATCTACAGAAACACCAGAAGGGTGACTTTGGACGTACTCCCGAGATTCACACCCAAGAAGGCAGCCTTGCCCACGATCTTCGGTGGGGCGAAGGAAGGCGCGGAGCTCCTGTTCCTGCTCATCATCCCGGCAGTTGCGGTGGTTTACGCCTTCATAGGCGCGCTCGACTTCGTGGGTATCTGGAAGCCGATCGAAAACGCGCTGACTTCGGCGCTCACCGCGATGTCGATTGATCCCGAGACGGGCATCATGGCTATTCTGGCGTCACCCACCCTCGCGATGGGCATGCTCACCAAGACTGCAGCCGAGCTGTCGCCCAAGCTGGTGGTTGGCTCGTTCGTACTCGCGGCCTCAGGACTGCCCCTGTCGGTAGTGTTCGGACAGATTCCTACCATTTGGGCCGAGGTGTCCGATCTCTCTGAGCGGGAAGCACTCGAGGCGGCGATCGTCGGTACCGTCCTTCGAGTGATCACCGCGGTCGTGCTCGCCATGGTGCTCACTCCGCTGGTCGTCTGACCAGTAGGGCAGCGGTCGGGGGGCCGGGTTCTACCCGGCCCCTTCGACATTCCTCTCGTGACTAGGACGCCAGCTTCTGCAGCACCCGCCGCGTGAGCGCCGCCCCAAAGCGTATCCGAAACCTACCCCGCCCGATCCACTCGACCTCGATGTCCGGCCTTGCCAGTGGCATACAAGCAGCTCGACCAGAACGGCCCACAACCGCCAGGGACAGGTGATCGGTGACCAATCCCGGGCTGAGCAGCAGGGGATTGACCACGTTTAGCTGAAGGACGAGATCAGGCACGAGTTCGTCGGGAACATAGCACGGCACCGCAGGGGCGGCTTCTACAGGACCAAGACCCAGGGGTAGCTTTTCGAGTTCGGCCACGTAACGGCGTCCGGTAGCAGCCAGCCTGCGGCCTCGCAAAACCCGGGCGTCGAGCCTGTATTCGTCCGACCCGAAGGAGCCCGGCAGCGCATCACCGCGCGCGACCAGCGTCATCAGAAAGCGATTCCCCTCCACGACCGGCACCGCCTTCTCACAAATGAGCTCTGCTCCGATGATCATCGGCGGACCCTCCTTGGCAGGTCTTCTCCAGTGTATTCCCAGGCCCGCCGAAGATTTCGCGCTGAGCAGAGCTGTGTGAATGACACCAGCTCTTGCGGCAATCGCCTCGATCCCTAACCCCGCGTCTGTCCGGAAGGCAGCCGGCCTCCATGCAGCGGGGGCCAACTGATCTGATCGTCCGAAAGCAGGTGAGGTGCACCTCACAGCTGCGCGAAATCGTCCACATCGGTGTGGAAGACCGCCATTCTCACCACGTTTCGTAGGTCACACCTCGGCACCCGAAGCACCCCTGGACATAGTTGGAGACACCACCTGGCCTTTACCGCTGGTTGGCTAGTGCATGCGAGGATCTAACAGGTTCTGCCCCCACACGACGGAGGCGGCCGGTCGCAATGGACCCACCGCCTCCGGCGCTTCCCCCCTTTGATTGCTGTCGCGCAGCGCCTCGCCTGTTTCTCGCCGGACCAGCCAATCGTTTCGTTACCGGCCGATGGCACACGGCAGCTACTTCTGTTGGACGGTTCCCTTCCCCGCCCTGCCAGGATACGCTCCGTCCTCCCGGCTTCCAAAGACTCCCTTGTACAGACTCGCGACAAAGCCCTCCTTTTGGGCAGCGCGCAGCGTCCGCACTATCCCGTCGTACAGCTCCGCAGCCCAGTTCCGCGCCCTGTCGGATGCGTCGACGGCGGAACTGCCGTAAAAACGGAACGCCTCCGCGACCGCCCTCAGCGTGTCGACCCGCGACGCAACGCTTATGGGCCCGCCCGAGTACGCCTCGTCGGAGGACGCTATCGTCACCGCCGTTGCTCCAGCTCGTCCGGCCAGCGCCGCGTGAAGGGCGGTACTGACCGATGACTGGACCCTGTCCTGTGTGTGGGTCAGAAATCCCACCGGTGCACCTGGCCAGATGGGTGCGTGGATTATGTGCTTGAGCACCTCGAGCTTCGCGAGGTTGTAGTCAACGTAATTGTCGTCCATATAGCCGCGAACCATTACGTCCGGGGACCTGCAGAACAGCGGCTGCAACAAGGGCTTTCCGCCGAGCCGCAGGGCGATCGCGACTACCACGAGCATACTCGCAAAGGCCTTATACGCCGGGACGCCGCACAGCTCTTCGTTTGTCACCACGTCAAAGGGCAGTCCGTAGCGTGCGGCTATCTTGATAGTCTCCACGCCGTCGACGACCATCCGTTCGGGGTCGGTGCCGCCTCCGAGGCAGCCGTAGGCCATGTTCACCTTGGTCAGGTCTGCACCCACCTCCGCCGCGAGCAAAACCGTTTCGGGCGTGTTGAGACCCCTGTGGGCCCTCACCTGCCAAAGGGTCGAGGGGCTCAGCGACGACGATATTATGCGAAGGTTCTCGGGGCTTATGATCGACCCATCGCCCTGATGCGTCAGGTGACCCTCAAACAGCCCCTCCGTCCGCGCGCCCCACGAGGGGTCAAAGTGCACCACACCGTCGGCACCCCAGGCCTCCGAGACCTTGATGTGGGCGATATCCATAAAGGGACAGCCCGTCCCATATTGGACGAAGATCGCCGGGCGTTCCCTGCAGTGACGTATGCTGCGCGGACGCACACCTTCGTCGCACCGTTCGACGTAACGGCGAAGATCGCGTACCTCGGCTGCGGACAGCTCGCGGACCATCCGGGGCAGGCCCTCTTTCCTGTACGCCCTCACTACCTGCTCATCGCACAAGCTGAGGTATTGCTCGTAGAGATCGGCTCGCGCTCGCTCGAGCTGTGCGGCCTTTGTGGAGCCACTCTCCTCCGCCTCGCGCGCGAGCTCGAGCAGCTGCCGGCGGTAGAGGGCGCGGCGTACCGCCGGTGACGTCCTCTCCTGCGCCCACGTGATGCAACGTTCGGCCAGGATCCCGGCGAGCTTCTCCACAGTCGGATCCCGGAAGCGATAAGAGTAGCCCTCGGTTATACGGATCTTGGGGCGTTTCGTACTGGCCTGCTCAGGGTTGTGGCGCCGTCCCTCCACAAAGGCCACAACCTCCTCGACCGTCGTGTCGGGGCCGAAGCCGGCATCGAAACCGAGCTCCGCGGCCAGTTCCGGACGCATGGCCATGCCGCCCACCACGAGTCGTGCATTCTCCCTGAGCCCCGCAGCCTCCGCCAGGTCTACGAACTTCCCCAGCACTTCCGCGACCTCGTAGCTGACCGTTCTCCCAACGAGCACCTCCGTGACCTCGTTCTCGATGGCCTGCTGGACGGCCTCTTCGGGCGGAGTGTCGGGGGGCAGCAGCATCGTCCAGTGGCCTGCCGAGTCAAGTGCTTTCCTTATCATCTTGAGCCCTACGTCGTGAACGGGATCTAGGGGAACGAGAAGGACCCGCTTCTTAGCCTTCACAGGCGACCGAGCCCCCTTCGGCACGGGCACCGTCTTTACGCGAAAGCCACGGGTACCGGTCACCAGGCCGGTACAGGTAGGCGCGTGCCCTGACCCGCGTCCCCACCGGCGTGTGTTCGAGGAACACGACGTCCACGTCGTTCAGGCCGAGCGACTTGAGCCATTCGATCACCATGCGGCGCGCGTCTGCCTCCGTATCGCACTTGAGCAGCGTCTCAATGTCCACGGCGTCGAGCACGTGTTCGGCGAACCCCATCTCCATCCTGTCACTCCTTGCGCTGTTCACTCTTTAGAAGCAGCGACTTCTTCCTCTGCAGTGGTGAGCACGCGAGAGAACACCCCCTCAAGTCCTGCGCGTCTTACCCTTCGCTGTATCTCATCGCGGTTGGTGGTGTAAAGACCGAGCTGCTTCATCCTCTCGAAGTAGACGGCACCCGAGAAGGTGTATTTCTGCCTCAGCCCCTCTTCACTCTTCATAGACTCCCCAACGTAGGCAATGGCATCGCCCACGGCCAGCGATCCGGGAAGTTCGAGCAGCGGCATCCCCAGGGCGTAACGCACCGCGTTATGGCCGGCCAGGGTGCCAGTGACGATAGCCTCGGTGTGGCCCACCAATGGGCCCGCCTTCTCGCCCGCGCAGAACAGGTTATCCAGGCCGGAAACCTTCAGATGCTTGTCCCTTGGCGATATCGCCAGGTACCTGATCGAGTTCCCGATGCCGCCGGCGTATGGGTCCTCGTACCGCGCGTTCTCGAAGCCCGGAATCTGCCTGAGAGCCTCCAGCGGGAAGTAGGGGGTCATGAGTTTCGCGTGACCAGTATCAAGGAGGATGACGTTCTCCGCGAACTCTCTGAGCGCGTATTGCTGGCACGCCTTGGAGCTAAGGGCTTCCTTCTTCTGCAGTCCCCGCGGGATGGGAACCACGACCACGCCTTCCTCGTCGAGCTTCCTTACCAGCTCGCGAGACAGAGACTCCTTGAGCAGCTTGCACGAACCGCTCATGGCGCCTAGCGTGCCGGCCGCGGTTCCCCCTATCATTTCCTTCACCCCTGCCTTTTCGGCCACGCTCACGCGAGGACCGAAGGTGGGACACCGGAGCACGCACATCGCGCATCCGTTCCCGTACTTTTTGCAGTTACCTTGAGGGCCCGCCGTCCCCGTGGCATCCACGAAGACATCGGCTTCGAACGTCTGGTCGACCGTTCCCACACCGCGCTCGCTGAACATCATCGCTTTGGCGGTCACCGCCTGAAGCCGGCCGTTGCTCAGCTGCACGTCGGTGAAACGAGTCCTGAGCCTGATGTTGACGCCGTGCTCGAGGAGCAGTGCTCGAACGACGGGCTCGATGAGCGCCACATCGTAGAGCAACGCGTGCTTGTGGCCGGGAAACTCGACGTTGGTGTGCCTGGCTACCTTATCGGTAGCCGCGAACAGCTCGCCGGCGCCCAGCGCGATCATCTCCTCGGCAGCAGTGAATCTGCCGTTGTTACGCATGATGCCTCCGACCAGTCCCGTGCCCAGAAGGCAGTCGGTTTTCTCGAGCAGGGTCACCGAGGCTCCTGCCTTCGCGGCCGCCAGCGCGGCGGCGCAGCCGGCCCATCCGCCGCCTATGATCAAGACTTCAGCCATGGAGTGAACCTCCCGAAGAGAGATTTAGTCGAAGTAGCCGGAGTAACGTCCCACGATCTTCATCAGTCTGACGAGCGCCTTCAGGGCATACCTCATCCTGTCCTCGATGATCCGTCCCTTTTCGTCGCAGGTCCCCATGCCCGGCGAGATGAAGATGTTGCCGTCGTAGGCTATCGTGGGAATCACGCCCATGTGCTTCAGGCCGGTCTGGAGCGCGTGGCTGCCCGCGTACATGTCTTCGATGGAGAATATCGGGAACCCCGGCTCGTCACCGGTCCAGGTACGCTCGTAGTTAATCTCCACCGTGCCCGAGTTGTACGATTTGGACACCAACAGGTGCTTGCGGAGCTTGTCCGGTAGCTCCTCGAGCTCCTCCAGCACGAGGTCGTACAGCCGGTCAACCGGCTCCGTTAGGACTTCCGGATGATCCTTCAATACCCGGAGCGCGCGAAGCTGTGTCACCAGCGCCTCCTTGCCTGGGTCAAAGGTGACGTACGCTGCTTTGCCGTAAGAAGCACCCGTCCCCCAGCGCTCGCCGTGCATGCCAAGCGCTCGTCTTATTGCCACCATAACTTCCTCCCGGCCGATCAGGAGGCCAGAGGTCGCGGCTCCGCTTGCCTTGTCCATGCTGTAGACGATGACGTCCGCACCTATCTTTCTCGGATCGACCCCGACGAAGGGGAGCCCCCAGGCGTTGTCTACTATGTAGGGGATGTCGAACTCTGCGGCGAGCTCCCCGAGGCGCTTCAGCAATACGGGGGTGCCATCAGCGTCCTTCGTGCCGTAGCCGTACCCTGGCGTGTCATAGCCGAGCGAGGAGACCGCCGCGAGCAGCTGGGAGTGCCTCTCGGCGACCCTCCTGAACCTTTTGGCCGATTCTTCAGGATCAACATCCACCAGCATCGGAACCGGCCACTGCTTTATCCCATGAACCTCGTAGCGAGCGCCTACTAACGGCACGATGACAGCGTCAACGTTCGGTTGCCGCTTGCCATAGAACCCGAGCTCGCCCGCGGTACAGCCCCTGTCCGCGAACAGATCCTTATACTTGGGCGGGTAGGGCCTGCCGTAGCTGCCGTGGTGGTGCAGGTGCTTTTCATAGGGGACCAGGTAGCGGCTCCTGTAGTTGTCCCCTCGGCCCTGCATCGGCGGACTCACCAGAACGTCGAACGCAAGCCACAACGCCGCCTCGCACGTGTTCACTGGCGCAGCATCGTACTCGTCCCCATAAACCTCCTTGACAATGGCGCGGATCTGCTCGACCAAGCCCGCGAGGGGTATGACTTCGTTGGCCGCTTCCTCCGAGGCATGCACGATGTCCTCCCTCAGCGGCGCAGGGCACCCGGAGATGGCACCGGTAAGCCCGAACTTACCCCTGAGTTCCGGTGGTATCCCGATCTCGTCGGCCGCCTTTCGCGCCTCTTCGTACATACGCGGAAGGTTCTGCTGCAGCCGAGCATACATCTGGAACTTCAACTCCTCGCTCACGTCCACCCCTCCTTAGACATTCAGACATCTTTGCGCTACCACAAACCGACAGAAGCTAGCCGGTGCCGCAGCCCCGGCGACTCCCCGCAGCAAGCCCACGTCGGGCATCGCGGCCTCAGGATACCGGGTAGTCGGGTCTCCAGGTACCGCGCGGCAAGCCCATGGGCGCCGGATGGTGATGACGATCAGGTTGACTCCACATCGTATCACCACCATCGTCCAAAGGCCACCCCGTAGCACTCCCACCATGCTACCGGCGCCTACGAGGATGAACATCAAGAGCTAGATCGACCCGAGAACGCCGTTCAGCCTGAGGCTGGCCCCGGGGTCGTCCTACCGGAACATCAGAACCGCCAGGCCGAGGTTGGCGATCCCGGTTAGCAAGCGCCGCTTCCCATTGCAGTACCATATCCAGCCAGCAATGTCATTGCCTTTCCCGACCAAGGGAAGGACAACGGTGCGAATTGACCATCGCCCGCGTCCTCCTCCGACTCCCGCCGTAGATCAGCCGTTCTCATAGCAAGAGTATGGCAACCAGCGTTGACACCACGAGACCAACCACCACGGGGATTAAGTTCTTCCTCACCAAGTCCAGCACCGAGACGCCGCATATGCCCGCCACCGCGACGAGTGAGCACCAGGCGACGAGGGTCCCGCCGCCAGACCAGATGGCGCCCATCTGTCCGATGGCACCCAGGGTAGCGGCCTCCGGGGCGGTCGGAGCAAGCGCACCGGCAAGGCTGCCGACCAGGGGCAGACCGGAAAAACCCGAGCCGTCCAGACCGGTGATGGCACCCACGATCAGTATCCCAAAGCCGGCCAGGAAGCCTGCTGGAGGAATCGACTCGGCCAGCCTCCTGCCGACATCGAACAAATACCCAGGGGCGCCTTCACCCAGGATCTTCGCGGAAGCTTCAGGGCTTCCCAGGAAGAAGAACCCCGCAATCGGTATGATGGGACCCATCACGCGGAAGGCGAATACCAGTCCATCACCCAGGTTGTCCGCCATCCGGTCGAAGCCTTCCTTGAAGTTGGTCAGCAGCACGGCCACCATCATCACCAGGGCCGCCGCACCACCTAGCAGCGCTGATGCGTCGCCCCCCAGCACCCGGAACGCTATCATGGCGATTATTACCAGAAGCATCACTACAGGCGTGAACACCGCGAGGAACGAGGTCACGCCCGGCGCCGCCTCCACCTTCTTCTCCGCCCTCTCCGCGGCCAGCGCAGCCTCGGCGGTTGCTGCCACCTCGCCAGCTGCGAGCCGGTCGCGGAAGCTTGCGATCTCTCTCCTATTGAGCCAGTAAGCCAGGACCAACGCTACGACGCCGGTGATCGCGGTCAGAAGCCCGCCCCGGACGAGCACCATCTCGACCGGTACGCCTGCGGCACTCGCCGTTAGCCTGGGCGCTCCCTGGATCACCACGTCGCCAGCCAGCGCCATCCCCTGACCCGCTAGCGCGACGGCCATAGCGGCCATCATGGGAGGCAGGCCCGCCCTCACCGCGACCGGCACGAGCAGGGCGCCTACGAGAGGCACCGCAGGCGTCGGCCAGAAGAATAGTGAGACTACCAGCGTGACGAGGGCGAGCACGATGTAGCTGACGAGCGGCGACACTATCAGTCCCTTCACAGGGCCGATCATCCGCTCGTCCGCCCCGGTCTGACTCAGCGACCTGAGCATGGCCACCATGAGGCCGATGATCAGGAAGATGCTGAACAGGTCAGTCGCTGCCACCATGCTCGCGTTGAAGATCGTCTGAACCGCCTTCACTAGGCTCGAATGGTATACCCAACCGATCAGGAACGTGAAGATCACGCAGGGGATCACCACGTTCCTCCTGAGGATCATCGTCGCCACCACGGCGACAACTCCGATGACGTACAACCAGTGGGCAGCGGTCACTTTAGAACTCCCTCCGATCAGTTAGCTGAACGCCTCGAAAGGATCGCCTTATCATCGCCTGTCGACCAACTACGAGTTGTCTGCTTTCTCATCACCCCCTCAAAAGAACGCTTCGCCGTCATTATTCCTGGCGGATCGTGGCTGAGTCGCGCACGGAGAGTCCGAGATCTCGACCGTCAACCAGCTCCTCAGCGCATATCACCACGTTCCAGTGGTTGGGCGCGTGCGTGGCATCAAAGCCGACAATCCGCCCAATTGGCCGCCCCTTGACCTCGACCACGTCACCCACAGCCAGAATGCCCGAGTCGCACATCTTGAAGAAGCCCAGGTACGCCACTCTGTCCACCTTCGACCCGGGTGCTGCATCCGCCTCATCGGTGACGATGAATTCGTGCACTTCTCCCGCGGTGACTGCTCTGGTCATGATCCGGAGCAGTTCAAGACCGCGGGCATAAAGCCTCGAATAAAGGACGCAAACCACTTCTGCTTCGATGGTCGTCTTTTCAGCTATCGGAGGCTTGTCCAGCATTCCTTCTTCGTACGGCCGTTTCATGTTTGGAGTGCCCCTCATCAATGATGAGCAGTTGATCCACCCAAAGCGTTCGCCATAAGTCAATCGAATCCTTCTTGGGTTCTGACAAATTCATACGAGGAGCCAGGAAAGGGCTCCAGGCAGGGGATTCGCATGCACGGAAAAGCGCGGTTGGGGGTGCCAAAGTCCGCACTTCAGCACGCGGGTTGAGGGTTCGATCGGACCTCACATACCGACGATTTTCTCGACCAACCTGTAGAATCTTTCCGGCTCGCGCTTGACGTCGACCACCGGAACGCTGGCGTACCGCGCCACCCGCTCCCGCAACTTCCCTGGATCCACGTAGTGCGCATCGAAACGGCCTGCCCCATCCCTTGACCTCTTGGGGTAAAAGGGGTTGACCGTGACACACGCCAGCCGCATGGGCGACATCACGAGCAGGCGCTTTCCCTGCGAAGTCAGCTTGCGGATCACTCGCGCCGCGTCCGCAGCGTCGGCGCAGCAGAGAAGCTTTGTCGGATCGTGCAGCAGGATGGAAGCGTTCTTGCTCGCATTTGCGACCGTGCTCGCGAGCCGTTTGAGCAGGTGGGGGTTCACGGCCCCGGGCAGAAAAAGGAGGTCCCACTCGGCGCAGCGTTCGGCCTGACGCAGGAGCAGACGGAGCTGCGACTCGACGATGAGGTTTCGGACGCCCGGGGATCTCGCCAGCAGCCTGGGTGAACTGTCGTCGAGCCTCCAGAACGACGCAGTGGGCGGGCAACCGTCGTGTCGGGGCAGAGCCAGCGATGGCAGACCCAGGACCGTCTCTACGTCCCTGACTTCCTCAGCAAGCCTCTGCAGGTCGGTTGTGCGCGCCGCCCCGGTACAGAGCACGAGAACGGACGTTTCCGTCATCGGGGCAAGCCTCCCGAAGGATCCATCGACGAGGACGACGCGTGTCCCCATCCTGAACGCTTCCTCCTTGACCCGTGCCAGCCCCCGGGCCGAGTTCGGCCCCGCTACCACCACCGACCCCGCCTCATCCACTTGGGCCAGCCAGAGCTGGCCCAGGGCGGTGCGCACACCGAGGGGCAGAAAGCGGCGCAGGGGAGCAGACCCGGCGCCGATGCACGCCTCGGAGGTTACCACCATCGCTCCTCGCGGGAGGAAGTAACGGGGCTTGGGAAGGCAAGTCAGGTGGTCGGCAGGTTCTCCGTCATAGCCGATGCTCGTAACTGTAAAGGGCGTGCCAGGAGAGACGAGCGTCCGTACGATCGCCATCACGGTGGTGGTCTTACCCGTGTTCTTAGCGGTGCCCACGACGCCGATCGTCACGGGAGCGGGTTCTGTCATGAGGGGCTGCTCCTCATCTTTGCCCAGTACTTCTTTACGTCCGCCATGACGTTCTCTAGGTGCTGAATCATCGCCTGCTCGGCCGCCGCGGGATCACCAGCTTCGAGGGCTTCGAGGATCCTCTCGTGGTCTTCCACGATCGTGCCACGCACCTGGGTCCGAATGAAGTGCAAGGCCGGCGAGAGCTGGCCGTTGTACCGAATGACGTCGGTGGCTGCGAGGAGGACCCTGTTACGCGAAGCCTTGGCTATGAGGCGGTGGAACTCGACGTCCTCGGCCGCGCCGATTTTCCCCTCGCGGTGCAATCTCTTGTGCCTCTCGATTATCTCCCTGAGCATCGCCAGCTCGCGATCCGTGATCTTCTCCGCGGCGAGACGAGCGTTTTCTCGCTCTATCGCCCTGCGCGCGACCAGGACCTCGAGCAGCTCATTCAGCTTGTCGGCTTTAAGGGAGTTGATGAACTTGAACCCGGCATGGAGTTGTTGTGTTTGTCGCTCCAGTTGTTCGAGTCTCTTTCTGCCGGCCGCTGTGAGTACGCGGCCCCGATACCCGAGACGCTTCGTGTATCCCTTATCATCGAGAGAACGCAAGAGTCTTCCCACTGTGGCCTCGCTGAGGGTTTCTCCCGAGGCTGCCAGCATCCTACTGAGCTGTCCCGAACCAACCGGTCCCGCCGCCTGCGACAGGAGACGCAGCACGCGGTACTCTTGTTCGTCCTTGTCCGTCATCCTCAACCACCAACCCGTCAATCCCCGGACGCGTCCGTGAAGCTCCGGATTTCACTCCTGCGTCTGCCAGTTGCCTCGTCGATTCTGTTCGTGCTTTCTTGAGAATTATAACACACCTGCAGCTGCCGCAACATCAACTGTATGTCGGTGGTGTGAACTTCAGTGGTGGAGTAGAGAGAGCTCTCGCGGGCGGTTGTACCCAGGAGGACGGGCCACCGGGCCACCGCGCGCAGCAAGGAATGGAGGTGGGGACTCTGTGTGGGTCATTCGGGTTGGTCGGGGTTGTCTGCGTTCGGGGAGACATATGGCAGATCCTGAGGGAGCGAAAGAGTTCCGGCGGGTTGAGTCAGAGCTCCTCGAGCTGGTGGAAGAGGGAGCGCGGGAGACCCACTGTAGAGTTGTGTAGGACGAACCACCTCCTCATCGCGGTCATAGTGCAGGGCGAAGATCTGCTTCAGCGGGTGGCTGTGGGCCTGCCCTGTGGGAACCGGTTTTCTCCACCAGCGACGCTGCCAGTTGACCCAAGAAGGTTCACCTTCACCTCCAGTCATTCCTGGGGGACGGAAGTATGCCCCAAGTCCAGTCGCATGCGGTCTAACCCGGCATTGAGGCTTCCGACGATATTGTCGGTGTGGGCATGGCGTGGGACCACCTCGAGATAGCCAAGGAAGGCCAGCTGCTGCTCCTGTCGGTTTCCGGCTCTGCTGCCAGTTGATAGGAAGACCCGGCGACATGGCCGCAAGCCTGGATGCCCTCCCTGTATGGAGCGCATCCTCGTCGTGGTTGGGCAGGCTACGTGCTGAGACAGCTGGCTCAGGCCACACAGGAGATCGCATGATGATGCCCATGCGCGGTTTGCCTACCGAATGTTGATACGGACCCCCTCGAGTGACTCGTTGCGCTTGTGCAACGGTGTGTGTTATAATCAGAAGCGCAACGGGCCCATAGCTCAGCGGCAGAGCATCCGACTCATAATCGGCAGGTCCCTGGTTCGATCCCAGGTGGGCCCAACATACACGGGGGCGGCTAGCTCAGCGGGAGAGCGCTTGACTCACATTCAAGAGGCCGCAGGTTCGATCCCTGCGCCGCCCACACCGGGGAAATGCCGCCGGGACGGGAAAAGTTCCGGCGGCTCTTTGTCTGGTTCTGGTTGAAATCGGCCCAAAAGCTGCCTAACAGCTGCGCAGCCGCCGGCTACCCCGGGTCCGTTGCCACAGAGTGCGCTGATCGATGTCCAGCAATGTACTGCAGGCAGCGAAGTAGGTACCGGACTGCGGCGTCGCCAGGGTCGGCGCGCCCGGTCTGGCCGAGCATTTCGGGATACACACGCTGTGCACGGTTGAGGAAGAAGTCCGCGAGCAGTTAGCTCCTTTTGGCTTCTAGGAGGATTTTCAACCATAAATAGGGAAGGAAGACGCATGAAAGAAGAAAGGAGGCCTCATCCGCCAGGGAGTAGTTCATCACGGATAGAAAAGCTTTGCCACGGCTTGAATGAGTGGCAGTGTAAGATCCTTGCGACAGTTTATGCCAACGCCCATGCTGGTCAGATTACGGAAGGAATGGCTGATCCGGGATAGAGCATAAGGTGATCGCGGCATCGTGATAGACATTGGTAGAGAAATACCAGCCCGGCGCTATTGGTGTCGTTGTCGTTAGAGGTAACCCAGAGGAAATGTGAAACTCGATTTCTGTGACACCGCGCGGCAGGGCGGCTATTTTTGCTGTTTGATCGCCGCTTGGATTTGGAATGATTGTGTATATGCCTATAAACGGCAAGGGCTTTCAGGCGCTGTGAGCAAAGGCGGCCTTCCGGTGAGGGGTGTGCCTATTACGAAGGAGGGCGTGCTGCACGACCCTCATCTATTGGGCTTCACAACGCGCGCGACTACTGTGCACGCACTCACGTATGTATTGGCCGGTGCTTTATCCCCTCAGGCAGGTCTTTCTCGCGAAGAGAAGGTGGCTTTGACTGTGGGGGATTCTGGTTGCCCTGCAGGTGATTGCCAACCCTTCGGGGTTCATAGAAAATCTCATATACGCCAGGATACCTGTATGGTTTGGATTGACAAACACTCCAGAGGTCATTTTACAAATCCTTGCCTTTTCATGGCTGGTATTTCATCGGGCAAACGGTGCGTCAAGAGGGCGCTCGCAACGGACTTGAAGTGACAGAGTGCGTAAATGCGCCATTTTTGCTCTAAAGGAGGGGTGTGTCTGTGAGAAGAACCGTCGGCTTAGGGTTTGTAGCCTTGGCTGTGTTTACTTATTGTACTAGGTACATCGCTGCCGCAATCTTTGGCTCAAACCTGCAAAGCCACAATGCACAGCTGTTCGAAGCGATGTTGCAATACGTAGGGACCCGTCTCGTCACCATTAGCCAAATTCTTGGCTTGGTTGGCATTGTCTACATCATTTGGGCTGAGGTAGGAGAACTCCGAAAATAGCCCATCCAAACACAAGCGTCCGTTTAACCAGTCCATATATGTCTTCTGTCACTGACGAGATCTCTGGAAAACCGAGGAATTGAAGGGCTTTTGGCGTCCTCGCAGTTTGCAGGTGATGCGTTCTGGGTGGGCGCTCCCTGTACACCCGTCCTTCCTTTCCCCTTCTCCCTCAGCCAGTCCGCACGGCAGTACCCTCCCGCAGTCTCACCATCAACTTGAGGTTGCAGACCAGGCAGGTCATCAGTACCTGTATTGCCACCCGCCACCTGCCACGATACCGCGCTCGGCCGAGTCCGTGCCAGCACTTGGCTTCTACGAACTTACGCTGTACGATCTTGCGATATCGCAAAGCCTCCCGTAGCTGGGGCGGCATGACAGCAGATGTCGGGCTCGTTCGCTGAGGTACACCCGCTTGCGGGTCTCTTTGTCACCCAGACAGGATTCCTTGCGCTTGCACCGAC
>ENA-OSAE01000365-OSAE01000365.1-marine-sediment-metagenome-genome-assembly--contig:-NODE-365-length-21193-cov-43.300170_pt1 | contig 21193 bp, 20 predicted proteins | sample MGYA00237870_ERZ529317 | MGnify/ENA primary metagenome ERZ529317 (study PRJEB26369, sample SAMN03142812) | marine sediment metagenome | biome: marine; feature: borehole; material: sediment... | reverse complement strand
ATGATTTAACTATTGACCGGATTGGGTTTGCATGACATTTAACTCAACTAAAATGTAGAAGAACCTAATTTAATAATTACCTACTACTATCTTAATTCTACAATTTTTGACGTTTTCCTCTCCAAAGAAAAAAGGCACCTTAATGGTACCTTAAACTGCTAGTTTGATTTTCTTTTGGTATCTACGATTTTCTGCTTTTCGAAAACCTAATTTCTTGCAGAATTCCTCTGCTCTGGTATCCCTGTCTTCCAGCATGACCTCGATCAAAGAGAAACCCATTCTCCTGCCCATTTCTACAACAAACTCAACCACTCTGCTGCCTACTCCCAGGTTGCGCCACTTGTGCTTCACATACAGGTCATCAATGGTAATAACGGTATCTCCCATGTTCATACCGTGCCAGAAGGTTATTGAAGAAACGGCAATGGGTTCATCTCCTTCTTCAACAAGAATAAATGCGGCCGTTTGGGGATTTTTTAGGGCATCGTGAAAAGACCACAACAGTTCTTCCCTGCTCAAAAATGGTGGTTTTCCCCATTCCGGGTGCTTTTCTTTGTAATACTCCATGAACTCCTTCATAAGCTGCACCACTTTATCTTCGTCGTCTTTTCCGGCCACTTTAATGTTCATGAATACTAACACCTCTTTTTGGTTGTTTTTAATTATTATAATAGTTTTTTAAACAAATTTCTAGAGTTATTTTCTATGCTTTTTACCAATAATCTAACTCAATAAATCTACAACATAATTAGATTTTGGATGTTCTAATATTTTTTTTGGATTGCCTATTTGCACTACATATCCTCCTTTGCTTCATTCTTGTTTTAAAGGTTTTATTATTTAAGAATATTTCTCATGTTTATATTGTAAATGAAAATCATTCTCATGTCAATAATTTTTTTTTTTAGGCTTTCCTCTGTTTTAGCCGAGTCAAATGTTATACAAACCAAACAAATCTGTCTTTTTAACTTGCAAATGTATAATTATTCATAATTGCCGATTGCCGCATTGTAAAATGTGCAGTGTGTTTAAGGGTGTGTATACTGCTATACCTGTATGATTATCGTGTATACTGTATTTTTATAAAAAAATGCTTGTCGACAAAGTTTTTTTTATATATAATTTTTTTAAATACTTTATTCTCACCAATGGTCGCAGCTGTATCCAATTGTTCCATCGTCCATCTTTGCAGGGATTTGTACAGTCACACTCTTTTAGGTTCTTTCAAATGTAACATTTTTTAGAGGCTAACACACAGCCTCTCTTTTTTTTATCAGAGTCAAGAAACGGCTCTGCCTGTATTCTTAAACTGGCCGAAATCACAAAATCGTTACCAATGGGAGCAATAAGAAAAAAAACAACATAAGATTCTTGCTTTTTATCTATCGAAGGGTTTAAAAATTTTTCTTTTATAAATATGATTGTTTTACGTTTGCAAGTGCTTTGTGTTTTTAATAATTATTCGTTTTTATGTAATAATATGCGATATTGCTGGTTAATTATACATTTTATTGCATTATTATTCATATTTTTCTATATTTGTGCCTGCCGTATACTGTTATACCTGTATTGTTATTCATGTATACTGTATATTTATAAACAGGGCCTTGTCAACAAAGCCTTTTTCGGATATACTTTATGTTAAATATCTTTGGCCCGGCCAATTGCAGCAGCTTAAGAGCTCTTAAGCACATTTATCATTTATCATAGAACTTAATTATATAAGGAGGAAAAATATATGGTTCAGCGCCTGAAGTCTAATGATGTTCTAGGAACAGTTAATAGGGGTAATCCTGCTGAATCCGGATTGTGCACCCTCTGCATAGCAGATTGTCAGGGTAAGTGTGAAACCTGGCTCTCGAGTATGAAAGGCAGAAAAATGTTGTACCCCCGGAACTTTGGAGCAACAACTGCAGGAAGCGGAAATACTACACATGTAGGGGTATCTTATAATTCTTTAAGGATTCAGGGATATAATTACGGAGCCAAGGGACTGCCCAGAGGGATTTCTAATTCTGTTGATGACTGTATCTTTCCCAATGTAAGTGTCGAAACCGAATTTGGAAGTGAAATAAAAACAAAATCCAAGGTACCTATAATGACGGGTGCCCTGGGTTCAACTTTTATAGCAGCTAAGTACTGGGATTCTTTTGCAATCGGTGCTGCTCTTGCAGGTTTCCCTATCGTCATAGGAGAAAATGTGGTGGGAATTGATAAAGAGGCAATAATAGAAAATGGTAAAACAAAGAAGGCTCCCGAACTGGATAGAAGAATCGATACCTATTTGCGCTATTATGATGGATATGGGGCAATTATTGTACAGCAAAATGTGGAAGATTCAATGAACGGAGTTGCAGAATATGTTATAGACAAGTATGGTGATAAGGTTATTATAGAATTGAAGTGGGGTCAGGGAGCAAAGAATATCGGAGGAGAAATTGAAGTTACTGATCTGGATTATGCGATTTTCTTGAAAAAGAGAGGATATCTTGTTGATCCGGATCCAACAAAACCAGAAGTCCAGGAGGCATTTAAAAACGGTTCCATTAAAGCCTTTGCAAGACACAGCAGACTGGGATATACCCATCTATCTTCTCCCGAACAGGTTAGAGAAGAGTTTATGAAAACTATTGAATATCTGCGTAAACTCGGTTATAAAAAAATCACTTTAAAAACCGGTTCCTACGGAATGGAAGGTCTAGCAATGGCAATTAAGCTCGCCACCGAAGCAAAGCTGGATTTATTAACAATTGATGGTTCTGGTGGGGGTACGGGAATGAGCCCCTGGAATATGATGGAAAGCTGGGGGGTTCCTTCAATCCTACTGCATTCCAAGGCATATGAATATGCTTCAATATTGGCTGCAAAGGGAGAAAAAGTCGTCGATCTGGCCTTTGCCGGAGGACTGGCTAGAGAAGATCACATTTTCAAAGCACTGGCATTGGGTGCACCTTTTGTAAAAATAGTATGTATGGGAAGGGCTCTTATGATTCCTGGTTTCCTTGGAGCAAACATTGAAGGGGTGCTGCATCCAGAAAGAAAAGAAAAACTTAATGGTAACTGGGATAAACTACCTGCTACGGTTACCGAGATAGGCAGCACGGCAAAGGAAATCTTTGCCGGCTACTATGATGTGAGAGAAAAAGTGGGAGCAGATGAAATGAAAAACATTCCGTATGGAGCCATCGCAGTCTGGACACTTGCAGATAAACTAAAAGCAGGCCTCCAGCAACTGATGGCCGGAGCAAGGAAATTTTCTCTAAAGGAAATTTCCAGGAATGATCTTCTCTCTGCTAACAGAGAAACAGAAAGAGAAACCAAAATACCATTTATTACTGATGTGTTAGATGAAAGTGCTAAAAAAATATTAGACTCTTAAAAATTAAGAAATGTATTCTGTTCCATTATCCATTTTTGCAGGGAACATGGACATTAGAGCGGGTTTTGGAGGGATAATTATTCCTAAATCCTATGATGGGCTAAGTTACAACAGGGGTAACTGAGGTAGTAGTAAGCAGCCCTGCAAAAAAGTCCATGTTGTGTATCATCCAGCCCCATGCAGGGGTCGTCGAGGTTGAGAACCTGCCGGTCACCGTGCTGATTAAAAAGCTGATAGCAGAGATACAAGGAGTTTATATGAAGCAAATAAAGTTAGATGTTTAGGTCACAAATTATGGGGGGTATAGCAGCTTTTACATTTGTTGCTCGGATGATAAACTTCCCCGTGGCAGGGGGGATACTTCAGGTCATCAAGAAATTCCTGTTTTCTACTGGCCTGAAAAACCTGGAATGGAATCTAAAAAACCGCGAATATTCGCGGTTTTTTAGATTCCTGCCTTTTGCTGTAGTTCTTCTACTTTATCGGTTTGTTCCCAGGGCAGTTTTAAATCCGTCCTACCGAAGTGGCCGTAAGCAGCAACCTGCTTATAGATGGGTCGTCTAAGATCCAGTTCCTCAATAATGCCTGCAGGCCTTAAATCAAAGGTCTCATTTATCAAGCTCACTATCTTCTCATCAGATATTCTCCCCGTTCCAAAGGTTTCTACCATGATGGACACGGGACGCGCTTTACCGATGGCATACGCTATCTGAACTTCGCACCTATCGGCAAGACCTGCAGCTACTACGTTTTTTGCCACGTACCTGGCAGCATATGTTCCTGAACGGTCCACTTTGGTTGGGTCTTTGCCGGAAAGGGCTCCACCTCCATGCCTTGCAAAACCACCATAGGTGTCAACGATTATTTTTCGCCCTGTCAGGCCTGTATCCCCCTGGGGCCCCCCTACAACAAATCTTCCGGTGGGGTTTATATAGTACTTGGTGTTTTCATCGATGAAATTCTCGGGAACAATGGGTTTGATTACTCTTTCTATTATATCCTTTCGGATGGTTTCCTGATCAACATCAGGCCTGTGCTGGGTAGATATCACTATACCATCTACTCTTCGGGGAACACCGTTGACGTATTCTATTGTAACCTGGGTTTTGCCATCAGGTCTCAGGTAATCCAAAACTTTTGCCTTTCTTACTTCAGCCAGCCTCCTGGCCAGCTCGTGAGCAAGGGAAATGGGTAATGGCATCAGTTCAGGAGTTTCCCTGGTGGCATAGCCGAACATCATCCCCTGGTCACCCGCTCCAATCTGATCTCTGCCGTTCTTAGTCTCACCCTTTCTTTTTTCAAGGGCTTCATTAACACCCTGAGCTATATCAGGGGATTGTTCATCTATTGTGGTGATTACAGCACACGTATCGCAATCAAAGCCGTATTTTGCTCTGGTATAACCTATCTCACGGATGGTTTCCCTTGCAATGTTGGGAATATCAACATAACAATCGGTGGTGATTTCACCAGCCACCAGCACCAGCCCTGTGGTAACCAGCGTCTCACAGGCAACTCTTGCTTTCGGGTCCTGCTCAAGGATGGCATCAAGGATTGCATCAGAAATTTGATCACATATTTTGTCAGGATGGCCTTCTGTTACGGATTCTGAAGTAAAAAGGTATCTATCTGCCATTGGACTCACTCCTTCCCAGCAAAAATAAAATTCCCCTTCCTCACATGGAAGAGGCATTGTCTTCCAGGAAATATACACGGTGTAAATAATAACTTTTATTAAATTTTCAAAACTATATTAGCACAACAAATGTCAAAAGTCAAATGATATGCAGAGATAATCCAAGAACCAACAGCCCTGCTATAATGGTGCCTGCAGCCACGGCAGGAAAAGCATACCAAAATTTTAAGCCCAAAAGGGAAGCCGCTATACAGCCGGTCCACACTCCGGTAGATGGAAGGGGTATAGCCACAAAAAAAAGAAGACCCAGAGCACTGTATTTTTTTATCTGCTGGCTGCGTTTAAGGGAACGTTTAATTGCCCAGTTTGCCAATCCCCTCAATATGGGTGTTTGCCTCATCTTCTTAAATATGGGTTCCAAAAACAGCAGCAAAACAGGAACAGGCAAAAGGTTCCCCATCACACAAATAATATAAGTTTTCAGAGGAGACATCCCCTGGGCAATCCCAAGGGGGATGGCACCTCTGAGCTCTGTCACAGGAAGGGCAGCAACAAAAAAGAGCACAACCTCGTCTTTAACTAGCAGCCATAAATCCCATAACCTATCCATGTTTTTCACCTATCTATTGTAGGATCAAACCTCAAGTCATAGCCCTTTTCAATGTTCTGAAGGGCAATGTGTATGCTCTCTATAATCATTCTTTTTAAGAAGGGGTTCTGGTAACAGGGCTTTCTGAAATTGTTGATAACGGTTAAAACCTGCCGTGCTTTCCTCATACTGGATTTTCTAACCAGGAAATCATACGCCAGTTCAAGCATCCGTAGTATGTTGTCTTCTTTCGGTTTTATAATATCCCTGTTAAAATTCTCATACAGCTTGTTAAGCCTTCTGTTGCAGTATTTTCTCTGTCTGTACATCTTTTTTATTTTAAGGTATTCTTCTGCGTATTCATAAACTTTTGGCTCTGCGATAAACCAGTCACTGAACTCCCTGGTTTCGAAAAGCATATCAGATGTTTCCCATAATCTCTGGTCATCTTTACCACCAATTGTCATCTGGTATTCCAGAGTAGGTGTGTATTCTTGGGGAACCAGGTCTCCTCCCTTAAAAAATCCCATCCAGAAACCCATGGACAACGGCAGCTGGCTGTGGGTAACAATACTCGTATAGAGAGCATCCTTAAGAAGAGTTACAGCATACTGAAAATCTTCCAGCACCTCTGTTTCTTTGCTCAATTCCTTCAATGCGGTATTGAAATCTTTGCTGTCTAAAAGGGGAAGGGCCCAGCAGTCCTGTACACCCTCTTCTATGTTGATTAAAATATTTAAAGAACACAGCTTGTTTTTAACATAGGGGTGATGCCATATAAACCACAGGGACCTGCTCCCAATACCATCTATAGATGATACGATACCCTTGTATACACAGGGTTGTAGTTGATTCAGCACAATTTCCTGTATCCCCTGCATTTTTAGCTTCCTGATTTTTTTTGAAGCTTCATCTTTTATTTCCTCCAGGAAAGCTTTTTCCGCTATCTCCGTTAAAGCAGCGATGGTTTTAGGGCTTTTTATTCTTCCGAGCTGGGTAACAGCCTCCAGCACCAGTTCTTTATCATTGCTCAGGGCCAGGGCCTTCAAAACTGGAATGGCCCGTTCATCTCCGCTGTCTCCCAGATCCCTTATACAGGTCAGCTGAAGGTCTTTTGACAGGGTATCAATGTCCTCCAGCACATAGGAAATAAAAAACTCATCCTTTTCTATATCCCTGAGCATTTTTTCCATGGAATCCGATGCCATCTTTTCGAAATCCCCTATCATTTCCTCTAGAGGGAGTTCGCTGATATCGATGCCCAGTTCAATCAAAACTTCCAGCAGCCTGGTTTTGACCTCATCGGATACGTTTTTATCCATCAGGGTTTTGTATATATTTTTTATCGTCATCGGGTCTTTGGCGTGCCGCAGTATATGGTACACGATGGGAAGGAGTTCCCGGTCTTCCTCCCGTATCTTCGAAAAACACACTGAAAACACCTGGTCACCCATCTCAAGGATTTGAGATACAACGGCATTCAGTTCCGTGAAATTAAGGTGTCTACCCCGCAGGGATTCCAGCTTCTCCATTATTTTTCTTTTTTCGAGAAGGGTATAGTCTACCTTTCCGCGTTTGGATTCCATCGGATTTCTCCTTTCATGAAAATACCAAGGAGCCTGATTCCCTACTCCTTGGCGGTTTCAATCAGTAATAGGTCTCCGTGCAGCCATTGGTATGGTTTTCTCAGGTTTTTTAAAAAACAAAAGCAGTCAAAGCTCCTTACAAAAGGTGTTGAAGGGTTTGGATTTCAATGAATATATTCTACATGTTCCCCTTAATTCCTTCAAGGGAAACTTACTTTTGACCATATCTATAAAGATAGTTGCTTCGTACGGTTTTTACGTGCTCATCTTTTAACCTGTGATATTTACCCAATATTTTGCAGTTTATATAAACCAGAGCAGCTTTCTCAACGATCCGGCAGGTTTTGATGGTTTCATCCAGATCCGGTCCCACGCACAATACACCGTGGTTTGCCATCAGCACCGCGTGCCGATCTCCCAGGGCTTCGATAACGTTTTGTGCCAGCTGTGGTGTGCCAGGAAGGGCATATTGAGCCACTCCTATGTCTCCTCCTACTAAAGCTGCCACATCTTCCAGCAAACAGGGGATGGGTTCACAAGCAGCTGCACAGGCACTGGCATGGATGCTGTGAGTGTGTATGATTGCATTAACATCGGGACGGATTTTGTAGATGGAAGCGTGCACAGGAGTTTCGGTTGAAGGTTTTTTTTGCCCTTCCACAACATTACCGTCAAAATCAACGGTGACAAGGTTTTCCGGCACAAGGTCATAGTAATCCATCCCGGAAGGGGTAATAACAAAAACTTCCTCCTTCTCGTCCCGCAGGCTTATGTTCCCCCAGGTCCCTGTTACCAGATTTGCTTCCAGAATCTCCTTCCCGGCCTTAATTATCTTCTCCTTGGTCTTGATAATCATTTTTTGTGCCTCCTGTAATCTCCTTTAAAGCATCTTTGTATGGTGGCCTGATTATCCCTCTATCCGTTATTATAGCAGTTATGAGTTTGTCTGGAGTGACATCAAATGCAGGATTGAACACTTTTACATTTTCAGGAGCAATACGCTTCCCCTGGATATACACTACTTCATCATGATTTCTTTCCTCTATGGGTATATCTTCTCCCTTTTCTATATTCATGTCTATTGTGGAAATTGGAGCAGCCACATAAAAGGGAATGTTGTGTTCTCTGGCTAAAACAGCAAGGGTGTAGGTTCCGATTTTGTTTGCAACATCACCATTGGCAGCGATGCGGTCTGCCCCCACTATAACCAGATCCACCATTCCCTTTGACATGATGTATCCAGCCATGTTATCGGTAATAAGGGTGCTGGGAATACCTTCTTCCATCAGTTCAAAGGCTGTAAGGCGGGCTCCCTGCAGAAAAGGCCTTGTTTCATCCACAAAAACGTGAATATCCTTCCCGGCACTGCGGGCTGCTCTGATGACCCCAAGAGCCGTTCCGTAATCAACGGTAGCCAGGGCTCCTGCGTTGCAGTGGGTGAGGATATTGGCTTTTTGGGGAATGAGCTGATTACCATGCCTTCCAATGGCATAATTGCTTTCTATATCTTCTCTGGCTATCTTTTCCGCTTCGAATTCAAGGATATCTTGAATTTCCCTTATACCCAGGTGTTTTTTGCTCCTGGCTGTGCTGAGCATCCGCTCGATTGCCCAGAAGAGGTTTACAGCAGTGGGTCTCGTCTGCTTCAGGATTTCAGCAATCTCATCAAGGCCCTTAAACCATTCTTCCTTATCCCGGTCATCCAGATCCCTGGCTCCCAGCACCATTCCATAGGCGGCTGCCGCACCTATTGCAGGAGCACCCCTTACCCTCATCTCTCTAATGGCATCGGCTACACTTTGATGATCCTTACACTGTATGTATATCTTTTCTAGAGGAAGTTTTGTCTGGTCAATCAGTTTAAGGCATCCATTCTCCCATATTATTGGTTGCATCTCGAAAAACCTCCTATTGGTGTATTTAGGTTTGCTTCCAGAGGGTAAGGCCTGTTACATCATCCAGTGCCCTTTCCAGGACAGGTCCTTCCAGGTGTTTTATGATAAATTCACATGCAAATACCTTTGTGCCTTCAAAAACATGGCCGCCAAAAGCCCTGCCCTCTCTGTTGGAAACCACCACATGTAGATGCACCATGGGCTTTCCATCTTTTAGAGAAATATTGCCCCAGCCCCCTGCGATTTCCAGCTCATCCTCTATCTCGATTTTTTCGTATACCTTTCTGTTACCGTCATAAAACCCGAGGGTTGCTCTCTGGGCTGCTCCGATGACCTGGATGATACCCATTTTGATTCCTTTGTCTTCAACAAACTTCTGCAGGGATTCCAGCAGGTCATCGCCATGCTCAAGCCTCCCCATATATACTTTTTTGACATCGTACTCTATGGCAAACACGTCAAATCGCCTCCTCGTGTTTACAGTCTTGCCTTCTCAAGGGCACTGCTGCATACACAGTCTCGCTCACCTACAGGAATGGCTTTGATCATCTCATACAGCAGCTTCTTCAGGTTCTCAATGTTCTGGTTGAATACTTTGATTACCCCTTCATGGGATACGGGTTCGATGGTGGGATCATCTTCAAGCCCCACATCGTAATCAGTAATGAGAGATATATTAACATAACAGATTTCCAGCTCTCTGGCCAGGATAGCTTCGGGGTACTGGGTCATGTTGATGACTTCCCAGCCGTTCTTTGAAAACTCCCGGCTCTCCGCCTTGGTGGAAAATCTCGGCCCCTGCACAACCACAACAGTGCCCTTCTCATGCACGGGAATATCAAGCTCCTTAGCCTTTTGTACGGCGATTTTCCGCAGCTCCGGGCAGTAGGGGTCTGCCGCTCCTATGTGGGTTGTAACAGGGCCATCATAGAAGGTATCCCTCCTGCCCCATGTCCTGTTAACAAACTGGTCACACACCACAAAGTGGCCTGGCTTGACTTCAGGCTGGAGGCTGCCGGCGGCACATGGACCGATGATCCTTGTTACACCCAGTTTTTTCATGGCATAAAGGTTTGCTCTGTAGTTGATCATGTGAGGTGGCAGGCGATGGTCTTTGCCATGCCTCGGCAAAAAAGCAACTCTTTTATCGCCTATCGTAGCAATTGCTATTCTATCACTGGGTGCTCCATAAGGTGTGTCAACGGCTATTTCTTCCACGTCCTCTAAAAAGGAGTAAAAACCGGATCCTCCAAAGACTCCAATATCAGCTTTGTGTTTCAAGGTTAATCCCTCCTGTTTTTATTTTAGTTGAAACTCTGTGGTTCTTCTCCAAAACAGTTGGTTAAGAGTTAAAATAAAAAGCTAATATATCTAAACCCCTTCATCAACAGCCAGCCCAAGAATTTCTTCAACTGCAACGGTGTATATAAAAAATTGTGGTTTGTAATGTACTACAAGTTCTCCTATGTTCTGCTGTATGGTGTAGCTGGTCTTAAAATCCACGATTGCTGCTCTGCCTTTTTCTTTAATCAGTATTTCATCCACAACTCTTTCTACTTATTTTAAACCCTTTATAAACATAAGTAAAGGGGAGTTCACTCATTGTTTTCAGTATTTTTTACAGGATTTGAACAGGGGACTTGCTAAATAGTTTTTAATGTAGGGTTTCACCTCTTCATCCATCGTTTTTAAGATGTTTTCAGGGTTTCCGCTGCCGTTGATGTTCTTTATAATATTATGGACAATCACACCCTTTTCTACAGCAGAAATCACATCTGAAACAGGTTTTTGAATACCTGCCGGGGGTCTGGAAGCTGTATGAAAAAGTTCAGATAGAACATCCCGGGGCATCGGTTGTAGTGCAGGTATTGGGAAACGCTGAACTCCTCCAATTCTCTCTGTGGCTTTATGGGGTAAATCTGTTCAAAGATTGTGTTGCAGGGGGTGTGGGAGATCTTTTGTGCATAATTTCCTTTATTTTTTCACTGACATTCCTGCTTTCTGTAATTTTATTCAGCAGGGCTTCAGGGTTAAGCCTGACCTCTTGATTTCCCCGATCATAAACATAAGGGCACTGATGAATCCCGAAAACATGGAGACTTTTTGCAGCACCCTCAGTTTCCCCTGTTCCCTTAATACCCTTACTGCCTCTTCTACACACCTGAACCGGGTGAAGTCATCCATTTCCGTGATATGGATTCCTGCTGTATCCAGCACTTCCGTTACTATGTAATCAAAGGTTGTAATGCTGCCGGGTATAAGCCCTCTTATCCCGGTATCTTTCAAAAGCTCTTTTTTGATTTTCTGCAGCATGCCATGGGTTGGAACAACATACAGGAAATTCAGGGCATTGCCCTGTTTTATAAGGCTTCTAACTTTTTTCAGCAGCGGCTCCTTTGAGGCCCCTATGGGATTATAAAACACCTTTTTCATTCAACCAACACCTCATTTTGTTATTTCTTCAGGCACCTGAAAAATCCTTCCCGTTTTTAACATTAAAAAGGCCAGGAATTTACCTAGCCGCTGCTGCCAATATCCCAATCTTTTCTTTATTCATTGATTTTTTTATAAACCTTATCATATGGAAATTATCTCTTTTTTCATGAATAAAAATAAAAAAAAACCTGCAGTTTCAGGTAACCACAGGGTTTACCATAGCATTATTAACTTTTAAGAAGAATTCAGGTTTATATTATCACAGGAAAAACTAACGGCAGATAGAGTAATAGCAGCAGAACCAGTATCAATCCCAGCAAATAAGGTATGATGGCTTTTGTAATCTTTTCGATGGAAAGCCCCGTTATTGTGCTGGCAACATAAAGGTTTATTGCCACTGGAGGTGTTATCATTCCGATAGCCAACCCAACAACCATGACCAGACCGAAATGAACCAGGTTTACTCCAAGCTCATCAACAAGGGGCAAAAACACAGGAGTGAGTATTATCAAGGCAGAAGCTGTCTCCATAAATACACCGGCTATCAATACGATTACAGCAACCAAAAACAGGATCACATAGGGGTTGCTGGATAGGGCCAGGATCCCGCTGGCAATAGCTGTGGGAATGCTCCAGTTGGCCAGTATCCAGCTCAAAATACTTGAAGTCGCAATGATGAACATCACTACTGACATGGTCATGGCAGATCTGGTTATTATTTCAAAAACATCCTTCAGCTTCATGTCCCTGTAAATGAACAGTGAAACTATCAGGGAATAGTTCACCGCTATAACGGCAGCCTCAGAAGGGGTAAAGTATCCTGAAAATATACCTCCCAGGATGATTACAGGGGTTAAGATTCCCCAGATAGCTTCTTTAAAAGTATTCCATACGTTTCCAAAAGAAAACTCTGCTCCTCTGGGATAATTTCTTCTGTAAGCCTGGGTTATGGCTATGGCTATCAATACCAATCCCATAATAACACCGGGGATAAAACCGTTAAGGAAGAGGCGTGAAACCGACTGGTCGGCAATAACAGCATACAAAATCATGGGTACCGATGGAGGAATTACCACACCTATGGTACCGCTGGCCGCTATCAAAGCCGCGGAAGAAGCTTCATTATACCCCTTTTTTTTCAATTCCGGGACCAGCGTGGTTCCTACTGCTGCCGTTGTTGCTGCTCCTGAGCCTGATATGGCGGCAAAAAACATGCCTGCCAGCACAGCTACTATTGACAGCCCTCCTTTTAAAAAACCGAAAATGGCATCAGCAAACTCTACAAGCTTTTCAGACACTTTGCCTTTTGCCAGCAAATCCCCTGCCAGTATAAAAAAAGGCACCGCTACAAGGGGAAAACTGTCTGTGCCGGCAAACATCCTCTGCGCCATGATAACCAGAGGCATGCCTTCTTTGAAAAGGACTATAAAGGAAGCCAACCCAATGGCAATAGCCACAGGAATCCCCATCAACAGGAATACAAAAAAGGATACAAACAAAATCCAGGTCATTCTCCCCCACCCTCCTTATTTTTCAACAATTCTTCCAGGGCTGCAGTCAGTCCATGAATCAGCATTATAAAAAAACTAATAGGAATTCCAACATACACCCAGCGCATGGGCAGCCGGAGGGCAGGAGAAATTTGAAATATCTGAACGGTCATGAGCTTGATACCAAAATTAATGGAAATCACAAAAAAGACCAGTGACAGAACAATGCTTGATACCGTCACAATCTTTTTGAACCTGGAGGGAAAGGCATCAATGACAAAGGTTACCGAAATATGCATTCCCCTTTTGTAAGCCATGGTTGCTCCCAGAAATGTGCTCCACACTAAAAGATACCGGGATAACTCTTCCGTCCAGGTCAGGGATTCGAAAAAAACCCTGAAAATTATCTGCAAAGAGATAGAAACGATCATTCCCACTATGGTCAAAAACACTATTCTTTTAATCAGCAGGTCCAGGCCATCGCTGAAGCGTCTTAAAAAATCTACTACCTGCATATCCATCCTTCCTTCTAAATTTTCATAAATCAGCCCTGGCATCCAGATGCTGAATGCAGGGCTGATATTATCTTTTAGGTAAACACTCTATTCAAGTTCTTTCTGGATTTTATTGAGATATTCACCAAACTTATCACTGTATTTATCATAAACAGGTTTAACAGCTTCTTTGAAAGGCTCAAGATCAGGTTGTATTATTTCCATTCCCCAGTTCTTGAGGTCTTCCAGTTGTTTCTGTTCATTTTCGGCATTAACCTTTCGTTCGTGTTCCGCTGCCTCCTGAGCAGCTTCAATAAACACCTGTTGTACATCCTCTGGTAGTTCCTTGAACTTCTTCAAGCTCATTACAAACAATGCGGGTGCATATGTATGTCTTGTCATGGAGAGATGTTTCTGGGTTTCGTGGAGTTTAAAGGAATGGATAACATTTACGGGATTTTCCTGACCATCGATAGTGCCCTGCTGCAAAGCGGTTAAGGCTTCCGTCCAGGCCATTGGGACAGTATTGGCACCCAGGGCTTTAAAGGTATCAATGTAAACGGGATTCTCCATTACCCTTATCTTCAATCCCTCTACATCTGCGGGAGTATGAACGGGTCTTTTGGAGTTGGTCAGGTTTCTGAATCCTCTTTCTGCATAGGCCAGTCCCTTCAGATTGACAGTTTCGAGTTTATCCAGCAGTAGCTCCCCTATGGGGCCATCCAGGATTTTATAGGCCTCTTCCCCGCTGCTGAACAAAAAGGGCATTTCAAAAACGGCTATTTCAGGCAGGAAGTTGGCAACAGGTCCATTGGTTATAACTCCCATGTCGATGGTAGCCATCTGCATTCCTTCCAACAGAGTTCTTTCATCACCCAAAGTTGCATTGGGAAATATTTCTATCTGAACCCTGTTGTTGGTCCTTTCCTCAACCAGTTCCTTAAACTTGACAGCGGCTATATGGAATCCATCCTTTTCATTGACCACATGGGCAAGGCGAATTTTAATGGGTTCTTCAGCTGCAGCATCACCTGCTGGTTTGCTCTCTTCCTGTTTGCCGCCGCATCCCGCAAGGAAAGTTAAAAGCATCATAACACACAGAGTTAAGGCAATAGCTTTTTTCATTGTCAAATAATCCCCCTTTTTTAAATTTTTAAATTTTTAATACTGCACCTGTGCTGGCAGATGTAACCAGCTTGCTGTAGCGGTCAAGATAGGTGTCTTCCAGTGCCTTTGATGGCGGTTTCTTCCAGTTGGCCAGCCTGTTGTTGATTTCCTCATCGGAAAGCTTCACATCGAGGCGTCTTGCGGGTATATCTATTTCAATTATGTCTCCATCTTTCAGTATGGCTATAGGCCCGCCTTCCGAAGCCTCGGGTGAAATGTGCCCGATACAGGGCCCCCTTGTGCCTCCTGAAAAACGCCCATCGGTCAGCAGGGCCACGGATTTTTCCAGGCCCATTCCCACTAGGGCTGAAGTGGGGCTAAGCATTTCCTGCATACCGGGACCACCCTTCGGGCCCTCATAGCGGATTACCACCACATCCCCTTTCTTAATCTGCCTGTTCATTATAGCTTCAAAGGCATCCTCTTCAGAATCAAACACCCGTGCAGGACCCGTGTGCTGCTTCATTTTCTCTTCCACGGCGGACTGTTTGATCACAGCACCTTCAGGAGCCAGGTTGCCCCTTAAAATGGCTATGCCCCCTTCCTTATTAAAGGGATCCTCCAGTGGCCTGATTACCGATGAATCAAGCACCTCGGATGTTGAAACATTCTGACCCAGAGTCTTACCTGTGACTGTAGGATTATCGGGATTTACCAGACCTGCCTTTATCAGCATGTTTAAGATGGCTGAGATTCCCCCTGCCTGGTCTAAATCTTCCATAGTGTGAGTTCCTGCAGGACTTATCTTCGTTATATTCGGCACGTTTTTGCTTATTTTATCGAATTCATCCAGGTCAAGTTCTATTCCGGCAGAATGAGCTATTGCCATTAAATGCAGGATGGTATTGGTAGAACCACCTATGGCCATATCAAGGGCAATGGCATTCTTGAAGGCTTCCAGAGTCAGGATATCCCTGGGTCGAAGGTTGTCCTTTACCAGTTCAACAATTCGCATCCCGGCCCGTTTTGCCAGCTGCTTTCTCCTACCATAGGGGGCTGGTATTGTCCCATTACCGGGCAGTGCCATTCCAAGAGCTTCAGCAAGGCAGTTCATGGTGTTGGCAGTAAAGAGCCCTGCACAGCTTCCACAGGTGGGGCATGAAAAACGTTCAAGCTCTTTTAATTCATCTTCTGTTATCTTCCCATCAGTATATGCTCCAACCCCTTCAAAGGCTCCCCTGACAAGGTCCACCACTTTGCCTCTGTGTTTGCCGGCCAGCATGGGTCCACCGCTTACATAGATGGCAGGAATGTTGAGTCTGCCAGCTGCCATCAGCATGCCAGGCACAATTTTGTCACAGTTGCCTATAAGCACCAGCCCATCGAATTTGTGAGCAATGGTCATGGCTTCAATGGAATCAGCAATAAGTTCTCTACTGGCCAGGGGGTACTTCATTCCGCTGTGATTCATGGCTATTCCATCACATATCCCTATCACAGGAAATTCAATGGGAGTTCCTCCAGCGGCACTGACTCCCAGCTTTACTGCCTGAGCTATTTCATTCAAATGAAAATGACCTGGTATAATCTCGTTGTGAGCATTCACTACCCCTATCAAAGGTTTTTCAAGGTCCTCAGGAAGATAGCCCATGGCATAGAAAAGAGAACGATGAGGTGCTCTTGCTACTCCCTGAGTTATCTGTTTGCTGTTCATCGTCATCACTCCTAATAAGACCTGATGGTTGTTTTATATCTAGTCTACACCAATGAAGAATCCTCAGCAATAATCTTTAATGTCAATTGCTTGCGATTTTTTGCAATCAGGAATTGCAACTTTTTTGCTGATAAATACAAAATTTTTGTCATCCCTTCTGCAGAAGGCTTTTTCTGAAAGAGCTGGGAAGACAGCCGGTGTATTTTAAAAACACGGAACTAAAGTAACTGAGGTTGTCAAAACCCACCTTTTCTGAAACTTCTTTTAAACTCAGGTCCATGTTTGTGATATACTCCCGGGCCTTTTCTATCCTGACCCTGTTGACATATTCAACAAAATTGATTCCTATGTGTTTCTTAAACAGCCTGGAAAAATAATGGGGGCTGAGATTGACATGTTCCGCTACATCTTCAAGACCGATCTTCCTGCTGTAATTGTCTTCAATGTAAGCCCTGGCTTTAAGGATTATTTTTTCTCCGGGTGACAGACAGTGTGTGTCTAACAATGCCAGCACACGCAGCACAAAATCCTCCATGTGTGCTTTTAATGTTTCAGTCGAGTCACCAGCAAGCATCTGCTGCTGGCAATCCTGTTTCAATTTTTCCAGTTCAGCTAAATCAATTCCCAGGGAGGCAATGCTTCTTATTATCATTCCGGTAAGCTCTATGAAATACTTTTGGAGCTGGTCTGGAGTATAATCCTTTAGTTTTTCATGTTTCAGCAGCACCTCCAGCAGTTTCAGGGTTTTCTGCCGTTCTCCCAGCTTGATGGTCTCCATCAATTTTGACTCCAATTCTAAAATCCCCCTGGATATTCCGCTGCTGCAGTTTTTCACAGCATTTTTTTCCCGCAAGGCCTTCTTTAAAAAATGAATAAGTTCAGCGGGAGGAATGGGTTTTAACAGATATTCCGATACGCCCAGACGCAGGGCTTCCCGGGCATAATCAAACTCATCATAGGCAGTTAAAACCGCCATCTTTACTCCTGCAACACACCTGTTTATCAGACTGGCCGCTTTCAGCCCATCCATGCGCGGCATCCGTATATCCAGCAGCAGCACATCCGGCTTGAATTTTTTGGCTTTCTCAACAGCTTCCAATCCATTTCCCGCTTCCTCAATCTTAACGGGAATGTTGTTTTCCCTGATGACAAACTTTATATACTCCCTTACAGTAGATTCATCATCAGCAATCAGCAGCTTAATCACCGAAATCATCCCTTTCATGGGTCGTTGGGATCATAAGCCCAACCCGTGTGCCTTTACCGTATTCACTTTCAATTTTAAAATCAAAATCACTGCCATAGTAATGGATTAAACGCTGTCTGAGGTTGTAAAGCCCCAATCCTGCATTCCTAAGGCTGCTTCCCCTATTCCCTTTTAAAATCCTTTTTAAAACCTTTTCTGGAATCCCCTGGCCGTTATCAGCAACTTCAAAGAACATGTATTTTCCCTTCAGGATACCAGTTATTCTAAGGATTCCCGGTTTTTCAGAGGGCTCAAAACCGCGAATAATGGCATTTTCTACCAGTGTCTGAAGGGTTAGAAAAGGTATCTTATAATCCTTCAACCTATCCGAAACATCAATGTGTGTTTCTACAATATTTTTGAACCGCTTTTTCTGTATAAGGATATAGTCTTCAATAAATTTCAGCTCATCCCTTACAGCAATCATCTCGGGGCTCTTTCTTAGGCTTGTCCTCAACAAATTCGCTAGGGCAAAGGTTGTTTCCGCTGCTTCTTTGGCTCCTTTCATGTAAGCCATCTGGCCTATGGTACTCAATGTATTGAACAGAAAATGAGGGCTTATCTGGGCCTGAATCAGCTTCATTTTGGTTTCGGAAAGGGTTCTCTCCAGTTTGTTTCTCTCCTGAACTTCCTTCAGTATTTGAACGGTTTTATTGTGTAATTCCCTGTGGACCAGGTTATTGATGCCCATTTCCACTATAAAGTTGTTTATTGTTTTCAGGGTTTCAATCACGGCATACAAACGTCCCTTTGTAACTCTGGTGATGTTTAGATACTCCTTAATTATCTGATCATCATCCCTGTGACCGTCCGTCTTCATCTGTCTAAGGGTTTTTGGGGAAGGCTCATTCAGGATCACGGGCCCACAGAAAATGCTGCCGATGTAACGGTTTGAAAAATATATGGGGGCTGAAACACTGACGAGATTGTAACAGCACGGGATTATTGTAGAATTTCGCTGTGGTGGAGTGTGGTTTTCATCAAGAAGGCAGTGTTTACCCTTCTGCCACTGTAGCCTGCAGAAAACCGGGATGTTGCTGGGTTCTGTCAGTATTTCTCCTTCCCTGTTTTTTATTACAATGGCCAGGTCAACGGCTTTGGAAAATTTATCCTGTATGTCCTGCAGCACCTGAATGTCTATTATATCCTTCAAATTGTTAACATCATAATTTTCGGTAAAATCTATTTGGGGCAGTATTTTGCTGTAGTTTAAGCTGTTTATGTTGTAGACGATTATCATTTCCAAAAGCTCATCCCCCAGATTTCTCACCGAATGTTTCGCATAGGGAGGAATGTGGTAAACCGTTCCGGGCAGGAGGGGGTAAGAATGCCCATCTATATTGTGTTCTCCTTTACCCGAAATGGTATAAAGGATCTGCTCATCTCCGGTGTGCAGGTGATTTTCCTGTTTTTTGTGGGGGAAAAAGGTTACATGCCCCACAACCAATTTGCCTTTTTCCAAATCTTCCGGCTCGTGAAGCCACCTTACATATCCCCATTCAAAACTCTGTTTTACAGGGGATAACACACTGGCATTTCTTTTGTTTAGGTTCTTCAAACATGATCCCACCTTGCTAGAAAATCGGCTTTTGTTATTCCTTATATTCAATTTATGTCCTGAAAATCCTTCTTAATATCACCAAGCTCCTGGAGTTTCCAACTTTTGCAATCACTGCTTATCAGACCTGACACCAGTATGGTGATAAGGCAAAAACCCTCCGGCCGGTTGCACATCCTTTCTTAACCCGATAAAATAATAGGCGTAAGTTAGTGGTCCAGTGGATTTACGCTAACTTTTATGATTATTCAATAACTTAACACCCGGCACCAAGTTCTCGAATACTCAAATAAATTTGTAGGGGGAATACACATGAAAAAAAGCTATAACAAATGGTTCCTCACAAAGGTCAAACGAGCCATAAGGGATTTCGATATGATACACGACGGGGATAAGGTGGCTGTAAGTGTCTCTGGAGGCAAAGACAGCACAACCCTGCTTTATGTCTTGGACATCTTGAGAAAATACTCCCATCTTGCGTTTGACATCCATGCCATAACCATCGATATGGGATGGGGAACGGATTTTACTCCCCTCATAGAGTTCTGCAAAGCCAGGGATATACCTCTCCACATAGAGAAAACGGATATCAGCAAAATAGTGTTCCAGCACCGGAAGGAAAAGAATCCGTGTTCCCTCTGCGCCAAAATGCGCCATGGTGCCGTGAACACCATCGCAAAAAAACTGGGGTGTGTCTCCGTTGCCCTGGGCCATCATGCCGATGATGCCATTGAAACCCTGCTGATGAACATGATGCTGACGGCACGAATGGGCTGCTTCATGCCTAAGACTTATCTGAACAGAAAGGACATATACCTCATCAGGCCCATGATCTATGTTTTTGAAAGCACTACCAGCAGCATAGCCAGAACGGAAAACCTCCCCGTGCTGGAAAGCAGATGTCCTGCCAGTGGTGCAACAAAAAGGCAGGAAATCAAGGAATTGATCGATTACATGGAAAAAATACATCCTCAGGCCAGACAAAAGCTGCTGGCCTCAATGAACAATGTTGATCTTCAGGGTTTGTGGATGCTGGCCAAAAGAGATTGATTTAAACCCTTTTCTAAAAAAATTTTGCTATTGAACACATTGGACCTGCAGCTTTACCTGCTTGATGCTGGTCGGAGGTTGTTCCATTATCAGTTCAAAGGGAACCCTTTCTCCCGGTGACGCTGTAGAAATGCATGTGGAACCCACGAGAATCACCTGCTCCCTGTTATTGTAAAAGGTTGTCACAATCTTAACATTCTGCATGGTTTTTGGGGTACTATTGACAACTTCTCCCGTGACACACATCACTCCATAGAAATCCGCTTCAATTTTATAATCCACAACTTTAACACCTGTTACCGGTTTTGCTGTGGTATCCTCCCATTCCACATTAAGGTTGTATTTTGCTGTATTCGCTATTTTACTGCCGCTGAATACCACATCAAAGGGGGAAGTTTCACCAGGAGGTATGATTTCCATCAACGTATTGGAAAAGTTTTTCGCCAGAACTTTTCCTTCCTCATTCATCAACTCCACCAGAATCCTGACTGAACCGGCATTTTTAATCCCTACATTCCTTATTTCTCCAACTATATGGAGATTGCCTCTTTTATCAATGTAGTCGTTGCTGCTTTCTATCTCAATTTTGGATTTTTTCACACTGCTTTTTGAATCTCCTTTTAGGCCACATCCAGAAAGGATTATGACAAACAACATTCCAATCAGCAACACGGATACAGCTTTATTGCAGACCCTTAACACCTTCCCCACTCCTTAATGCGAGTTATCCTAAACTTAAACTTTTGTTGTTTTTTTAAATTCGATAGGTTTATCTATTTTCCTTTTATGTTTTTAAAACAAGATTGTATGGTATAATATAACAGAAAGAAAGAATCTAAACTTTGGCTGCAGCTGATTTCAATATAATAAACTTAAAAAGGAATAATGGTTCTTCTCCAAAACAGTTGGTTAAGGGTTAAGCTAATATATTTAACAAACTTTATCTAGAGAGATAGGGGGGTTGGTTAGATAGCCTTGCCCGGCTCAAGAATTTCTACACCGGCCAGCTTCGG
>ENA-OSAE01000363-OSAE01000363.1-marine-sediment-metagenome-genome-assembly--contig:-NODE-363-length-21436-cov-25.081521_pt1 | contig 21436 bp, 23 predicted proteins | sample MGYA00237870_ERZ529317 | MGnify/ENA primary metagenome ERZ529317 (study PRJEB26369, sample SAMN03142812) | marine sediment metagenome | biome: marine; feature: borehole; material: sediment... | reverse complement strand
GGGGGTGGCTACTTTTCTTGTCCGAAAGTGGACATTCCTAAGTGGCCGTTGACATGCGGAGGCGTTTATGCTATTAGGAGAAGAAGATATCCTAGATCGTCGGCTGGCACGAAGGCTCGCTCAAATGGCGAGGTTCCGCAATCTCTTGCTTCACGGTTACGGCGAAGTTGACGATCGTAGAATGTTGAGAAGCATGCGGGAGGACCTATCGGATGTGGAGGCCTTTGTAGGTGAAATCCGCAAAATTTTAAGGGAAGCTGAGGAGAAAGAGAATGATTGAAGATTCTCTGCGCCCCATTACCCTCACTCCTGAGGAGAAGGAAGGGATTGCCGCAAAAATAGCAGGAGAGCTAGATGAAATCAAAGCCATAAGGTTTGCCTTTCTGCACGGCTCTTTTGCCCACGACCATTCCTTTCACGACATAGACGTGGCCGTATACTTTGAGGACAAGACACCTCAGGATGTCAGGCTAGATATCTGCGTTGAGTTAAGCACAAGACTCACCGGCATTCTAAATATCCCCGTGGATATCCACCAATTGAACTCCGCTACGCTGAGTTTTAGTTACTACGCCTCCCAGGGCAGGATACTATTCTGCAGGGACAGAGAAGAACTATATCAATACAGAGAAAAGACCTGGATTACGTACATGGACTTCTATCCCTTTCTCAAGGAAAACTTACAGGATTTGATGGACGTTTAATCCTCTGATTTGGCGCTCCGCTACCGTGAGCTCAACCGGGTCCAGGCCCGGCTCGGGATTAAAGTGAAGCCGCCGAAGCTTCAAGCTCCTGTAGCTCCAGTCGTGTGGACGCACCCGCTTAGTATGGGCTCAACGCCGGCCCTTACGGGCCAGAATCTCGCCCACACGGGAGTCGGCCCCCAAGGCAGCTACTCCCTCGAGAAGCTCCGTCTCCGTCAGGGTCCCGAGGGAGCGCATGTCCCGATCCACCACCTCCACGATGTGGTAGCGTCGGGGCGCGATGCGCTCCAGCAACACCCTGGTACGGGTGGACTCCACGGCCAGGAGGGTGGTCACGGGCACGAGGCCCTCTTCGAGAACCCTCTGCTTCTTGCGCAGGAGAAACCTCATCTGGCTCATCACCCCCTTGGCGCGCTCCCGCCCCGCAGCCCACCACAGGAACAGGGCCAGGATGTAGGCGTTAATGTACAGGTACCCAAACAGCACGGCGATGGTCGCCACGAAGGTCAGGACAAGGGATGCCGCCCGCGCGGCGGCCACTAGACGGCGAGTGGCCCGGGCGTAATCGATCCTGCCCAGGAGGTGGGCTCTGACGATGCGCCCGCCGTCAAGGGGCAGCACCGGCAGGAGGTTGAAACAGGCGATGATGAGGTTTGTCTGGTAGAAATACAGGACGAGGTCGTGGCGCCAGCCAGTGGTGTCCATGAGCACTGAGGCCAGGGCGGCCAACAGGAAGTTGTTGAGCGGGCCCGCCATCGCCACCACGGCCTCACGGGCTCCGGGCCTGTAAGGAAGGTAGGTGAGCTGCGCCTGGCCGCCGAAGGGAAAGAGCTCCACCCGTTCTACCGGGTAATCGTAGCTGACCGCTACCAAGAGGTGGGCCAGTTCATGGGTCACGATGGCACAGAGGAGGAGTAGGGCGTGGGCGAAGTAGCCTGTTGCTCCCAAGAAGGTCAACAGGGCCAGGAAGAGGAGGTTTATCCTCACTTGTACTCCGAACAGGGTTCCCACTAACATGAGACGCCTCCGGAGAGCTCGTCCAATTCACCGGCCGGAAAAGTCATTCATTGGCGGGAGCGAACAGCGATGCGGGGTTTATGGCCAGGCCGTTTTGACGGACTTCGAAGTGTAGGTGCGGGGCCGTCACGTTGCCGGTCATCCCCACCTCTCCGATGACATCGCCCTGCTTGACCTCCTGATCGGCCAGGACGAAGACCTCCCGCAGGTGGGCGTAGATGGAGATCAGCCCGCCCCCGTGGTCGATCTCGATCACCTTACCGTACTCCTCGTCCTTCCTGACCACCCGGACGACGCCCCCGGCCGCGGCCAAGACGGGCGTGCCCTCCGGCGCTGAAATGTCGAGTCCCTCGTGCAGCTCCCGCTGGCCGGTGATGGGATGGTCCCGCCACCCGAAGGCAGATGTGATCTCGCCGTTGACCGGCATCAAGAGCTCGCCGACGGAAGAGCCTTGCACGGTCTCGTCGGCCGAGCTCGACTGGTTGAGAAAGGGCACGTTCAGGCCATATCTGTCCGCCAGGTCAGCCCATACCTCCACATCGGTGGCTCGCCGCAGGGTCCCGGCGAAGTCATAGGGCGTATTAATGGCCTTCCAGATAAGTTGGTCGAGGGCCCTGAAGGGGGCCAGGGGTATGGCGTGGATGGTAAAGACCAGGAGGAATATCGCCGCCGAGACCACGATTTGCCGAGCAAGCCGGGAATTATAAAGCCGTTCCACGATGCGGGCGCGCCAACCGGCCCGCAAGCGTCTAAAACTGCTGGGCGTCCGCCGCCTGACCACGGGCTCTCCCCCCTCGCTCATAAGATTATATTTTGTCCAAGAGGAGAATATTCCCATCGGGGGATGAAGTCCCTATCTACCAGGCTGCGGTTCACCAAGAAGGACGCGGCTCGGGGGCCGCGCGGGTCCTCATGGGGACACGTTCAGGCTCAGGAGCCGGAGGCGCCCCGCCGCGTATTCCATGAGAGTGAGCGAACCGTGGGAGAGGGCGAAGCAGTGCCGCCTCTTCCCGGGAAGCCCAAGGCTGAGACGTACGCCGCTGCGTATCACCTGCCCGTGAGTGACCACTACCGTGGCTACGTCACCGCGGCCCATCAACTCCCGGAGGTGAGACTGGACGCGGTCATCCACCTCGGCGAAGGATTCGCCGCCGGGGAAGGTGAGCGAGTAGGGATCCTCCTGCCACCTCCGGCGAAAACCCGGGATCATAGCCTCTAGTTCCCCCCGGGTGAGGCCCTCCAGGGACCCAAAGCACATCTCCTGGAGGTCGGGGTGCACTTCGGGAGTGAGCCCAAAGGCCATCCCCAGAACCTGAGCCGTCTGCCTCGCCCTAAGGAGCGGGCTGGTGAAGACACGGTCGATACGGCGACCGGCCAGATAACGGGCCAACCTCGCCGCCTCCTCCAGCCCCAGGGAGTTCAGGGGGATATCGGTTCTCCCCTGTAATCTTCCCGCCAGGGTCCAGTCCGTCGTGCCGTGCCGCACGAGGTAAATAAGGCCCATGCCGCAGGTCCCCCTAGGACCCCGCCGCGGCGCCAGCCCTCTCCACTACCAACCGGAAGGTATCGGAGCGGAGACCGGTGCGCATGGACTCCAGTGTGATGACGTCGTTGGGCTGGATGTTGCCGAGGTTGACGTTACCGCCGAAGAGAGCTATCAGGTGTCGCTGCTGTTTGGGTTGGGGCGCCTCCCAGATCAGGTAGTCGGCGTCGTCGACGGCCGAGAGGACCTTCTCGAGTTCCTCCTGCCGTATCTCGCCCCTCTCATCGTATATCCCCACGCCGCGCCCGGAATCGCGTCCCTCAATGATCACCCGGAAGGCCCCAGCGTCCAGGTCACGCTGGATCTGTTCCCGTATCTTGGCCGTGGTGAGGCGAAAGCCCGGGTCCTTCTTCCCCACCTCGGTGAGCACCCTGAACCCCCGCTTCAGGGCCGCGGCGATCAGCGATTGCCGGGTGCGCGGCATAACGTCCAGGGTGCCCTCGGAGACCTCGATCAAGGTGAAGCCGAGGTCGACGCAGCGGTCGAGGAATTCCGCCACTCGGTTCTGAAAGAGAGCTATCTCCAGTAGGGTCCCACCCGGGTACACGTCAAGGCCGAAGGACTTGATGAGCTCGATCTTCCCGCGCAGGACCTGCTGTGAATAGAGCACCGAGGTCCCAAAGGCGAACTTGATCATGTCGATGTAGCTGGAGGCCTTGAGCAGAAGCTCCCGAGTCTCACCCAGTCCCAAACCCTTATCGATGACCATCGTAATTCCCCTGACACGGGGCTTGACCTCCCGTCCCGGCAGCGGCTGCGTTAAGACGTCGTGAAAGGCGCTCCTGTCCATGCTCAGTTCCCCCTCCGCATCCTGATTCTGCGTTCAGGATATTCACATCCCGCCGGACTTGGGACGGAGGTCACACACCCAAAACCTGTATATCCCCAACTTGGCGGGGGGACATTTTGTTCAGAGGGAGGTAGAAGAATTGAAGCCGGCCATGAAGCTGCCCTTCGCCGTTCTCTCCTCGGTTCCTTTCGTCATGGTGCTCTCGAACTCCATGCTCATCCCCGTCCTCCCCGCCATCCAGAGGGCCCTGGATATGACCCCCTTCCGCGTAGGGCTCGTAATCACCGCCTTTTCCGTGGCCGCCGGCCTCGCGATTCCGGTAGGCGGATACCTGTCGGACAGGGTAGGGCGCAAAGCGGTGATGGTGCCTGGCTTGGTGCTCTTCGGGCTCGGCGGAGGGATCGCGGGCATCGCCCCGGCCCTCCTGCCTGACCCCTACCTTCCCATACTGCTCGGCCGGGTGGTGCAGGGCATCGGCGCAGGAGGGACTTATCAAATAGCCCTGGCCCTGGCAGGGGACATCTTCCAGAGCGAGGAGCGCAGCAAGGCCATGGGCCTACTAGAGGCGGCAAATGGGCTCGGGAAGGTCGTCAGTCCCGTTATCGGTTCAGCCGCTGCCCTCATCACCTGGTTTGCCCCCTTCTTCGTCTATCCCCTCCTAGCGTGGCCCTCTGCGCTAGGCGTGGCCCTCCTCGTGCCCGAGCCGGGGAGGAAGAAGAGGGGCGGTTACGGCTCCGGCCTGATGGAGGTCCTCAAGAGAAAGGGGCCATCGCTGGCGGCCAGCTTCCTCGCCGCGCTGGTGGTCCTCTTTCTCCTCTTCGGGGTGCTGAGTTACTTCTCCGATATCCTGGAGACGAGGTACGGAATCAAGGGCTTCGTCAAGGGATTTGTTATCGCCATCCCGGTCCTCGTCATGGCCGTGACCTCCTGGCTCTCAGGCACCGTCATGCAGAAGCGGGAGGCCGCCTGGCTTAGGGCGCTGGTAGTGGGGGGACTGGTGATCATGGGGGCAGCTGTAATAGGTGTGTACCTCCTGAGGGACGTCGTGCTGCTGACTGGCGCCACGGCGGTCATGGGGCTCGGCAACGGGCTCATCCTGCCCGCCCTGAACACCTTCATAACCAGCGCGGCGGGCAGCAGTGGACGGGGAGCGGTGACGGCCCTGTACGGCACCGTACGATTCCTCGGCGCGGCCACCGGCCCACCCGTCTTCGGGCTGGCCTTCGAGGCAGGCGCCCTGCCGATCTTCGCTGCGGGCCTCGTCCTCGTCGCCATAGCCGCAATATTAGCCGGCCTGTTCATGAACCAGCGGGGCGACGTGCCCTCGACCAAGTGACGGGCCAGCTAGAACCGGATCTTGTGCCGCCGCAGATAGATGTTCAACAGGAGGCCGATACCGATGGCGTTAGTGAGGAGGGAGCTCCCACCGTAACTTACGAAGGGCAGGGGAAGTCCGGTGATGGGCATTATGCCGACGGTCATGCCCACGTTTACGAAGACCTGGAAGGCGATCATCGTCACCACCCCGGCGGCTACCAGCATACCGTACCTATCTTTGGCCGAGGCTGCTATGACCATGCCCCGCCAGAGGATAAGTAGATACACCAGCAGTATGGCACAGGCGCCCACGAAGCCCAGCTCCTCGCCCACCACCGAGAAGATGAAGTCGGTGTGTTGCTCGGGGAGAAAGTTTAGGTTGTTCTGAGTGCCCTGGAAGAGCCCCTTGCCCAGGGCGCCTCCGGACCCGATGGCGATCTTGGACTGCCGTAGATGATAGCCGGTGGTAAGCGGGTTCACGCCTTCGGGGTCGATGAACACGAGGAGACGGTCAATCTGGTAGTCCTTCAGGGGGAGCCACAGGCCGAACCTCAGGTGCGCCCAGATGCTGCCAACGGCCAGGGCCAGGCCGCCGAAGACGAGCAGGGCGAGGCGCCGCAGGGGGAAGCCGGCTATGAACAGCATCCCCATCAGGATCCCCAGGAGAACCATGGCGGTGCCCAGGTCCGGCTGTCTCAGTATGAGGAGCATGGGAAGGGACACGTGGATAAAGGCCGGAACCAGATCAAACCAGCTTTTTAGCTCCCGTTTACGGGCAAGATGGGCGGCGAGAGTGAGGATAACGAAGATCTTGGCTATTTCCGACGGTTGGATCCTCACCGGCCCGAAGACCAACCAGCGCTGTGATCCCTGAATGGGCTCGCTGATTAATAGAACCGCGAGGAGCATCAACAAGTTGAGGACATACAGCAAGTAGGAGAGACGATAAAACTCAGTGTAGTCGATAGTCAGCACAATGAGGATGGCCGACAGCCCGAGCAGGATCCATATTCCCTGCATGGTGATGTAATGGGTATTGCCCTTCTGTGCCTGGGTGGCGCTGCCGATGATCACCAGCCCGACGACCATGATCAGGACCACAAGCCCCAGCAGGGTGAAATCTATGTTCCTCACAAGGCGTTTCCGCGTCCACATCGTATAACTCGCCCCGGGTTCATTATACCTTACGGGGCATGAGCCTGCATCTTGCAGAGATTTCCGGGGGAGCAGTCTCGACGAGCCTTCAGCCGATCCCCATCATCCTACGGAGGGCGCCCAGGACCCCGCGGCCCTCCTCGACGGGCAGCATCGGTACCTCCTCCCCCAGCATACGCCGCGCTATGTCTCGGAAGGCGTGGGCCACCTCCCCGCCGTACAACACCACCGGCTCGCCGAGGTTCATAGAGGCCACCACCCGTTCGTCCTCGGGGATTACGCCGAGAAGCCCCACGGCCAGGATGTCCACTACCTCTTGTACCCTGAGGGACTGATTACGCCTAACGAGCCGGGGTCGCACCCGGTTGATGATCAGGTAAGGGTTCCTATGGCCGGCGGCCTCCAGCAGGCCTATGACCCTGTCGGCATCGCGAACCGCGTTCAGCTCTGGGGTGGTCACCACTATGGCCTCATCCGCCCCGGCCACCGACACTGTGAAGCCGTGTTCGATCCCGGCCGGGCAATCGAGGAGCACGAAATCGAACCGGTCCTTGAGCTCTGCGCAGAGCTCGCGCATCTGTCGGCTGGTTATCGAGCTCTTGTCCCGAGTCTGCGCCGCGGGAAGCAAATACAGGTTATCGAAGCGTTTGTCCATGATCAGGGCCTGCTGCAGTTTGCACTGTCCGTCGATTACGTCGTTGAGGTCGTAGACGATGCGGTTTTCAAGGCCCATTATGATGTCCAGGTTCCTGAGGCCCACGTCCATGTCCACCATAGCCACCAGCTTCCCGAGCTCAGCAAGCGCTACTCCTAGGTTGGCCGTAACCATCGTCTTGCCCACTCCGCCCTTACCGGAGGTCACCACGAGCGCCGTACCCACCTGTCTACCTCCTCCTCACGTCGCTCCTGTATTCTTCGACGACGATCCTCCCGTCCTGCACCCAGGCCATCTCAGGCCCTCCCTCCTCCGTCGGCCCGTCCTCGGGCCGACGCGAGAAGTGCCTGCCGATACGCAGCTGCACTGGATCGAGACGCAGGGCTACCACGATGGCGGCGGAATTTCCCCGTGCGCCAGCGTGGATTAGCCCTCGAACCGTTCCCACCACCACCACGTCGCCGCCGGCAATGACCTCCGCTCCCGGGTTAACGTCGCCCAGGATGACCACGTTGCCGCCGTACTTGATCATCTGCCCGGCCCTGAGAACACCCTTGTGGAGCAGCGTCCGCTCGAAGTCCTCCGAAGGCCTCTGGGACTCCTCCTCTACCACCTCACGGTGACGGCTCCCCGACGAACCCACTATCCGCAGGGTCGAGCCGCCCTTCCTGCTGGGGGATTCCGTAACTCGTAGTAGCCTTGAACCGTGTCTGGAGATGGCCTCCTCTAGACGAAGCAGTTCCCGGGTCGAGAGCTTTCGGGTGCCGATGTCCACCACGACATCCATAGGATCGGCTCCCGATAGCTGCCTGTCCAGCGCCTCAAGGGCGCGGGAGAAATCCTGACCGTCCGGCAGGTGCAGCAGGATCTCCCGCGGTGAATCTCCTGGCCGCCCGGGATCTCTCATAGACCCACCCCCAACGGTAACAACTATTCAGTTCTTGCAGGGCCATGGAAATTCCTTCCTGTAGGTGAAAAAAGAGGCTTAGGGTGCCGGCAGCATCTGGTCGGGAAGGCGGGGCGGGAAGGTGGGTTCCGGCAGCCTCGAGCGGAAATAATACTCGAAGATCTCGCGCGCCACCGGGGCCGCGGCGGCCGCCCCTCCGCCGCCGTGTTCCACTATCACGGCCACCGCTATCTCGGGCTCAACAGGGATCGCGTCGAAGGGATCGGGGTCCGCCGGGGCGTAGCCTACGAACCAGCCGTGGTCCTCGAGGTCCTCCGAGCCCAGCTGCACCGTGCCGGTCTTCCCGGCGACCGCGATGCCCGCAGCCTCCAGGTTCTCGAAGATCCCGAAGGCGGTGCCGTATCCCTCGTCAGTCTCGAGGACGGTGGTGAGATACATGCCGAGCTGCAGGGCCTTGAGAGTGCGCTGGGAGACCTCCAGACGCGAGACCACCTCGGGCTCCTTTCGTGTTAAGACCTCACCACTGGGTGATCGAATCTCCTTGATGAGGTAAGGCCGGTAGATGGTGCCCCCGTTGGCTATAGCCGCGACGTATCGCGCCATCTGCAGCGGCGTGTACTGCATGAACCCCTGTCCGATGGCGAGGTTCAAGTAGTCACCGAGGTACATGTTAGCGTCACCTACGACCGCGACCTTGTTAGCCGAATCGGGCAGCCTTCCCACCGCCTCCCCCGGCAAGGACTCCAGGCCGGTCGCCTCCCCGAGCCCGAACATCCTGGCGTACCGGGCGAGCACCTCCGAATTTGTCCTGCTTCGGACTTCGAAAAGCCTCTTCCCCAGTTCATAGAAGGCTATGTTACAGGACTTGGCGAGGGCCTCGGGGATATCGACGATGCCGTGGCCGCCGTAAGGCTGGTACCAGCATTTTCTAACCTCCTGCGCGGTAACCCGATAGACACCGCCCCGGGCGTCGAAGGTCTCCCCGGGGAAGGTCACGTCCTCCTCCAGGGCGGCCGCGGCGGTGACCATCTTGAAGGTGGAGGCCGGAGGATAGGAGCTCTTGATGGCCCTGTTCACCATCGGCGAGGCCGGGTCGGTGTTCAACTCCTGCCACTTGGCGAGGGGGATGCCGGTGGCGAAATCATTAGGGTTGAAGTCCGGCTCGCTGACCATGGCCAGGATCTCACCGGTGCGCACGTCCAGCACCACGGCCGCCCCGGCCCGGGCGTCCTCAAAGCCCGCCGCCTGCCTGCGGAAGAGGGTGGCCTGCAGAGCGTATTCGGCCCGCTGCTGCAGGGCGGCGTCGATGGTGAGGATCGCATCGTTGCCCGGCACAGGTTCAACCACCCCAAGCTCCCTCACCAGGCGCCCTAGGGCGTCTATCTCCACCTGCCTGCCGCCGGCCCTGCCGTGAAGCTCCTGCTCTAAGTACCGCTCGAGGCCGGATTGACCGATGAAATCACCGATTCTGTAGCCCTGGTCGCTCATCGCCTGGAGCTGTCGCTCGTTGATCTCCCCCATGTAGCCCAGCACGTGGGCGGCGATATCGCCCAACGGGTAGGCCCGCAGGGACTGGACCTCGAGCACCACGCCCGGCATCTCAGACCGCCTCTCCTCTATAGCGGTGTATTGTTCCGGGGTGATATCGGACTTGATCTTTACGGGGAGGTACAGGAGGTCCCGCTGTCTCTCTATCCTCTCCCAGATCTCCTCCTCCGTCATGTCCAGGATCTCCGCGAGCTGCGTTACCGTCCTCGCAGTCTCCTCAGCTGACATGGGCAGGATAGAGACGGCAAACCCAGGCCTGTTGGTGGCCATGGGACGATAATGCCTGTCCATAATGACCCCGCGGCGAGCCGTGATGGGTATGATGCGCAGGTAGTTCTCGCGGGCCTGGAGGTCATACCGCGCGCCCTCGACTATCTGAAGATAGCCGAGCCTCATCACCAGGATGGAGAACAGGCCGACCAGGAGCAGAATAAAGTGGGTCGCCCGTCGTCGCATCAGTTCAAGTTCCTCTTCCCTGCGGCTCATGAGCTAGCCCTCCGAGGAGAGATTGCGCAACCAGAAGTCGGTGGCAAAGAGCTGACTGTACAGGAGAGGGGCGAGTGCACCGTTGTACAACGCCGCCGGGAAGGACACCTCGAGGAAGACCCTTCCCACGGCGAACTCGACCCCGAAGACGGCCAAAAAGAACATGCTCATACCGTCCCGAAGGAGCGAGCCGATTATGGAGGATAGGACGGGTACGGCGACGTTCTCACGGAAGATCTTCTGTTGAACCAGGCCCATGAGGAAGGCGACGGTCCCGATGGTCAGGGCGTTGAGGCCCAGAAAGGTTCCCGTCGTCAGGTCCTGTAGGAGGCCGGCGGCCACCCCCACCGCCAGCCCGCTCCTGGGGCCCTGCCTCAGGGCGAACATGAGGGCGAACAGGAGCATGAGGTCGGGGAGGGCTCCGCCCACACTCAGGTAATGGAACACCGTCATCTGCGCGGCGAGAGCCAGCAGGAGCAGGAGGCCGAGGAGGAGCGCCCTCTGCCACATCAGCGGGCCTCCTCTCCACGGGGCCAGGCCAAGATCACCAGGACCTCCTCAAGGCGGTCGAAATCCACCGCCGGCCGGACCGTCGCCTGGGTCACCAGGCCGAACTCACCCTGGAAGACCTCGACCACCGTGCCTATCTTCAGCCCCTCGGGGAAGATCTGGCTCAGCCCAGAGGTCACCACGGTATCCCCGGGGGAAACGTCAGCCTTGGTGGAGAACATCTTGAGCAGGAGCAGGGGATCGCTTCCCAGCTGCCCCGTGGCCACGCCAGCGTCGCGGGACCGCCTGATCATGGCTCCCACGCCGCTCTTGGGGTCCGTGATGAGCATCACGGTGGAGGTTCGCGGCGTAACCCGTACGATCCGGCCCACCAGGCCGCCCGCGGTCACCACCGGCAGGTCGACCACCACGCCGTTTCGGCTGCCCTTATCTATCGTCAAGATGCTGAACCAGTTCCCGGGGCTTCTGGCGATAACCTCAGCGGCCAGGGTATCGTAGGGATAACGGCTGGCGAACCCCAACAGGTCCCGAAGTCGTTCATTCTCCCGCCTCAGCTCCTCCAAATCATCCAAGAGATGGCTGAGACGGGCTACCTCTTCCTCCAGACGCCTGTTCTCCTCCCTCAGGGTGCGCACCTCGGCGATGGAGTCGCTGACAGACACGACGCTGGAGGTGACGAACTCCAGGGCACCCTGCAGCGGAGCCACGATTTCCAGGAGGACGACCTCCAGGTAGGTGATGCGTTCCCGCTCCCGGGCGGTCAATCCCATGACAGCGATGGTAACCGCGACCACCAGAGCCGCGGAAATGGTCTGCTTATGCCGTCTGAGAAAGCTCACGGGAGCGCGTCGCCTCCCTCCTCACCCGAGCTTCTTGGGAGTCACCAGGATCCGCCTCAGGGTCTCTATTTCTTCCAGCACCTTGCCAGTTCCTCTAACCACACAGAGGAGGGGCTCTTCGGAGAGGTGCACTGGCATCCCCGTCTCCCTGCTCACCAGGACGTCGAAGCCCCTGAGCAGGGACCCCCCGCCCGTCATGACGATGCCGCGGTCCATGATATCGGCGGCCAGTTCGGGCGGAGTGCGCTCCAGGGTCACCTTTATGGCCTCGAGGATGTTGGCCACCGGCTCGGCGAGGGCCTCGCGCACCTCCTCGGCGCTTATCTCCAGGGTGCGAGGCAGGCCCGTGACCAGGTCGCGCCCCCGCACCTCCATGGTCTCCTTTTCGCCGACCTCCGCGGCCGACCCTATGGTGGTCTTGATCTCCTCGGCGGTCCTCTCGCCGATCATGAGGCTGTAGGTGCGTTTGATATAACTGGCAATGGCCTCGTCCATCTCATCGCCGGCGACCCGAATAGAACGGCTGGTGACGATGCCGCCCAGGGAGATGATGGCCACCTCCGTCGTCCCACCGCCGACGTCCACTATCATGTTACCGGTGGGCTCGTGAACGGGCAGGCCGGCACCGATGGCGGCGGCCATGGGCTCCTCGATGAGATAGGCCTCCCGGGCCCCGGCTTGCAGCGTAGCGTCTATCACCGCCCTCTTCTCGACCTCGGTGACCCCCGAGGGCACGGCGACCACTACCCTGGGCCTTACGAGGGCACGTCTGGAGTGGGCCTTGTCTATGAAATATCGTAGCATGATCTGGGTGACGTCGAAATCGGCGATCACCCCGTCCTTCATGGGCCTGATGGCCACTATGTTGCCGGGGGTCCGGCCGATCATCCGTTTGGCCTCCTCCCCCACGGCCAGGATGTTGCGGTTCTCCCGCTGCATAGCCACCACAGACGGCTCCTGCAGCACTATCCCCCTGCCCTTGACGAGGACCAGGGTGTTAGCCGTACCGAGGTCAATGCCCATGTCTCTGGATAGGTAGTTGTACAGAAATCTCATGTCCGTCACGTATCCCCCTCTGGCCGCTATTTCAGAGCACTCCCTGCTCGCGAAGGCTCACATATTCGTTATCGCCGATTATGATGTGGTCTAGTACGTCGATGCCTAAGATCTCCCCCGCCCGCCTGAGCCTGCGGGTCACCGCTATGTCCTCCGCGCTGGGCGTGGGGTCGCCGCTGGGATGATTGTGGGCTAGGATAACAGCGGCGGCTACCCTGCGGATGGCCTCCTTGAATATCTCACGCGGGTGAACGATGGAGGAGTTGAGGCTCCCCACGGATATGGTCTCCACCCCTATCACGTGATTCTTGGTATTCAGCAGGACGGCCTTGAAATGCTCCTTCTCGAGGTACCTCATCTCGGGCATCAGGAGCCGGGCAACCTCCTCTGGATTACTGGCCGTAACCCGGGTACCGTTATCCCCCTGGGCGAACCTCCTGGCTAGCTCTGCGACCGCCTTGATCTGAGCCACCTTAGCGGCACCAAGCCCGGGGACGGCCATGAGCTCGTCCGCGCTTACCGTAGCGAGATAACCCAGCCCGGAGATCCCGTTCGCCTCTCTGGCCTCATCGGCCTTTAACCTTAGGACGCGCCTAGCGAGCTCTACGGCGCTTTCGCCCTTCGTGCCGGTCCGTAAGATAACGGCTAAGAGTTCAGCGGTCGAGAGCACCTTCGCGCCGTGAGTGAGTAGCCGTTCTCTGGGCCGCTCGTCCACGGGTAGATCCTTCATCCTTCTCCGCGCGCCTTCGGGCATCCAAAACCACCTCTGTCAGCAGTTTTGGCCACCCTCGCACCGGGGAAGTGATGCACGCCGTTCTGCCCGTCTAGTTACGCTTCTCCGGCGGGATGGCGCCTCCCCCCAACACCTCGATGCCAAATCGGCGAAGGGCTAGCACGGTCTTGGTCAGCGGCAGGCCGACTACGTTGTAGTAGTCCCCCTCTATCCTGGCGACCAGTACCGCGCCCAGTCCTTGGATGGCGTAGGCTCCGGCCTTATCCATCGGCTCGCCGGAGGCGACGTACTCCCGGATCTCCTCCTCGTCGAGCTCTCTGAACCAGACTGTGGTAACCTCGTGGTCGACGTACTCCGCTTGCCCGTCCATCACGGCCACCCCGGTGATGACCTGGTGGGCGGAGCCGCTGAGGCGCCTCAGCATGGACTCGGCTTCGGCGTGGTCGCGCGGCTTCCCAAGGACCACGCCGTCCTTGACCACCACGGTATCGGCACCTATCACCACCGCCCCCGGCCTCCTAGCCTGAACAGCCTTCGCCTTGGCCTTGGCCAGGCTCCGGGCGGCCAACGCCGGCACGTGGCCGGTGAAGTCCTCCTTAATGGCGCTGGGCTCGACCTCGAACTCCAGGCCCACCTGGGCGAGCAAGCGACGTCGTCGCGGGGAAGCCGAGGCCAGGATCAGGTGCCTCATCTTCAGCCCTCCAGGAAATAGTAGAGGATGACTCCCAACAAGGCGCCTAGAATAGCCCCGAAGTTCAGCTCCAGAGTAAAACCGAAGGTCAGCTGGGCCACCCCCACGTCCAGCTGGAAGGGCGGGCTGACCCCCAGGGTAACGAGCTGCCCCAAGAAGGGCAGGGTGGACACTAGCGCCTGCCCACCTACGAAGCCGCCCAGGGCACCGAGGAGCAACAAAAAAACCAGCCAAAACCGGCTACGACGCCTCCTGTGGTTCAAAACGCCCCGCTCCTTTCCCGTGTTTAGCCTGTCCTTAACTTTGACAAAATATTCCTGTACCCCTGCCCGGGTCACAAGTTTAGTTTATCATTACATAGATTATGTTGACAACTGGGCCGAGGGGGTGTCAGTAACTGCCAGGGCTTGTCCCGCTGAAGGGGCTACCGCCTGCTCCTCAGCAGGCGGCCGCCGGCCTATGTGCGCCCGGCTAGCTCATTGTACAGCAGCCTGTATTCGTCGGTTAGCTGCATGAAATAGGACATCGCCTGGGCGTAGGTCGAAGCATCGCCTGAGTTGGCGAAGGCCTTCACCTCGTATATATTCGTTATCGCCAGAGACAGCATATCCAGCAGCCTCACATGCAGATCCTGCCACCCTGCGGGCGGCGTGGCCTCCTGGAGGTCCTTGTGCACGGCTCGGATGTCCTCCTCGACCCGCTCAAGGCCCTCGACGAGCACCTGGCCGTCCTTCTGCTTGGCGTACGCGTCCCAGGCCATCCCCTGCTCCATCATCAGCGCCGTGAGAGCGGCGAAAGCCTTCTGGGCGAGGTTGTAATAGGGGTCTCCGGCCCCCAGCACTACCGGCGGACTGTTAAGCTCCCACTTGCCAACGTAGACCGGGTAACCACGGGACTCCAGGTCGGCGGCCACCTCCACCGCGACCTCTTTGGTGGCGTACAGGCCCGCCTCCACCCGGTGGAGGTCGCCCCCTACTACGTGAGCCGGCAGAGACCTGTTCCTTAGCTCGAGCGCTAGATTCTGGGCGTTCTCGACGGAGGAGAAAGCACCGACCTGTACTCTGTACAGGGTCAGCACGGGCAGGTTGACCATCACCTCTTCCACCTGGGCGGTCCCGCCGGCGGCGGGCTCGGTCGACGAGTCCTCAGACGGCTCAGTGTCGGCGACATCGCCCATCACAGCTCGGATCATGTAGTTGCCGAAGCCGTAACCCACTATGACGGCCAGGATCCCGAGGACTATGAAGCCTAGTACCAGCGTGTAGCCGCTACCATCTCCTCGCCTCTTCCTCCTATCCACCCTCTTCACCTCCCGTTCGTGGGGGTTCCACGATCCTTCGCCCCCACTCGGCCCCGTCTTGGCCCTTGAAGATAAACACCCAAGGCCTCTTCGTCGGCAGTTGGCCCCGAGGCACCAGGACCGCGTCTACGGGAGAGGTCATGGCCATGGTTACGCTCTCCCGGGAGCGCGGGTCACGATAGCGGATGACCACCCACACCGCGTCAGGCTGATGGACCACGCTCTCTATCCTGACCTGGTAGCCACCGGTGGGACAAGTCCCCCTGGCCACCAGGATGAGTGCGTAGCGGTCGAGGTCGGGAACCTCCTCCTGGGCACCGGTGAGGTCCCGAAACTCCTCGGCGGAGGTCACCACCTCGAAGGTGGGCTCTCGAAACAGCTTGGGCCAGCGTTCCGCCTTCAGCCTGATGAGCGGTAAGGCCTTCCCGCTCACCGAAGGGGAAACCCCCGCCGCCTGAGATAGGTGCGAGCCAATCCGACGAGATAAAAGGAACCCGTAACCACCACGAGATGCTCTGGGCCTGCCAACGCAAGGGCACGCTCCACCGCCGCCTCGATGTCGTCCTCGGCCACGGCCTCTATGCCCCGCCGGCCCAGGGCCATCGCCAGGCTCGCGGCATTGAGGGCCCGAGGGCTTCGTGGCGTGGTGGTCACCGCTTTGTGGACCAACGGGGCCAGGGGAGCGATCATGCCGTCCAGCTCCTTGTCGGCCAGCACGCCTACTACTAATACTATGGGGGTGGCCGGGAAAATATTTTGCAAAGAACGGGCGAGGCTGTCCGCCCCGTTGGGGTTATGGGCCACATCGAGGAGAACACGTCGGTTCCCGGCCTCCGCGTACTCCATCCTGGCCGGCCACACGACGTTAGCCAGACCCTCGGCCACGGCAGACCGGCCTACTCCCCAGTTGAGGGCCTGGACGGCGGTCACCGCCGTGGCCACGTTCTCCAGCTGATGGTCGCCTATGAGGGAGAGGAACAGCTCACCGTAATCTAGGTTGCCCACCTTGAGGCGGACGGTCTGACCGCGAGGCGAGACGGAAGTACGCACTGCCGGCTCAGACCTCAGCACCCTCACCTCGAGGGCCCGGGCTTCGTCGAGCAGAACCGCCAAGGCCTCCGGGAAATTGGGGCCGATAACCGCCCTACAACCCGGCTTGAGGATCCCGGCCTTCTCCCGAGCTATCTGCGCGAGCGTGTTCCCCAGTCGGTCCATGTGGTCCATGGCCACCCTGGTGATTACAGCGACCAGCGGCGCCTCGATGACGTTGGTAGCGTCGTGCCTACCGCCGAGGCCGACCTCCACCACCGCGACGTCCACCTGTTGGCGGGCGAAGTGGGCGAACATCATGGCCGTGACGACCTCGAACTCGGTGGGGTGCTCGCCCGTAAGCCGGGCGGCCTCAGCAACCGGTCCTTGGAGCTCCGCCGCCAACTCGGCCAGCTCTTCCTCCCCTATCTTGGCCCCGTTTATCTGGATCCGTTCCCTGAAATCCTCGACGTAGGGGGAGATGTACAGCCCGGTCCGGTACCCCGCCGCGGTCAGGATGGAGGAGATCATGGCCGCGGTGGAGCCCTTGCCGTTGGTGCCCGCGATGTGGACCGCCGGGACCTGCCTGTGGGGGTGCCCCAGTAACTCCATGAGGGCCTTCATTCTCTCAAGCCCGAGCTTGCTGCCGAACCGCCCTAACCCGTGGATCCAGTCCAGTGCCTCTGCGTAGTTCATGTGTGCAACTCCCTCCCGGTGACGATACCATTCTCGCTGCGAAAGGAGAACTCCTCCTAAGCTTCGAGGTACGGCCGCCCATGAAAAAGGGGCACGCAGCACGTGCCCCGCAGGCCTAACCGCTTATCTGCCTCAAGCGTTCTTCGATGCCGGAGATCTTCTCCCGATACTCCGCCAGCTTCTCCCTCTCCCTGGCCACTATCTCCGGCGGGGCCTTCTTCACGAAATTGCGATCCTCGAGCTTTCGCTTGGAACGCTCGAATTCGTCCCTGGCCTTTGCGAGGTCCCTCCCAAGCCGCGCTATCTCCCTGTCGATGTCCACCAGCCCCCGCAGGGGCAAGTAGACCTCGGCGCCGGGGATGATCGAGGCCAGCGCCTGAGAGGGGGGCTCGCCGTCGGTGTTGATCTCGAGCGGCGTGGCCCGGGCCAGCTCGGATATCAGCTCGAGGTGGTCCCGCAGCAGGTCAGCGGTGCGCGAGGCGGTCGCCTTGACGACCACGCGGCTCCGCGTGCTCGGCGACAGCTTGACCTCGGCTCGCAGGTTGCGGATGGCCTTTACGGTCTCCATGAGGATGGCCACCGCTTCCTCGGCCTCCTCATCGGTCAGGATCTCCGGCAGGACCGGCCAGTCGGCGACCATGAGGCTCTTTCCGGTGCCGGGCAGGCGCTGCCAAATCTCCTCGGTGATGAAGGGCATGAAGGGGTGCAGCAACCTGAGCACGTTATCCAGCACGTACCAGAGGGTGAACTGGGCCATCCTCTTGGACTGGACGTCCTTCCCGTAGAGCCTGGGCTTTACCAGCTCGATGTACCAGTCGCAGTACTCGCTCCAGATGAAATCGTAGAGCAGCCGCGCCGCTTCGCCGAGCTCGTACCTCTCCAGGTTCTGGGTCACCTCAGCGGCAACGGCCCGTAGTCGACTCAGGATCCACCTGTCCACCAGCGGTAGTTCGGACACGTTGCCGGCCAGGGACATCTCCGGGTCAAAGCCCTCCAGGTTCATAAGCACGAATCGAGACGCGTTCCAGATCTTATTACAGAAGTTTCGGCTGCCCTCCACCCGCTCCCAGTAAAAACGCATATCGTTCCCCGGCGCGTTGCCGGTGACGAGGGTAAAGCGCAGAGTGTCGGCGCCGTATTTATCAATGACCTCCAGGGGGTCAATGCCGTTCCCCAGCGACTTGCTCATCTTGCGACCCTGCTCGTCCCTGACGATACCGTGAATGAGCACGTCCCTGAAGGGAACCTGGCCGGTGTGCTCGAGCGCCGAGAAGATCATCCTCGCCACCCAGAAGAAGATAATATCGTAGCCGGTGACCAGGACCGAGGTGGGGTAGAAGTACCGGAGCTCCGGGGTATCCTCGGGCCATCCCATGGTGGAGAAGGGCCAGAGGGCCGAGCTAAACCAGGTATCCAGCACGTCGGGATCTTGAATCAGCTCGCTGGAGGCACATTTCGGACACCTGTCGGGCTCCTCCGCGGCCGCGATGGTCTCGCCGCAGTCCTGGCAGTACCAGACCGGGATCCGGTGCCCCCACCAGATTTGCCGTGAGATGCACCAGTCGTGCACTTTCTCCATCCAGTTGAGGTATATCCTCTTAAACCTCTCGGGCACGAAGCGGACCCTGCCCTCCTTTACGGCCTCTATGGCTGGGCGGGCCAGGGGCTTCATCTTCACGAACCACTGCTTGGAGACGAGGGGTTCCACCACCGTCTGACAACGCTGACACCGTCCCACGGCGTGCTCGTGGTCGTCGACCTTGACGAGGTAACCTCCCTCCTCCAGATCTTTGAGGAGGGCTTCGCGGCACTGGTACCTTTCCATCCCCGCGTATTTCCCCGCCGCGTCCGTCATAATCCCGTCCTCATCGATGACGGTCACGCTCTCCAGGCCGTGCCGGGCCCCGATCTCGAAGTCGTTGGGGTCGTGGGCCGGCGTAACCTTCACCGCGCCGCTCCCGAACTCGGGGTCAACGTATTCGTCGGCCACGATGGGTATCACCCTGCCGAGCACGGGCAGGACCACCCTCTTGCCGACGACTTCTCTGTAACGTTCATCGTCAGGGTGAACGGCAACCGCGGTATCACCCAGGATGGTCTCGGGCCGGGTCGTGGCCACGGTGATATGACCGCTGCCGTCCTCAAGGGGATAGCGCACATGGTACAACTTCCCAGCGGTGGGCTGGTGTTCGACCTCCAGGTCGCTCAGAGCCGTCTTGCAGCGCGGGCACCAGTTTATGATATAGTCGCCGCGGTAGATGAGCCCCTTCTCGTAAAGCCTCAGAAAGACGGTCTTCACGGCCTCCGAGAGGCCCTCATCCATGGTGAACCTCTGCCGTTCCCAGTCGCAGGACGCGCCCAGCCTCTTGAGCTGGTTGATGATCTGTCCCCCGTATTTCTCCTTCCACTCCCATACTCTGTCTATGAAGGCCTCGCGCCCCAGGTCGTGCCGGGAAAGCCCCTCCTTCGCCAGCTGCTCCTCCACCTTGATCTGGGTCGCGATGCCGGCGTGATCCATTCCCGGCAGCCACAGGGCCTCATAACCCTGCATGCGCTTCCATCTGATGAGGATATCCTGCAGGGTGTTGTCCAGGGCGTGCCCCATGTGCAGGGACCCAGTCACGTTGGGCGGCGGGATGACGATGCAGAAGGGCTCCTTTCCCGTCTCCACTTCGGCGTGAAACAGGTTCTCCTTCATCCAGAAGTCGTAGATACGGTCCTCTACATCAGCGGGGTTGTAATTCTTGGGCAGTCTTTCACGGGACAACGTTTTCCACCTCCTCCTACCGAATGAAAAAGCCCTTCGCCCGAGGACGAAAGGCCAAACTTCCGCGGTACCACCTGGGTTCCGGGGTGAACCCGGCACTCTTCTCTGATAACGGCAGCGGCCGGCCGGCCCTACTGCACTTCAGGCCGACGGTTCACGGGCGACCTTCGGCAGGCTCTCTGTCCGGGGAGCCTTCCAGCCGCGAGCTCCCCTCTCTGGGAACGGCACCTCCCTACTCCTCCCGCTCATCACCTTTTGGACATATGGCATTAGTTGCTTAATATTATACATGACTTCCGGTTCAAGTCAACCGGTCGCCTTCGCCAGCTCCCTCTGACCTCTCCACCGTCTCCGGTCCAGGATCATCAGTAAGAGGTCTCCGTTGCCGCGTGAGGAAAACCGCACTCGCCCCTTCTTCTCAAAGCCACACTTCTCATAGCAACGTATGGCCCTCAGGTTATCGGCGTAAACCCTGAGGTAGAGCACCTCGAGGCCGAGCTCTTCGAAAGCGTACCTTATCAAGATCTGCAGGGCCTCGGTACCGTAACCCCGACCCCAGTACTCCTTGTCGGCAATACAGATGCGCACCTCTGCCGATCGCTTGCGCCAGCTGATCTCCTGCAGGCCCACATCGCCGATGAATTGGCCGTCCAAAGTCTCTATGGCGAGGCCGCGTTGCCGGTTGTCCTTGAGGAGGTTCGAATACCATTCCAGCGGCGTCTCGTAGGGGGCGAACTTCTTCCCTATGTACTTCTCGATCTCTGCGTCATCATCCCAGGCTGCCATCTCCTCCACGTCGGTCTTGGTGAGCATGCGGAGTCTGACTCTCGTGCCTATTAACAAGCAAACCACCCCTCCCAGGACTGTACAGGGCATGATTTCGAGGAAGGGTGGCCTAAACCTTTATGTAAATCTAGGTATCGTTCAGTGCGGCTTGAGCACCTCCTTTTTATACACCGTCAGCAGGCGCACGAGCTCGGCGGCCGGCTTGCGGTGGTCGTCCACGCGCAGGTCGACAAGTGGTCCCGCACCGCCGTCCGGGGGCACCACCAGAATCGCTCCCGACCTGACCCCGCGGCCGTCGGACCCGCGGGCCTCCGCCACCTCGAGGGCGGCGCCGATCCTCTCGGCGAGGTCGCCGGAGGCATCATCGTAGGCGCGTACCACCTCGTCCAGGACCTCGAGGGCATCGAGGTGATTCCCGGCTACGGCGCAATCCCGCCTCAGGATATGTCCCTTGGCGGCGTCGGTCTCCTCGCCGGTGTAGGCCGCGGCATCGCCGGCGGGGCCGACCACCAGGATCTGCCGCACCTCGCTCCGGGCGTCGTCGGCCAAGACCGCCTGGAGGGCTTCTTCAGCCTGCTTGCCGCGACGGAGGAGCTCGATCAGCTCCCGGCCGAGGCTGGGGTTGACCCAACCCTGCATGGCCACGGCACCAACGCCCGCCTCCGCCCAGGGGACGAGGGCGCCAGCTGCCGGCGTGGCGGAGAGCGTCCCCACACCCAGCTGGCCCGTCTTATCGCATCTCGCTACCAGCGAAAGAGAGCTACACCTCAACCTCATCACCTCACGGTGTTATACTATCCCATAGCGAACAGCCGTATAACCCATGGAGACTCGGCTCCGCCGGGCACAGACAATCGAGTAGGAGGGGGCGGCTAGCCCCCGTCCTCTCACACCACCGTACGTACCG
>ENA-OSAE01000362-OSAE01000362.1-marine-sediment-metagenome-genome-assembly--contig:-NODE-362-length-21618-cov-113.391133_pt1 | contig 21618 bp, 28 predicted proteins | sample MGYA00237870_ERZ529317 | MGnify/ENA primary metagenome ERZ529317 (study PRJEB26369, sample SAMN03142812) | marine sediment metagenome | biome: marine; feature: borehole; material: sediment... | reverse complement strand
TTTCTATCTGGACCTCCCTGTGCCCTCTATCTGCCCACATGAATCTTACAGGAACCGAGGAAGGCCACCCGGCCTTCCTCGGACGACCCGCTGGGGAGGCAGGATTCGAACCGGCGCTACCAGATCCAGAGTCTGGCGTCCTACCACTAGACGACTCCCCAGTACCGCGCTACATTATAGCACCTGGAGACCGAATGTGCAAGACCCCGCAATCACATCACTCACCTAAGATCTTACCGAGCAGGTACTGGCACACTCACGAAAAGATCCTACCCAAAGGGGATGACTGTTGGCTGCGGCAGTGTCTGAATCCTCTCGCGCTGCATCGACAACAGATGCTCCTTGGTGGCCCCGATGCGCTCGCCAAAAAGGAGGTGGCCGACTAATGCTCGGTTAGTGAGCCATACCTGCTTCGGTAAGCTTTTCTCGTGAGTATCACGGAGCCCGCCTGCTGCCTATCCCTGTGCCTGTTCTTTCTCAATGAATTCGATTGCCCGCTCGATCCTTCTACAGCACTCTTCCTTCCCCAGGACCACCATTATATCGAACAAGCTGGGCCCCACCGTCCTCCCCGTCAATGCCAGACGAGTCGGGTGAATCAACCCGCCTCCGGAAATTCCTCGGGAATGTATCACGGCGCGGTAGGCCCGTTCAACGCATTCTACTGTGAACGGGTCCACCGTCTGCAGTGCCTTCATCCCATCACGTAGCAGATCAGCGGTGCCTGGCTTGGAAAAATGTTTCCTGACACCCTTGGGGTCATAATCGAAATTCGCGTCGAAGAAATAGCGAGCGGTCTCCGCCAACTCCCCTAACGTACGTATGCGCTCCTTCAGCAGCGATACCACCCTGCGCACATATTCGCGAGTCTGTTCGTCTGCCGACTCCGGAATGAGCCCGGCACGTATTAGGAAAGGCATGGCCGCCTCGCTCAGTCGCTCATCGGTCATGGCGCGCAAGTAATGTCCATTCATCCAGGCCAGCTTGCGCTCGTCGTAAATCGCTGCTGTCTTCGCCACTCGGTCCAGGGAGAACTTTGCGATCATCTCCTGAAGAGACATTATCTCCGCTCCGTCCTCGGAAGACCAACCCAGGAGTGCGAGATAGTTGAGCAACGCCTCGGGCAGAAAGCCCATATCGCGGTACTCCTCAACAGAAGTCGCGCCATGGCGCTTTGATAGCTTTGAGCGGTCTGGCGCCAGGATCATGGGTACATGGGCGAAGACAGGAGGATCTGCCTCCAAAGCTTCGTAAAGCATGAGCTGGCGAGGAGTGTTGGAAAGATGTTCTTCGGCGCGGATCACGTGCGTTATGTACATAGTTAAGTCGTCCACCACACAGGCGAAGTTGTACACTGGCATACCATTAGACTTCATGATGACAAAGTCTCCGATATCCTCGTTGCGGAATACGACATCTCCGTGTATGTAGTCGCGGACGGTGGTGGTACCTCGGTCCGGCGTGCGAAGGCGCAATGCAGGTCTTCGGTGCTCGCGTTCCAACTGTTTCCTTTCTGCCGCGGTTAGCATCCGGCACCTGCCGTCGTATCGTGGGGCTTCGCCTCGCCTTTGCGCTTCCCGTCGCCTATGCGCTAGCTCCTCGGGGGAACAGTAGCACGGGTACGCCAGCCCGGCATGTAACAGACGGTCGGCGAACTCCTGATAAATGGCAAGTCGCTCCGACTGAAAATAGGGACCGTAAGGCCCTCCCTTGCCGGGGCCCTCGTCCCAATATAGGCCCAGCCAGGCCAAAGCTTCGGTAATCTGTCGTGCCGATTCCTCTCTGGAGCGGCGTACATCCGTGTCTTCAATTCTCAGAACAAATGTACCCCCGTGCTTGCGCGCGAACAACCAGTTGAAAAGGGCCGTTCGTGCCCCACCGATGTGTAAGTGTCCGGTGGGTGAGGGAGCAAACCTCACCCTCACTCTGCCCATGCGAGCCACGCTCCCTAGAACCTCAGTTCTTTAGGTTGTGCCACACCGCTGGAGTAATGCCTGCCAGTTCGTGTCCACGTGACGCTGTATCTCCTCCAGGACAGCCTCGCGGTTTTCAGCAAAAAGATGACGGAACCGTCCCTGGCGCTTCAACCATTCCACAACCGGTTTCTTCTGGCGCGGCTTGTAGGTCAAGCGCCAAACACCGTTCTCAACCTCATAGAGAGGCCAGTAACAGGTCTCAACAGCCAGGCGAGCCATCTCTATGGTCTCGTGACTCCCATGACGCCAGCCGCGGGGACAGGGTGCCAACACATTGAGAAAGGCCGGTCCATCAGCCGCGAACGCCTTCTGCGCTTTGGTGACCAGATCATTCCAGTGACTTGGTGAGGCCTGAGCCACGTAGGGAATGTTGTGAGCCACCGCAATGGCCGTGAGATCCTTTCTATGCTGTCGTTTACCGGGTACGACTTTCCCCGCCGGACTGGTGGTAGTTGCCGCACCCAGCGGCGTCGCGCTGGATCGCTGGATGCCAGTGTTCATGTACGCACCGTTGTCATAACACACGTAGACAATTCGATGTCCCCGTTCGAGAGCACCTGATAGCGACTGCAATCCGATGTCGTAGGTGCCGCCATCTCCTCCAAAGGCAATGAAGCGCCAACCTTCGGATATCCGCCCCTGTCTCAGCAATGTACGATACGCTGCCTCTACCCCGCTGATGGTGGCAGCAGCATTCTCAAACGCCGAGTGTATCCACGAGCATCTCCACGCCGTGTAAGGGTAAATGGTGGTTGCCACCTCGAGGCAGCCTGTGGCATTTGCCACAACCGCTGGCCCGTCAAGAGCCAACATGATCTGGCGGACCACCACGGAGGCGCCGCAGCCCGCACACATACGGTGTCCGCCCGTTAGTATCTCAGGTTTTTTACTTAGCTCTCTGAGCGATGCCATGCCATGTCTCCCCCTCACAAACGCGCTCCAAGATAGCTGATAATCTGCCTGGGCTTTCCTTCAGCCAGAATCTTCCGCAAATCACTGCCCACGCGGTGGAACTCATCCAGCCCAATGTCGCGGCCACCAAGGCCATATATGTAATTGACGAAGAGGGGCCTGCTGCTGAGATCGTAAAAGGCCGAACGGAACTCGGTAAACACCGGACCGCCCATTCCTGAGAGGCTTTCGGCCCGATCGAGAACCGCAACAACAGCCTTGCCCGTCAGCACCTCTACAAGCCGCGTCGCGGGGAACGGCCGAAACACCCTTAGCTTCAAGAGGCCCACCTTTAGACCGTCTCGGCGCAACCTGTCCACTGCCACCCTGGCAGTTCCCGCAGTGGAGCCGAGGGCCACTATAGCCGCCTCGGCGTCCTCAAGCTGGTACGTCTCGAAGAAACCGTATTGACGACTCGACAGCTGACCAAATGCTTGTCCCACCTCTTCGATCACTTCCGGAGCCCGGCGCATTGCTTCCGCCTGCTGCACCTTAAACTCAAAATAATAATCCTGTAGTGCCAGTGGCCCCATGGTTATTGGTCTGTCCTTGTCAAGGAGAGTAATGGCCGCCCGATACTCCCCAAGGAACTCGCGCACTACCGCGTCGTCCAGCACCTCAAGGTTCTCCAAGCCATGACTGGTTATGAAGCCATCCTGACACACCATGACCGGCAACAATACCCGTCGATCTTCAGCAATGCGGACGGCCTGTATCAGATTGTCGTATGCTTCTTGAGGGTTTTCAGAGTAGAGCTGAATCCATCCTGCGTCCCTGGCACCCATAGCATCGCTGTGGTCGCAGTGTATATTGATGGGGCCGCTCAGAGCCCGGTTTACCACTGGCATAACGATGGGCAGTCGGTAGGAGGAGGCGATATAAAGCATTTCCCACATCAAGGCGAGCCCCTGGGAGGAAGTAGCCGTCATGGCTCGCGCCCCCGCAGCCGCAGCACCGATGGCGGCCGACATAGCACTGTGCTCCGACTCCGCAGTGACGAACTCGGTAACCACCTCGCCGTTCGCCACGTACTCGCTAAAAGTCTGCACTACTTCAGTCTGGGGCGTGATGGGATACGCAGCCACCACGTCCGGATTGATCTGTTTCATGGCCAAAGCTACTGCTTGGTTACCGGTCAACGTCATCCTGGTCATCTTCACCGCCATGCTCTCCCGCCTCCCTCACGCCGATCTGCCCGTCTCTCTGGTCATCACAATGGCCTGTGTTTTGGGCGGACATTCATGGGCACATATGCCGCACCCTTTGCAGTGGTCGTAATCAATGCCCGTGACCCGACCGTTCTCTACCCGCACTGCTCCCTCCGGACAATACACCCAACAACGGAGGCAATGGATGCAAGCTTCTGCATTCCACACCGGCCGTTCGGATCGCCAGTCCCCCGTCTGGTACTGTTCTGCATTCCCGGGGTCAAGGATAACTCCGGCAGGGGGCAGCTCGCTGGATGCAGCCAACTCGTTGTACACCTTCGCAGGCATCCTCATTCCCCGCGCACCTCCCGATAGCCTCGCTCAATGGCTCTTAGATTACCTTCGATTATCGAGGATCTTCCCTTGAACTTGCTCTCCAGCTGTTCTCTCATGATCTCCAGGAATTTCTCGTAATCCACAACACCGGTCACTCTCACCAAGGCAGCTACCATCGGGGTGTTGGGAATGTTTCTACCAAACGTCTCCTCGGCGATGCCGCTGGCGTCGACAGTGAACACTTGTCCCGACCTGAGGCCTAGGCGGTCCCTAAGCACCTCGGGAGGCTCCGGCGTGTTGACGATCACTTTGCCTCCGTCAGTCAGGCCCTCAGTCACGGGCACTTTCCCCAACAAGGTTTCGTCCAGAACGACAACCACGTCCGGTTGCTTAACCCCTGAATGAATGGTAATAGGCTCATCACTTATGCGATTGAAAGCGCGCATGGGCGCCCCCATCCGCTCCGGCCCATATTCCGGAAAGGCCTGCACGAACTTCCCCGCTGCCGATGCTGCCTCCGCTAGGAGGATCGCCCCCGTCTTGGCGCCTTGCCCACCGCGACCGTGCCATCTCACTTCGATGCTTTCCGGCATCGCTTTCCCCCCCGCCCTCGTGATGGTAATCCTCTCCCAGTCCACAGAACCCCATACAAGCCCCACATAAAAATTTAAGCCACTGCGCCGACTCCGCCGGCCCCCCAGCAGCTCCTTACGGCCTCCTTACCCCTGGTTAGTTTACCAAATGCGGTCACCGACCGTCAAGCTGCACGATCAGCCACCAGAAATCTTGCCCAAAAGGCATGAGGGTTGCCCATGCCCATGCCGAGTTGCAGAGAGTATTTGGACGTGATGCGTGAAGGGTGCCGGCCCGCCATTCCCTAACGGGCGCGGTGGTGAAACGATCGAGGCGATCGCCACGGGAACCTTGGGCTACCACAGCACGGTGAGATGACCACATCGGCCCACTACCGGCCGCCAGTGTGAATCGAGCGTTTAGCTTTTGCGTTCCTGAGTCGACGAAACTGTAAGCAGCCAGGCAGTCGCGACTGCATGGCTGGAGCTGCGCGCCTTCACGCGAGAGCACTCAAAATAACACCAAGGTAATGCTCAGTAAGGCCGCCAGCCCAGCTACTCCCAGGTGGCCAACAATACCGGCCGTAATCGGATTCAACGGTAGCCGGACACCTAGTTTTTGCCCCAGGACGTTGAAGCCCCAGATGAGTGCGGCCCCCAATAGCACTCGCCCTAGGAATTCGACCAGCAGGCGGAACGGAAGCGCCAACAGCCGCAGCACCACGTATATGCCGACAAGGCTGACGGCTACTGCCAGCAGGGCGGTCGGATCCACGTCCCTTTCTCCCCTTGCTTACAAGTAACCTGTCGCTACATGCGTATGCGAGCAAGGTCGTGCCCATGCTGAGCCCCGCTGTGGGCACGCACCTGAGGACCTGCCGGGCATACCAAACCACGCTGCTTGGCGCACTTCAGAAGGTAGTCGTACCGACGCTGTGCTGCTTCCAGCTGGTAAATGGCCTGATCAATCAAATCCGGGTCTGACACCTGTTCAAAGCGGGCTCGAGCTAGCCACCATTCTCTCTTGGCGTCGTGGAGCGACAGCAATAGCTGCGTGTCCTCGTTGGGCAGATTCCGAGGACTCAAGCGGTTAACGAAAGAAAAGGGTCGCATCCGCTTCACTCCCGTCAATCAGCGTAACCACACCAGGCCGACCAAGAACGCAATGAGGTCCCGCACACGCATAGTTCTAACCAAAATGTGGCTCGCTGATTCACGGTGGCCAGCGCCAATCGCACTGGCCGATGGACCGCGCCACAGGGCTACATCACCCGGCGACCCTCAAGTGCCTTGCTCAAGGTGACCTCGCCCACGTACTCAAGGTCACCCCCCACCGGTAGGCCGTACGCCAGGCGCGTCACTTTGACCCCCAAAGGTTTGAGTACTTTAGCTATGTACATCGCGGTGACGTCTCCCTCCACGTCGGCGTTGGTAGCAAGGATCACCTCTTTGATCTTCCCACCCGAGACGCGGGTGAGGAGCTCCTTGATCCTGATCTGGTCGGGGCCCACGCCCTCCATTGGTGAGATAGTCCCGTGGAGTACATGGTAAGTACCCCGAAATTCCTTCACGCGCTCCAACGCCATGACATCCTGGGGGTCCTCCACCACGCAGACCACTGAATGTTCACGATCCTGATCGCGGCAGATGCGACACGGGTCAACATCGGTGAGATTGCGGCACACGCTACACTCCCGTACGTGGTCCCGTGCTCTGATTATAGCCTCGGCAAGGCTGACGGCCTGCTCGCGCGGTTGTCTGAGTATGTGAAAAGCCAGTCGCTGGGCTGTCTTTGGCCCTATCCCAGGAAGCTTGGTCAGCTCGTTCACCAGGTGCGCTAACGGTTCGATGTACTGAATCATATTTGTCCCCCCTAGTCGGCGAGGAACGGAGGTAGTTTCAACCCACCGGTGACCTTCGCCATCTCCGTGCTAACCATTTCCTGGGCCTTTCTTATCCCTTCGTTGACTGCCGCTACGATCAGGTCTTGGAGCATCTCGATGTCATCCGGATCCACCACTTCGGGTTCAAGGCACAACGATTCGACCTGCATTTTCCCGTTCACGGTCACCCGCACGGCACCACCACCGACACTGGCCTCCACTGTCCGGCTGCCCACCTCTTCCTGTATCCGCATTAGCTGCTCCTGAATTCGTTGCACCTGCCTCATCATCTTACCCAGGTTCATACCCGTCACGGAAGTGTCACTCCCCTCCAGCATCACCTTGAGGCGGTCGGTCGTCCACCACCATGCCCCCGAAGAGTTCGAGGGCCCTTTGCACTACTTCCTCCTGCCGCGACGTGAACGACTCCTGCGGTTCTTCGGTTTCTTCATCAGTGCTCAGGCGCACGCACTCCACTCTCACTCGTCGCCGTAACAGCTTTTCCAGTGCCTCCTCCAAAGCCCGCAGATGCCCCGGTGCGCTGAGCCCCTCCACGTGAGCCACATACCGAAAGCCAAGCCTAAGGCGGTCTCCCCGCAGGTCCAGCGGCACACATTCCTCGAGGTACGCAAAGGTAGTGCGTCGAAGCATCTCGCGGAGCTTAGCCTTCAGGCGCGGCCATTCTGAACGTAGGTCGAGCTGCCCCCTTGCCTCTTGGTCTCGACCCTGCGCATCATCCGGCGCTGACGCAGTCATCGCCGCTTCTTCACATTCGGGAGTCGGAGCATCGTCACCCTGCATCGCCACCTGCAGCAAGGCCAGTTCCAAGTCCACGCGAGGGTCGGGGCTCCATTTCATATCACGCAAGCACTGGGAAAGCGCCTCCAAGAGCTGCACCGTCCTTCTCAGCGAAAAGTCTGCTGCTATCAGATGCCGCTGCTCGCGCGTCAACGACGAAACCTCGCTCGCGCCGCTGAGGACCAGCACTGCCTCTCGAAGGTAGTCAATCAAATCCTGGGCAATCTGCACCGCTTCCTTGCCCTGGGCAAGTGCTTCGTCCACCAAGCGTAGGGTCGCTGCGGGCTGTGCGCGCATGACTGCTTTCACCGTCTTGTGCAGTTCCTCAATGGGTATTCTCCCCAGAAGGTCCAATACCAGACTGGCGGTGATCTCCTCTTCATAGGCAGCGCACTGATCGAGTATCGAAAGGGCGTCCCTTAATGAACCTTCGGCATGCCTTGCGATCAGCCACCGGGCGTCCTCGGCCACCGAGTAACCGCAAGAAACAGCAACTTGGTGGAGGCGCTTCACTATGTCACGCGTACTCAAACGGCGAAAATCGAATCTCTGACAGCGAGACAGAATGGTGAGCGGGATTCGCTGCGGCTCGGTGGTGGCCATGATGAACATGACGTGCGATGGTGGTTCCTCCAAGGTCTTGAGGAGAGCGTTGAATGCTTCGGGGGTGAGCATGTGAACTTCGTCGATAATGTAGACCTTCTGACGGCAGCGGTTGGGAAGGTATCTTACCTTCTCCCGCAGGTCACGGATCTCGTCAATGCCTCGGTTCGAAGCCGCATCTATTTCGATCACATCCAGGCTTCCCCCCGACGATATCTCTCGGCAGATAATGCATTCGTTGCACGGCTCCGGCGTGACTCCTCGCTCGCAGTTGACGGCCTTTGCCATTATCTTGGCTACCGAGGTCTTACCCGTCCCCCGGGGACCTGCGAAAAGATAGGCGTGACTGATGCGGCCCGTCCGCAGGGCGTTCTGGAGCGTGCGCACCACATGCCCTTGCCCCACCACATCGCTGAAGGTCTGGGGTCTCCATTTCCTGTAGAGGGCTACGTATCTCTTCACGTCCGAACCTCCTCGCCTACTTGGTTCTAGGCTACACCCCGCTTTCCCTAGCGAACGATTCAGGGGCGGCGCAAGCCGCCCCAGTCAGCAATAACTTGGTCGTGCACCCACCTCCGACGGACCGCTTCCGAGCGATACCCAGCCAGCCAGCTCCTACCAGGCACCCCTGCGGCACACGGGTTGTCCTGCTTACCGCTGCTCCCTCCCGGGCCTGACGGGGTTCACAGGTTCCCGTTGCACAGGACCCAGTGTTCCTCGCCGCTTAGCCGAGCCAGCCTCACAAACGGCCGCCTCGGGTTGGGAATTCGACCCCGCTGTAGCGGATTGCGGGTTACAGGGCACCGCTACCTCCCCGTCTAGCACGACCACCGGCGGAAGGGGTGGGATTTGAACCCACGAGGCGGGGCTACCCGCCTACACGCTCTCCAGGCGTGCTCCTTAAGCCGCTCGGACACCCTTCCGCGTACCGAGTGCGGAGAGAGTGGGATTCGAACCCACGAGGCGGGGCTACCCGCCTACTCGCTTTCGAGGCGAGCGCTTTCGGCCACTCAGCCATCTCTCCGCAATTGATCCCGCTTTGACTCGTCTGCCTTTGTCACGCAACCACGCCTCGCCGACGTAGCTGCCGGAAGAACCGACGGAGAAGCCTCCTGCTGCTTTCCGCCATGAGGCCCTTTCGTACCACAACGCGGTGGTTGAAACCGTCACAGCTCAGCAAATCCACCACTGAGCCGCAAGCACCGGCTTTCGGATCGTCAGCGGCGTAGACCAAGGCATCTACGCGCGCCTGAATCAATGCCCCAGCGCACATAGGGCATGGCTCCAGAGTACTGTACACAGTACAGTCGCCAAGACGCCACCGACCGAGCACCCGAGCCGCCTCTCGCAGGGCGAGGATTTCGGCGTGGGCTGTCGGGTCCGCCAACGTCTCCTTGCAGTTGTGGCCGCGTCCCACAATCCGCCCCTCGTGTACCACAAGTGCCCCTACTGGTACCTCGCCCAGCCGATATGCACGCAAGGCTTCCCGCAACGCTTCCCGCATGTAGGCCCGCTCGTCCATGTCGGCCCCCAAAGGCGCAGACTGCCGGACTTCCACCGGCAATCCGCATAGCTCGTGTGCGCCCGGGAGGACTCGAACCCCCGGCACGAGGTTTAGGAAACCTCTGCTCTATCCGCCTGAGCTACGGGCGCACAGCTGGCGCGCCCGGCAGGATTCGAACCTGCGACCACCGGATTCGTAGTCCGTTACTCTGTCCAGCTGAGCTACGGGCGCGTACCAAACTCGCGGAGGGGGTGGGATTCGAACCCACGGAGGAGATTTTACGTCCCCTCAACCGCTTAGCAGGCGGCTGCTTTCGACCTCTCAGCCACCCCTCCCACGCGTGCTCCCTCGCTGCAAGTTCTAATCGCGTAGCTATCATACCACATTGCCCCGCCGGCCACAAGAGCGAGGCGCGGCGGAGGGGGTGGGATTCGAACCCACGGAGGGAATGTCTCTCAAGGGTTTTCAAGTTTGATGCCCGCCATCCTGGGCCGTCCAGTCAATCCCGGAACGTCCGTCGCGATGGCATTTTCCGCAATTGCGCATCCCGCTGCTTCCCGGTCTATAACGCGGAAAAGCGGGCAAACGGGTAACCATTGGGCAAACACTTGCCCGCTTTCGCACAGTTCTGCCACCAGACATTATACCACAAGCAGAGGCGGGGCAGGTGGGTTCGAACCACCAGCCTCGCCGTTATCGGGCGCGCGCCCGGTCGTCAGCTCCAAGAGTGCACAGGCACGGGTCTGTTGCTTGGATGCATCCATTACAGTTTAGATGCAGCTGCAACTGGACGCATAGATTATCACTTCTATTTTATGGTATGATTGCTTTAGTGGTTCTTGAGGGCTGTACCGGCTACTTCATGACGAGGAATGGGGAATTATGAACTTGAACGACCCTGCTCAACGCCCTGCATGGTATCAAGGCCTTAATCGGTTTCCCGCTCCCCGTTCATGGCACCAATTGGCTTCTGATTTCGGTATTAAGCAAGTCTGGCTTGTAGACGACGAAGAAAAGTTCTCCAGCAGCCTCACCGACCACGTCCACTTACTCATCCACATCAATGCGCGGTGCGAATACTGGAGAAACTACGAACAGTTCGGAGCAACAACTCCCGAAGAGTCGCGTGTTTTGGCGTTTCTCCATGAACTCGGCCACAGAGCACAGCAACACACGGGCAGTGCTTCTACTATTGTGGATGATACCGGGCGTGCCCGGGTTGTTATAGACGAACGCGGCCCTTTGACGCCAGAAGAACGAGCAGCATGGCAATGGGCGATGTGGTTTCGCGATGCCCAGCCAGAGGTTTATCACGCCTTACTGCACGATTATCTTAAGTGGGCAAAGTCCCATGACTTCAACAACAAATCATGGTAGGTCAGTAACCTCAAGCCTCGCTTCCCGCGCATGTTCTACGGCCCACGACTACCCGCTGTCATTAGCCAACGATCTCCGAGATGCGCCTGAGTTTGTCCTGCGCCACCCTCAGTTCCTCGACGACCCGTGCATAGTCACTGGCGAGCACAAACGCAGATACCGAGGGTGCATCGATCGCCAGCATTAGCTCAAGGTAGTCTCTCACGATGCTCTTTCCATAATCGTAGCCCGGCCATGCCCAGCCCACGCCGGCCGGGTTCTCGGCCGCTCCCAGCCATTCCACATACGGGGCGCTCCCGCGCCGCACCAGGGCAAAGCGGGGGCTGTAGAGAATGGTCCCTGCCGGCAGAGGATCTGTCGTCGCGTAGGCGTACAAGTGCTGGACGTGTGCTTCCACTCCCGTCGCCCGATCCACAAAGATGGCCCCGTGTACTCCCCGCTCGACTCTGACCTTGGACGGGTCGGCCCCCCTGAGCGGAGTCTTTCCATCGCTCGGGACACCCGTGGCCGCGATACCCGCGAAGTTGTTCTGCCACGGCTGAACCAACCCTCCGAAGCGGAAGTAGCCCGTCTCCTTGCAGGCCTGAGCCAGTGCAATGTCGGGGCGGACCCGGTACTTCGGGGCTACAGACCAGTAGAGATCGGCCATCAGCACCCAGTCAGGTGCACGCTGGCGCAGCAGCTCCCTAGCTTGATCAAGCGTGGCAACCGGATCGGCCATGATGGGAGTCAGTCTTTCCATCCAGTAGCTCCGCACGGCATCCAGGAAGCTCTCCCAGCCGCCGGGGCGGCTCCGTAGCACCCGGGGGCAGTTCTTGCCGTTCCACTGGCTGTGCTGGACCACCGCGTCCGGCCCAAGGTTGAGCTCCTTCAGGAGCCGGGCCACCAGCCGGGCCGCGTTCCGTTCCGCGCGGGCACGGTCCCCGTCAGCATTCTCGCATATTTCTACGCCAATACTCTGCCGGTTGCCGGCGCCGTCGCGTCCATCGCCTGCGTGCCACCCGTTCTCGTCGAGAGGCAGGTGCTGAACGACGCGCCTGTCGTCTACCGTGAGGTGCCATGATATGGGTCGGTCGGCTGCAGAGTCCGAATGCAGATACCTCGCGTGAGCAAGGGCATCAGCACCCCTGTTGGGATTTGCTGTGTCGTGGATGGTAATGTACCTGGCTCTCACCTTGTAGCCGGGCCGGTTTTTCCGTCCCTGGCGGATGAAGTCTTCAATGACCTGCACGGCTCAGATCCCCTCACCGGGTGACCGCATGGTCGCCGGGTTCTGGGCTTCGGAGGCATTCCTCGCAGCCTTCTTGGACCCTGCATAGCCCACAGATGCCGCTATGCCGAGTCCAGCACCCAATAGAACTACACCCGTGGCTGCAGGAGCCAGCCAAACAGCAATGCTGCAGACAACCCCGATGCCTATGGGCAAAAGCGGGGCATACTCAGCCCTTAGCGCCGCGCCCCCAGGAATGGACCAGCTGAGCGCTAATATTCAACCTGGGAGGTGCGGCGATGAAGACGAACGCGAGGTACACACCCTCTTTCAAGTTCCAGGTGGTCCTGGAGGCCTTGAAGGCAGAAGGGAGAGGAGCAGAGGCAAAGATAGCCCGGGCGACGGGATTCATCCCGTGACCCTGGCCAAGTGGAAGCGGCAGTTCTTAGATCGGGGCCCGGAGATATTCGGGGGCAAGGAAGAGGCAAGGAAGTACGAAAAGAAGATCAGCGAACTGGAAAGGATGCTGGGTCAGAAGGAAGTGGAGATTGCGCTGCTCTGCAATTTCCAGAACCGCTGACCCTGGAGGACAAGCTGTCATTGGTGGAGCGGCACCACAAAGAATACGGTCTGAACAGGTGTCTCAAAGCCTTAGGGGTAGCCAAATCCACCTGGTATCAAAGGCGGCGTCGTCCCCGGGTCAGGGCAAACCACCACAATCCAGGCTACCTTAGCCTTCAGGCGACGGCTCTGTCTCCGGTAGGTGGCCTCGTTGTATGACACCACCACCTTGGCCGGTATCCCGAAGACCTCCTTGCGGGTAACGTAGCAGAGACGACCTTCGATCTGGACGTAGCGGTCCAGGCTGACCCTCACCAGATCCTGGTGATGGGCGGGCACTAAGCTCCCCACTACCCTGAGATTCAGCTCGGAGGCCCTCTGCAGGTTGGCCCGGGAATTGTTCCCCTTGTCGAACACCACCGTTAATCTCCGTACACCCTTGCTCAAGGCCAGATAGCGGCTGACCAAATCAGTCATCGCTTCGGGGAAAAGTTTGGCATCGGAACGCCGACCGTGGTACAGGAGGTGCAAAAACGGCAGCTGGCAGCCCTGTATCACCGCCAACGCCAACCCCACCTGGCGCAAATTATGCCGGCCGTGTTTGTTGCGCCCAGTGCGAGCCAGGAAACTGTCCGTCCCCGAGGAGATGAAGGTGAAGAAATTGGTGGTGTCATAGAGCACACAATCTAACGGTATCTGATACCGCTCACACACCCGCTCCCAGATCCCTTCTTCAATCTTCAAGATGACCTCGTCACTGAAAAGCTCATCCTCATCTATCTTGGCCCGCGCCAGCCGCTCTTTCTGAGTGCGTACATCCTCCTCGGAGAGAATCAGATCGAAATTGTCCCAGAAGTTCTGGCTGCGGAGCAGCCCCGGGTCAATGCCTAACTTCTCCGGCAGCACCGTCCGCTGGATCCAATCCCTGATTCCATTGCGACTGGTGGGATGAGCAATCTTGTTGAGCACCGCAATCAGGATGTACTGGCCAACACTGAGACCTTGCCTTCGTTTGGGCACGTGACGGTCAATTACCTCCACCAGCCCAATCTCCTCCGCCACCGACAACGCAGCACAGACCAGACCAAACCGCTTCTTGTGAATCTCTCGCGTCACAACCACGCCGCCATTTTCCTGAGCGAAGCGGTTCACCCGAGGGCGATGCAGGAACGGCTGGGCCACCAGACCATCAGCGTGACGCTCGATACGCACAGCCCTGTGCTCCCGCATCTCCAGCGGGAGGCCGCCGAGGAGGTACAACGCGCAACTGGGCAACCACTGGGCAACCACAAAGAAAGGCGCTACCCCCAAGGGTAGCGCCAAACCTCGTCGTTACAGTGCCGAAGGTGGGAGTCGAACCCACACGGAGGGCTACTCCACGCGATTTTGAGTCGCGCGCGTCTGCCAGTTCCGCCACTTCGGCAGCACTCACTTCATTCTACCACCTGACACGCATCATCTTCAAGGCCCCGTCGCCGGGCCACTTGACATGCGCACCAGTCCCATCCGATTATCATATCTGTTGAGGCGCCCCGCGGCTGAGGACAGCTACGGCACGCACGAGCATACAAGGGACGGACAGCGCTGCCGGCCCAGGAGCTCCGCGGCCAACCCCCGTGTTCACCTCGACCTTAGCCCCGGTCTGCTGCAGTACGGCCGCTGCTAGATCTCGTGCCTTCCTTCATCCCCTGTATTCCTCACAATTGCCGTGTCGGACAGTGCCCAATTGCGACACTGACCGAGCCCTCAACCTACCCTCCCGGCACAACCTCAGGCGAATCCATGGCTTCGAGCAGGGCGCGCACGAACCGGTAGTTGCGGAGCATGGCGGCGGGGTCCATGTTTTCCACCGTGTCTGAGCGACGGTGCCAGTGCGGGCCCACTCCCTCAGGGGTCAGACCGATGAGAGTGATGGCCGGTACCCCTGACAGTATCGCATCTGACATCTCCGTCACCCCACCACTGAGCGACGCCGGACGGGCCCTTAAATCAGGATTGTCGCTTGCTACGCGGGCAGCCAACTGGCGGAGTACCGGGTCGCTGTACAGGGGAAAAACAAAGCCCTCCTTCACAAGCCAGGCTGGCCCGTCGCATCCCAGCATTTCGAGGACCACTGCCCTCGGCTTGCACATCTGCCCGCGGTGGGCAGCGAAGAAACTCTTGGCCCCTTCGTGCAGTGCTTCCTCACACCCCGAGCAGAGGCACCAAACCCGCGACCAGGACAAAGGTTGCGAACCCAGCTCGCTGGCCAAAGTGAGAACCAGACCCGCCCCAGTCGCGTTGTCGTTGGCACCCCTGGTGGAAGGACTCGCTTCGGCCTCGAGGCAGAGGGCAATCAGCAGGAGCGCAAATACAGCGGCAGGTATGGACGCAAACCAAGGCCACCTCCATCCCCAAGCAGCGCCACCGAGATAGGCCAAAAACTGTACAACGAACGAGGCAAAAGCAAGATTAGAATATACTCGATAGGCGATCATCCAACCCCGGGATCTGAATACGATCGGGGTGCGCTGGGTGTCAACGTGCCCGATAAGGATTATGTCCCGACGAATGCCCTTGGAAGGCTCGATCACTGCGAACACATTCCGGCTTGGTTTTCGGGGCAGAAGAGCGTGAAGCGGGTTAGGGCGTAAAGTAAGTTCCAGAATTTCGCATACCAGGAAAAAAGCTGACATGCCCACCGCGACATAGGCGGTAAGCGGGGGAGCCGCAGGGTAAATTACGAAGGCCAATAAGAACCCCGCGGCTGCCACGAGGTGCGGTCTGAAGACTGACCCGCTGCTCATGAAGGAGTCCGTCTCCGGTCGGAGACCGGCCTCCCTCAGGACCCGTGCGCAATAGTCAAGGGCCCGTGCTTCACCTTCAGAGGTGGGAAGCCTCCCTCCGATCTCGTCGGCCAGCGCGCTGATGTGCCCAAGCCATGTCTCGAGGCTGTCGTGGAGTCCGGAAGACTCGTCTGCCCGAGAGCTGCGACCTCCTCCTTCGCACCCTCCACCGTCCATGTGACATTCCTCCCACCGTCAGTGCACCCCTGAACACTCTCCCAACAGGTGCAGGTCGGGCCTGCAGGTGACATCGTCGTGCCCACCGGCCGCCGCACCAGCAGGATCCTTCACCGGAGATAATGGGGTCTCCTTGCATCGCTCACCTGTCAGCGAGCGGCAAGCCTCCTACCATCGGTTACCAACCCATACTTGAAACCCTGACTCCAACCAGACGCATACCATCAACGGGATCTGATCAGGTGTACGGTCCATCCGGTTTCGGAGTCAGGGACCGACCATTCGAAACTTCAAGAGACAGCCTACACGATCTCCGGGCACGGTCTTTCGGAAAACCCCACTGTCCCGACGATTTTCCCGAATACCACCAAGCCGCGAATGGACAGACGTCTCCAGAGGATGCCGCCGAAAATTCGTGTACTGCATCAGCAGCTCAGCGGCCAGCAGCTTTAACACTCAGGATCCCCTCCCTCATCAGCCGAACAAATACGTGCTGCAGGGATCCACCGCGCCGATCAACTTTCTTAATCACGCAACCCTGCTCAGTCAGCCACCTGAGGGCCTCGTGCAGCTGGTCACGATGCTCCACCACTACCTGGTACCCCCTTCCCCTTCAATCCAGCGTAGCGCCAGGGAAGCAGGCGGAGGGGAGGGATTACCAACGACGGTCAACTGGTAAAACTCAGCAGAAAACCGGGACAACAGCTCGGGCAGGTAGGTATGGGCCAGCACCGAGCCCTGGTTCAGCGTGACCACAGTTCGGACACCCATCGCGAGCGGTCTCGACGTCGAGACGAAGGGTCGGCTCGTCCAGCAACAGGACCGGCGGCTGGTGCAACAGTGCAATGCAAAGTGCTAGCTTTTGCTGCATCCCCCTTGAGTAGTCCTTCACCAGGTCATGTCTACACTCCCACAGGCCCAGCCGCTCCAGCAATTGTTGAGCCCGGAGCCTGATCTCACGGGTGACATGCCCCGAAGCAGACCAAAGTACATGAGGTTTTCCCACCCTGAAAGGCGCCGGTACATGTTGCGGCTACCCTCCAGCACGGCCCCGATGTGCCGCTGCACAGCACGCCTGTTCTGGGTGACCGAATATCCGTGCACCCAGGCCTCCTCTTCGCTTGGGGTGACCAGGCCGCAGAGAATCTTCACCAGGGTGGTCTTACCGGCTCCGTTGGGACCGAGGATGCTGTGTATCCGGCCCCGCTCGAACAGGAGAGTCACGCCATCAAGCGCCCGCACGCTCTGCCTACCCCGGCTTCGGTAGACCTTGGTCAGGTCGCGCACAGCCAACGCTGGATCGCCCATCTCCACCGTCGCTCCTTCCGACCACCGCATACAGAGAATCCAGAAGCAGCTTCCCAGGCGCAGCCGCGCCATCCTCACCCTGCGTTAGCACGTCTAGCATGCGAAGGCTCCAGCGCGGGTAGTACCGGACGAGGGTCTCCACTGCTTGTCGCGGAAGCCCCATTTCCTGGAGCGCCACGCGAAAGCCAGCCACCGCCCTGCGCCTGCCGAAGGCCAGCTCGAGGACCGCCGCGGAGAGCCCGGCCGCAAGCCGAGCCCCCCGCGTGACGATCAGGATGAGGCTCAGCAGCATTCCCCACGCTCGCCCGACGGCGGCTCTGGAGCCTCGTGCTCTCCGTGGGGAGCGCGACGCCTGTAAGGACCGTAGCGGAAGTGTACCAAAGGCCCAGGCCCGTGCCCTACCCCGCGCATTGCCGTCTGAAGAGTCATAAGATACTGCTGCGACATCTCCAGGGCATCCCGAGAGGAAAGACCACTCGAGATCAGCTCCTGGTAGAATGCTCCCACCGCTTTGCCGAAAGTGCGTCCCGCCTCCTCGGAGAACATAATGTCCCGGACCGTACGAACCAGGCCAGGTAGCCTCTCCCCCACCATGTCGAGTATCTCAGCGACTTCTTTGGCTTTCGACTCCGTCATGCACCTCTACCTCCCTTGGGTTTCGGAATACGCTAACGCCCAGTCAACCATTCGCCACGCCGGCGATGGGGACTCCGCGGCCAGCCAGGCAAGCAGCGGTCTGAGTACCGACCCGATCTCCACCGCCTCCGGTTCCGCTACCTCCACAGCTGCCCGATGACCTGCGCGAGCCTCCTCCCTCTCCTCAAGCAGGTCTACGAACCCATGCCAGGCTCTCTGCGGGAGGTCCGGTAGCCGCTCAACCCAACGCTGGAACGTCCTGCGAAGGGCTAGTGTCTCAGCAAGCTCACGGCGGCAATGAGGGCAGGTCAAGGTGTGAAGTACCACCATGGCCCGTTCCGCGTCAGTGGCCGTCCCGTTGGCCACCCAGACCACCAACGGAGTCACCAACTTGCAGTCTGGTCGGTTTTTGGAACGGATACCTCCTGGCCTACCGCGCCCTTGCTCAATCATGTCCCCGTGCTCCTTTCAGACCGGCGTCTTTTTCGATCTCCCTCTTCTGCACCCGCATCTCGGAGAGCTTCCCGCAGCCGATGCCTGGCATAGTGGATTCTCGACTTCACCGTGCCCACCGGCACTCCCAGCACCTCGGCGGCCTCCTCCTGGCTGAAGCCGTAGTAGAAGACCAGTAGCAGTATCTCCTGATGTTCATCAGAAAGTCGGGAGAAGCTCTCCCAGAATTCCAAGCCAGGACCTGGGGGCGTAGACTCACTTCGAGCGTGAAGCAACCCGGGAACCTCTCGGCCTTGACCTCTTCGGTACACCTCGGCGACTTTCCGACGGCATATCCCGAAAAGCCAGGTTGTTGCAGTGGAATGACCGCGGAACCGGGAGGCACTCTGCCAGACAGCCAGCATGGTCTCCTGGACCACGTCCTCGGCCGACCGTTCGTCGCCCAACCTGGCCACGGCGAACCGGTAAAGCTGGGGAGCATACTTCTCGTACAGAACCCGCATGGCCGCGAGGTCCCTTTTCCCCACCCGCGCGATGAGCTGGGCGTCGTCTCCGTTCACGGGTACCCCCCACCAGCAGGCTGCTTATTGGGCTTCCGTAAAGTTAGTCGGAATCCGGACCGCCAAAGGTTCAACAGGGCCGTTGAAACCCCCGCAAAATGTTGTCATATTAGAGACTTCAGGCAACAAACCGGTGACGCGCCACGAGCCAGCAGTTACACAGCGGCCAGGTACTTGGCGTCAGCCACTTGCAGACCCATCATCTGCGGTTGGCCAAGATTCATCACCAGGTCGTCGTGGGATATGTTCTCGTCGCTACCAAGGTCCTTCCACCTTCGATCGCCACGTCATCTCCAGCACCAAAGTCCTAAAACAAACCGTGGCCCTGGATACGACCTGGAGCCCACTGAAGGATCAGCCACGGGAACAGCGAACCCCGGCGGTCACACTTCGACTTCGTCCGATATATCGGCTTTCAGAATCGCTGCCTTTCAGGTACTACTGCCAATTCTTTGGGCCTCGTGAGAGCAGGGCTGCTGTGCTAGTTCCTCCTGCACTTCCTGGCCACCTAAAGGCTGTGCGTCACGCACTGGAAAGACCCCTTTGGGTGAGGGATCCGGGTCCGAGTCGCCGTGATACAGATGCAGTGGCGTAGGTCGACAGGTTGGAGACTTTTGCGCACACCGGACCCTACAGACGCTATGCGAATCTCCTGCGCAGGAGGGCAACGGCAGGCACCACAAAGACACATGCGAAACCAGTGAGGATCAGCACGTCCCCCACCAGCGATAGGTTCCCGGTTCCTCCCAACGCCTGGCGGAAGCCGTCCACCGTGTACGTGAGGGGAAGAGCGTACGCCAAATGGCGCAGCCCGGGGGGTAGGGTCTGTATGGGAATGAATACACCACACAAGAACATCATTGGAAAGCGCAGAAAGTTTCCTAGCGTCTGGGCTTCGAACACCTCCTTTACCGCCACCGAAATCAAGGCTCCAAGGCTGGAGAAGGTAATCAACGATGTGATGACGATGAAAAGCAACGCTACAACGTCAAAGCCGCGATCAAGGCACGTGGGTAGAACTGCTGTAGCCACCAGCGCGGTGATGATGAAACCGAAAAGGGAGGCTCCCAGGAGCTTCCCCAGCAATACGGAACCGAAAGTCGCCGGCGCCAGCAGCAGACGCTCCAGCGACCCGACGCGCAGCTCGAAGTTGATCACCACTGCTTCCATGGCCGTCGTGCTGAACAGAACCGTGAGTGCCAGCAGGCCCGGAGCCAGCTCGCCGAATCCAGCGGGGTTGCGCAGGTAGAACGAAAGCGACATCGCAGCAGGAAATAGGATGCCCCAGCTGATGGCAGGAGGCTTGAGGTAGTACGCCCTCATGTCCTTGCGAATTATGTAGTAGATGATCCGGAGTTCGTCTCTCACCTAACTCCCCCCCTTTTCCGTTTTCATCACCTCGCTGGAGAGCCCAGTGAGTTGTACAAACGCCTCCTCCAGCGTCGGCCTCACGGTGGCGATGTGGGTGATCTCCGTGCCGCTCTCAGCTGCGTATGCAACTATGGCTGCCACAACTTCTGAAACCTTATCGCCTTCGACGCGCAGCCGATCACCGCGCGCGGTCACTCGTCGGATCCCCGTCCTGCGGCCAAGGCCCACCGCACACTGATCCAACATGGGTTCGAAAGCAACTTCGACAGCAACCCCCCCTTTGCTGGCGCGGTCTTTCAGAGCTTCTGGCGTATCCAACGCGACGATCCGCCCTTTCACCAGCAGCGCTATTCGGTCGCAGAGCTGATCCGCCTCTTCAAGGTAGTGAGTGGTGAGGAAAACGGTGACGCCTTCCTGGTTGAGCCTGCGCACCAGCCTTCGAAGGGTGCGGGCATGCACGACGTCCAGGCCTGCCGTGGGTTCGTCCAAGAAGAGAAGCCGGGGCCGGTGCACCACGGCTGCCGCAATGGCCACCGCACGCTTCATGCCGCGGGAGAAATGGGAGAGCCGCACCCGGCTTTTCGATCCCAACCCGAACAGATCCAGCAATTGGTGAGCTCGGTCGAGCCTTTCCTGAGGGGGTACTCCGAAAAGCTGTGCCATGAAGAGGACATTCTCCAGCGCAGAGAGCTCGTCGTACAGGTTTGTGATCTCCGGAACCAACCCGAAAAGCTTCTTGGCTTCCTTGGGATTTCTCTCCATGTCGTGGGCAAAGACCCTAACCTGGCCAGCGGATGGGCGCGACAGCCCCGTCAATACGCGGATGATCGTCGTCTTTCCTGCGCCATTAGGCCCCAACAGGCCAAATATTTCCCCGTGTTGCACCTGGAAGGTTACCCGGTCAACAGCGAGCAATCGGCCGTATCGCTTACTGAGCTCGGACACCGCAACCGCCGGTGCTTCCGCCGCATGGCCAGCATTGATGGTATCATAGCCCATCCTATGTATCCTCCCGGGCCGCGTAACAGCCGACGGCATCGTGCAGGTCTCGCAGTCGCGAGCTCACTAGTGCTGGTACTGAACCTCCCGCGTCTGGTCTCACCGATTCCAGTGCTCCTCCCTTCTTGCAGGGTCGCGCCTCACGAGCAAGCTGGAATCGTGAGTTTTGGTGCTCGCGTGCTAATTACTCCCAAGCCCTCTCCAGCTCCTGCTTACAGGCTGGCGCTCAGAAAGGAGTCGCAAAAGCTGTCATTATGGGGCACCTTATACCTGGCGAGATCTCTGAAAAAGTCCTTGCAGAGGGCGGTATTTTTTGTATTCTTATGTGTGGCCAGCGTATAGGCTCAGGTAGCAGCGGTGATGTCATGGG
>ENA-OSAE01000361-OSAE01000361.1-marine-sediment-metagenome-genome-assembly--contig:-NODE-361-length-21650-cov-48.180366_pt1 | contig 21650 bp, 16 predicted proteins | sample MGYA00237870_ERZ529317 | MGnify/ENA primary metagenome ERZ529317 (study PRJEB26369, sample SAMN03142812) | marine sediment metagenome | biome: marine; feature: borehole; material: sediment... | reverse complement strand
AAAACTGAAACTTGCCAAACTTCATGCCAGAATCAGAAACCAGCGTCGGGACTTTCTTCACAAACAAAGCAGAAAAATAGCAAACACCTACAGCCTGATAGCCGTGGAAGACCTGAACGTCAGGGGTATGGTCAAAAACCATCATCTTGCCAAAAGCATTTCTGACGCCTCCTGGTCGGAATTTCTAGCAATGCTCTGCTGCAAAGCGGAAGAGGCTGGTGGCAGAGTGGTGGATGTTCTTCTTGCGGCCTGGTGCTGGACAGAGACGTGAACGCTGCCAGGAATATCCTGGCACGTGTGTTGGCTTCGGTAGTGGCCTAAAACTTCCCTACCGCAGGGACTGTGGAAAGTTACGCCTGTGGAGTTAGCCCGGTAGGGTTACGATGAAGCAGGAAGCTCCTTCCTGAGCTAAGCGAAGGGAGGGGTAGTTCACTATATAATAATGTCATAAGAATTGTGGAGGGTTTATGTTGAAAGCTGATCTTATCCTGTATAACGGTAAAATCCTGCAAATGAATGGTAAAGGTCTGCTGCAGGAAGCCGTTGCAATAAAAGACGGAAAAATACTGGATGTGGGTAAAAATTCTGAAATAAAAGACTATATGGGACATACCACAGAGGTAATTGACCTTAAAGGTCGAACGGCTGTTCCAGGCTTCATAGATTCCCATGTACACCTCGTTCCTACAGGGTTAAATGCACTGGGCCTTAATCTAAAAAGGGTAAAATCCATCAAGGATATCCTCAATTTAATAAAAAAGAAGCTGGAAACACCAAAAAACGGTGATGTAATTTGGGGTGTAGCGCTTGATGAATTGAGTTTAAAAGAAAAAAAGCTTCCTACACGATACGACCTGGACAGCATCGCACCGGAAATTCCTGTTTTCATCAGTCGAGTTGAATACCACACAATTGTTGTGAATTCCTGTGCCTTTCACAAAATAAACCTCCCCTTTAACCTTGAAGGCATCGAAAAAGATTCCAGGGGTTTACCAACAGGCCGGCTTCACCATCATGCCAGTTCTATTGCCAGAAAAAAGCTTTTTGAGATGATCCCTGAAGAAAAACGCCAGCAAGGGGTAGAGCTGGCAATAAACCAGGCAATAAGAAGGGGAGTAACCACTGTGGTTGCTATGGAAGGCGGCTTCCTCTTCCATGACAACCATGCAGAACTCCTGATAAAACACAAAGCTTCCCTACCCATAGATATAGAGTTGTTTTACCAGACAACGGACATCAACAAGGTAATATCCTATAACCTCCCAAGGATCGGGGGATGCATTTTCCTTGATGGGTCCTTTGGTTCTAGAAGTGCCGCCCTGTTTGAACCCTACCAGGACATGCCCCAATGCCAGGGAAATCTATACTTTACTCAGGAAGAAGTGGATGAATTCGTTATCAAGGCTCATGAAAAAAAACTGCAAATTGCAATGCATGCTATAGGCGGAAGAGCCATTCAACAGGTTCTTACAGCCTATGAAAAGGCTCTATCAAAGATACCCAGGAGAGACCACAGGCATAGAATCGAACACTTCGAACTGCCCACTGATGATCAAATCAAGAAAGCACGGGAACTGGGAATAATCGTCTCTGTGCAGCCCGCTTACGAGTATATGTGGGGCTGGCCCGGAGGAATGTATGAGATACGTCTCGGGAAGGAGAGGTGTAAAAGGGCAAATCCCTTTAAAAAACTAATAGATTCGGGCCTTTTATTAGCCGGAGGTTCAGACAGTGATGTAACCCCCATAAACCCCCTGCTGGGTATTCATTCTGCTGCAAACCATCCTCATAGTGAATCGAAGATAACGCCCTATCAGGCACTAAAAATGTTCACCATAAACGGTGCCACAGCCATCTTCCAGGAAAAATCAAAAGGTACAATCGAAAGGGGCAAAATCGCTGATATCGCCGTTTTGGAAAACAATCCTTTGGAAGTGGATACCGATGCTATCAAGGATATAAAAGTAGATTACACTATAAAAAATGGCAAAATTCTTTATGCAGCGTGCGGAGCGGAGGAATAATATGATTTTGAAAGCCTATTTTCTGGGCAGATTGGATTTTACCTACAAGGGAAAATCAATATCACCCCAATTATCTCAAAAAGCCAGGGGTCTTTTGTGTTACCTCATCATGAATAAATCCAGAATCCTTAATAGAGAAAACCTGGCAGAACTTTTCTGGGAAACAAGTTCAAAAGATTCTGCAAAGTACAATCTCAGATACACTCTCTGGGCAATAAGAAAAAGTCTGGAATCCAGTGCAGAAGAACAGAAATACATTATTTTACCAGGTAAAAACACCTGTAAGTTCAATTCAGACAGTCCTCACTGGGTTGATGTCTTCGAATTTATCAAGCTCGTAAACAAGGGAAAAAAGGAAAACATCCCCGTTGAAAAAAGGATTGATTGTCTTGAAGCAACTTCTACCCTCTACAAAAGCGATTTTTTGGAAGGAGTTCATGTTAGGGCTTCTTCAGCTTTTAGTGACTGGGTGTTTTACGAAAAGGAAAGGCTCCAGAAGCTCTTCTTTGAATCGCAGCTAATGCTGGCAGACCTTTATGAAAGCTTAAAGCGGTATGATAAAGCCATTCAGGCTCTAAAAAGGCTTGTAAAGATCAATCCTCTTCAAGAAGAAATATACTACAAACTCATTCATCTATACTATATATCCGGGGACAGGGTCAGTGCCATTAAAGAATTTTTAAAATGCAAAAAAACCTTGAGGGAAGAATTAAACATCAGCCCCATGAAAAAAACCCAGAGGCTGTATAAAAAAATAGTTGAGGAGAACAACTTCAGCATTGATAACATTGATAATGAGCCAAACACTACTGCCGGTTCTCAAAACAACAGCATTCTAAATGCAATAAAAAACAAAAAAAAGGGTTTACACATGTTCTTTTATATGGTTTCATCAACTCAAGAAAAACAAAATGCCGAAAAGGAACTGAATCATCTAAATACAATAGAAAACTATATCAGCATTGATATTGCTCGGCTCCCCGGCAAAAGGATTCCCTATGAAGGTGTAATGGATATTGCAGAAAGTGCCTTAAAAAACATTGAAATACACAACAGCAACTCACTCAGCCCTGATCCTCTTTTGTTTAAAGAGCTTAAAAATTCCTTTGAACAATACCTGGTTTTTCAATCAGTCCTGGATTTATTAATACATCTTGCACAAACCTCCAATGTGCTTATAAAAATTCACAATATACACTGGTTTGACCGGGAAACCATCGATTTTCTCTCTTTTTTATACAGGAAGGGATACGATAAAAACCTTTTTATCACAGGCATATATGACCTGCGCTGGAAAAATCCACGTTTTGATTATTTCGTCAAGGCTTTCTACAATGAGGAGAGGATTCAATTTTGCAACTTATCCATTGATTACATGAAAAGCTATTAACGGCATCGTTAATAGCTTTTACGTTTTATCTCAAGGAAACATCTCCGCTATTAACCCTTACTTCTTCACCATTCTCTTTTTTTACGATCAACCTTCCATCAGCATCTATATCCAGAGCAACTCCTTCAAAGCTTTGATTTATACCCTTTACCAGGACTCTTTTCCCCAGGGTTTCAGAATAGGTCTTCCATTTATTGATAATCTTTTGAAAATTTCCCTGAACAAACAATTGATAGTCTTTTTCAAACTGCCGTAGATAACCGCACAACAGCCCGACTCTGCTGTAAGTTTTTCCAGTTATTTGCTTTAAAGAAGTGGCAAGTTCCTTTATTTCCGGAGGGAAATCTTCAGTATTTACATTTATACCGGTACCTACAACAATATAGTTAACCCTTTCTAAGTCGGCACTCAATTCGGTTAATATCCCGGCGAGTTTTTTGCTATTAAACATTATATCATTGGGCCACTTTATTTTCACTTCTAAACCATACTGTTTTTGCAGAACTGTAACAAGGGATACGGCAGCAATGATGGTGAGCTTTGAAGCTTCAGGGGGTGTAATATCGGGTCGCAAGACAAAGGAGCACCAGATGCCTTTTCCAAAGGGAGAAGACCAGCACCGCCCCCTTCGCCCTCTACCCTTTACCTGTTTTTCGGCAACAACAAGGGTTCCCTCCGGATATCCAAGAGAGGCAAACCTTTTAGCTTCATCATTGGTCGAATCCACTTCTTTAAAATAGGCAATTTTCTTAGAAAACAATGATGAATCCAGGTTTAGTTCAATTTCTTCAGGAAGAAGGAAGTCAGGAACTCTTTCCAGTTTGTAACCCTTTTTAGGCTGGGATTTTATGGTGTAACCCAGTTCCTTTAAGGCTTTTATGTGCTTCCATACCGCCGTTCGAGACACACCCAGTTTTTGACTTATCTCTTCACCGGAAACAAAACCGTCTTCCCCGGCAGTGTGCAGCAGTTTTATTATCTCTTTTTTCATAATCTCCACCTCAAAAAGATTTTATCAGAAGAGATTCCGTGATGTCAACTCAGAGTCTATACCGGTTAACAATTTTTGTATTTTCATGTTATAAATTCAAATTTTAAATGATATAATTTTAACTGAAACCACGATGAGCAACCTTGAATCAGGGAGGTGCAGTGATTGGCTGAAAAGTTAAAAGTTACCACACCCTTTGGGGTATATCATTATGAAAGGAAAACGGTTTTTCTGGACATCGTCAAGGATTTTGAAGGCAGGCTGTCATCACCCGTTGTGGCCGTTAAGGTCGATAATGACCTCAAAGAATTGACTCAAGAATTAAACAAAAGCTGCCGGTTGGAGTTTGTTGACCTTTCATCTGAGGCAGGAGAAAGAATCTATGAAAGAAGTCTCACTTTTATTTTTATAAGGGCTGCCAGGGAAGTGTTAAAGGGCTGCAGGGTTACTGTGGAACATTCTCTGGGCAAGGGTCTTTACTGTGAGCTTCACCATGAAAACAAGCTGAACAAAGGCATTGTCAAACAAATAGAGGAGAGAATGAGAGAGATCATCAGCAGGGATGAACCTATAACCAAGGAACACATACCTGTACAAAAGGCAATACAAATTTTTGAAGCAGATAATCAAATGGATAAAGTTGAACTCCTGAAGTATAGAAAAAAGAACTATATAAACATCTACACCTGCGGCTGGCTGAAAAGTTATTTTTATGGATACTTGGTGCCTTCAACGGGGTATCTAGAAAAATTCAGGCTGCACTTCTACTACCCCGGTGTAGTGCTGCTGTATCCAAAAAAGGAAAATCCCGATGTTGTCCCGGATTTTGTTGATCAACCCAAGCTTGCAAGAATTTTCAAAGAGGCAGAAGAATGGGGCGAAATCCTGAACATAGGTCATCTGGCTTCATTGAACGACCACGTATTGAAAGGCAGAGGAGGAGAACTGATAAGAATCGCCGAAGCCCTGCACGAGAAAAAAATTGGATACATCGCCGATACCATTACCAGAAACAAACAAAACCGAATCATTCTCATAGCCGGGCCATCATCTTCAGGAAAAACAACTTTCGCAAAGAGGCTCGCAATCCACTTAAAAGTTAATGGTTTAAAACCGATATCTATTTCCCTTGATGACTACTTTGTAAACAGGGAAGACACCCCCAGGGACGAAGAGGGCAATCCAGATTATGAAGCCCTTGAAGCCATTGATATAGAGCTTTTCAATGACCACCTGGTAAAACTCCTTCAGGGGAAAAAGGTTGAAATCCCATTTTTCAATTTCACAACAGGGGAGCGTGAATACACAGGCAATTTCGTAAGGGTAACAGAAGACCAGCCCATTATCATTGAAGGAATACATGGGTTAAACGAACAGCTGACACCCCTCATACCCAAGGATATGAAGTTTAAAATCTATGTTAGTGCCCTCACCCAGCTAAACATAGATGATTACAACCGCATACCCACCACAGACACCCGTATTCTAAGACGTATGGTAAGGGATTACAAATACAGAGCGAAAAGCCCTGGCGAAACATTAAAACTCTGGCCTCTCGTTAGAAGGGGAGAGGAAAAAAACATCTTCCCCCATCAGGAAGATGCTGATATCATGTTCAATTCCGCCCTTGTGTATGAACTTGCTGTTTTGAAAAAATACGCTGAACCCCTTTTAAAAGAAGTGGATTCTTCTCATCCCGAATACCCCAAAGCCAAAATGCTTCTTGAATTTCTGGAATATTTCATCCCTATAGAGAATGAAGATGATATACCCAAAACTTCTATAATAAGAGAGTTTATAGGGGGCAGCTGTTTTTAACTGCCCCCTTTTTTTAATCCGCCATCTGGGAAAGCCTGTTGAGCACTTCTTCCAATTCATCGAGGAGTTCCCCATAACCTGCCCAGTCCCCCTGTCTCTGTCTCTCCTGGGCTCTTAAGAACAATTCATTTGCCCTCTGTATAAGTTCTTTCATAGAAAGCCGTTCATCAGGTTCAGCGGGTTTTTCTGGCCGCTCGGGCTCAACCTCAAATATCGCAGCAAGAGCATCCTGAAGAGTTGATTCCATAACTACACTCTCTCTATATGCAACTATTACCCTTATTAACTCAGGAATCTGGCTCTGTTCCGCCTGAAGGTAAACGGGCTCCACATAAATAATGGAATCTTTAACGGGCAGCACCAGCAGGTTGCCCCTGATAACATTTGAACCTCGCTGATTCCATAATGAAAGCTGTTGTGAAATGTATGGATCCTGGTCTATTCTGGCTTCTATCTGAGATGTGCCGTAAACCTGTTTATCCTTGGGGAATAAATACACCAGGAGTTTTCCGTAATGCTCTCCATCGCATCTGGCTGCCATCCAGGAAATCATCACGTTTTTCTTCAGGGGAGAGAAAGGCTGCATAAGGATGAATTCGGGTTTATTTTCTCCTGGAAGCTCAAGAATCGTATAATAGGGGTCTACTTCTATTGTTTCATTGGCATAAACCTCTCTGGGAATCTCCCACTGGTCTTCTTTGTTATAAAACACTCTAGGGTCAGTCATGTGATATGTGGCATAAACCCTAGACTGGATTTTAAACAAATCTTCCGGGTACCTTATGTGGGCCTTTAAACCCTCAGGCATTTCCTCAAAGGGTTTAAACAGCCTGGGGAAGATGGCTCCCAAAGTTTTTGCAATGGGTTCCTCCGGGTCAACCACATAGAAATCCACACTACCATTGTAAGCATCTATAACAACCTTTACTGAATTCCTGATGTAGTTTATTTCACCATAAGGTTCTGAATATGGGAATCTAGTTGTAACAGTATAAGCATCCTGAATCCAGAAGAGCTTTCCATCATTCAGCACCAGATAGGGGTCCTTATCATACCTTAAAAAGGGAGCGATCTTGTTGACTCTCCTGAGTATGTTTCTATCATACATAATCCTGCTTTCAGGAGTCAGGCTGCCTGAGAGGAGTATTTTAAAATCTCCAAACTTCAAAGCAAACAGCACCCGTCTTAAGAAGGAACCCACAGGCACTCCTCCGTCACCTTCATAAGTTGTATAGGCGTTTATCTGGCCTTTAGGATAATTGAACTCCCTCGTCCTGGTTCTGGTTATAACCATCTCATCTGTCATCTCACCATAATACACTTCCGGTCTTGTTACCTGCAATTCTATGCTGCTGACAGGAGGAATGTTTTTAATAAAAAACCTTGGAAGTCCATCAGGGGTTACTTCATTAACAGGGCTCATGACAATGCCGTAACCATGAGTATACTGCAAACGTTTGTTAACCCATGTTTGGGCTTTAGCCGGTAGCTTATCCTGATCCAGCTCTCTGGCAGCCACCATAACCTGGCGGTAAACCCCATCAACAGTATACCGATCAGTATCTATGTTCTGTAATTCATAATAGGGCCTGATCTCCTGCAGTTGGCTGTAGGTCTGCTGCAGCGGTCTGTAATCCCAAAGCCTTATGTTCCTGATGGTACCATCGCTTTCCTTTAAATCCTGTGGGGTAAGGTTATCATCGGCTGGAAAGTTTTTTACTTCTATTTGGTGAAGCCCATAGGCATACTGGGTCATACTAATATTGTATTTTATGTAGGGCTCTTCTTTTACAAATTCATTTGGTTCAACAATGAATTTCTGAACAAGGGATGGATATATATTCCCAAGCACTGGAGAAACAGCAATCAGGCCGATAACGGAATATACCACAAGCCTTGAGCGCTTTAAGAAAAGGTTTGTTAAAACCAGCAAGGCCAGACCCAGTGATATGATAAACAGTATCCTTAATCCGGGGAGCTGGGCATGGGTATCAGTATAGCTGGCTCCAAAGGTTACGCCTCTGGGGGAATACAGCAGATTATACATCTGTAAGACATACCCAAAGGCCTTTGTCACAAAAACCATGGCCAGCAAAACCGTTACATGGAGCTGCCCCTTGGGGAAGAAATCCCATTTGCCATTTATTCTCCTGGGCGGGTTGGTAATAAAATAGATTGCTGCCACTATCAAAAGGGTTATACTCAAGAGCAGAAATACATACTGGTACAAAAATTCCAGGAAAGGCAGCCGGAAAACATAAAAGCCGATGTCTTTGTCAAAAATAGGATCTGTCAGATTAAATTTCGCCCCTTTAAAGAACTGCAAAACTTCAAGCCAGTATCCCCCGGCAAAGGAAGTAAACAAAAAGGCAGCAGCAGCACTTACTACCACCAGAGTAAGATTGATTCTTCCTGGAAAAAATGCTCTTTTATAAGGCAGATCTATCACAACAGTCCTGTCATCATCCCTTCTGTATAAAAATTCCCTTATGTATTTTCTGGTAATCAGCAGGTTTGCCAGGACGAATGAAAAATATATGAACCATAATAAAACCCTTATACCCCACTTTGAAAACAGCACTGCAATAAAAACGGAACTGTATCCAAGGTTGTCAAACCATAAATATTCCAGATAAATATTCCCAAACAGCAGAATCAATCCAACAAAAATGATAAAACCAACAAAAGTTATATATACGAACTTTCTCAAAGCCAATACCTCCTTTAATTGACACGGTTTATTCAAGCTATCATGATTGTATACTCAACTTATTCGTCTCTTTTTATATGTTTTACCTGTATTATAAAAATTAGTCATTATTGTTAATTTTCATCATAACATTTAAAACACAGCAATGCAATAAAAAAGTGTTTGCTAAAAAGCAAACACCTTATTTCCCAATATCCTTTCTGTAATGCATAAACTTGAAGTTGAGTTTTTCAACTCCCATGTATGCCTTTTGTGCTGCTGATCTCACATCATTACCCAGGGCCGTTACTCCCAGCACCCTTCCACCATCGGTAACTGTTTTCCCCTGTTTTAATCGGGTTCCTGCATGGAAAACCATTACATTATCAATTTTTTCTGCTTCATCAAGTCCACTTATAACCCAGCCCTTTTCGTATTTTATTGGATATCCTCCTGATGCTATGATAACACACACAGCCGCTTCACTTGACCATTCAAGTTTTGTTTTTTCCAGTTTTTCTTCCACCACATCCAGCATTACTTTGACCAAATCCGTTTTCAGCCTGGGTAATACAACCTGTGTCTCGGGATCTCCAAATCTTGCATTAAATTCCAGCACCTTCGGGCCTCTCTCCGTAATCATCAGACCGGCATAGAGCACTCCTTTGTATTTTATGCCTTTTTTGTTTAAGGCTTCTACCGCTTTTTTCAGTATCGCCCTTTCCACAAGCTCACCAAGTTCCTGAGTGTAAACAGGGCTGGGAGAGAAGGCACCCATTCCTCCTGTGTTGGGCCCCTCATCATTATCGAACACCCTTTTATGATCCTGTGCACTAACCATGGGAATAACGGTGTTGCCGTCTGTGAAGGCTAGAATGGATACCTCCCGACCCTCCAGGTATTCCTCAATAACCACCCGGTTTCCCGCCTCTCCAAAGGCTCTGTCAACCATGATCTTATCAACAGCTTCTTCTGCTTCCCTGCCGTTTCTGGCAACAACTACTCCCTTTCCGGCGGCAAGCCCCTCGGCTTTTACAACCACCGGGCCCGCAAAATCTTTTAAGTAGTCCTTTGCAGCCGCTGCATCATCAAAGACTCTGTAGCTGGCTGTAGGTATATCATACTTCTCCATCAGTCTTTTGGCAAAAACCTTGCTTCCTTCGATTTGTGCAGCTTTTTCCCGGGGACCGAAAATTTTCAACCCGCGGTCTTCGAATTCATCTACAATTCCCATGACAAGAGGAGCTTCAGGACCAACCACCGTTAAATCAATCGACTCTTTCTCGGCAAAATTCACCAGGGATTGTATATCTTCTGGATCGATTTCTACGCATTCAGCAAGCCGGCTGATGCCTGCATTTCCGGGAGCACAGTAAATTTTATCAACCAGAGGACTCTGGCTTATCTTCCACACCAGGGCGTGTTCTCTCCCACCTCCGCCAACTACCAGTATTTTCACCTTAGATTCCCCCCTATCTTTAATGTTCATTTTAAGGTTTTAAGGTTTTTGTTTGTTCTCTAAAACAGCCGGTTAAGATCGAGTCCAAATTATTGTGTGAAATCCCCTCCGGTTAGAACCAGGTGTTTCAATCACCACCGTTTGCCTATTATACCGCCTACGGCCCTCTGGGGTCAAGGATACGCTAACGCCAGGCTTTGCCCGCCCTTGACCCCAGGGCCTCCGGCGGTTGCTTGCAGCTGCCGGTGGTGATATGAGTCTAATACTGCTCGGGCATATCCAAATACTTTTTTATCGCAAGCCCATTTTTCATCCTATTCCATCAGTAAGGCCCCAATTAAGCGAATAGCTGATTCCCTGTTTGGAAATATTCTAATTACCCTTTCACGACGGCATATTTTTTCATTTAGCCTCTCTAAACTATTAGTTGTGCGAAGTTTCTTCCGATAACACTCGGGAAGTGCCAATACCACTACGGCATCTTCAAAACCATCTTCCACTATATCCATAGTTTCGGCAGCTTTGGTTCTATAATCATCTAATACCTGATTTAATAACATTCTTGCTGTATCTGTATCCGGGGCTTCTAATACAGCTCTTACTTTGGCATGTATTTCTTTTTGTAAGGCTTTAAACCTGTGCCGCGCGGTCATCGAAAAACCCGGCACTCAAATGTATTTGGGTGCAGAGCTGAAGCATAAATTTTGAAACGCAGAATCATCACGGTTTGAGGGAATAGTAAAGTAAAAACTTTTCGCGGTATTTCCCCTATGAAATCGTGAAAAATAAAGGATTTTAGCATTTTTATGCTTCACCTCTGATTTGAGTGCCGGGTCCTTGACAGAACCCAGGAGAAAGCTATAATGATTTAACTATTGACCGGATTGGGTTTGCATGACATTTAACTCAACTAAAATGGAGAAAAACTTTTAATGTTTAAAATGCCTTATACCGGTAAACACCATAGCAATATCCCTTTCATTGGCTGCTTTGATGGATTCCTCATCCCGAATGGAACCACCCGGCTGGATGATAGCTGTAACTCCTGCCTCTGCTGCAGCTTTCACAACATCCGGGAATGGGAAGAAGGCATCAGAAACCAGCACAGAACCTCTGGCTTTATCCTTGGCGTGCCTGATGGCGTTTTCTGCAGCCCAAATTCTATTGACCTGGCCGGACCCTATACCTACTGTTTGTTCATGCTTTGCCAGCACTATCCCATTGGATTTCACGTGTTTTACAACCTTCCATCCGAAATACATATCTTCCCATTCCCGTTCTGACGGTTTTCTTTTGGTTACAACCACAAGATTCTCCTCATCCAAATCAATCCGGTCGGTTTCCTGAACCAGTATACCGCCCGTAACTCTCTTTATGTCCCATCGGTATCCTTTTTCAAAATACCCTCCCAGCTCAGGGAGTTTCAACAACCGGATGTTTTCTTTCTGTTTTAAGATCTCAAGGGCTTTTTCATCATAATCCGATGCCACCACGATTTCAATGAAAATAGAATTGATTTTTTCAGCAATCTCTGGCGTTACCGGCCGGTTTAAGGCAAATATGCCTCCGAATATGGAAACGGGATCCGCTCTGTAGGCTTTTTCAAAGGCTTCATTTATTGAATCAGCACTGCCAACACCACAAGGATTTGTGTGCTTAAGCCCTACCACTGTGGGTTTTTGAAACTCCATAATGAGCTCTACAGCTGCACTGGTATCGTTTATGTTATTAAAGGAAAGCTGTTTGCCGTGAAGTTGTTCAGCACCAACAATTGTCCCGGACACATTACCAATTTCTCTGTAAAAAGCTGCCTTTTGATGGGGATTTTCTCCATATCTGAGGTCCTGCACTTTCTCGTATGTAAGGGTTAATACATCATCAAACCCCTTATCATCCAGGCTCTTTTTAAAGTAGTCACAGATCAATGCATCGTAATGGCTAGTTGTTTTAAACACTTCGAAAGCGAGCTTCTTCCTGGTTTCAAGGGATACCGTTCCTGTATTTAGAAGTTCTTCAATGATTTCCTGATATCTTTCAGGATTTGTAACAACCACTACATCCTCAAAATTTTTGGCTGCTGCTCTCAGCATTGTGGGGCCACCGATATCGATGTTTTCCAGAATTTCCTCGTGTGTAACCCCTTCCTTCAACACAGTTTCTTTAAAGGGATACAGATTAACCACCAGCAGGTCGATCGTTTTTATTCCCAATTCTTCCAATTGAGCGATGTGGCTTTTTTCTTTCCGCCTTGCAAGAATGCCTCCGTGTATTCTCGGATGAAGGGTCTTTACCCGGCCATCCAGGATCTCAGGAAAACCCGTAATGTCCGAAACCATAGTTACATTTATCCCGGAATTTGAGAGGAGTTCGGCCGTTCCTCCTGTTGAAATTATCTCGGTTCCCATACCGACTAAAGCTCTTGCAAAATCAACTATACCCGTTTTATCATATACGCTTATCAGTGCTTGTTTAATCATGTTTTCACCTCTTTTAATCCAGTATTTTCACCCTTCTGCCTTCTATTTTTAGTTTTCCCCGGGCAAAAAGATTTATCGCTTTTGGTAACAGCTCGTGTTCAAGCTTTAAAACCCTTGCACCCAGGCTTTCCACCGTATCATCATCCAGGACCTGAACAGCCTGTTGCAGAATGATCGATCCCGTATCCGTTTCTTCATCCACGAAGTGCACCGTTGCACCGGTTATCTTGACTCCATAATCAAGCACCGCTTTGTGCACTCTTTCACCGTAAAAGCCTTTACCGCAAAAGGCTGGAATAAGAGAAGGATGCACATTGATGATTTTGTTTTTAAATTCATTGACGAAATACGGGGATAAAATGGTCATGAATCCTGCCAGCACCACAAGCTCCACATCGTGTTTTTTGAGCAGGCTTACCATTTCCCTTTCAAAATCCTTTTGCCTTTTGTAATCCCTTCGGAGCACACAGTAATGGGGAATACCGTATTTTTCTGCCCTCTTTAATGCATAAGCATCTTGTTTGCTGGAAATCACTACACAAACTTCTGCCTCTAAACTCCCTTTCTGTATTGAATCTATAACAGCCTGGAGATTTGTTCCTCTTCCGGACACGAGCACTCCCAGATTTAAAGCCATAAAGTTTTCCTCCTAACTGATAAGGCTTACGTCTCTGTTACCCCGGGTTATCTCACCCATAACACAGCCCTTTTGCTTCTTTTGTTGCAACTGCTTCAGTGCAGCATCCACATTTTCAGGTGCCACTACCAACACAAGCCCGATTCCCATGTTGAAGGTTGTGTACATTTCCCTTTCAGGAACATTTCCTGTTTTCTGTATCACATCAAAGATCGGCGGCTTTTCCCAGGAATTCTTATGGATCAGCGCCTTTACTCCTTCCGGCAGTATTCTCGGAATGTTCTCTATCAATCCACCACCAGTAATGTGAGCAATACCCTTTATCTTTGTGTGCTTCATCAGTCCTAATACGGTTTTAGCATAAACGGCTGTAGGTTTCAACAGTTCTTCACCCAAAGTGCACCCGAATTCTTCTACATAATGGTCAAGGCCTGCTCCGGCCATTTCAAAAAAAACTTTTCTGACCAGGGAAAAGCCGTTGCTGTGCAGCCCTGTCGATGAAAGCCCAATGATTGCATCTCCTTCCTGTATCGTTTCACCGGTGATGATTTCATCTTTTTCAACTACTCCCACACAGAAACCAGCCAGGTCATATTCATCATCCTTGTAAAACTCCGGCATCTCCGCTGTCTCACCACCCACAAGAGCACACCCGGCCTCTTTGCAGCCTGCAGCTACACCTTTTACTATTTCTGCCATCTTCTCAGGAACCATCTTCCCACAGGCAATGTAGTCTAAAAAAAACAGGGGTTCAGCACCGCTGCACACCACATCATTCACACACATGGCAACACAGTCAATTCCCACCGTATCATGCTTATCCATCATAAAAGCGATTTTCAGCTTTGTGCCCACCCCATCGGTGGCAGACACCAAAAGGGGACTTTTATAATTGTCCTTGTTTAAAGCAAAGGCAGCACCGAACCCTCCAATATCCGTTACAACTTCTGGTCTCATTGTAGACCTTACCAGACCTTTTATCAACTGGACGGCTCTGTTGCCTGCCTCTATATCCACCCCTGCATCTTTGTATGAAACACAGCGTTTTTCCACCTTTTCACCTCCCTGATCACCAGCCTATTCCTTTTCAAACAGGAACTTGTTGCCCTCTCCGGGAACTTTCATGGGGTAGCTGCCTTCAAAACATCCCACACAAAACTCTTCCCTGGGAAGGCCTGTGGACCTGATCAATCCCTCCAGGCTTATATAACCCAGGCTGTCTGCCTGTATTTTTTTGCATATCTCTTCTACTGTGTGGGAAGCCCCTATCAGTTCTTTTCTTGTTGAGGTATCAATACCAAAATAACAGGAATAACCAATGGGAGGAGAGCTCACTCGCATATGAACCTCTTTTGCTCCTGCATCCCTCAGCATCTGCACAATCTGGCGGCTGGTGGTTCCCCTTACTATCGAGTCATCCACCATCACTACCCTTTTATTCTTTATCAGGGCCTTAACAGGATTCAGCTTGAGTTTTACTCCCAGTTCCCTTGAGTGCTGATTAGGCTGGATGAAGGTTCTCCCGATGTATCTGTTTTTAATCAGCCCTATGCCGAAGGGTATTCCGGACTCCTCGGCATATCCCATGGCCGCAACAGTGCCTGAATCGGGAACTCCGATAACCAAATCCGCATCAACGGGATGTTCTCTGGCCAGCTGTTTTCCCGCTTCAAGCCTTGACATGTGAACACTCGATCCATGTATTATGCTATCGGGTCTTGCAAAATACACAAACTCAAAGATGCATAGTGCATTACCCTTGGTTTCATCAAACTTAATGGATCTAACTCCCTTTTCATCTACCACAACTATTTCTCCAGGTTCTACATCCCTTATAAACTCTGCTCCCAGGGTTTCAAAGACACACGTCTCTGAAGCTAGCATGTAGTTGCCATCAAGACGGCCAAGGGATAATGGCCTGAGACCATAGGGATCCCTTATTCCCATCAGTTTGTTTTCAGTTAAAATCACCAGAGCAAAGGAACCTTCCAGTTTTTTCAGGGCACTGCTGACACCTTCCTCTATGTTTTGTAAACCCGTTCGGGCTATCAAGTTGGCGATGACTTCGCTGTCTATTGTTGTTTGAAAAACCGTTCCTTTGTCTTCCAGTTCTTCTCGGATTTTGAGGGCATTAACCAGATTCCCATTGTGACCAATAGCCATTGTCCCGCTTTTGTATTTCACAACCAGGGGCTGGGCATTGGCCAGCACACTGGAACCTGTTGTGGAGTATCTGACATGTCCAATAGCGGCGATGCCCTTTAATTTATCCAGAATCCCATCATTAAATACTTCTGGAACAAGCCCCATCTGTTTGTGGGAAATAATGGAACTCTCTGTCGAAACAGCTATTCCTGTACTTTCCTGGCCTCTGTGCTGGAGAGAATACAGGGAATAATAAGTGAGTCTGGCCACATCCACTTTTTTGTTATTGCAGAATATCCCGAAAATTCCACACTGTTCTTTGGGTTTGTCCAAAACTACTCCATCAAACATTTTATCCTCTCCCGCCATTTTCTCGAGATTTCAGCAACATCCTGTTTAACCAGTGTGCTGCCGTCTACTCTGGCAATCAATTTCTTTCCTGCTACTTTACCTATTATTAATACTTTACACCCCACCTGTTCGGATATTTTTTCCAGTAGTTTGCAGTTGTGTTCCGAGAGGGAAACCACTATCCTTGACTGGGCTTCACCGAACAGCACTTCATCCCAGCGTTTTCCTTCACTGTCTAGCTCGATCCTGGCACCTACACCGCCTTTTATACAGCTCTCAGCGATATTAATCAACAGCCCGCCTTCACTCACATCGTGAGCCGAATTCAATATACCCTGTTTTGTTGCTTCAAGGCAGCACTTCTGAACGGCTTTTTCCTTCTCAAGATCTATAGAGGGATTGCCTGCTACCCTGCCGTGTATGACCCTGAGATACTCACTCCCATCAAGGCCGCCATGGTTCTCACCGATAACCGCAATCAAATCTCCCTCTTTTTTAAAACCAGGAGTAACGATTTTGTTTATATCACGAATCAGGCCCACCATTCCAACAACGGGTGTGGGATACACCGCTTTTTCCTTTGATTCATTGTAAAAGGAAACATTGCCACTGATCACAGGGGTATTCAAAGCTTCACAGGCCTGGCTCATACCTTCAATACAATTCTCAAACTGCCAGTATACACCGGGTTTCTTAGGATTTCCGAAGTTCAAACAATCCGTGGCAGCCAGGGGTTCGGCTCCTACACAAACCAGATTTCTGGCGGCTTCTGCCACGGCAATCCTGCCGCCTTCCAGGGGGTTCAGGTAACAATACCGGCCATTGCAGTCTGTAGTCAGAGCGATCCCCTTCTTTGTTCCCTTTATGCGCAACACCGCTGCATCAGCTCCGGGCAGCACTAGGGTGTTAGTGCGGACCATGTGATCATACTGCCTATATATCCATTCCCTGCTGCAGATGTTTTCAGATGCAAGGAGCTTCAAAAACACTTCGTTAAAATCCTCAGGAACAGGGATTTGATCGTATTGAATTCGCTGAACATCTTTTATATACGCCGGTTGTTTTGATTCATTCACGGTGGTTGGAGCACCTTCAGCAAGGGATTTCACCGGCAGTTCTGCAACAACTCTATCTCCATCTTTTACCCGTAAGAAACCATCATCTGTAACCCTCCCAATGGTAACAGCTGCCAAATCCCATTTTCTGAATATCTCCTCTATCTCATTTTCCCTGCCTTTTTTAACGATAACCAGCATCCTCTCCTGAGATTCAGAAAGCATAACTTCCCTAGGGGTCATGCCTTCTTCCCTTCTAGGAACCAGGGATACATCCAGCTCAATACCGTTTCCAGCTCTGCTTGCTGTCTCGCAGGATGCAGAGGTGAGACCGGCAGCTCCCAGATCCTGTATTCCCACCACACATCCCGATTTCAGGATTTCCAGGCAGGCTTCCAGCAGGAGCTTTTCCATAAAGGGGTCTCCCACCTGAACTGCAGGGCGTTTTTCTTCTGAATCCTCACTCAGTTCTTCTGACGCAAAACTGGCTCCGTGTATGCCGTCTCTTCCCGTAAGGGCTCCTACTATCATAACAGGATTGCCGACTCCAGAAGCTTTACCTCTAACAATATCCTTTTTATTCACAATGCCAACACACATGGCATTTACCAGAGGGTTATCGGTGTAGCAGCTCTCAAAATACACCTCTCCACCCACGGTGGGGATTCCCATGCAGTTGCCGTAATCGGCTATCCCGGAAACTACACCACTGAAAAGGTGTTTTACCCTTTCACTTTTAAGCTCACCAAACCTCAGGGAATCCAGGAGGGCTATGGGGCGCGCTCCCATGGTAAAGATATCCCTTATGATACCTCCTACTCCTGTAGCAGCTCCCTGATATGGTTCGATGGCTGAAGGATGGTTGTGGCTTTCTATCTTCATCACAACAGCCTGGCCATCATCTATATCTACTATCCCGGCATTCTCACCAGGCCCCTGTATAACCCTTTTACCCCTGGTGGGAAACCTCTTGAGCATGGGTTTAGAGTTTTTATAACTGCAGTGTTCTGACCACATCACTCCATACATTTCCAGTTCAAGATCATTGGGCTCTCTACCCAGTGTTTCTACAATAAGCTGGTATTCCTTATCAGTTAATCCCAGTTCTCTGTAATCAACTTTTTTCCCCATATCACTCACCCTTTAAGTATTTCATGATAGAGTCAAAAATCAGTTTGCCATCAGCACTGCCCAGGACTTCTTCCGAACACCTTTCGGGATGGGGCATCATTCCCAGCACATTTCCACGTCTGTTGCAGATCCCAGCGATGTTATCAATGGATCCATTGGGATTGGTTGCTTCAGAAACCTCACCTTTTTCATCACAGTATCTGAAAACTATCTGGTTGTTCTCCTTCATTTCCTTCAGGGTTTTTTCATCTATGTGATAATTGCCATCCCCATGGGCTATAGGAATTTCCAGCACCTGGCCCTTTTTGCATTTTAAGGTAAAGGGGATTGTGTTGTTTTCAACTCTAACAAACACGTTGTCACAAATAAACCTGAGGTTTTTGTTGCGCTTCATTGCACCGGGCAGCAGGCCAGCTTCCAGAAGCACCTGAAACCCGTTGCATATACCCAGCACAAGTCCACCCTTTTCTGCAAAATCAATGATCCCTTCCATGACATTGGAAAAACGGGCTATGGCACCCGGCCGCAAATAATCGCCATAGGAAAAACCACCAGGGAGTATTATGCAGTCATATCTCTTTGATTCCCTGAGAGGTTCCTTGTGCCAGATGTATTCCACTTCTTCCTTCAGGACTTCTTTTATCACATGGAAACAGTCGACATCACAGTTTGAACCCGGAAACATAACTACTCCGAATTTCATTTTCTTACCTCCAGTATATCATAACTGTATTCTTCTATAACGGGGTTGGTCAACACCTTATCACACATCTCTTTGATTTTTTGTTCTGCCACATCTTTTTCCTTTTCTTCAAGCATTATCTCCATGTACTTTCCGACCCGTACATCTTCTATGGTATCAAATCCCATGGTCCCAAGAGCTTTTTTTACCGTCGAACCCTGGGGATCAAGCACACCTTTTTTATAGGTTATATACACTTTAGCCAGAAACAAGTTTAGCACCCCCCTTCGGTAACCCTTTTCAAAACTTCCTGGTAAGCCTCTTCTACACCTCCCAGGTCCCTTCTGAACCTGTCTTTATCAAGCTTCTCTTTTGTTTTCGAATCCCAGAACCTGCATGTATCAGGGGAAATCTCATCAGCCAGAATAACTTTCCCTTTATACCTGCCGAACTCGAGTTTGAAGTCAACAAGCAGGATATCCCGTTTCTCCAGATAATCTGCTAGGATATCATTTATTTTAAAGGATAATTCCTCTATTTTCTGCATTTCTTCATCTTTAGCAAACTCCATTGCCCTTATGTGATATATGTTAATCATAGGATCACCCAGTTCATCGCTTTTGTAGTAGAACTCCAGCACCGGTTTTTTTAGATGAATGCCTTCTTCAAGACCCAGGCGTTTAGCCAGGCTTCCTGCAGCGATGTTTCTAACGACAACTTCCACGGGAATGATTTCAACTGCCTTCACCTTCATGCTGTTATCATCAACCATTTCAATAAAATGAGTGGGCACACCCTGCTCTTCCAGGAGTTTAAAGAAGTGTGCTGAAACTTTGGCATTTATCACACCTTTGCCCTGAATGCTGCCCTTTTTCTTGCCATTGAACGCTGTTGCATCATCCTTGAATTCCACAAGGTATACATCCTCTTCACTGATTTCATAAACCCTTTTGGCCTTACCTTCATATTTTAACCTTTTATCCATTTATAAAACTCCTCCTTAACATTTTTGGTTCTTCTCCATTTTAGTTGAGTCTACTAGTTAATGCTACCAGCACTCCCTGTAAATGGTCCGCTTTACCTGTTCCAGCAATAATCAGGTTCATTTCACTGCCTTCACACTTTTGGGTAAATCCTGCAACTTGTGTGGAACACAATGAGCCGAAATAACCGATACAGAATTTAAACTTCTACGGCTTTTTTCATAATTCCTGTATCATAATCACTTCCCATAACCATCTCAACACGCTGTTTTTTCAAAAACAGCCTTCCATTCCTCTTTTGATTGATAAAAACCCGAGTAGACTTTCTTCTACTCGGGCCATAATATTGCTCAGCCTGCAAGAGTTATGAACCTTATTATGAACAGTAGAGCAAGGATATAAACAATAGGATGAACCTCTCTGCTTCTTCCGGCAACGATTTTGACCAGAGGATAAAATATCAGACCGGCGGCAATCCCGTTGGCAATGCTGTAAGAAAAAGGCATGATTACAATTGTCATAAAGGCCGGCAATGCTTCAGTAAAATCACTGAAATCAATATCCCTTACAGCTCCCAGCATCAAAACACCTACGATTATAAGGGCAGGAGCAGTTGCCTCTGCAGGAACCAGACCAGCAATGGGGGCAATGAACAATGAAGCCACAAAGAGCAGTGCCACTACCACGGAAGTTAAACCCGTTTTTCCGCCTTCCATTATACCTGCTGCGCTTTCAATATAGGTAGTAACAGTGCTTGTACCCAATACCGCCCCAACACTCGTACCCACAGCATCAGCTAACAAAGCCCTGTTCATTCGAGGTAGTCTCCCTTTTTTATCAAGCATATTGGCTTTGGCTGCTGTCCCCACGAGGGTTCCCAGGGTATCAAACATGTCCACATAGGTGAAAGACAAAATCACAGCTACAAAGGCCAGCACGGCATCCATCAGACGGCCCCCGCCAACATTAAGAATACCGCTCAGGTTCAATTTCCCCAGGGTTGGAGCAAGGCTGGGAGGCATACTGAAGGGTGTAAAGCCTTCTGGTATTACAACTACTCCCATGGGGATACCAATAAAAGTAGTAATCAATATTCCCAATAATATAGCACCTTTAACCTTTCGAGCCATCAGGATTCCCGTTATTGCAAGGCCTATAACAGCAAGCAGAGTCCCCTTATCAGTAAAATTTCCTAATGTTACAACAGTTGCAGGGCTGGATGTGACAATTCCTGCGTTTACAAATCCAATCAGTGCTATGAAAAGGCCTATCCCGGCACTAACAGCGTTTTTCAATGAAAGAGGAATAGCATTCACAATGGCTTCCCTTATGCCTGTAACGGTTATCAAGATAAACACAATACCGGAAATAAAAACGGCTGCCAGGGCAGTCTGCCATGTTAGCCCCATAGACAGAACTACCGTAAATGTGAAAAAAGCATTCAAGCCCATTCCAGGTGCCAGGGCAAAAGGATAATTGGCGTATAGACCCATTATAAGGGTTGCCAGTGCTGCAGATAATATGGTTGCAACCATTACTGCTCCGACTACGGGGTCATTGAAGGCATTGTATTTTAGTGCAGCATCTCCCAGAGCACCAGTAGAATTCATCCCTGCTATTCTCAAAATGTTCGGGTTTACGAAAATGATGTAAGCCATTGTTATAAAGGTTGTAAAACCGGCCAATACTTCAGTTTTCAGGTTGGTGTTGTTCTCTTTAAGTTTGAAGAATTTTTCCATCATAACCCCTCTCCCCTTATTTTAAGTAGCGTCAGATAAGACGCCATATTTTTATGGTTTTATTTTCCCCAAACCTTTT
>ENA-OSAE01000360-OSAE01000360.1-marine-sediment-metagenome-genome-assembly--contig:-NODE-360-length-21657-cov-38.799509_pt1 | contig 21657 bp, 19 predicted proteins | sample MGYA00237870_ERZ529317 | MGnify/ENA primary metagenome ERZ529317 (study PRJEB26369, sample SAMN03142812) | marine sediment metagenome | biome: marine; feature: borehole; material: sediment... | reverse complement strand
GCCCCCATTCCCCCGGCCACCACCAAAACCAGCGAGAGTTCCACCGGACGGCTTTCCAACGCCGACAAGGTCTCCCAACAAGGAGGGCAGTTGGGGTTGAAGAACACCAACAGAACCGGCCGAGGGAGTTCCTCCAGTGTTATCTCTGCCCCGGTGAGCCCAGTGCCCGCCAGGCCGGGGGGCGGCAGGCCCACCAGATCCTGTGGCCGCTTTACCTCCAGTCGAGCCAGCCTCTCTGAGGCAGCGAGAAGGGCTGGTTGGGAAAACGGCCAGTCCAGCCGCTCCACCGGCTGCCCCCCGGCCAGCAGCACCAGCGTGGGGGCCCGCTTGATCTGAAATCCGGCAGCCAAAAAACCTTGCTGGTCGGCAAACACCCCGAGTCCATCTTGCCTCCCCAGGGCGGCAGACACCTCCTCCGAGCCCCAGAGGACCACCGTCAGGAACCTAAGCTCGGGAAAGGCAGGGATGGTTTCCCCCAGCCAACCGAGCACTTCCTCGCAGGCCGGGCAGCCCGGGAACACGAGGAAGCAGAGAACCCATTTTCCGTGGGAGAGGTCGGGCAAGTCCCCCGCGGCCATCGCCGAGAAAGCTCCCAGGCTGAGGGGTAAGACCAACCCGGCGCTGAGCCGGGCCTTGCCTTTGGCCCACCCACTGCCCATCCCAATCACCCAACATATCTTAGCGGAAAAGAGAAGCTTTGCCAAGAGGAAAGAATACGGAAAACAGAGAGAGAACATGGCGGAAAATGGCGGAGGACATCTGCTCCGTGGCTGGGGAGGACAGCGTCCCAGCGTGTGGCAGCAGGTTGGGGCCAGGTTGGGACTAAAAAATAGCAGGCCTCATACCGAACTCACTCCCCAGACCACTGGCACTCGGAAATTTTCTCACTAAATCAGAATCAAGGGCTGAACCCATCTTCTGGTCCCAGGCAAGTTCCAGTCCCCATATAAAAGAGGGGGCCGGGGAGCCCGGCCCCCAACTCAGGGTTTTCAGCCGCCGTCTTCGATGTCAGGCTCCAGCTCGATCACCACCGGGGCACAGAACGCAAACGCCGAGGCACAGCAGCTCGAGGCTGGGTCGAAGCTGGGGCAGACCTTGTTCACCACCGCCTTCATGCGCAGGCCCAAGAAATCTTCCAGTTCCGGCTTGTACTCGGTGTAATTACCCAACCCCACCTCCTCCCCCACATACTGGGGCGGCCCCTCCAACACCAACAGGCCCCAGGATTCACTCCGGGTGCCCTCGGCCTCCACCACCACTTCCCCGCGCAAGGTCACGAAGGGCACCGGCTCCACCCCCCCTTCGTAGCTCACCACCACTTGCCAATAGGCCCCGGTGGCGATGTTCAGCACCTCCACCTCATAGGTGGGCTGGGGCACAATGGGGAAGCGAACGATGATCTGCCACTCCATGGTGGAGGGGCCGGCCACGGTGTAGCGGAAGATGGAGACACCTACTAGTCCCTCCGGGGTGATGTTCTCCTCGGCCCACTCGACATCGGTGGGAATGCCTGCCTCCTCGATCGCGTTCAAGTACGCGATGGCCGCGTCCCGCGCCTGGGCCGGGGTGTCGATGGTGCCAGGCCCCAAGGCAGGAGGAGACCGGAAGAGCCCACATCCCCCCGCCGCCAAGGCCATCGCCACCACCAGCGCTGCCGCCAACTTCCCCTTCATCACACCTCCCTTCACCCTGGGCCGCTGCCCCGGGCGGCTCCCCCCGGGCCGCAGCCCATCCCAACTCCCTTCCTCAAACACGTCCCAGCATTATACAGACTCCACCTGTTTCAGGTTCCCTTGAGCCGGCACCCCCCTCTCCCTATACTGCCTCCACCGAGTGAGGAGGTGAAACGGTGCGTATCTTCTCGGGGATCCAACCTACCGGGACGTTGCACCTGGGGAACTATTTCGGGGCCATCCGCCAGTGGGTCCAGCTGCAGGAGGGAAACGAGTGTGTGTACTGCATCGTGGACTACCACGCCCTGACCAACGAGGACACCGACCCGGCAGAACTGCGCCAGGCTCGCCGGGAGCTGGCCCTGGACCTCATCGCCTGTGGCATCGACCCGGAGAAGACGATCCTGTTCTTTCAGTCTGCGGTGCCGGAGCACACTGAACTGGCCTGGATCCTGGGCTGCGTGACCTCTTACGGGGACCTGACCAGGATGACCCAGTTCAAGCAGAAGGCGGCCGAACAGGAGTTCGTAAACGGCGGGCTTTTTTATTATCCGGTCCTCCAGGCGGCGGACATCCTGCTCTACTTGGCCGATCACGTCCCGGTGGGGGAGGACCAGCTGCAACACCTGGAACTGTGCCGCCGGATAGCCAGGAGGTTCAACTACCGGTTTGGGGAACTCTTCCCCGAGCCCCAGCCCATCCTGGGCAAGGGTGCGCGCATCATGTCCCTGGCCGACCCCACCCGCAAGATGAGCAAGTCCTACGGCCCGGAGCACTACGTGGGGCTGATGGAGCCGGAGGAGTCCATCAAAAAGAAGATCCGCTCCGCGGTCACCGATGTCGGGCTCAAACCTGGGCAGGAGATGTCCCCTGGGGTGGCCAATCTATTTGAGATCTTGGAGCTGGTGGCGCCGGGCGAGCTGGTGGCGGAGCTGCGGCAGCAACACAAAGAAGGGAAGCTCCTTTACAAGCACCTCAAGGAGGTGCTCTACGAGCACCTGATGCGGGCTTTGGCGCCGATCCGGGAGCGACGGGCGGAGCTCGCCGCCCGGGGGGAGATCGACGAACTCTTGGCCGCCGGGGCGGAGAGGGCGAGGAAGATCGCCCGGGAGGTGATGCAGCAGGTCCGAGCCCGGGTGGGCTTGGAGTAAACCCCGATCCCCAGGGCCCGCCGGCCTCCCCAAAGGAGGCGGCGGGGAAAGGCGCCGTTTAGGCGCCAGAAAGGAGAGCAAAATGGCAACACGGGTCACTGCGACTTGGAGTCAGGGGTTGGCGTTCTCGCTCGAGGTGCGGGGACACAAGCTGATAAGCGACCTGCCCCCGGAGAAAGGGGGCGAGGACCAGGGACCTACCCCACCGGAACTCTTGCTGGCCGCCCTGGCCGCTTGCTCGGGGATGTTCGCCGCCATGTTCGCCCAGCGGGAGGGCATTTCCCCTGAGGGGATCACCACCGTGGCGGAGGCCGAGACCGCCAGTTCCCCCATGCGTCTTGAGAACTTCCGGGTGCGGGTGAAATTCCCCCACCTCCCACAGGAAAAACAGGCCAAGGCGCTGGCGTTCATGGAGGGGTGCCTGGTGGGCAACACCCTCAAGGCTAAAAATCAAGTGGAGATCAGCCTGGAGTAATCCCCCACCGATTCGCTGATGCGGGCTCCTCGCCAGGACGGTTTCCGGTGAGACACGTTTTGCTTGGGGGGAAGCTGGCCTTGGCCGTCCTCCTGGCCGCTACGGTCTACCTGGGGGCGCCGGCGGAGTTGGCAGAACCGGCCCGGCGGATGCTCACCATCTTCGTGACGGTGGCCTGGTTGTGGCTCACCGAGGCAGTGCCCATCTACATTGTGGCCCTGGGAGTACCTGTTTTGCTGGTGATCTCCGGGGTGTTGGATCAGAAGGCTGCCCTGGCCCCCTTCTTCCACCCAGTGGTGGCGCTCCTGCTGGGCGGTTGCCTGCTCTCCGCCGCGGTGAGCAAGTACGGGCTGGACCTGAGGATCGCCCGGGGGATCATGTCCCGGGTGGGGGCCCGGCCCTGGCAGGTGCTGCTGGGGGTGATGGGCACCACCGCCTTCCTCTCGCTCTGGCTTTCCAACACCGCCACCACCGCCATCATGGTGGCCATCGTGGCCCCCATCGCCGCTTCCCTCCCCCCCGGGGAACCCTTCAAAAAAGGGCTGCTTTTGGCCATCCCCTTTTCGGCCAACGTGGGGGGCATCGGCACCCCGGTGGGCAGCACCCCCAACCCCATGGCCATCAGCTACCTCCTGGACCAGGGCACCAAGATCAGCTTCGCGGACTGGATGTCAATCGCCGTCCCACTCCAGCTCCTGTATCTGGCCGTCATCGGGGGGGTGGTGTACGGCCTGTACCGCCCCCGCATCGCCGCTCTTCAGGTGGAGATCGCCCAGCGGGGGAAGCTATCCCGACGGGAATGGGCAGTGCTGGGGATCGGGGCGCTGACCATCCTGCTTTGGCTCACCAGCCGGGTGCACGGGGTCCCCGACAGCATCGTCGCCCTGCTGCCGGTGGTGCTGCTCTTGGGGAGCGGCCTGCTGGGGGTGAAGGAGTTCCGGGACATCCGGTGGGAGGTGCTGGTGCTGATCGGGGGTGGCCTGGCCCTGGGGGTGGGGATGCAGGAATCCGGCCTCAGCGAGTACATCGTGGGCCGGTTGGCAGTGGGAGGGCTCCCGCCCACCTCGGTGCTGCTGGTCTTCCTCGCCCTCACCGCCCTGCTCACTACCTTCATGAGCAACACCGCCACCGCCGCCCTGTTGATCCCGGTGGTGGGGCGGGTAGGGGCCCAGATGGGCCTGGAGGCGCTGCTGGTGATCGGGGTGGGAGTGGCCGCCTCGTTGGCCATGGCCTTGCCGGTGAGCACGCCCCCCAACGCCATCGCTTACGGCCAGGGGGGCATCAAGGTGCGGGACATGTTGCTAGCCGGGGGGGCGATCACCCTGGTCACGGTGGGGCTGACCGCCCTGGTGGGCCGGCTGTGGTGGGGGCTGCTGGGCTATGGCTGAACCTTTGGCCCAGCTGCTGCGGGCCCTGCTGGCGCGGGAGGAGCCGGCCACGGTGGGAGAAGTACAAAAGGCACTGGGGGAGCGTGGGTACGGGGCCCTGTTGGCGCTGCTGGCGTTCCCCGCCGCGCTCCCCTTGCCGGCAGCCGGCTACTCCATCCCTTTCGGGATCGGCATCTTCGCCCTAGGGGTGGGGCTGGTGCGGGGACGGGGCACGCCCCCCCTCCCCCGAAGGCTCCTCTCTGCCCGCCTCCCCCGGCTGGCACCCACTTTCTGGGGGTTCCGGCTCCTGGCTTGGTTGGAACTGCTGTTTCGCGAGCGCCCCCCCAGCCCCCAGGGCCCGTTGCGGCTCCCTGCCGGGGCAATGGCCTGCGCCATGGGGGCGCTGATGATGATCCCCATCCCGGGGACGAACACCCTGCCCGGGGCGGTGGCGCTCCTCCTGGGCCTGGGGGTGCTCTACCGGGACGGGGTGTGGACCTCGGTGAGCACGCTGGCCGGGCTCCTGCTCCTGGGGCTGTACGGGGCAGTGGCCGGAGGGGCCCTGCGGCTCCTGGGCCTCCTGGGCCGTTGACCCTCCAGCCAGGTTGGCAGCCCCGGAACCGCCGGGTAGAGTATCCCCAAACCGGAGGTGATGACCTTGAAGCTTAAGTGGATCGGGCATGCTTGCTTCCTCATCCAGGCTTCAGACGGCACCGTCATCCTCACCGACCCGTTCGACGAGTCGGTGCCCTACCCGTTCCCCGAACAAGAGGTCCACATAGTCACCGTGTCCCACGACCACTTCGACCACAGTGCGGTGGACCGGGTGCGGGGCAACCCGGAGGTGGTACGGGGGCTGGGCCAGCATTCGGTGCGGGGGATCTCGTTTTGGGGCGTCCCCTCCTTCCACGACCAGAAGGGAGGCCGAGACCGGGGCCGCAACGTGATCTTCCGCTTCCAGGTGGATGGGATCACCCTGGCCCACTTCGGCGACCTGGGCCACGTGCTCAACGCCGAGCAGCAGAAACCCCTGGCCGAGGTGGAGGTGGCCCTGCTCCCGGTGGGGGGACACTTCACCATCGGCCCCCACGAGGCTTGGGAAGTCGTGCGTATGCTGCCCAACTTGCGGGTGGTGATCCCCATGCACGTGAAGACCGAACTCATCAAGGATTGGCCCATCGCCCCGGTGGACGACTTTTTGGCCGAAGTCAAAATCCCGGTTCGCAAATTGGAGACCTCGGAAGTGGAACTGAAACCAGAGACGCTGCCCAAAGAAAAGGAGGTGTGGGTCCTGAGCCATGCCTAGTCCATCCCGTAGGAGCGCCACCGCCCCGGCCTCTCCCATCCGCCGGCTGTACCCGTTGGCCGCGGAGGCCAAGCGACGGGGCAAAAAGGTATATCACTTGAACATCGGCCAGCCGGACATCCCCACCCCGGAGGAGTTCCTGGCCGGCATCCGCCAAGCCAAGCTGGAAGTGCTCGCCTACTCCCCTTCCTCCGGCCTGCCCGAGGCCATCCAAGCCTTGCAGGCTTACTACGCCGAGTGGGGGATCACCCTGGCCCCGGACGAGCTCTTGGTGACCACCGGGGGGTCGGAGGCGGTGCTGTTTTCCCTCAACGTCACCTGTGACCCCGGGGACGAGGTGCTGGTGCCAGAGCCCTTCTATCCCAATTACAACGGCTTCGCCCGCCTGTCGGAGGTGGAACTGGTGCCCATCACCACCCACCGGGAGGAGGGGTTTCACTTGCCCCCTCGGCGGGAAATCGAGCGCCTCATCACCCCCCGCACCCGCGCCATCCTGTTCTCCAACCCCGGCAACCCCACCGGGGTGGTGTACCGGCGCCAGGAGCTGGAGATGCTGGCCCAGCTGGCCTTGGAACACGACCTCTTCCTGATCGCCGACGAGGTGTACCGGGAGTTCGTCTACCAGGGGGAACACCTAAGCGTGCTCTCCTTCCCGGAACTGAGCTCCCACGCCATCATGGTGGACTCCATCTCCAAGCGGCTGTCGGCCTGTGGGGCGCGGGTGGGAGCGCTGGCCTGTCGTAACCCCCAGGTCATGGACGCCGCCCGCCGCTGCGCCATGGCCCGACTCTCCCCACCCACCCTGGAACAGCTGGGGCTGGTGGCCTTCATGGCCCACCCCCGGCACCAGGAGATCCTCCGCCGGATGGTGGACGAGTACCGGGCCCGGCGGGAGGTACTGTGGGAGGAACTCTCCCAGATCCCGGGGGTGGTGTGTCGGAAACCAGAGGGGGCCTTCTATATGATGCTGGGCCTCCCGGTCCAGGATGCCGAGGACTTCATCCGCTATTTGCTCACCGACTTCCCCGGGGAGGAGACGGTGATGCTGGCCCCCGGGGAGGGGTTCTACAAGAGCCCCGGCTTGGGACGGGACGAGGCCAGGATCGCCTACGTGCTAAAGGAGGAAGACCTGCGGAGGGCCTGCCGGGCGCTGCGGGCTGGACTGGAGGCCTACCAGGAGGTGGCCGGGGGCACCCGGGTGTGAGGGGAAAGGAGAGACTGGATCAGCTGCTGGTGGCCCGGGGCCTGGCGGAGTCCAGGGCAAAGGCCCAGGCCCTGATCAGGGCTGGGCGGGTCCTGGTAGATGGTCAACTGGTGGATAAACCCGCGGCCCCCGTGCCCCCGGACGCCGAGGTCCGGGTGAAGGCGGGCCCGCGGTACGTGTCCCGCGGGGGGGAGAAGTTGGCCGGTGCCCTGAAGGCCCTGGGGGTATCCCCGGCGGGGAAAGTGTGCTTGGACGTAGGGGCTTCCACCGGCGGGTTCACCGACTGTCTGCTGCAAGCTGGAGCGCGGCGGGTCTACGCCCTGGACGTGGGCAAGGGGCTCCTCCATTGGAAGTTGAGACGCGATCCCCGGGTGGTGGTGCGGGAAGGGATCAACGCCCGCCACCTCCGCTTCCAAGACATCGGCGAGCAAGTGGATCTCGTCACCGTGGACGTGTCCTTCATCTCCCTGCGGCTGGTGCTGCCCCCAGTGGGCAGGGTGCTGAAGCCCACCGGGGAAGTGGTGGCGCTGGTCAAACCCCAGTTCGAGGCGGGCCGGGAGAAGGTAGGCCGGGGCGGGGTGGTGCGGGACCCGGAGGTGCACCGGGAAGTGCTGACGGGCTTGGTGAGATTTGTGGAGGGGGAACTGGGCTGGTCGGTGGTGGGGGCGGTGCGCTCGCCCCTGTTGGGGCCGGCGGGAAACGTGGAGTTTTTCCTGCACCTGGTCCCCCAGCCGGGTCGCTCCCGCCCCCTGCCCTGGCCGGAGCTGCTGGGCTGACCGCCCGGGGAGGGCGAAACCGATCGGGGAGCAGGGGTGGGTTATGAGTCGAGTCCGGATCTTGGATCTCTCCTTCCAGGAGCTAGCGGCCCTGCTCACGGGGTGGGGGGAACCTCCCTATCGGGCCCGCCAGCTCTGGCAGTGGCTGTGGAGGAAATGGGCCACCAGCTTCCAGGAGATGACCGACCTCCCCAGTGCCTTGAGGGAGAGGTTGGCTTGCGAATTTCAGCTGGAAGTCGCTCGCCCAGGGGCGGTGCAACTGGACGCAGAGGAGGGCACCGAGAAGGTCCTCCTCTCCCTCCTGGATGGGGAGAAGATCGAAGCGGTGCTCATCCGGGACGAGGGCCGACGCACGGTGTGCGTGTCCACCCAGGTCGGATGTCCGGTGGGCTGCCGGTTCTGCGCCACCGGACAGATGGGGTTCGTGCGCAATCTCACCCCCGGCGAGATCGCTGCCCAGGTGCTCCACTTCGCCCGCCGACTCGCCTCTGGGGGGGAGCGGGTCACCCACGTGGTGGTGATGGGGATGGGCGAGCCCCTGCTCAACTACCAGGCCACCCTGCGGGCCCTGCACAACCTCCATCACCCCCAGGGCTTCGCCCTGGGGGGGCGGAAGATGACCCTGTCCACGGTGGGGGTGGTGCCTGGAATCCGCAAATTGGCCCGCGAAGGGTTGCCCCTCAACCTGGCCATTTCCCTGCACGCCCCCCGGGACGAGCTGCGCCGGAAGCTGGTGCCCTGGGGCAAGCAGTGGGGAGTGAGGGAGGTGGTGGAGGCGGCGGATGAGTATGCGGCGGCCACCGGCCGGCGGGTGACCTACGAGTACGTGCTCCTCAGGGGGGTTAACGACGGCCTGCGGGAGGCACGAGAGCTGGGGAAGCTACTCCGGGGACGGTTGGCCCACGTGAACCTGATCCCGTTCAACCCAGCCCCGGGGCTGCCCTTCCACCGCCCTCCCCCCCGGCGCGTGGAGGCGTTTCGGGAGGAATTGCTGCGGTGGGGGGTGGACGTGACGGTGCGGCGGTCCCGGGGGGTGAGGATCCGGGCCGCCTGCGGACAGCTCCGGACCCGGGTGGGGGCAAAAGACGCCGGCTTCTCAAGCCGCCTGCCCTAAGGCGCGACTGATCACCCCCCCGCCCAACACCACCTCCCCGTCATAGAAGACCGCCGCCTGTCCCGGGGTTACCGCCCGCTGCGGGGCCGCGAACTCCACCTGTGCAGCGTCGCCATCCACCCGCACCCGGGCTGGCACCGCCGGGCTGCGGTAGCGGATCTTCACCTGGCAGGAGAACTCGGCCCCGGGAAAGCCGCTCGTCCAGTGGAGCTGCCGCACCAGCAGGGCCCGGCGGTACAGGGCGGCCTCCGGCCCCACCACCACCGCGTTCTCCTCCGGACGGAGCTCCACCACGTACAGCGGCTCCGGGGCGGACAGGCCCAGGCCCCGCCGCTGCCCCACCGTGTACCGCGAGAGCCCGCGATGGGTGCCCAACCGGCGCCCCCCGAGGTCCAAGATGGGGCCAGGCCGGTCCACTTCCGGCAGGGAGAAACACAGGTCTTGGGATTCTGGCAGTCGGGCCGCGGTGAGGTTCAGCCGGCGGGCGATGTCCTTGATCTCAGGCTTGGTGAGCTCCCCCACCGGGAAGATGGCCCGGGCCAGCTCCGCTTGGGAGAGGGCGTACAGAAAATAGGATTGATCCTTGTCAGGGTCGCGGCCCGCCAGGAGCAGCACCTTGTCCCCTTCCCGCCGCAGCCGGGCGTGGTGCCCGGTGGCCACCCACTCGATCCCCCGCCGATCCGCCTCCGCCGCCAACAGGGAAAACCGCACCCGGCTGTTGCACCACACGCAGGGGTTGGGGGTGATCCCCGCCCGGTAGGCCGCCAAGGTGGGCTCGATCACCAGCCGGCTGAACTCGTGGTGGGCGAACACCGTGGAGTGGGGGATGCCCAGCTCGTGGGCGGCGAGCTGGGCCAAATTCACGGAGCAGCAGGCGTTTTCCTTCTCCGCCTTCGGGTCCCACAGCCACAGGGTGACCCCTTCCACCCGGTAGCCGGCCTGGAGCAACAGCCAAGCACAGACGGTGGAATCCACCCCCCCGGACATCCCCACCAAGACCCGAGCGGCCATCTCACGCCGATGATGCGCCCTCGCCTCGGGGCTGGCTAGCCGGGCGAGCACTCAGCGCTGGGGCCCGGCCAGGGTGGGGTCTATCTCGGACAGAGCCACCGGGCGCCGCTCCGCCAGCGATCGCTTGGCCGCATACCCCATCACCACCGGGATCTTTCCGTCGAGCCCGCTCACCGGCGACTCCGTCCCCTGCCGCAGCGCGTCCACGAATGCTCGCAGCTCGGCGATGTACGCCTCCCGGTAGCGCTCCACGAAGAAGTGATGCAAGGGGGAGGTGCGATAGCCTTGTTTGTCGGCCACGGTCGCGGTGTCTGGTAGGGGGTTCTCGGCCCACAATCCCCCCCGCTCCCCCAACACCTCGATCCGCTGGTCGTGTCCGTAGACGGCCCGGCGGGAGTTGGTGATCACCCCCAGGGCACCGGTGACGAACTTGAGGGTCACCACCGCGGTGTCCACGTCCCCGGCCGCCCCGATCTCGGGGTCCACCAACACCGCCCCCACTGCCAGCACCTCGTCCACCTCCCCCAGCAGGAACCGGGCCATGTCGAAGTCGTGGATGGTCATGTCCAGGAAGATGCCCCCGGAGACGCGCACGTAGGCCGGCGGCGGGGGCTCAGGGTCGTAGCTGGTGATCTTCAAAAGCCAGGGTGTCCCGATCTCCCCTTTGTCCAAAAGCTCCTTGAGGCGCCGGAAGTTGGGGTCGAACCTACGGTGGAAGCCAACCTGCAGGAGCACCCCGGCCTCCTCCACCGCGGCCAACGCCTCCCCGATGTGCGCCAGGTCCAGGGCCAACGGTTTCTCGCAGAAGACGTGCTTGCCGGCTGCGGCCGCCTGACAGACCAGCTGGGCGTGGGTGTGGGTGCTGGTGCAGATCAGCACCGCCTCGATCTCCGGATCGGAAAGCAGCGCCTCGGGGGTCTCGTACACCTGGGGGATGCCGAAATCTCGCGCACAGCGGGTGGCCGCCTCCCCCACCAGGTCGCTCACCCCTTTGAGGCGTGCCCCGGGCACGTGCCGGGTCAAGTTCTCGGCGTGCAGCCTCCCGATCCTCCCTGCCCCTATCAGCCCCAACACGACTTCCTTCATCTCTGCCTCCTAAAACACCTCTCGCTCACGTGCTTACTTCGCAAGACAGCCCGGGGAAGGCGCTCTCCCGCTCATCGTCAGCTGAGCCCCTCATCCCCACCTGAGCCCGGTTGGGCAAGTTTTTTACTGCCACAGACGGCTCATGATACCCCGAGCCTGGAGATTTCTCCCCGCCGCCAAGTGGGTTCTCACCCCAGGGAAGGTCCCGGGCCGGTTGGTGTGTCACGGCGGCGTGGCAGCTTTCTTCCCGTATTTCTTCAAAACCACGTAGTTTTCTTTATAAGCAGGTTCTCGTTCCCCTCTTGCCAGTCCCAATCACGATTCTCTTCACGGTCTCAGGGGCCCTTTAGAAGAACCGCCCTGGGATCTGAGTGCGGGCATTGCCCCGAGCCCCGTTTCTTATCTTTTCCTTGTTTTAGGGGAATATCGCCATGAGGCACTTTCCGGAAGTGCTTAAAAATCTCGGAAGCCGGTTATAATGCAGGCTTGCCATGCGGGGGATCCTGAGGGAACTGTGGCGCTACCGCCTGTGGCTCCTGTTCGGGGTGCTGGCGCTGTTGGCGGTGGACGCCGCCCAACTGGCGCTCCCCCTCATCGTCAGGGCGGCAGTGGACGACCTGGTGGCGGGGATCGGGGCCCACCTCCCCCGCTACGCCAGCTACCTGGTGGGCATCGCCGGGGTAGTGTTGGTGTTTCGCTTCCTGTGGCGGCTGTTCTTGTTTGGCGCCGGCCGCCGCATCGAACGCGACCTCAGAAACCGACTCTTCTCCCACCTGTTGACCCTCTCCCCGGCCTTCTACGCCCAGCACTCCACCGGCGACCTCATGGCCCACGCCACCAACGACCTGGAGGCGGTGCGGCGGGCCTGCGGCATGGGGGTGCTGTTGGCGGCGGACACGGTCATCATGGTCTCGTTCGCCCTGGCGGCCATGATCAGCATCTCCCCCAGGCTCACCCTGCTCGCCTTCGCCCCCTTGCCCCTGATCACCCTGGTGGTGCTGGGATTCGGGCGCCTGATCCACCGTCGGTTCGAGGCGGTGCAGGCCTCGTTCGCCCGGCTCACGGAACGGGTGCGGGAAGCCCTCTCTGGGATTCGGATCCTGAGGGCGTTCGCCCGCGAGGAGGGGATGGGGCGGGTATTCGCCAGGGACAACCAAGACTACATCCGGCTCAACATGGCCCTGGTCCGGGTGTGGGGGGTGTTCCGCCCCCTGATCGGGCTCCTGGCCGGTCTGGGCACCGGGATCGTGCTCTGGTTCGGCGGCCGGGCCGTGCTCACCTTGGACATCTCCCTGGGCGACTTCGTGGCCTTCACCAGCTATCTGGGGATGCTCATCTGGCCCATGATGGCCCTGGGCTGGATCGTGAACCTGCTCCAGCGGGGAGCCGCCTCCATGGACCGCATCCAAAAGTTGTTCGCCGCCCAACCGGACATCACAAGCCCCCCCAAGCCCAAACCGTTCCCCCGCTCCCACAGCATCGAGTTCAGAAACCTCACCTTCTCCTACCCCGGGGAAAGCCGCCCCGTGCTCCGGGAGATCTCGGTGCGGGTGGAGCAGGGAATGACCTTGGGGGTGGTGGGGCTCACCGGAAGTGGCAAGTCCACCTTGGTGCGGTTGATACCCCGGCTCTACGACCCGCCGCCGGGGACCCTCCTGTTGGGCGGCACCGACGTCCGGGAGCTGGAGCTGGAGAGGCTGCGGGGGGCCATCGGCATGGTACCCCAAGACGTGTTCCTGTTCTCCGCCACCTTGCGGGAGAACATCGCCTTCGGACGGCCGGAGGCCAGCGAGGAGGAGATCTGGGAGGCGGCCCGCCTGGCCGGCCTGGCCGATGAGATCGCCTCCTTCCCCGACGGCCTGGACACCCTGGTGGGGGAGCGGGGGATCGCCCTCTCGGGGGGACAGCGCCAGCGGGTGGGGATTGCCCGCGCCCTGCTCCTTGACCCCCCCATCCTGATCCTAGACGACGTCCTGTCCTCGGTGGACGCCAAGGTGGAGGAGGAGATCCTGGGGCACCTGCAGGGGGTGCTGGCCCGCCGCACCGCCATCGTGGTGGCCCACCGCATCTCCGCCGTGAGGGGGGCGGACTGGATCATCGTGCTCCAGGACGGGCAGATCGTGGAGCAGGGCGACCACCGCCGGTTGGTGGCCCAAGGTGGGCTCTACGCTCGCCTCCACGAACTCCAACAAGCGTTGGTGAGCTGAGATGCCCCATCATCATTCCGCAGGAGACTTCCTGGAAGAGGACCGCCTAGGCAAGGCGTTGGACGTGCGGCTCCTGCGCCGCATGCTCCGGTACCTAAAACCCTATTGGCGCCTGTTTTTGGCCGCCTTCCTCCTGGCCGGAGGGATCACCGTCCTGGAGATCTCCCTGCCCTACATCACCAAGCTGGCCATCGACTCCGCCCTCACCCCACCCTACTTGGCGGTGCACGCCCCGGCCCCGCCCATCCCCAACGCCATCCCCTTGGAGCCGGGACGGTACCTGGTCCGCGCCGGGGAGCTTCCCCCTCCCCTGCGGGAGGAGTTGGAGGCCGCCGGGGCGGTGGAAGGCGGGTTCTTCTTCATCCCCCGGGATGACCCGCGGGCGGAGGTAGCCGCCCGCCATCCAGACCAGTTCTCTCAGCTCCCCACCGGCTACCTCATCTCCGCCCAGGAGCTTGGGGGCCTGCCCCCTGGAGACCTCCTGACACTCAAGGCCCCGGCGGTGAGGACACTGTTGCTTCTTGTGCTGGGCCTGCTGGCACTCCTCCTCCTGCGGTTCCTGCTCTCCTACGGGCAGGTTTACCTCCTCCAGTACGCCGGCCAGCGGATCATGTTCGACATGCGCCGGGCCATCTTCCGCCACGTTCTGCGCCTGCCCATGAGCTTTTTGGACCGGCAACCGGTGGGGCGGCTGGTGACCCGGGCCACCAACGACGTGGCCGCCATCAACGAGATGTACACCCAGGTGGTGGTGTACCTGGTGCAAGATGTCCTGATGATGGTGGGGGTGCTGGCCATCATGTTCCGCCTCAATGGGCGGCTGACGTTGCTGCTGCTCGCCTTCGGGCCGCCGCTTCTAGGGCTCACCTTCTGGTTCCGCACCCGGGCCCGGGCCGCCTACCGGGAGGCCCGCAGGAAGCTGGCCCGCCTCAATGCCTACCTGGCCGAGGCCATCTCCGGTATGGCCATCATCCAGCTCTTCCGCCAAGAGCTACGGAGCTTCCAGCGGTTCCAGGAGATCAACCAGGGCTACTTCCGGGCCCAAATGCGCTCGGTGCTCGTCTACGGGGTGTTCGGCCCGGCGGTGTCGGTGATGCGCACCCTGGCTTTGGCGCTGTTGATCTGGTACGGGGGCCGGGGGGTGCTGGGCGGGGTGTTCACCCTGGGGGCACTGGTGGCCTTCACCAGCTACGTGCGGATGCTGTTCCAGCCCATCTCGGACCTGTCGGACAAGTACAACATCCTCCAGTCGGCCATGGCCGCCTCCGAGCGCATCTTCCAACTCCTGGACGAGCCCAAGGAGCCTTCTGGAAAGCGCCAGGTGACGGTGCTGCGCGGGGAGATCGAGTTCCAGGACGTGTGGTTTGCCTATCGGGACGAGGATTGGGTTCTGAAGGGGATCTCGTTCCGAGTGGCCCCGGGGGAGCGGGTGGCACTGGTGGGCCCCACCGGCTCGGGCAAGACCACCATCGTGAACCTGCTTCTGGGTCTCTACCGCCCCCAGCGGGGCCGAATCCTGATCGATGGAGTGGACATCCGGGAGCTGGACCTCACCTCCCTGCGTCGCCACCTGGCGGTGGTGCCCCAGGATGCATTCCTGTTCTCCGGGGACGTGGCGGAGAACATCCGCCTGTGGGACGAGCGGCTGGACGGGGAAGGGGTGAAGTCCGCGGCCCAGGCCACCGGGGTCCATCAGTTGGTGGAGAGGCTGCCGGAGGGATATGCCACCGACGTGCGAGAGCGAGGGGGGAGGCTGTCGCTGGGGGAGCGCCAGCTTCTGTCCATCGCCCGGGCAGTGGCAGCCGAGCCCAAGCTGATCGTGTTGGACGAGGCCACCGCCAGCGTGGACTCCCACACCGAGGACCAAGTGCAACGGGCCCTGGAACAGCTCATGGCCGGCCGCACCGCCCTGGCCATTGCCCACCGGCTGTCCACCATCCGCAACGCCGACCGGGTGTTGGTGCTCTCGGAAGGGAGGCTGGTGGAGGAGGGCCCGGTGGAGGAGTTGCTCGCCAAAAAGGGTCTTTTCTGGGCCCTGTGGCAGCTCCAGTTCTCCGGCCAAGCGAGCTGAGTTTTTTCCTCTCCAGAGCTCCAGCGGGAAGCGGGCCGGGAGACCCGCTTGGCCCCGGCTGACTCCCCGGTCCTGGGTTGGGCTTAGAATGGGCCGGGGAAAGGAGGAGCCATTGGAAACCTTCCTGAACTGGATATCCGGTCATAGCCTGGTGCTGCAAGGCCTGATCGGGGGGGTGGTGATCACCGCCTTCAACACCGTGGGGGCGCTGGCGGTTTTGGTTTGGCGCCACCCCAGCCAGCGGTTCCTGGACACCTCCCTTGGATTCGCCGCCGGGGTGATGCTCACCGCCAGCTTCACCAGCCTCATCCTGCCGGGGATCGAGGCCGGGGGGATCTGGCCGGTGATGGTGGGGTTGGCCTTGGGGGCGGTGGCCTTGGACCTCGCCGACCACCTGGTCCCCCACCAACACCCACTCCGGGGGCGGGAGGGGCACCCTACTGAGCGGGTGCGGGCGGTGTGGCTCTTCATCCTGGCCATCACCCTCCACAACATGCCCGAGGGGCTGGCAGTGGGGGTGGGGTTCGGCGCCGGAGAGCCCGCCGAAGCGGTGAGCCTGATGTTGGCCATCGGCCTCCAAAACCTCCCCGAGGGGTTGGCGGTGGCCGTGTCCGCGCTGGGGGCCGGGATGGGGGCCTACTTTTACGCCAGCGTGGTGGGCGTACGCGCGGGCTTGGTGGAGATCCCCCTGGCAGTGGTGGGGGCGTGGGCAGTGAGCCTGGCCCGGCCCTTGCTCCCCTACGCCATGGGTTTCGCCGCCGGGGCCATGCTCTACGTGATCTCGGATGAAATCGTCCCGGAAACCCACCGCCAGGGGCACGAACGCCCGGCCACCTGGGGCCTCATCCTGGGGGCGCTGGTGATGCTCTTCCTGGACGTGACCTTGGGCTGATTTTCCGGGGCCCGGACGAAGGAACTGTGGGAGCCAGGGAGCGGGGGAAGTGGGAGAGCGAAAAAAGAGCGTGCTTTTGATCCTGGGCCCCACGGCAGTGGGCAAGACGGAGGTGGGGGCCTGGGTGGCCGAGCGGGTGGGCGGCGAGGTGATCTCCGCCGACGCCCGGGCGGTGTACCAAGGGTTGGAAATCGGCACCGCCCGTCCCCCTGGGGAGCTTTTGGCCCGGGTGCCGCACCACTTGATCGGGATATTGGACCCCACCGAGAGCTACGATGCAGCCCGGTTCCGGGCTGACTGTGAGCGGCTGGTGGGGGAGATTCACGCCCGGGGCCGGCGGGCGGTCGTGGTGGGGGGGAGCACGCTGTATGTGCGGGCCCTGACCCGGGGGCTGTTCCCTGGCCCCCCGGCCCACCCCCGGCTGCGGGCCCGGCTCGCCCGCTTGTCGCCAGAAGAGCTGAGAGGCCGCCTTCAGGAAGTGGACCCGCAGGCGGCCGCCCGGATCCATCCCCACGATCGGGTGCGGCTCATCCGGGCCCTGGAGGTCTACCTCCTCACCGGGAAACCCATGTCCGCCCACTGGGGGCGGGAAGAGGGGTTCCCCTGGCCGCTGGTGAAGGTGGGCCTTACCCTTCCCCGGGCCGAGCTCCACCGGCGCATCCGGGCCCGGGTGGAGGCCATGTTCGCCGCCGGCTTGGTGGAAGAGGCGCGCAGGCTGTGGCAGGCTGGGCTGCCCCCGCAGGCCCCGGCCGCCCATACCATCGGCTACCAAGAACTTTTCAGCTACTTCCGGGGGGAGATCTCCCTGGAGGAGGCCAAGGAGAGGATCGTGCGAAACACGAAGGCATATGCCAGAAGGCAGCTCGCTTTCTTCCGGGCCGAGGCCGGGGTGACCTGGCTGAAGGTGGGGGGTCTAAGCCCCGAAGAGGTGGGCAAAAAGGTGCTGGAGGTCTGGGCGAAGTCCGACCCCACTGTGGCCCAGGAGGACGTGCCATGGTGAAATTCTCGGTGGCCGGCCAGCGGGAACAGGCCCAGGCGTTCCTGTTCGACAAAGACGGCACCCTGATCTCTTTCTCCCACTGGCCCCAGGTGATGAGGTGGCGGGCGCGGAGGCTGGCCCAGCAGCTGAGGCTCTCCCCCCAGCAAGAAGGGGCCCTGCTGCGGCTGATGGGGGTGGACCCGGCGACCGGAGAGCCACTCCCCGGGGGCCTGCTCCTCCTCCCCCGGGTGGAGGTGGAGGCGCAGGTGAGCGGCCAGCTGGCCAGTTGGGGGATAGCGGAGGCGGCGGAGATCGTTGCCCGCATCTTCCGGGAGGTGGACGAAGAATTTCCGTTTCAGGAGTACCTGCGGCCCACCCCGGGGGCGGGGGAATTGCTCCTCGGGATCAAGCGGGCCGGGGGGAAGGTGGGGGTGGTGACCCACGACGCAGTCGGCCCTGCCCGCACCCACCTCGCCGCCCTGGGCTGGGGGGAGCTGGTGGATGTGGTGGTGGGGGCGGACAGCTGCCGGTCCCGCAAGCCACATCCGGAGGGGGTGATCCAGGCCTGCCGGGCCCTGGGGGTGTCCCCGCAGGACGCGGTGATGGTGGGGGATACGGCCGCGGACTTACAGGCGGGGCGGGCGGCTGGCTGCCGCCTCAACCTGGGGGTGCTCACCGGTGCCGAGGGGAAAGAAGAATTGGCCCCCGCGGCCGACCTGGTCATCGGGGACCTGCGAGAGGTCCGGGTCCACTGAGGGGGCCTGTCTCCCGGGTGCAGAAAAGTTCAGGGAGGGGGGATGCGGTCCAGGACGAGAGGGGAAGGGGGTGGGGGCTGGGGGGCGATGCGAAAGGCCTCTTCCACCAGGTTTTTGGCGGCGGGCAAGTTGGCATTGGCCCCCAGGTGGAGCCGGGCCAGGGGGGCCCCGGCCTCCGCCTCCCCCCCCACCTTCGCCAAAAGCTCCACCCCGGCGGCCGGGTCGATGGGCTGCCCCTTCACCTCCCGGCCCGCCCCCAACAGCCCCGCCGCCATCCCAATCCGCCGGGCATCCACTCCCACCACGTACCCGGAAGCAGGGGCAAGGACCTCTTCTACAGCCCCTGCTCGGGGCAAGAGCTGGGGATCCTCGATGGCCCGGACGTCCCCGCCTTGGGCCTCCACCAACTGGCGGAACTTCTTCCAAGCGGCCCCGCCCTCTATCAGCCCCTCCAGCCGCCGGCGCGCCGCTCCTGGCTCGGCCTCCTCCCCCACCAAAAGCAACAGCTCCGCCCCCAGGGCCAGAGTGACCTCCCGCAGGTCCGCCGGCCCCTCCCCCCGCAACACCGCGATGGCCTGCTTCACCTCCAGGGCGTTGCCCACCATGTTCCCCAGGGGTTGGTCCATGGCAGTGATCAGGGCGGAGAACTTCTTGCCCAGGGCGTTCCCCACTTCCACCAGGGTGCGGGCCAGCTCCCGGGCCGCGTCCAAGGTGGGCATGAACGCCCCTGCCCCGCACTTCACATCCAGCACGATGGCATCCGCCCCGCCCACCAGCTTCTTGGACAAGATGGAACTCACGATCAGGGGCAGGGAGGGGACGGTGGCGGTCACATCCCGCAGCTCGTACAGGAGGCGGTCCGCCGGGGCGAGCTCCCCGGTGTGGTCGGCGATCACCACGCCGATCTCTTGGGCTTGACGGATCACCTGGGCCAATGGGAGTTCTGTTCTGAGCCCGGGGATGGCCTCCAGTTTGTCGATGGTGCCCCCGGTGTGCCCCAGCGCCCGCCCGGAGAGCTTGGCACACACCAACCCGGCGGCCCCCAGCAGGGGCACCAGCACCAGGGTCACCGTGTCTCCCACCCCGCCGGTGGAGTGCTTGTCCACCTTGGTCCCTGGTACCGCCGAGAGGTCCACCCGGTCCCCGCTCTCGGCCATCACCCGGGTCAGGGTCACCGTCTCGGCCTGGCTCATCCCCTGGAAATAGACCGCCATCAGGAAGGCGGCCATCTGGTAGTCCGGCACCTCCCCGGCCACGTAGCCCTGGATGAGCCAGCGCAGCTCCTCGGGGGAGAGTTCGCCTCCGTCCCGCTTCTTCTCGATCAAGTCCACTGCCCGCATGGTGGGGAAACATTAACCGGAGCCGGCGGGCGGGGCTAGCACCGGCTTGGGATCACAGCGCCCCCTGGGGCAAGGATTCAGCGGCTGGCAGTTAGAGGAAGACGGAACTGAGGGAAGCGGCCCAGAAGGTTTTTCTCCGGCGCTTCTGCCGATTGGGTTGTCCCGGGCAAGCGCCCGAACCCCTGGGGACATCCAAGCCCCTATCTGCTCATCGTTCCTTGACCTGAGTGTTCCCTAAGGCTGCAAGGGATTGCCTCACCACGTGCTCTGACCACGCCTTACCCATTGGGCCCCGGGTTGTAGATCGGCACCTTTGCAAAGAAGACATCCAGATCTAACCGTCCATCTGGATAATTGGGAGTAAAAATCAAATCCTTGGTCCCAGCCCATGCTAGGTAGAAAAAGGTTCCATCTGCATCAATGTCTATGTAATCACCGATATACCCAGCACGGCGGAGAGGATCATAGTGCCCAGTAGGTGTCGCCTGGCCATCTATGGGAGGCCAAGCGAACGAACTCGTGGTTACCCGTTCGATGTGGAACGTCTGGCCGTGGTCATAAGACCGAGCCAGAAATAGATCGGTGCACTTGTTAGCGGGGTCCACTCGGCGATCGTAGAAAGCAACCCCTATAACACCAGTTGGGGAAATGGCCAAAGTCGGGAGGAACTGGTCAGTAGAGGTACCGTCGTCATCTATTTTCACTGGCGGAGAGGCCAGGTTCAGCTCTGGATCAATGGCTGCAACGATTACATCAGCATTGTCAACACCATCAGGACCGGCACTGTGGACTGCAAGATAAATCAACCCTGAATTAGGGGCAGTGGCCACGCTGGGGATGGGGAGTGCTCTGATTCCATCCCATAAATACCCCACTTGCCCCCTGGCGGTAGGAAGAAGTATTTCCATCACCTTGACAGAAGAGGCCCATGTGATCCCGGAATCAAAGGAGCGAGATCCAAATATTCCTCCCCGCCATCCTCCAACAAGCCCTGTGGGAAGCGGCTCGAGCCAGAAGCAGTACAGAACCCCCTCCTGCCCAACCACAAGGCGGGCAAATTGCTTAGGCGCTCCCCCCTCAATGACCGTTGTAGGCTCCCGGAAGTTTTGCCCATCCCCAGAGGAAGAGACCAACACGGCCTTCCGCAGAAGGTCTGTCCAGATCACAAAGACCTCCCCAGTGGTGGGGGAAGTCACTACCTGCGGTAAATCAGCGAGGGTTGGGCCTTTTAAGGAGGGTATGAGCACGAGGGGAGTGAAGGTTTCCCCTCCGTCATAGGATCTGGCCACCCCCACCCTGTTGCCGTACAGGCTGTCCTGGAGGTTTGCAAGGAAGAGGACACCGGAGGGAGCTCGGGCCAGGGAAGGATTGGTACTTCCTAGGCAGGTGGAACAAGGCGGTATACCCCCTAGGTCCTGGAAAGAAACACCTCCGTCCCTTGAAAGTGCGTGGCCAATCATGGTCGACTCTCCTATGCGTCGGGGAAGGAAATGTCGTGTGTCTACATAGACCACTAACAAGGTGTCTCCCAGGACGGCGATGGCGGGCTCAGCCTGGGTGGTGTGATCGTCCATCCAGGGCTGAGGTAGGGTTTGGTTCACCCGCACTTGCCCTTGCAGTAGTCCCCAACTTACCGAAAGGGAGAGGAGCAATATGGCAACGCTAGCGGTTTGCCGGCCCGCCCTCTTAGTCAATAGGGGGAGAACTGCTGAGAGAAAACGCTTTCTGCACATGCGGCACAAAGACAACCTTGGAAGGTGACGTCGAAGCATTCCAAATACCATTCACCCGTTGCAGGATCATAGCACCGATAGAGATCCCCTGCTTCCCATGCATCGGGCAAAGGCCAGCCCCCGATGGCCAGGCAATAAAACACGCACCACCACCGGGAAGTACAACCTTGGTCACAGCATGCGGTGCACACCGGTGTCGATTCGCACGGGACCAACCCCTCAGGAGTCCAGTCAACGGAGTGCCCTACATCCCGATGCCCTTTGTGATCTGTAGGCCAAGGGACGCTGCCGTCCGGGGCCGGGGCCCCGAGAGCCGGGGCCACCAACGCCACCGCCACCAGTGCCGCCAACACCATCTTGTACATCAGCCACCTCCTTCAGATTCCCCTGAACTCTCCCCCTGGCAGAAATCCTTCCTGCGCCCAGACAATCACCCCTTCTCCGCCACTCGTTCAATGAAGAACCTCTTCAATTGCTGACACTCCAGGGCCAGCCCGCAGATAATGGGGTCATCTAG
>ENA-OSAE01000358-OSAE01000358.1-marine-sediment-metagenome-genome-assembly--contig:-NODE-358-length-21883-cov-41.470680_pt1 | contig 21883 bp, 24 predicted proteins | sample MGYA00237870_ERZ529317 | MGnify/ENA primary metagenome ERZ529317 (study PRJEB26369, sample SAMN03142812) | marine sediment metagenome | biome: marine; feature: borehole; material: sediment... | reverse complement strand
TCAGGCTGCAGTTGATTAAAGCACGCTGCTTTGCTTCATCGAAAACCTGTGCTGTAGTCATCGAAAAAACGACTTCCCTTTTCCATGTCCTTTGAAATCCCGGATATTTGTGAACTACATTCGCTGTTGTTGTAATGATTTAACTATTGACCGGATTGGGTTTGCCTGACATATAACTCAACTAAAATGGAGAAGAACCCAAAAAAACTTTTATGTATATTGTTTGTATTACCAGCAAGAAGATATGTGCTGGTTTTTTTGTTTTAAAAAGTGCCTGGCACAACAATTTGATGAACGGTTAATAACTGGTTGTGGAGCATACCGGGATAACCCCTTGTCCTGGTCAAACACGGGGAACGATTTGGCAAAACTCCTTGGGGTGTAGCTGCTGACAGGGGATTTGGCTCAAGGGCTAATGGAGAACTCTATATCCAAAAAGGGGTAAAGCGTGTTTGTCTGCCAGAGAAAGGCAGATTCAGCCAAAAGCAAAAGCAAAAACAGTCATGGTTCAAACGACTTTTTTTGGAAGTTATCCTAAAAGCTTAAAGGCTATTAGCTCTTTTTGTGAATTTTGCTGTTAGTGGAAATTAATGTAGCAAACCAGTTTTAAGCAGATTTTTCCAACAAACACTTCTTTGAGCGGGATGAGTATGGTATATTATAAATAAAGATGTAGATAAATGAAAAAAGGGATTCCGATGAAAAAAACAAGAAGAATGCATTTTTCTAAAGAAACATTGAGAAAACTGCATGATTATTTTATAAAGGAGTTAAATGTATATACCGTATACCTTTTTGGTTCATATGGAACAGAATGTGAAACCCGAATGAGTGATATAGATATTGCTATACTGTTTCATGATAAATCAATTCCTTTGATTGAAGAAATGCGAACAGGTGCAGAGGTAGAATTTATTTTGGGCCAGAGGAAAGTTGATGTTGTTAATTTAAACAAAACCAATATGTCATTACAACATGAGATCATATCGACGGGAATAAAGTTGTTTGAGAGAGACCCTGTATTCACTGCAGATTTTGTGGAAAGTGTTTTGAAGAGATACTTTGATTTTGGTTTTACTCTAAAAAAACTTAAGCAAGATTATCTACAGAGTTTGAGGGAGGAATATTTAAATGGGAATTGATCGTAAGAAAATTCAGAACAAGTTATGGTTTATTAAAAACAATCTGATAATCATGCAGAAAAATGACTGAGAGATATCAAGTTATGGTTTTATGGAGGTAAGTAAGACATGAAAAAGTTTCTTATTATTTTTTATATCAGTATAGTAATAGCTTTTTTCCTTGCTAAAGCCGGAATAGGCATTGATTTTTTTAATTTTGGAAATGAAGGCTCAAATAATGAAGGTTCATATGTAGAGGAAGATATAGGGGAAGTAAACCAAGAAATCCAACGGCCGTTCCAAGGTACATTGGAAGAAGTTTTTTCAAGGACCAAAGGGGAGATAATTTATAGTCTGGAGGATTTTTATAAGCTGGTACAGGATAACGATAGAAATGGAGTTGAAGAACTGATATCAAAGTATTCTATAAACCTCATTGGTGCGCTGGTAGAAGAAGTAGACGAGTATGTAGAGGATTTGATGTCGAACAGTGATATACAGCCGGAAGAAATTCGGGTGAAAGATTTGGTTTTGATGGAAAATGGAGTTGTGCTGTTTAAAGAGGTGGCAAAGATTGATGGAGAGTATTATGAGAGATACTTTTCTATGATACGGGAAGAAAACCGGTGGAAGATAAATCTTTTTAGGCTAATTGATGCTGTATACTTTGACCCCCAAAGTGTTGCCGGGAAAATTAATATTGATATTGATACAATAGCCAGAGGTATAAACGAGATAAATGTAATATTTAGAATAATAAACAATACTGATGAAAGAATTACAGTAGGGAAAAATTATGGGTTCAGAACTGCTATAGAACTACATGGCAATATTTATCACTGTGATTTTGATGACCAATTTGAACTCATGCCCGGTGAAGCTTCGGAGTATTATTTTGGTGTGTTCTTTGGTTTGAATACCATACCCGATATTCCGGATAGATTCAGCATATACAACATTACTTTATCCAATGGTAAGGAAATAAATTTGAGCAGTGATATATCAAAGATTGGGTCTGGAGGCGGTAATTCTGGAGGTCTAGTTGAACAGTATAATCTGAAAAATTGTCATTTAAAGAAGGATTTTATGTTATTTTGTAGAATGAGTAACTTCCAATCCTCTTTCTAAAAGTAGGGATAAAGACATAAAATATTACTGATTACTGGAAACTTTTTATTAAAAGGGGAGGATGTTTTCATGAGTTCTTTAATAGACTATGAGGAAACAGATATAATAAATGCCTTAAAAGATCTTCCTTCCAAAGAGTTGAAGAAAATAGTCGAAATCCTGGTTGAGGAACTTAAAAGCCGTGAGGAAAGAAATCATTGTGAGTTTTAAAAAGAGATGCATGTTTATGCCCGGACATAAACATGCTTTTTGTTTTGCAAAATCTCTGCAGTTGTATTAGAAGTTTTTTTAATTTTGTAAAGGATATTGGTTGATGTATGTTGAAATAATTATTTGTTTAAAAAAAATATGGGAGACAAAGGCAAACTGTTCGAAAGGACAGGACGCAAAGCCATGGGTCTAAGTCCCTAAGGGATATGATTGCCAGGCTGCCGTTAGATTGAATCTGGGGTGGCCGCAATTTGCGGTCTTTTTGATTTAAATAGTTATGAATCATTGAACAATCTAAATGAAGGGGATGTGAGAATTGAGACAGGTTGCAATGAGAAATGTGCAGGAAGGAGATGTAATTGCAAAACACATTTTTTCGAGCAATGGTCAGCCCCTTGTTACAAAAGGGGTTCGGCTGTCAAAAAACATCATCAGAAGGCTCAAAAGTTTGGGGATTTATTTTGTATACATAGAAGATGAACGCTTTGACGATGTTATAATAGGGGATGTGATTTCTGAGAAAACCAGGCTTATTACCCTGCAGACGATAAGGGATGTCTTTGAAAGGGTTGCAAAGGGAGAAGATTTTGACGGGTTTTCTGTCAGAAAATGTACTGATGATATCTATGATGAGATTAAGTATGACAATGATTGCATGATAAATCTGCTCAACAGTTACAGTCATGAGGATCACATCTACTTTCATTCCATGAACACTGCCATCCTTTCAGCGGTCACTGGTAAGAATCTGGGCATGAATGCGTATGAACTGGAGGAACTGATTGTTGGAGCACTGCTGCATGATATAGGTAAGGTTTTCCTTCCAGGAAGATTGCTGTACAAGAAAGAAGACAGCTTGAAAGGGAAAGACAGGGAGCTGTTTGAGAAACATACTAAAGATGGATTTGATGTGTTGAGGAAGAAGAGGGAGCTTAGTTTGAAGTCATCAGCTGTAGCCCATCAACACCATGAGAACGTGGATGGCAGCGGGTATCCCCGGGGCCTGAAAGGTGACAGCATAACACTGTATTCCCGAATTGTAAGGGCTGCTGATATATATGATACTCTGCTGTATGTAGATAAGATACTTCCCCATGAAGCCGTTGAAGTTTTGATGGGCCTTGCCAATACCCACCTGGATGCCGAAGTGGTAAAAGCCTTTGTGAGAAACGTAGCCATATATCCCAATGGTGTTACTGTAAAATTGAACAACGGCAAATATGGTGTGGTGATCCGGCAGAACAGGAATTTTCCCCAGAGGCCTGTTATTAGGCTTATTCAGGAAGAGGACAACAGTTATTATGATTTTGACCTGTTGACAAACACCACAACCTTTATTGAGGAGGTAATTGTGTAGTCGTACATTTCGCACCCTTAAATATTTTGGTTCTTCTCCCTTTCAGTTGAGTTAAATGTCATGCAAACCCTATCCGGTCAATAGTTAAGTCATTATAGCTTTCTCCTGGGTTCTGTCAAGGGTAAAGGCTGCGTCCCCCGGCACTCAATCAACTTTTGAGTGCCGAGCCCTTGACAAAACCCATCCTTTTTAGTTGTTGAGAATTGACCGGATACTTCAACAACAGCGAATGTAGTTCACAAATATTCGGGATTTCAATGGGCGTGGAAAAGGGAAAAACCGTTTTTTCGAGGACCGCAGCACAGGTTTTCGATGATGCGAAGCAACATGCCTTAATCAACTGCAGCCTGACAGCCAAATATACGTGAATTCCTTTGCCCGGCTAGCTTGTATCTACACCGGGCAATGAGGCAGACAAGGCCGCCATAAGGCGCCTCTAAGGGTTGCCTTGACTATCGAAATTGGCCGGTGTAGAAATTCTTGAGCCGGGCAAGGCTATCTAACCAATCAACGTATCTCTCTAGATAAAGTTTGTTAGATATATTAGCTTAACCTTTAATCAACTGTTTTGGAGAAAAACCTTATTTTCTTTTTTTAGTACTAAGCCTAATGGGTGTACCTTCCAGACCGAAAGTTTCCCTCAATTGATTTTCCAGGTACCTTTTGTAAGAAAAGTGCATAAGTTGTGGATCATTAACAAACAGGATAAAAGACGGAGGTCTGATTCCTTTCTGTGTTGCATAGTAAATTTTAAGCTTTTTACCCTTCACAGTTGGCGGTTCAGCAACAACCATGGCATCTTCTATTACTTCATTAAGCAGGCTGGTTTTTATTCGCATTGTATACTGATCCATCACATAATCAATCAATTCCAGAACTTTTATCAACCTCTTTTTGGTTTTTGCTGACACAAATATTATGGGAGCATACTGCAGGAACAAAAGCTCATTTCTTATCTTTTCCCTGAAGATTTCCATGGTTCTGTGGTCTTTTTCAATCAAATCCCATTTGTTCACCACAATAATTGATGCTTTTCCTGCTTCATGGGCATATCCGAAAATTTTTTTGTCCTGTTCTGCCACCCCCTGTGTAGCATCTATCACCATTAATACCACATCAGACCTTTCAATGGCCTTTAAACTCCGGAGAACGCTGTAATATTCCACTGATTCCTTAACACGACTTTTCCGCCTCATCCCCGCAGTGTCGATGAATACATACTGCTTTCCATCCTTTTCGAAGGGCGTATCTATGGCATCTCTGGTTGTACCGGGAATACTGCTAACAATAACCCTTTCTTCTCCCAGTATAGCATTTACAATAGAAGATTTTCCAACATTCGGTCTTCCTATAACAGCCACTTTGGTATAATCCTCAAATTCTGCTTCCTCTACTTCTGGAAAATATTTAACTACCTCATCAAGCAAATCACCGATACGGTATCCCTGTTCAGCAGAAATATCAATGGGATCCCCTAACCCTAAATAACAAAATTCATACACTTCAGGAGGCATGTTCCCTCTTTTTTCAATCTTGTTGCATGCTAAAACAACAGGTTTTTTAGACTGCCTCAAAATTTGTGCCACTTCTTCATCGGCAGGTGTTAATCCTTCCCTGCCATCCACCAAAAAGATAATCACATCAGCTGATTGTATTGCCTGGTTTGCTTGATACCTGATTCCCTGTATTATTTCATCCTCGCTTCCCGTTTCTATACCACCTGTATCCACAAGGGTAAAAGTGTGGTCCAACCAGCTGGCATCAGCATATATTCGGTCTCGCGTAACTCCAGGCCGAGGTTCAACAATAGATATTCTTTTACCGACAATTCTGTTAAATAAGGTGGATTTACCTACATTAGGCCTTCCAACGATTACTACTATGGGTTTCATTCACAAAACCTCCTTCAATCATTGCCTACTATGCTGTTTATCAAATGGGCACCATCCATTTTTATAGCTTTCACTGAAACATTTAATTTTTTTTCAACATCCTCAATAGATAAATTGTCTAAAAAAGTTTTTTTCCCTTCTTTAAGCATTACTTCAGGAATAAAAAGTTTGCATCCCAGGTTTTTGTGCTCAAGTTGGGATATTAGATCTTCAGCTGTTACCAATCCGGCCACAGTAATATCCTCACCAAAAAAGGTATTCCTGATGGGGAAAACTTCTATATCCAGGTTTTGTATCTGTCTTAAGGGGTTTACTACCTTTTTTATGAATTTGTAAGCCATGGCCCCTGTAGCTATTGTAATCTTTTTTGGATTCTGCACCCTCTGCGGCAGATGGCTATAAACATCTTTTAAACTCCGCATGAACAGAGGAATCAGGCCAACACCATTCTCAGTCTGGGGAAAATCTTCATAATGAGAATAGGGAGGAAACTCCTCTTCCCCTACAATATAAAATTCATCTGCCAGAAAAACAAAGGTGTAATTCAGCCTTTTTTTACAATATGTCTGCCATTTTTTTGCCTGGTTTATTACTCGACGAGCCACATGTTTATCAACTTTTTCTAAGGGATAGAGTTTTTTTCTAAACTTCGTTAAACCCACAGGAACTATCGCAACGGATCCAACTCCTGGCCACAGGGAAATCAAGTCCTCAATGCTTTTATCAAGTTCCCTTTTATCATTTATTTCCGGACACAGCACAATCTGGCAGTGGATTTTGATTCCCCCTGCAGTTAATTTTCTTAACTGGTCCATTATTTCAGAAGCTCTGGGATTCCCCATCATCATCTGTCTTAGGGGCCCATCGGTTGTATGGACAGATACGTATAACGGACTCATGTGCAACTTAATAATCCTGTCAATATCCGCTTTTAACAGGTTGGTTAATGTTATAAAATTGCCATGAAAAAAGGACATTCTATAATCATCATCTTTCATATACAGAGATTCCCTCATACCAGGAGGCATCTGGTCAACAAAGCAAAAAATACACCTGTTTTTACATCTTTTAACACGATCAATAGTAGGTTCACTAAACCCTATTCCTAAATCTTTATCATAATCCTTTTCTATTTCAAAGATATAGAGCTGTCCATCGGGTTTTAATACCTTTAATTCAATGTGTTCATCTGCAATTAAAAGTTTATAATCAATAATATCACCGAAATCCTGATTATTAATAGATACAATTATATCCCCCGGTTCCATCCCTATTTCATCTGCAATACTTCCTGCTACAACCGATTTAACCTTTTTTGTTTCACAGCTGTCCAAGAAAAAACCCCCAAAATTATATGCTGTTTTTAATACCTGTTACTAACATTATCCTTAAAAAATGCTAAAAAGTCAAGAAAGGGATGACCTTTTTAAAATCACCCCTTTTTAAGCTTCAACTGCTCTTTTACATCCTTTACAAGTTTAACAAAATTCATGTAGTTTTTCTGAATACCGTATACCGTTAACGGCCTACCCAGAGTCACAAGGTGTAATCTTCGAGACAGTATCCCACCGATTTTCGTTGTTAGATTAGCTAGCTTGAGGCTGTCTACAAGATACAGGGAGTCTGGATCAATATCAAAAATCCTGATAAAATCCAGTATCGCTCTTCTTACGATTTCTTTACCGTTTTCCATACCTATTATATATACTTCATTACCTTCTTTATCAACTCCCATAAAAAACAATGATCCAATTTCCTCGGGTTTTGTTCTGTCATAGTAGGGAAGCTTTAGAATTTCGTCTCTACTGGGAATTCTATTATCAGGTAAGTAACCCAGATGTATCGCTGCCGATACTACAGATGTATGGGAACTTCCATAACAGTGATAAATCACTTTCATAAGCTCCTTCACGCCTAACCATCATTTTTGATTTTATTAGCCAGTTTTACAAAATCAAAAAAAGCTTTTCTAACTCCATAAACAACCAGAGGTCTACCAAGGCTAACCATTCCCATAGTTCTGGATAAATAACCGCCAATACGCAAATAAAGATTTACACAGGAAATCGTATTGATAAATTTCACGTTGTCAATATTTATGTTGTATATCCTGGCAATCTCCTTTAAGGCTTTTATTGTAATTCTCGATTTGTTTCTGCAACCCATAGTATACACTTTGTTGCCCTTTTCATCTCTGCCGATAAAAAATATCCTGCCATGATGTTTCGAAACAAGTTTATCGAAATTAGGCAGCTTGAGGATTTCTTCCTTTGTCGGTATCCTCCGGTTTGAGATTAACCCCAGATGTAAAGATGCTGTAACAACTGATGAATGTGTACCGCCAAAACAATAGTATATAAAAACCACAATTATACCTCCATCAATGTTTGATTATTAGATAGGTACCATTTTCAAGGTCATGAACCATTCCCGTGGTAATTCGACTTATATACATGGCCAGCTTTTCCAATTCTTCATCAGTATCTGCATAAAACACCGGGGCACCTCCTCCCGGACTAACGGAAGCCTTGTTTTTTGTGATAACCGCTATAATGGTTTCTTTCAAACCTATATCCACCAAAATCCACCTCAATCTGCCGCTTTTTTTCCAACTTCCGAGCTCAGTGGTGTTCTTTTAGAGCTTTCAATGACAGGAACCCTTTTTACCGCTTCAATCAAATACTTAATATCCGGCTCTGAAGGAATAATAAACATTCCTATTTCTCCTGTGGCATGGTTTCGCCTGATAAGGGGAGTAAATTCAGGCTCTCCAAAATCTTTTCTTATTCCTAACAACGCCGAAGCATCGTGAGCAATTGCCTGCCTCTGCCCCATGTTGGCAAGGGTTGCCCTGGCATTATCGTCTTTGGGTTCAATGATTACCCCCAGCCCTTTCTCTTTAATGATTTTTCTGGAATTCTTTAGACCAACATTCATGATGAGGATGTCCTCTACATACAACAGAGGTCCTTTAAAATGGAGTTTTCCCTCTCTAACTATGGAAATAGACCTAATAGTTTGCCTTCTAGAAACCAGGTGAAACAATATGATCAAAACCATCCCTGTGATTATCCCCCAAAAGATATTAAGATAATAAACCCCCAGGCTTGAACCCAGGGATGTAAAAATTGCCATATAGTTTCTAGACTCAAAAACTTTCGCTATATCTTCTATATAAGCGGACCCTCGTGGAACTAATTCAGTATCTTCCAGTTTGGCCAAACTTTCCCTTTCCATGCTTCTTATATCTCTAAACTGCTGTGCAGCCAGGGCAAGAAAAGTAACAGCTGTGTATTCCTTTTCAATCAAAGCAGGGACCGCTACAGCTCCTAAAGAAGCTGCAATAAAACCTAGAGCCAGATGAACTAGATATCCCTGAGGATAACTGGGATACTGCCTGTAATCTATTTTCAACAAGGCAAACCTTGCAATGCTTCCCATAAGAATTCCCACTGTAACTACTTCCCCATAACTATTCATGATAAGCCACCTTTATTATTCTTTATTCTTTTTTCTCCCCAGCAGGTTAGCGAATTCTTCTTTCGCGAACTTGTTGATTTTGCTTTTTATTTCTTCCCAACTTCCTCCTGAGATAACAACATACAACACTGCCGCAATCACAGCTAAAAGCATTATAAGCAACAGGGATTTAATGGTTGAACTGCTTTCTCCTTTTATAGGAGCAGCTGTACCGCCAGGTCCCTTGTTTTTTAATGCATCTTCACCATATAACGCAGCTGTCACAACATTTCCAAACAAAGCCACTCCCCTTTCGGCACTCTCTCTGTGATTTTTAAATGTTCCAACTTCAACTAGAATGGACCTGGGAGCCAAATCCTGATTGTAGTTTCCTTTAGCATAGAATATACCTTTAATCAACCCGGGATAAAGCTTGTCTGCTGCAGCTTTTAGTTGTTTTGCAAAGTTGTCATTTACCTGTCTCTGAGGATTCTGTCTACCTACAACCAGCTTTATCTGAGTAACCCACTGCCCCGCTACTTTTTCGGCATAATACTCCGATGAAGGGATACCATCCCTGTGAACATCAATCAAAGCATCCAGCCCTTTTTTAAGCAGGCTTGTAGCTGTACGCCTGGATCTCTTATAAGCCGCAGCATCATGGGGTAAATGGATGTTATCAGATACAATTGCTTGTATTCCTTTCTTTTCCAAAACCGCTGCAAGGATTTTGCCTACCTTGTGAATACCTCCTCTACCTTGAATGGTTTCACTTCCATCAGTAGGTTCATAGGACTCATCATTATGAGTAAAATATACACCGATTTTTTGATTTGTTCTAACCCCGTATTTTGCCAGCAAACCTTCAACAGCAAAAAGATTGTCCAAATCTATTTTTTCTTTAAACTCGGCATATCCTTTCCTGCCATCTATTCTTTTAACCTCATAAAGCCTGTTGTTTTCATCCAAAAACTGGTCACCTACATGTACGTACATGGAAGTCATAAAAATCATTTTGCCGGTTTTTTCTTCTACTACAGTAAAATATCCGTCCATTATTTCTTCTTCAGCAAAGACAACAGGAAAAAACAATACCCATATTATGATGTTCAGCAATATTATTTTACTAAAAATTTTACGCATTTTAATCCATCTTATCATTTCCATCCCCCTCCCTTGAGGTTTTATCATCCATCAACAAACTGGTAAAAGTGGTTTTGCCTTTCTTCTTTCTTTTCAATTTAGCTTTGCTCGTTCCTCCCTGAAGCTTTTCGCGCGCTTCCCCTACAATTTCGGCAAGAACAACAGCAATCAATCCGGCAACTACAACCGTGTCAAAAATCCCGGAACCCCCAATGGCAGTTCTTCCAGGAGTATTTGTTATGGAATTCTCTATAGCATACGCTATATCACTAACTACGACACCCAAAATGCCAGCCGCAAAAGCCCCTCTCCTCGACCTTCCGATCAGATAAGCCACCAATCCTGCCAGGAGCCCAAACATGTATATGGGATCGATAAAAATCGTTTCAGGCTCTCCCGTTAAAAATCTACCCGTTGCGTATATAACAGCTCCTGTTATTATAGAAGCTATGATTGCCCGGTTTTTTTCGGAAGCTTCATCAGCAGTAACTATCAGATACACCGCCAATGCAACGGGTATTATTCCTCCTCCTATGTTTATCGATAACCCTCCACCAATAGGGATATCTGGCAGAAAGGATCCTGCAATCATAGTGATGATAAAGAGCAAAGCCGTCCTATCATTAAGGCGCATTCTATCCAATATCCTTTGAGCCACACCGAAGTATACAAGGACTGCTGTGATTATAAGCAATATGACACCTATAGGCATTATCAAAACACACCACCTTTTTTTTGAATCTACTAAATAAAATTCCCCTGGAAATGTTAAAATATACTTTTTTAGAAAAATAAAAAAACCGCAAAAATGCGGTTTAATCATTTAAATTTTCTCTTTTTCCTGTTACTAGATATATAGCCATTTCACCGATGTTCGTGGCATGGTCGGCAACTCTTTCTAAGTGTCTTCCCACAAACAACAATTGGGTTGCTTGAGAAATTTTTTTGGGATCCTCGATCATAAACACCAGCAATTCCCTGAATATCTGGGAATACAGGTTATCAACTTTTTCTTCATCCTGGTACAGGCTCCGGGCAAGGTCTACATCATGTTTAACATAGGAATCAAGGGCAACTTTTACCATGTTTTGAGTGATTTCAGCCATCCTCGGGATGTCTATAAGGGGTTTTATATATTTCTGGTTGAGCAATCTCAGGGTTACCCTGGCAATATCAACAGCCCTATCTGACATTCGTTCCAAATCTGTTACAAGCTTGATTCCTATAAAAATCTCCCTTAAATCCTTTGCCATGGGGTGCTGTCGGGCAATCAGTTTTACACACATATCTTCTATTTCCAGCTGCAGTTTATCCACCTTATCATCCTCATCAATAACTTTGTTTGCCAGGTTTTCGTCCTGTTTAACAAGGGATTGAACTGCATCAAAAATCTGTTGTTCTACGATGCTCCCCATCTTAAGGATTTTCTGATGCAGATTTTCCAACTCTTTATCAAAACGGGATCTGGTAGGGGGCATTTAACATCTCCTCCTTTTTTATTATCCAAATCTACCCGTTATATAATCTTCAGTCCTTTTGTCTCTGGGGTTATAAAACATCTCATCTGTTTCACCAAACTCTATTACCTCTCCATTCAAGAAAAAGGCCGTGTAATCGGAAATCCTTCCCGCTTGCTGCATGTTATGGGTTACTATAACGATGGTGTAATTTTGTCTAAGCTGTTCAATGAGTTCTTCTATTCTCATAGTAGATACTGGATCCAGAGCTGAACAGGGTTCATCCATCAAAACTATCTCAGGTTCAACTGCCAGCACTCTTGCTATACACAACCTCTGCTGTTGGCCTCCTGAAAGTCCCAGAGCTGAATCTCCCAATCTATCCTTGACTTCCTCCCATAGTGCTGCTCCTTTTAAACTTCTTTCTACAATCTCATCAAGTTTTTTTTCATCCTTTATTCCGTGAATTCTGGGACCATAAGCTATATTATCATATATTGACATGGGAAAAGGGTTGGGTTTTTGAAAAACCATACCTACTTTTTTTCGCAAAGCAACAACATTTACTTTATCTTTATATATGTTAACTCCGTCTATATAAACGTCACCGGTTACTTTTGCTCCTTCAATAAAATCATTCAGCCTGTTTAATGTTCTTAAAAATGTAGACTTTCCACAGCCTGAAGGGCCAATTAAAGCAGTTATTTTATGCTTTTTGATTTGTAGATTGACATCCTTTAATGCGTGAAGTTCTCCATAATAAGCATTTAGATCCTTCGTTTTAATCTTAACATTTTTTTGTAGCTGCAGAACCCTTTTCTTAACCTCATCATTCTCTAGTAATTTAACTTTCATCTTTTGCCTCCTTCCTGTTATACTGATATCATTTTCCTCATAACAAAATTGGCCAGGAAATTTATAAAAATTACTACAATTATCAAGACAGTCGCTGTTCCATATGCTTTTTCCATGGAAATCCCTTCTGATGCCAGGATATACAAATGAACAGACATGGTTCTTGCCGGTTGCATTATTGTCCATGGGATTCTTAAAGCACTTCCCATAGTCAAAATAACAGGGGCTGTCTCACCCACGGCCCTTCCTATACCTAAAATAATTCCTGTTATAATTCCCGGGAGAGCGGTAGGTAATACAACTTTTCTTATAGTCTGCCACTTAGTTGCCCCCAGGGCAAAACTCCCCAGTCTATAGGCATCCGGGACGCTCTTTATGGCTTCTTCAGAAGCTCGTACAATGGTGGGTAACATCATGAAAGCCAGTGTCAGGCTACCTGACAGTACCGACCATCCGAGTTTTAAAAATATAACAAAAAAAGTGAAGCCAAACAGCCCAAAAATTATAGAAGGTATTCCAGCAAGGGATTCCGTAGCAAATCTTATTGCTTTTAATATAGGGCCCTTCCGTGTATACTCAGTAAGATAGATGGCTGATAAAACTCCAATGGGAACAGAAATAATCAAAGAAATTACAACAAGATAGATCGTACCTACAATAGTAGGAAAAATTCCGCCTTCTCTCCCCATATCTCTTGGTTCTTCAAGTAAAAATTCTACAGATATTTGCCCCAATCCTTTTTGAAGGATGTGGCCTATAACAGCAATTAACAAAAAAAAGGTAATAGCTATACAAGCTCCCAACAAGAAAACGGCAATTTTTTGTTCGATAAGTTTCTTATCCACTCAGCTTATCCCCCTTTCGCAGGGATCGAGTAAAAGTTGACATCATATTCAGAAACATGATTAAGACAAACAGGACTATCCCAGTGGCAAACAATGCCTGAGTATGCTCCCCTGCTGAATAAGGCATTTCAATGGCAATATTGCTCGTCAATGTTCTTACAGGGTCTAAAAAAGACCCGGGAATTTTAGCAACGTTTCCTGTAACCAGAATAACAGCCATTGTTTCGCCTATTGCTCTACCCATTCCCAGAACAATAGCGGTCATGATACCCGACCTGGCAGTAGGCAATATAACTCTTTTTATGGTCTGCCAGTGAGTTGCTCCCAATGCCAGTGAACCTTCTTTGTATTCAGCAGGCACGGCTCTGATAGCATCTTCAGAGATGTTAACAATAGTGGGTAAAATCATAACCGTTAAAATTACAGATGCAGCAAGCACACTAAACCCCGAACCGCCGAAATATTTCTTGATCAACGGCACAATTACAACCAATCCATAAAATCCGTAAACAACCGAAGGTATCCCGGCTAACAATTCAATACCAGGTCTTAATATCTTTGCTATTTTTTTGGGAACAATCTCAGCCAAAAAAATTGCACATCCAACTCCTAGAGGAACTCCAAACAAAAGGGCACCACAGGTTACATAGATTGATCCTATTATCATGGGAAAGATTCCAAAAACTCCATCCAGCGGATACCATTTTCTACCCAGTATGAAGTTGAGCAACCCATACTTTTTTATAATGGGGAAACCTTCAATACACACAAAAACGGTTATTAACAGCACCACAAAAATCGAAATGGCGGCACAAAAAAACAATACATTTTTTATACACCTTTCTATTAATCTGTTTAAGTTATTCAATATTCCACCTCCACCTACAAACACTCAAAAGGGCGGCAATACCGCCCCTAAAAAATGGGTTTATTGTAGTAAATATTAAGGTTATTTTAATGGTTATTTTACTGGAATATAATCTTTTGCCACTATTTTCTGGCCTTCTTCACTCAGAACAAAATCTATATAAGCCTTAACTATACCTTTTGGTTCTCCCTTAACAAGGTAGTTAAAGGGTCTGAACAAAGGATATTTGCCTGCTACAATGTTTTCAGCAGTAGGTTCAACTCCGTCAATCTTTAAGCCTTTCACCTCGTCATTCAGGAAACCAACGGATATAAATCCTATTGCATTTTCAGAGCTTGCTACGGTTGTTCTTACCGCACCATTGGAAGGTTGTACAATTGCATTGTCCGTTATTTTACTATCTTCCATAACTAGTTCCTCGAAAGCTCCCCTGGTTCCTGAACCCTCTTCTCTGGTTACAACTTCAATAGGAGCATCCTTTCCACCGAGCTGTTTCCAGTTGGTAATCTCACCGGTATACACTTTTCTAACTTCTTCCAGGGACATACCCTCTACGGGATTTGAAGGGTGAACAGCAATAGCTATACCGTCTCTCGCAATGGTAATAACGGTTAATCCATATTCTTTCTCTGATTCTTTAAGCTTTCTTGAAGCTGCCCCTATATCAGCAGTACCGTTTGCAGCAGCTTTAACACCTGCACTGGAACCCCCGCCCTGAACATATATTGTGACATCAGGATGTTTTTCTTCAAATACTTTTCTCAATTCTTCTGAAAGGGGCTGAACTGAAGTTGAACCAGCAATAGTTATCGTTCCAGATAGAATTTCATCCTGTTTTTCTCCCTGTTTTGCTCCATCGTTTTGGCCTTCTTGATTCGAAGGTTGATCCTGGCCACAACCTGCTAAGAGACCTCCGATTAAAATAACAACTAAAGCTAACAACAATATTCTCTGCATGAAGCGCCCTCCTTAAACTTTTTTTTACGAGTCTTATAATATCAGCTTTTTATTAAACCATAATTAACACCATGTTAAGTTTGTGTTAAGGTATTTAACCAGAACTTTTACATTTCAGGACGTTTCATGCTATTTCATTTTACCCCTAACTTTATCTGACTTTGGGTAAAGTAAAAATGAAGGTAGAACCTTTACCAGGCTCTGATTCCACCCATATTTTTCCACCCATGTTTTTAACAATGTGTTTCACAATGGATAATCCTAAACCAGTTCCTCCTTCTTCCCGGGATCTAGCTTTATCCACCCTGTAAAACCTTTCAAAAATCCTATCTATATGCTCTTTGGGGATACCTATACCGGTATCTCGTACAGCAACTTCTACAAAATATTTTTTCTCTTTTGCGAAAATCTTGATTTTACCTCCAGGTGGAGTATATTTAATGGCATTATCTATAAGATTCATCAACACATGCTCCAGCCATCTCTTATCTCCCAGAACCTGAGATAGGTTTTCAGGGATGTTGACTGTAATATCCATTTGTTTTTCTTTGATCCTTTTATTGAATATTTTTAGGGTTTCCTGACAAACTCCTTTTAAATTCACCTTTTCAGCTTTAAATTCCACTTTTCCTGTTTCGATCCTGGACAGATCCAGGATATCATTTATGAGATTGTGCAGCCTTTTTGATTCGAAATCAATTATCTCTAGAAACTTTTTTGTTACCTCAGGATCTTTGTAATAACCATCAAGAAGGGTTTCAACAAAACCAGTTATTGAGGTCAGGGGAGTTCGTAATTCATGGGTTACATTTGCTACAAAATCCTTTCTAACCCTCTCCAGTTTCCTCAATTGTGTTATATCTCTTATAACGGCTACAGCACCTATAATGCGACCATCTTCCATCCTTATCGGGCTGAAATGCAGTCTTAAAAACCTCTCACCGGGATAAATCACCTTCATTTCTTTAAACACAGGGGATTCTTTTTTAAAAACTTCATTAAAAAAATCCATGAGTTCATGATTTCGAACGACTTCCATTAAATGACGCCCCATCGTATTCTTCTGCTCTATACCCAGTATCTTTTCCACCGATGGGTTTGTAAGAATAATCCTTCTCTTCCTGTCTATTGCAATTATACCATCAAACATGTTCGTCAATATGGCCTTCATTTTCCCTTTTCCATCTTCAAGTTCGTTTATGGTTTCTTTCAACTTTTCTGTCATATAGTTGAATGCATCAGCCAGTTCCCTAACTTCATCTCTGGTTTTAATGGTAATTTTCTTGCCCAAATTGCCCCGAGCAATTTCTGAAGCCATGACTGACATTTTCCTGAGAGGTTTGGTGATATCCCTTGAAATTTTTATACCCACAAAAAACACTATGATGGTGCTGATAAAAGCTGCCAGAATATTTATTTTCCAGATGTTCCTCACCATTCTTATAACATCCTGCAGAGCTATAGATAATCTTATTACACCAGCTATTCTGCCATTTTGTTTTATAGGCATGGCCACATACATCATTCGAGTTTTAACGGTCTCACTGAATCTTGTAGTGCTCGATATTTCCCCTTTTAAAGCAGCTGCTACCTCCGGTCTGTTTTTATGATTATCCATTTTCTTATAATCCTCTTCAGAATCACCTACAACCAGCCCTTCTGTAGTGATAATGGTTACCCTGGCATTAACCTTCCTGCTTATTTTATTAGCAATTTCATTGAGATTGTAAGTATTGGGCAGGGAGATCTCTTCATCTCTCAGAATATTGTTTATCAATAGGTTTTGAGCAACGAGATTGTTTCTAAGCAGTTGTATATAATGATTTTCAATGGCTTTGCTTGAAAAAATCCCCGATAAAAAAAGAGCCAATAAAATTATAATCATGTATGTTACCATAATTCTCTTTTGCATATAGCTCTCTACTCCTTAAATCGGTATCCTATTCCTCTAATGGTTTCAATAAATTTCTCACCGGAATCCTCTTCAATCTTTTGTCTTAAGTGGCGAATATGCACATCAACGGTTCTGGAATCACCTATATAATTATAACCCCAGATGGATTCCATAAGCTGATCCCTTGAAAAAACCCTTCCAGGATTTGCTATTAAAATCTTTAAGAGCTCAAATTCCTTTGGGGTTAATTCTTTCTTTTCCCCCTTTACATAAACCTCGTGTTTGCTTAAATCCATTCTGATACCCGCATGCTCAATGATATTGTTGCTATCCTCCGGTCGGGTTCGCCTCAACACCGCTTTGATTCTAGCGACTAATTCTCTTGGACTGAAGGGTTTCGTCAAGTAATCATCTGCACCCATCTCAAGGCCAAGGATTTTGTCTGACTCCTCTCCCCTAGCTGTTAACATTATTACGGGAATGTCAGAAGTCGAAACATTCTGCCTTAATTTTCGGCACACATCTATACCATCCATTCCTGGAAGCATTACATCTAAAACTATCAAATCAGGTTTTTCATTGATTGCTAACTGAATCGCCTCTTCTCCATTTGTAGCCGTAAAAACATCAAAACCCCTTTTTGTAAGATTAAATTGTAACAATTCAATGATGTGCATTTCATCATCCACAACGAGAACCTTTATGTTTTCCAAACTCAAATCCCTCCTTCTCTTAAAATATCATCTCAGTTCTATTATAGCAGCAAGACTTCCTGTTTTCCCCTTATCTTTTCTGTATGAATAAAACAAATCGTTTCTGCATGATGTGCACAATCCACTCAACGTGATGTTGTCATCCTTAACCCCTACCTCTTTGAGTTGGTAAACATTTGCTTTCCACAGATCCAGATCCCATTTCCCTTCACCCTTATGCTTTACAAGCCTGGACCAGTACGGAAAGGATTTTCTGAGTTCATCAATAACCGGTTCATCCACTTCATAGCAGCACTGTCCGATGGAAGGACCAATGCCTATTAAACATTTAGATGCATCACACCCGAATACCTTCTCCATTGTCAGCAAAGTTTTAACCCCTATCTTTTTTACAGTTCCTCGCCACCCTGCATGACTAACACCTATCACCTTCTTTATCGGATCCAAAAAAAATAATGGAACACAATCTGCATAAAAAGTTATCAAAGGAACTTTTGGTTCATTTGTAACCAAACCGTCTACTTTTATAATATCAGATTTTTTTGTAATTCCTTTGCCCCTATCCTCTTGTGTAACCACTCTAATTCTGTCTCCATGCACCTGGTCAGATAGAACAAGGTCTTTATAATTCACCTCGATAGCCTCGCAAATTCTTCTGTAGTTTTCCAGAACCTTTGCCCTGTTATCGTCTCTGAACAAACCCAGGTTTAAAGAACGATACTGGCTTTCGCTGACTCCACCCAATCTCGTAGTAAAACAGTGGTTTACAAGCCCGGTTTCTTCAAATGCCGGAATGGTTAAATATTTAAGCTTTCCCCTTGTTTTTATGTTAAAACCTATTTTCATTCTAATACCACCTCATACACAACATATTCTACATTTTTTACCACATCTTTGGATGCTGCACGGCTCAGTAAACTTTCCGCTTTTGCTCTTTTCCCATTCTTTTACAAAACATTGCTGATTTATGCCTATATCTATATGGCTCCATGGAAATGTTTCATCAATGTCTCTGGTTCTGTAAAGATAAAAATCCATACTCAAACCCGTTTCTTTAAATGCTCTTTTCCATACGCCAAATCCCCTTCCTCTTCGGTAAACCCTTTTTAAAACTTCACCCACTTTTCTATCTCCCCGGGCGAGAGTTCCCTGAACCATTGACCATTTTGGACTTTCAAATATAATTTTTACTCCATCTATACTTTTAAGCTCTTTTTGCAGCATTCTCATTTTGCTGTTCAATTCCCCTGCTGTCTCCATGGGATACAACTGAAAAGGAGTAAAAGGTTTTGGTATAAAAGGATTTATGCTTAAAATCAGGTTCGGATTAATGGTATAGTTCCTTAATAAACCCTTTAAATCTTTCGCAAGCTCTATTATAGCCTGTATATCTTCAAGTTTTTCACCGGGAAGGCCTATCATAAAGTACATTTTTACGTTGTATATACCATGTTTTGCAGCAAGTTTTACTGACCGGTATACATCTTCATCCGTTATACCCTTATTTATGATGGTTCTGAGCCTACCTGAGGCCGCTTCGGGAGCAATCGTAAAGGTTCTCTGCCCGCTGAAAACCAGACCCTTAATTAGGGTTTCAGTCACGGAATCAGCTCTGAGGGAAGCAACAGAAAAAGCTATCTGTTCCTCCATCATTTTCGCTACAATTTCATCTATATGGGGATAATCCGACACAGCTGCGCCAATCAGCCCTGCTTTTAAATTGTATTTTTTGGCAGCCCTTATAGATTCAAGAACCTTTGCCCTGTCCTTAACTCTGGGTGGTTTAAAACAGTAACCGGCCATGCAAAACCTGCAGTTTCGGCCACAGCCTCTAGATATCTCAGTGAGGTACATATTTTTAAATTCTGCTCTTTCATAAACAAACTTTGAATCTGAATCAATGGTGTTTATATCCACGAACCTTCTTTTAATTTTTGGGGGCAAATTATTAAAGGCAGGTGTAATACACCTTATTGTTCCATTTGTATTGTATTGAACTTCATACAATGACGGCACATAAACTCCAGGAATTTGATTTAATTTCACCAATAAAGAGGTTTTATCTCCTTCAAAATAAAAAAAACAGTCTACTATCTCATGAACCACCTCTTCCCCTTCACCTATAACACAAACATCAACAAAAGGGGATAAGGGTTCGGGATTAAATGTTATACAAGGACCACCAGCCAGTATTATTGGACTTCTTTCATCCCGCTGGTTTTTATCCAGAGGAATGTGAGCCAAATCCAGGATTTTCAAAACATTTAAATAGTCCATTTCAAAAGAAACAGAAAAGGCTAGGATGTCATATTCATTAAGAGGGATCTGTTCTTCAATGGAAAAAAGGGAAGTTTTTGTCCTTTCAAACTCCTTAACCTGTTTTTCTTCAGGAAGTACTCCTTGGTGGCATACGACACCCGGATGCCTGTTGAATTGATGGTATATTGATTGAAAACCCAGGTTGGATGAAGCTATGTTATAGGTATTGGGAAAAACAATGCATACATTCAAGTCTCCGCTTCCAAATTTTTTGGGTTGAATCAGTTTGAGGGTTTCAGCCCACATCTTTTTGTAGTGTTTCTTTAAATGCCATACCATGCTGCAACCTCCAAATGTGTTTAACTTTCGTTTTCCTCGAGCATTTTTTTTAATTCTTCCATAAAGGTGTTTATATCCTTAAACTGTCTGTAAACAGATGCAAACCTGACATAGGCAACTTCATCTATCTCCTTCAGCTTTTCCATCACCATATTACCTATCTCTCTGCTGGTGATTTCTCGTTCCATTGTATTTCTAATATCCCTTTCAATTTCCTTAGTTATGCTTTCAAGCTTTTTTGCAGATACAGGTCTTTTTTCACATGCCCTGATCATGCCTTTAAGGATTTTCTCAGGATTAAAAACTTCCCGGCTCCCATCCTTTTTGATAACCATAATTGGAATTTCTTCAATCTTCTCATATGTTGTAAACCTCCCATTGCATTTGATGCATTCCCTTCTTCTTCTTATGGCATTTCCTTCATCTGTCGGTCGTGAATCGATTACTCTGTTTTCCATACAACCACAAAATGGACACTTCACAGCCAACCCTCCCACTATATATCGTATATATATTATTATAATATACAAAATATGGTATGGTCAATGACACCATAAAAGTTGTCCTTTTTTTAACAAATAAAAAAACTCCATATGTAATCCGATTATTTTCTCCTAGATACATTGCTATTCAGTTCCACAAGGATGACATCAACTCCTATCTTCTTTATGTCTTCCCAGGGAATTACATAATCACTTTCCTTTCCAAAAATTCCAAATAGCTTTCCGGGGCCGGGTATTATGATTGCTTCTATTCTACCTTCTTCCAGGTTTATTTCCAGGTCTTTTATGTTGCCCAATTTTTTTCCATCAGCCAGATTTACTATTTCCCGCTGTCTTAAATCAGATATTTTAATCATTGTTTTCCCCTTCTTGTGTATTAAAATCCCTTTTTCTTTAATATTTATATGTTAATACAACACTATATGTTCCAACATAAGAACTATATAAAAAAGCCATGGTTTATAAACCATGACTTGAATTCAAAAATTTATGAATCTGTTTTCACTGTAGTTTCGGTATTTTATAAATGGATCACCCTTGTAGCGAAAAAAAACATCTCTCTTATCAGTTTCCTGCAGGGGGGTAGCCTGATGGTAGGTGGCTATAAATGTATTGTATCCCATAAGATTGTTCATGTTATAGGCAATTCTGGATTCTGAATGGGAACTGTTTATTACAACCGTTAAGACTAATATCAATATCATTAACAAAACCGATGCATCAATAGCTTTTTTCATCTTTAAGCACCCTCCAAAATATTAATATATAGTTTTATACACTAGTGTTGCATAAATAAAATTAAGATTTGTCAAATGGCAAATGTCATAAAAAATTAAAGAAAATCAAAGAAAACACTTGTACTTTAAAGAAAAACTCCTTATAA
>ENA-OSAE01000357-OSAE01000357.1-marine-sediment-metagenome-genome-assembly--contig:-NODE-357-length-21896-cov-44.855455_pt1 | contig 21896 bp, 12 predicted proteins | sample MGYA00237870_ERZ529317 | MGnify/ENA primary metagenome ERZ529317 (study PRJEB26369, sample SAMN03142812) | marine sediment metagenome | biome: marine; feature: borehole; material: sediment... | reverse complement strand
ACCTTTCCGACCTGAAGAAATTTATAAAGTGGTATCGGGATACGGCCGGTGAACTGCCTGAAACAGAAGCAGTTGGCCCGCTGGATATAGCAGAATTCAAAAGACATCTTCAAAACCGGAACCAGAAACCGGCTACGATAAACAGGGCTCTGCGTTCTTTGAAAATATTTTTTAAATGGGCAGTAAAAAAAGGCTATATTGCCCGGAACCCTGCCAGGGACATAAAACCCGTATCCGAAGTCAGGAATGCTCCCAGGGCACTGGGGAGGAAAGAACAACAGGCGTTAATGCGTGCCGTGCAGAAATCGGGGAAGGAGAGGGATATTGCCATTATTACCCTGCTTATGCACACCGGACTGCGGGTTTCCGAGCTGTGTGCATTAAATATAGATGATGTAACAATCAGGGAAAGGAGCGGGCACATTATTGTCCGTTCAGGGAAAGGGAATAAATACAGAGAAGTGCCGTTAAACCTTACGGCCAGGAGAGCATTGAAGGGCTGGATTGAAGTGAGAGGAAAGAATCCCGGTCCGCTGTTTCCCGGAAGGGGAGGCAAGCATATAACCGCACGGAATATTGAGTATATGATATCCAGGTATGCCTATGATGCCAGGCTGGAGAACGTAACACCGCACGTTTTGAGGCACACTTTCTGCAAGTCTCTTGTGGATGCCGGTGAGAGCCTGGACAGGGTGGCGGTACTGGCCGGCCATGCTGATTTAAACACAACAGCTAAATATACCAGACCTACAAGGAAGGACCTTCAGAACAGCGTAGATAAGCTGGCATGGGAATAAGTTCCATAATGGTTATATGTAAGTGGCCAATTTATGGGTTACCCCGTGTCCTTCGGAGTCTGCAATATACAGTTCTTCAACTTGCAGCTTGTTGCAATTTGAGTATTGGATATTTCTGTAAATGAAGAAATATCAATGAAGATTATGGGGAAGGGGATAAAAAGTGAAGTCATTATTTGAGCTTTGTAAACCAAGAAAAAGTGTGTTTGATAAGACCAAAAGAGATGATGTATTGGATTTAACTGATTTGGTTGAAAACAAAATAGACCCGAGTAGATTTTTTGAAGAAAACTTTGTAACCCAGGGGATGAAAGTATTATTCGAAACTGCATTCAAGCGTTTCCACAGGCTAGGAGCAACAGGAGTTATCAAACTAACCCAGTCAATCGGTGGCGAAAAAACCCATGATTGCTTTAGTATAAAGCTATTTTACTTATAAAATCTGTGTCGGTATAACGTGATGCGTGATATCGCAAAATATTTCCAAAGGGGTGATTAATGTGAAAGAAGGATGGAGATTGGAACATGCTGGTGGGGGCACAATGCTTGCTTACAAAAGACGCAACGGACAGACAATTGTAGTTTCGGAAGATTCCGTTGGCCTTTATAAAGGCGAAGGAGACGTTTTGGACCTTGTATTTTATTCCGAGGATTATTTAATCAAAATTATTTACCTGGAGGACTTCGATTCTGACACAACCTTTTCGCAAGAGGAAAAAAAGGAGATAAAAGAAGTATACCATGAAGTTTTTAAACGTTAATGCAGGTGGAATTGTTAATTATGCTATTAAAAATTTTTCGTCTGTTTCTGAGATTTATCATAATATGTTGACTATCTTAATTTTGACGGAAATAATTGCTTGCTTGAAGTTGTAAACGAACGTATAATCTGGATATATGACCGTATCTTTATTTAACGAAGGAATATGAAAAGACTGAAGAAACGGCTTTTTAAAAGAAGAGATTTTACAAGGTGACTTTGATTCAGGAACGGTTATTAAATTGAAATAGAATAGCAGAAGCAATACGACTTTTCCAGGCCACAATAAAGTGCATTTCAGATAAAATACTTATCTGGCAGCTGCATAATATTTTTTGGCTGCATTTTTTTGCTTTTTAATGTAAATTAGTTTGTTTATATTTAGTGGTTACTTCTAAAGTTATGCAGGAAATAGACCTGTTTTATTGAAAATTTATATAGAGATATCCGTCTTTAAAGCTATCGTTTTTTGATATCTCTTTTTCGGGGTGAGAAAAAATGAAAAATTTATTTACAGTAATAGATCTTTTTGCAGGAGCGGGAGGTTTTTCTCAGGGATTTTTGCTAGTTAAGGGAATAAGAAAAGGCGTGCCTGCTTTCAAAATAATAAAAGCTGTTGAACTGGATGAAGTAGCCTGCAAAACTTTACGGGTTCATCTTTCAAAGCAGGATGTTCCTGTTGATAATGTAGTGCTTAATGGAGATTTGGAAAATGAAGATGTCAAAAATAAGATTATTAAAGAATGCCCAAAAGCAGATGTAATAATTGGCGGGCCGCCCTGCCAGACTTTTAGTCTTGCAGGACCTGCAAGGTGCGGGAAAATAGAACTCCGTCAAAAATTACAAAATGATTCCCGAAACAATTTATACAAGCATTATATTGAAATAGTTGAAAAAATTAAGCCAGGGTTCGTGGTTTTTGAAAATGTTGAAGGTATAATTTCCAAGAAAGCAGTTGACGAAGTAACCGGTGAAATCAGACGAGTTATTGATATAATAATTAAAAGGTTACAGGCTATTGGTTATAACACAACTATCAAAATAGAAGGAGTCGAAAAAGATTATCTTATTTTGAATGCTGCAGACTATGGCGTTCCACAATTCCGAAAGCGTGTAATTATAATAGCAAACAGACTTGGCATACCAAATCCATTTCCAAATCCTGTATGTGGTTCGGGTACAGGAAAACCTTATAGAACTGTTGCCTGTGCAATTCATGATCTTCCTGTTGTACTCCCACCTATAAATACAGTACGTTTTGAAAAGATAAAAAATCTCGAGCTCGTTGCCCGGCATCCTTCCGAATACTTATATTATTTTGTTAAAGCTGTAGGGAATCTGGCACATTTGAACAGAGAAAAGCCTGCAGAAGATAAATTAATTAGACTGGCAAGTGTTATAAAGAAAAGTTATCGAAAAGTAGAAAATTGCAGGGGTAACAGGCTGAAAGCACTTAGAGACTTTGTTGAGGAATATAATGAAAATCTTAATGGCCTTGATGGTAAAATGTATGACCAGGACAAGTTTCCTGCCTTACATATATCGCGCCCTCATAATATTCGAGATGTTTGTATTTTTGCCCGGATGAAACCGGGGACAAATTCTGCTCAATTTATGAAAGAAGGGTCGAAAAACTATGACAAATTTCTTTCTATGATATACCCCTACAGTAGCGAGAACCATAAAGACACATATGTCAGACAAAGCTGGCAATTACCTTCAACTACAATTCTTTCTCACATGAACAGGGACGGGTTAAAATTTATACATCCCGAACAGCCAAGAACTTTTACACCCTGTGAGGCTGCTCTACTGCAATCATTTTCTTTTTCATCTAAGTTTCATGGAACGAGAAGCGATATGTACCTGCAAATTGGTAACGCTGTTCCTCCATTGCTGGCACAGGCAATAGCAGAAGCTATTTATTCTGCTTTAATAAGTTATTACAGCAGGCTGGACATAAGAGAACAGGCAAACTGAAATAATGCCTGGAATTGAGTAAAAAAGTAAAAAATTGTAGTTACTTGTAAAACTTGAAAGAAAATATAAAATTCTCCAATTTTTTTGGAGGATTTTTCCTTCATATCAAGAAATTTTATATTAAAGGTATGTGTTTGTATATGGTTTCTTGCAAAGAATTTTTTACCAAATATATGATTGAGTATTATAGCATCTATGGGCGAAATTTTGAATGGAGAAGAGATCGTACTCCTTTTAAGGTTTATCTTTCTGAAATACTTTTACAAAGGACCCGTGCAGAGCAGGTTGAGCCGATATTCTGTATTATATGGAACAAATATAAAACTCCCGCTGATTTGCTTGTAAATTTTGAAGAAGTACAAGAAATAATGTATTCACTGGGGCGGTTTATAAGATTTGAAAAATTTAAGCAAGGGTTAATACATCTGGTTAAAAATTTTGAAGGAAATATACCCAGAGATAAGGATTTACTTTTGAAAGTTCCTTCAATAGGACCATATATAGCTGCTGCAATACGCATTTTTGGTTTTGGTTTAAAAGATGTTATTATTGATGCCAATGTGGTAAGAGTTCTGGGACGTTTTTTTGGAATGGAAACCACGCCGGAAACCAGGCGAAAAAAAAGTTTTATAGAACTTGCCTGTTCAATGGTGCCAGATTCAGAGTTTGTGGAGTATTCGTACGGTATCCTTGATTTTGGTTCAACGGTATGTAAGCCTAGGCCGTCCTGTATTAACTGCAACCTGAGAAGTGAATGTCAATATTCCCAAAAAATGTTATAGTGCGACCTAACTCAATCTTTGAACAGTTTATTTTCTATAAAAAATAGGTGACTGCTTGGTAAGAGGGTAAAATAGTTCTACTTCCAATGACTTACGCTCGGGGCTTGTTCAATTTCCTTGATACGGTTCTGGAATGCTTTTATCTGTTTCGTATGACTCCTGTTATTGCCAGGCTTTTCGTACTGGAAATCAGAGACTCTTTTGAGGTAACTCCCGTTTCCAGAGATTGATGACGCTTCTTGTAGACCGCCAAAACCACATGTATATAACTATGCTTTTCTAGACCTAGCAGATGTGGTCTGCATGCGAAGACGGGCGCTGGCTTGCGGTTGCTGTCCTGTACAGGGGGTATGCAGCCATGACCGATATAAACGCTGAGCGATGACAGGATTTCCTTATTTCGCAGGCTGCAGAGAATCTGATGATGGTCGTTGGTAAACACGGTTTATATTACTCGAACTGGATAATTCCTCTTCACTGCTAATTGTTGTTTCGACAAATATCGACAGTATTCTTCGAAGGAATCAAGTCTTTAAAAATAGAATAAAAACAGCTATAAGACCAGTTTCAAAGAAAGCCTTTTTCCTTATATGAGCTTCCTGTGAAAGTAGCGAGTAAGTAAAGCTCTTTGGGTTACCAATATTTTTCAGGTAGTAACAAATTTGGAGGCACACAGATGACATTAATATAAGCGTTGTGTTGATTATAGCTCACGTTTGACTAGGGGTCTGTTACTATTATCAAGGAGATTTAACAAACTGAAGAAATATTAATCTGAGCCAGATGCTTCAACTAGAACAGTTGTTTTTCCTAACGAAGATAATTACAATTCTTATTTCCAGGAGGGTTAACAGAGCTTAATTTTTTTCAAAAAAGTTCTGGCTCTGGTGGGGAAAGGATTATGAGCAAGACTGATGACATTCTTAAAAGTGTGGCCGAGTGGGAACAGAGACTCAAGTCGTGTCATTATGTTGGGGAGATATACCTGAGTGAACAGCAGCTGAGGTCACTGGCCGGGGAGTTGATCAGGAAACGGAGAAACGTTCAGATCAGTCGTGAACAGTATGCCACTGCACTGGTAGTTCTTGCCGTGAACTGCGCCTATCACTACTATGATGACGAGGGGTTCTGGCCGCATTTTCATGAGTTGCTGGGAACTAAAAATACATATTCAGTAAATGAAGTACTGGGCCAGACGATAGAGAAAAAACTGGAATTGCTGGGGTTGTTGAGAATAAAGAGGAAGGGCCCGTTCAGGTATGTAGGAGCAATACTTGAACAGTCCGGGGTGTCCAGAAGATATATACCGTCAATGGCCCGGATTATAAGGGAACTGCGACACAGCAGGGACTGGAATGATCTGTTGACCATGGAATACCACGAGTTTCAAAGGGTGCTTGAAGGTATTGGCTGTTCGCGCTATCTCAAGAGCTTTCTTCTGGATACCGAAGGCTGGAGGTTCACCGTCCAGGTCTGTCAGTTGCTCCAGTACTACGAGCAGGGGCTTCTGGAATTGGAAAGGCTCCGGGAGGTACCTGGCTTCCAGCCCGGTTTCTGGGATGAATTCATACGGTGTTTCTATTCAGGGGTAACTGTCAAGCACAGGAAACCCGGGAATTTCTTCAAACCCAGACTGTGTTTCTTTCCAGAAGAGAAACGCCTGGGTTTGATATTTCCTTCTCCGCAATACATCGTCGAAGTAACCCGTCCCGCGGCCATAAAATCCTGGAATTATCCAGTAACTTTCCTTGACCGTGTCGAGCTGTGGTCAGAAAAATATTCAGGTTGTATTCATGAGTCAAACGGTCGGGTGATAAAATGGGAGATTGACGGCTGGGTACCAGACGGGTTGCCCGCCATTTTTGATGTGAAACGACGGTTCATGAGTCGTGGTTGCACTCTTTACCCGGGTGAATACTATCTCCTCTACCCGGAAGGATGCGATCTCCAGCTTGGTGTGATAAAAGAACTCGGCCGGGTACACCTTCCAGGAGGATGGGAGTATCTGGCCTGCCAGGTCAAGATCGATGAGACAGATGTTATTCCGGGTTACAATATCAGGACCGGGTTTCCGGACAGTGACATTGAGCTGAGGTGGGTAAACCCTGAAAAAAGCCGACTCAAGTGGGCCACTTCGAGTCTGGATGTTTTCACAGGGGGGTTGCCTGAAATCGAGGTATCCGATTTTTCGGCTATTGAGAACAGTAACGTCGCACTGTTTTACAACACCAGTTTTGGTTCAGGCCGGATCAGGACCAGGAAGGATCTGAAAATGTTTCTTCACGAGTGCAATCAAAGAGCGCCTCTGACGGGACATGTGTGGGCAGTCAACCTGAGCAGACACGGAAGTTCAGGAACGGTGAACAGAGCGGAGCTCGAGTTCTGTCTGTTTCCTCAAATTACCATTAACCACGAAACCAGGCTTTATGGCTTCAATGAGGAGGCAATTCTTTCCTTCGAGGGAACAGAATGCAGGATTCAAATGAAGAACTGCAAGCCTCTCTCCCGTGATGGCAAACGATGGTTGATACCGGGTAATGTGGACGTGGCAGAGGGCCTCATCTCATGTGGTGAAGTGGTAACAGGTATAAAGGTTCAGGTGCACAGAGCCAGAATTTACAATCACAAGGGAGAACCGGTGAGATATCTGTTCCTTGCGGAGCTTGAAAATGGTGAAGCAAATTTTACTTTGACCGGGTATCCGGGCAAGGCGGCGAAACTGGTTTTAGGCAGGCAAACAAACGCGTGGATCGACATTGAGTTCGATTCAAGTGGTTGTGTCATGGTGAGTTCAGGGCAACTGCTTGCCCTGGTCCGGTCGTCTGACAGTCAGGTTAATGAAATTTACATTAGATGTGATGGTGTCACGGTCGGTTCAGGGGCCGTGATTATAGACCTCAAGGCTCTGAAAGACAGGGTTCACGAAGGAAAGCCATATTCCATCTCGGTCTCCACGGCGAGAAATCTTAAAAAAATTATTGACCTTTGCAACGATCTCTGCAGGAAAGGGATTTCCCGCGTTCTGCTGAACAGGATACCCGGTGTGAACACCGAATTTGACGAGTGGGTTGTCAGTATCCTGGCCTGTGCCAGTGTGCTGGACAATACCGAAATCCTTGTTGGTGGCAAACCGGTTGACTGGATTGAGCGCATCCGAAACAAGAAACTGAAAGGTATCCTGAGACTGTACGATTCTGGACAGTCCGTTAGCGGTGTACAGCAAATAAGTTCCATGGATCTTGAACATCTTCCAGGAGTGGGACGCTGGAAGGAGGCAGTAAGGAAAAAAGCAAATATCTATACTCCTGCCGGGATCCTGCCTTCAGTGCGCGAGTGGGGCGGGCAAATCAAGAAGGGCCGGGTTCCCCTCACGGGAATGATAGCCTGTCAACCAGGCGGGAATATTCTCAGCATGGCATGGACTCAATATTTCCACACAGGGAATGCCGAAGGTGTGACTGAACTTCTTCACAATGTCAGCGGGACATCACCAGTCGTCAGGGACTTGAGAGATTTCCTGCTTACTCTCATGCTCTTGAGACAGGCAAGATTCCGTTCGGCAGAAGAGTTGATCTCATCGAGCAATCCAGGCAATGAGCTTGCACCTTTATTTTCCCTGCTGGAGATCATACTTGCGGCGGTGTCAGGTCAAGAACTGCCACCTGCTACCGGACAGAACTTGCAGGTGATTGAAGCCCTGCCCCTGCGTCAGGAGGACAGGAAATTGCTCGAGGTTGCTGCGCTTGTTGACAGGCAGTCCGAGAAACTGTTACCTGAGCTCGGGGATACTGGTGACTGGTTATTGTTACTGTTCCTGTTAAGCAGCACTGATTCGGTAGAGGCCAGAAATGGACTTGCCTCAAGCCTGCTTGCAGTGGAAGAGACGATACCATCCTCACCTGAATGGACGGCTGTGGAAAATATAAAGAAGTTCAAGGGGGGGAAGCATTGATGGATGAGACCATCAAACAACTTGATGAACTGTCGGAGAAGTACACTAGAAACAAGAAACTCGGAAATAAGGACAGGCAGAAGGCCGAGGAGTTACTGAAATCGCTCTTTCTGTCAGCGGACACAGTTGTTTATGGTTACGATTTCATGCTCAGGCTGCCTGCTGAGAGTGCATGCAAGGCTTTTGTGTCTGCCTGGAAGTGCGAGGCAGTGGATGGAGACAATCTGGTCGAGGGGCTGATGAAAAACAGGGAATTTGATGGAGTGGCCGGAAAATACAGGCTGGTTGAGTTGATAAGGCAGTTCATTCCCCTGGATACCAGGGTTGCATTTGTCCTGCTTGTGAACCTAGCTGGAAGGTTGACAGAATCGGGCCGAAAAAAACCCGATGTCAGGATAGTCAGCGTTTTTCGGAAAAAACTGATGGACAGCAAGGAACTGCTGAGGATACGTCTCGGCGAGTACGGTGTGAGTCCCAGGGATATAAGCAGCATCTCGGCTCTGGTACTCATGGGATTAATAGATGCAGACGCCGAGGGTGCAAGCGGTAAAAAGGAGTGGAAAATGGAGTTCTTGAAATGGCTCGAGCAGGGTGGAAGTGTACCGACCCTGTCTCCACCTCTTGTCAGGGAAATCGAGAAGGTGACCGCAAGGTGGCCCGAAGAAATCCAGCGCGAATGCTTACGGCTGGGGCTGATAAAAACAGTCGTCACACGAATTGGTGTGAAGCCACAAGCAGAGACCTCTCGGACAGGTCAGCCTGCCACGCCCAGTGATGGTCTCGAAATTCGCGTGAGCACTGGTGACGTCAATCAAAAGGAACAAGATCCAGGTGGCAGCAAAGTATATGAAGAAAGATCCGAGGCACTGGTACACCTGAGAGCCGTGGCGGATTATGTCCTCCGTCTGGAGAGAGAGTTCCATGATGTACATAAAAGTTTAACCAACGCAAGGTTTGAGTGTGAAAGTCAAAGGAGGCGACTTGTGGACCAGCAAAGGCTGGTCAGAGAACTGCAGGATAAAAATCGGAACATTGAACTTGAATGCCGGGGGTTGAAGGAAAAACTCAACGCGGCCGAGAGAAGAATTGCAGAGCTGGAGACAAGCCTTGACAGGCAGCGAATTGCTCACCAGCGGGAAATTGACCGGCTGGTGGAGCAGATGGACCGCGAAAGCCAATACAATCTCCAGGAATTCAAGAACGAGCTGGCGCAGTCCCTCCGCCTTCTGCATGCTGATTTTATTGACATCGAGAACGAGACGATGACAGCGGAACTGGGTGAACACCTGCGCTTTACAATCCGAAAGATTTTCAGATTGCTCGAAGGCAAAGGTGTAGTTTTAAGGGAGTGAGCCCGGTTATGGATTTTGGAATTGATTTTGGCACCACAAACAGTGCCTGTGTGGGCATTCAGCAACAAAAAAGAGCCGTCAAGTACACGGATGGTTATGGCAATCCGTTTCCATCGCTGGTAATCATTGATCGCATCACCGGCAAGGTGTACTGTGGTAGAGAGGCATGGAGGAACAGAGAAAAGTACAGTGACTCCTGCGAGGTGATTCCCTCGATCAAGACTTATCTGGGCACGAACAAAACCTGGAAAATAAAAGGCAAGGAATGGACCCCCGAAATGGTGGCTGCGGAAGTATTCCTGGGATTGAAGAAGCAGGTAGTGAAGAAGGGAGCGACGGCGAGGCTTGAGGAAGCGGTCGTGGCCGTGCCGGTTGGTTTTCCCGCTAGCAAAAGAGTGGCACTCAGAAAAGCTGCCATGAGGGCCGGCATCAAGATCAAAAGTTTCGTAAGTGAGCCCACTGCGGCACTGTTCTGTCACTACGAGGAAATCGGATTCCACTCCACTATCGGCGTGATAGACTGGGGCGGTGGCACCCTTGACATTGCCATTGTCGAGAACAGGAAGGGACGCGTGAGGGAACTGGCCACCGGTGGCCTGAACCTTGGAGGGGATCACATTGACAGAAAACTTGCCGAGTGGGCTCATGAGAGAATAATTTCCGAGAAGAAGGCGCGGATTTCGTTTGAGGAGATGCCCCCTGCTGCTAGGGACAAGTTGATAGCGAGCTGTGAACAGGCAAAAAAGGATCTTACATATGATGACCAGGTGGAGATCAGCATCGGAAAGTATGGTGAGCTGGGCACGGTGAGGGTGGTTCTTGACATAGACACCTTTTCCTCCCTGATTGCCAGCGATGTCGAGAGAGCAATCGAGTGTTTTGAACAGACCCTGTCACGGGCCAAGTTGAGTATTGAGGAACTGGGATGCATCCTGATGGTGGGAGGAAGTGTCAACCTGAGACCGTTCAGCGAGAGAGCCAGCCAGAAATGGCATGGCAAGGTATTTTACCCGCTCGAGTCGGACTGGAGCGTTGCCCTAGGAGCAGCCAGCCTGAGTTCAAATCCCGGGCAATATCACCTGGCCCAGACCATCGGTGTCACGATGTCAGATGGCAGTCTTTTTCCACTTGTAAAAGAGGGGGATCCGGTTGTACCGGGCAAGTCAACCACCTTTACCTTTGCACTGGTAGAGGACTCGCCCACTGCAAACTTCATTTTTTCGGATGGAAATGGAACTCACCTTGGATACATGAATGTTCCGGCTTTTGGCTTTTTCCGTGAGAAGATCGAAGTGACAGCCGCCATTGACAGCAACCTGATCCTCGAGGTTGTTGCAAGGAGCCAGAAAAGGTCCACAGGGACCACGCAGAGGTGGAATTACGATAAGCTGAGATTCAATTATCAGCTTCCGGCAACTGATCTAGAGGTGACGGCAGATGAATAGCCCCACGAATGTGGAATGTACGAGCAATGTATATGTGATCAGGGGAGATTTCCATACCGACAGAGAATTTCAGTCCAAGGTCAGAGGCAGAGAGAATCTTTACAAGATGCTGAAGGTGCTCGCGGGTCTGTCATGGGTGGCAGGAGAGGTTTCCGTTGACCCCTACATAGACAAATACCTGACCGAGGTACAGAAACAGGAGTGGATGGCAGACAAGTACTGTGCTCTTCTAGGAGACCGTGAAGAAAAGGTATGGGGACTGGTAAAGCGGGGCAAGCGTCTGTCGGTGGAGTGCAGGTGTTACAAGACTGACTGCTCGCTATTCAAAAACTGTCGCCCGAATCACCCGCATGATTGTCCGGAGATTATCCCGCCCTCTGCCGGCATCCCGGAAATAGTTGAGGATATCCAGGGCGAAGAGTCGCCGGGGCCCGAGGTTGACCTGATCGAAGATCAAGGGCTCGAAGAAAATGGCGAGTGTTCGGGAGAATTTACCGGGGATACAAGGATCATCGAATTTGAGGCCGAGCCGGACATTCCACGGGTAAGACCGGACAGGGATTACCTGCCTTCCGCGGAGGCATCTTCCCCTGCAGGAGCAGGGCAGGAAAAGATCATAAAAGGTTCCCCCGACGATTGCATGCTTGTTCAGGCAGGTCCCGGGACCGGAAAAACTCATTCCTTGCTGCGGAAGCTCGAGTACATGGTGGATGAGATGGGAATGGTGGCAGCTGACAGCATCCTCGTTCTCTGCTTTACCAGAGCCGCAGTACGGGAGATCAGGGAGCGCTTTCGTGCCGGTGTTGAATCTGGAAAGTATTCCGATGACTTGTCGCGACTGGAAATCAGAACCTTCGACTCGTTTGCAACGCGTGTACTGGTGCACAAAGGTGTCGACCTTGCAGGAAAGGATTACGACACCCGGATCGAGATGGCCATTGAAGAGATAAGAAGTGACCCTGACATTCTCGAGGAAATGAGGCACTTCATTGTTGACGAGATTCAGGATCTTGTGGGAGTCAGGGCTCGTCTGGTGCAGACCATTCTTTCCTGCAAACCTCGAGATTGTGGCTTCACCCTGCTGGGAGATCCTTTGCAGGGCATTTATGACTATCAGGTGAGGGAAAATCCCGGGGAACTTGACGCAAAGGGGCTACTGAAATGGATCAAGGAGGATTTTTCGGACAGAATCAAGATTATCAACCTTACCGGCAATTGCAGACAGAGCGGCGAGCTGGCGGCCCTGTCCGCAAGGGCAAGACAGTTGCTTGAAACGGGAGAAGAGAATTGTTTTGCCCGATTTCTGGAAAGCATACGTGAACTGGAATGCTGTGGCAGGGATTACAATTTTTCTCTTCCCATGGACCTGAACAGAAAAATTGCGGTTCTGTGTCGAACCAATGGAGAAGCACTGAAAATCTCGGGATATCTGAGACAGAGAGGAATAGAACACGAATTGAGAAGACAGTGCAGTAATCTCCTGTTGCCGGTGTGGGTTGCAGATCTCTTATCATGTGCTGACGGCAACCTGACACGAGAGCAGCTTGCAGAAATTGCCGGCTCCAGGAAGCTATGGCCCGAGGACGAGAATGAACGAATGTACAGTATACTGCACATGTTTGGTGAACAGAGAACGGAGCGAGTCGTAAATCTAAATACCGTTAAAAGGGCCCTCGCAGATGGGGCACGCTTGCCCGACGAGTTTTATGAGCACAGCAAAACCGGGATCTGTGTGAGTACCATACACCAGTCCAAGGGACGTGAATTTGACGAGGTCCTTCTGCTTTCTCCCCGGAACCATGAGGAAGGCGACCTGTTCGAGGAGGCCAAGATCTACTATGTCGCCATAACCCGGGCAAAGAAAAAACTTCGAACCATCGAAAGATCCGGAAAACGAACCTGGCTGAAGAAATCCGAGAGAACGGAAAGATGGATGGAACTTGCTTCAAGGAACAATCCGGATGATAAGAGGCCAAAACTGATTTCCGTGGAGATTGGCAGGGAGGGGGATGTTGATGAAGAGGGGTTTGTTGACGGTAATCTCCACTGCAATCCTGAAGAAAACCAAAAATACATCAGGAACACGGTTAAACCCGGAGACAGGGTGGAAATCAGGCTGGATAAGCACGGGAAAATCTACCTGATATATCATGACGGGAGACTGATCGGAAAAATGTCAGGCCTGTTTGTACATGAGTTGAGAGAGATTCTTGACGAGGTCTATTTCAGCCACCGGTATCAGCCACGTGGCTTTCAGGATATTTACGTTGACCGCATTTACTCCATAGTCAAGAAACCGGAGACTATTCGAACAGGCGTGGTCGAGCCCTATTTCACCACAGGGGTCTGGTATGGGGTGAGTCTCGTTGGTCTTGGGAAGGTCCGGTGGTCAACAGATTACTGAGGGGGGGAGTAACCTTGGATTACAGCAGGTATTACGAGGCAAGGGATATACTCGAGGATTTTTTCAGGAAGGACTTGCTCGGACCGGTGAGGGAAGATGAGATTATCAGTGATACCTGGCCATCGGATTACTACATCACAGGACGCCTGTTTCCGCAGGGAATGGAACTGAGACAGGAGGACATGGAAGAAAACCTGCTGGACGACGATATAGAGGGAAGTGATCAGGCCATCAACATGTGCCATTCGGCATATCCCTCCTCCATGGGCATTTCCTTCACTGTCAGTTCCAGGGCCAGGAAATTGCGTGTAAGGGCCAGTTTTGCATGGTATGTTCCACAGGAGAAAGAGGGAGGAACTTCCCGCAAGAAAAAGACTTACGAGTGGCACAGACAGACAAGATCTGTTTGGGTTGAAATCCTTACTGACAAAAAATTTCAGGAAACAGAACTGTTACCGGGGCTTGTACTTCGTACGTATTTACAAAAGGAATACCGGGATGGCTCCAGGACACTTACAGTTGCAATGGTCAATACACGGAAAAAGCAGATGGACATCATTGCAAACAATGCCGCCACCTTCTTTCAACCCAAAATAGAGGTTTTCGGTGAGAAAGAGGGAGATGGGGTTTTCATAGAAAAAAAACTGCGGGTGAGCCTGGGTCAGGATTCAGAATTGTTGAATCTCGAGATGCTGTACCGTCATAATCGCACCTTCGCTATAGGACATGGCTGCAGTGCAGGCTGGAAAAGCAGCGGAGACTATGCGACCGAGGTCTACACAGAATTTCTTCCCGCCTACGAGCTTTTCCAGATGAAGCCGGCAACACACGTGAGCACGAAAATTCTCACGTTCAAGTTCCTGGGGGAAAGTCCGAGGGAGCAGGTATGCAAGGGCCTGGAGGAGATAGCCGCTTCATATGAACGCTGGATTGCAGAAAGAAGGTATGAAATACCATCTCTACCCGAAAAGTATCATGATGTTGCAACAAAAAATCTCGAGAATTGCGAGGAATCTCTGAAACGCATCCGCGCCGGCATCGATCTCCTTTCATGCGACAGGATGGTTTTCAGGGCCTTTCAGCTTGTAAACCAAGCAATGCTGCGACTTCGTCTCCAGATTGGTGGTTCCACCAGAGCAAGTGATCACGGGTGGTATCCCTTTCAACTGGCCTTCATTCTCCAGGAAATTTCCTCTATAGCCAACCCCGAGGATCCCTATCGCGAGGTGGTGGACCTCCTCTGGTTTCCAACTGGTGGTGGCAAGACTGAGGCCTACTTGGGACTGGCTGCGTTCACAATTTTCCTCCGTCGCATGCGTGCTGCCAGTCAAGGGCAGTCCGGAGGCGGGGTGGCCATAATGATGAGATACACCTTGCGTCTCCTGACTCTACAGCAGTTTGAGCGAGCTTCAGCACTCATATGTGCCTGTGAGTTGATGCGACGCGAGAATCCCGGCCTGCTGGGAGAAGAGGAAATTGCTGCCGGTCTTTGGGTGGGAGGAGGCCTGACGCCCAACAGGCGAGAGGATGCTGCTAGGTCACTTGAAAAAATTCTGAAAGAGGGTTTTGAAGCACTCAAAGAAGATGAAGCTAATCCCTGTCAGGTTCTCACATGTCCATGGTGCAAGACACAGATCAGACCGCAGTACTATACTGTGAACAGGGACAGAATGTTGATCAGATGTCCTGATGCTTCCTGCGACTTTCATAATGGCTTGCCGGTATACGTTGTCGACGAGGATCTCTACGATCATGGTCCAGCCCTCGTGGTCGGCACCGTGGACAAGTTCGCCCGCATGACCTGGGAGGAAAAGGTCGGCAAGCTTTTCGGCCTGAGATCCAGCAGGCAATCGCCTGAACTGATAATCCAGGATGAGTTACACTTGATCTCCGGACCACTGGGGACAATTGCGGGACTTTACGAGGTGGCCGTTGACGAGTTCTGTAAACACGGGAATAAGAAGGCAAAGATCATCTCCTCTACAGCTACCATCCGGAATGCGGCTGGTCAGATACTCAACCTGTATGGCCGCGATTTCAGGCAGTTTCCTCCCCAGGGACTGGATATCAGGGATTCATACTTTGCCGAGGAAGCCAGAGGTGACGAAAAACCGACGCGGAAGTATTTGGGTATCCTTGCTCCTGGAACCAGCGGCAATACCCTGCTGATCAGGGTGTATTCTATCCTGCTCTTTGCCACACGTTACCTTGCCGAAAGGGAATTTCCTGAAGAGGTCGTGGACTCGTTCTGGACACTGACCGGATACTTTAACAGCCTCAAGCAGCTCGGAGGGGCCGTGATCAACGTTATCGATGACGTACACGGTCGTCTCAAGTACCTCTACCAAACGAAATTCAAGGGGGCATTTTCAGCGGGGAAAGTGCCTCCTGAAGAACTCAATTTCGATGAACTGACCAGTCGCAAGCCCAATTCCGAAATAAGCAAAACTCTCAAGAGACTGGAAGCGAAGTACCCGGATCAGGAGGCATTTGACCTGGTACTGGCCTCAAACATGCTATCCGTCGGCATAGACATCGGGCGACTGGGTCTCATGGCGGTTCAGGGTCAGCCTAAATTGAATTCGGAGTACATCCAGGCCACAAGCAGGGTGGGACGACAGACTCCAGGACTTGTTGTCATTATGTACGATGCATCCCGTAGTCGAGACAGGTCGCACTACGAACAGTACCTGTCGTTTCATTCCTCCCTTTACAGGTACGTAGAGGCCACAAGCCTGACTCCGTTTGCCGAGCGTGCTCGAGATCGCGCAATGCATGCCGTGCTGATCAGTCTGTGCCGCCACCTGATAGATGAACTCAGGGGCAACCGTGATGCGGGTAACATTTCCGGTGTTCGTGAAAAGGTCGAGGCACAGATAGATAAGATACTGGAAAGAGTCAGAAGGGTCGATCCCTCTGAACTTGAGGCAAGCAGGGAGCAGTTGTATGGTATCCTGGATTACTGGGAGCAGAAGGCTAGCTCGGATCTTGTTTATCAGAAGTATTTCAACCAGCAGGGTATCCCCCTGTTAACGGACAGGTTTGACAGCGAGGATGATGCTATTCCCACCCTGAATTCGATGCGTAACGTTGATATTGAATGCGATGTGCTTTTACTGGAGGGATAACATGAAACTTGGAGGAAAGAAGAAGCCGAAAAAGGTAGGACAACTCCGCCAGGGACAGTTTCTGGTGACTTTCGGCTGCGGTGCAATCGTGGATCTCCCCGGGGAATCTGTTATTCTTGCTGGAACGGATTACTGGAAAAATCATGAAGAGGATTGTTTCAGGCTGTACGAGGAGAACCTGCAGCAGTTTCTCGGAGTGGATTACTTTGTCAGGCCTCCTGCCAGCCTGAATGAGACGGGACAACCGACTGGGTACGGTATACCTGCCTTTCGCTTTCCGAACTGGATGTATTGTCCCAAGTGCAAGCGTCTTGCGCCTGCAAGAAAATTCGGATTTGCTGGAAAACCCCGCTGTGAGAAGTGTGGGGTGCGTCTGGTTCCTTCCCGCTTTGTTGTTGCCTGCGAGAATGGACACCTAGATGATTTTCCCTACGAGTGGTGGGTACATGGAGGAAAGTGCGCTGGCAAACGTGCCCCGGAACTGTTTATCGAGATGAGCGGGGAAAAATCCACCCTGGATAGCATCATCATCAGGTGCAAGAGCTGTGAAAGGAAATGTAAGCGCAGCATGGCAGGAAGTTTTGGCCCTGATGCCCTCAAGGGGCTCAAGTGCAGGGGGAACAGGCCGTGGCTCAGGGACAGGGATCCCGTGGAATGTGATAAAACCATGAGGACCATGCAGAGAGGTGCCACCAATCTGCATTTTGCCATCACTGCAAGTGCCCTGTCCATACCACCATGGAGCCATCACGTACAGATAGAGCTCGGAAAAGTGTGGGGAAAGTTGAAACCGCTGGTCAATGACCCGAAAATCTTTGAAACAGTGGTCACTGCCTGGAAGCTGCCGCAAAAATGCGGCTGTACCCTGGAGGATCTCTGGAGAGAGGCCAAGAAGAAGCTCGAAAAGGAAAGGAGCGGCCAGGAAAAAAGCTGGCAGGACATTCTGGAGGGAGAGTACCGGGCCTTTCTGAGTGGCTGTTCCGACGAGAAGGGAGAATTCAAGACCAGATCGGTACCGGTACCCGATTTCCTCGGAGATTACGTGGAACAGGTGGTACTGGCTCTGCGGCTGCGGGAGGTGATGGCACTGCGTGGGTTCAAACGTATTAATCCAGATTACGATATTGATGACAGTTCAACCTTCAACGCGCTGAGCCGAGAGCCTAAAAACTGGTTACCTGCCATGGAGCTTAAGGGCGAGGGCATATTCATCAGGCTCAACAACGAAAAACTTGGAGAGTGGGAACGGCGTCCGGAAGTCATTCGGCGATACCAGCACCTGAAAGAGTTCACACACCATTCGATGATCAAGGGACCCGGGCTCACGCCGAGATACGTGCTGCTTCATACCCTTGCTCATCTTCTAATCAGGCAGTTAATTCTCAAGTGTGGCTATTCAAGCGCTTCTATCAAGGAACGAATCTATTCAACCTTTGTTGCCGAAGAGAATGCCTTGGTCATGTCCGGTATACTACTCTACACTGCAGCCAACGATTCTGAAGGCAGTCTGGGAGGGCTGGCCCGTGAAGGTGATCCCCATCGCCTCGATGAGACTTTTCGACAAATGCTGGAGGCGGCGAGCTGGTGTTCTGCCGATCCACTGTGTATACAGTCCTCCCGGCAGGGACTTGATGGCCTCAATCTGGCGGCCTGTCATGCCTGCACCCTTTTACCAGAGACCAGCTGTGAGGCACGCAATTGTTACCTTGACCGGGCTGCTCTTGTTGGCACCCTTGATAACAGCTCGATTGGATTTTTCAGCCCTCTTCTACTTGAGTAGGGTGGTGAGGGAATTACATGAGCAGGATGATACCACCGTTTTATGATGAAAATATAACCAGTGACGGTGAAAAAAAATTCTTTCGTGCCCTGCAGGCTCTTGAGGAAGACCATGTAATTTTACATTCCCTAGGCATTGCAGAGCACCAGGAAAAGGTCTTTGGTGAAATTGACTTCGTCGTTATATGTAAGATGGGCATTCTCTGTCTTGAAGTCAAGGGAGGTCTTGTATCCCGCAGAGATGGTGTCTGGTACTTTACCGACAGACATGGCAGGGAAGCGAAAAAGACTGAGGGGCCATTCAGGCAGGCGTTTGCTGCCATGCAGTCGCTGCGCATGCATCTCGGCAGACATTTCGGGTTTGATGACCCGGTGGTGAGATGTCAATATGCCTGCGGGGTGGTATTTCCTGACATGCCATTCACCCAGAAGGGACCTGACATTATTCCGGAGATTGTTTTCGATGCCAGAAGAACACAGGAGGAAGTGGAACAATACATCAAGAGTGTTTTTGCCTACTGGCGAAATAAACTCGAAGAAAAGCACGGTTTTTCGGGGGGGACACTGACTGGAGCTCATATAAAAAGGGTTGAGAATTACCTGCGCGGTGACTTCGGATTCGTTCCCTCGCTGGGATATATTGTCCAGCGTACCGAGGAGAAATTGCTTGCTCTTACAAGGGAGCAAATAGACAGACTCTCGATTGCCAGCGAGAACAGGCGAATACTGCTGAAAGGTGGAGCCGGGACCGGCAAGACCCTGCTGAGTCTTGAATATGCGCGAAGAAAAGCCATGACAGGCAAAAGTGTCCTGTACCTGTGTTTTAATCATAATCTGAGTCTGCACTTGAGGTCAGTTCTTTCAAGAGATGATCCTGAAATCAGTAATCTCCATGTTGACACATTTCACGGATATATACTGGATGAACTCAGGAGTAATGGTTACAACCCAACTTCAAAGCATGTCGATGAACCCGAGTATTACAGAACAGTTCTACCCGAGGCCTTTCTGGAAATGAGCCTGCAGTCGACCTACAGTAATCGTCATGACACTCTTGTCATTGACGAGGGGCAGGACCTTCTGAGATACGAGTACATCATGTGCCTGGATGCAATGGTCAAGGGTGGCCTCCAGAATGGAAACTGGCATATCTGCTATGATCCGAATCAAAATATCTACAACCCGGAACTGGAGGACGGACTCAACCTGATTCAGGAATATAATCCCACCCTTCTCACACTGGATACCAACTGCCGCAATACACGGCCCATTGGAGTTTACAACACTCTCTTCACCGGGATGAGGCCCGAGAGGTTTTTCAGGGTGGACGGTGAAAGTGTTGTGAAAGAAGCATATATCGATTACAAAGATGAAAGAAACAAACTGCTAAAGACAGTGAAACGTTTGATTGGACAGGGTGTCAAACCCGGGAGCATATTCTTGCTTTCCAGGTACAAATACGAAAACTCCTGCTTGAAAGGAGAAAATATATTCAGGGGTATCTGCAGGTTTCAAAATGTTACAAGACTCAACCCGAAAATTCTGTTAGATGATAGCTTGAAGTTCTGTACAATTCAAAGCTTTAAAGGGCTAGAGGCTCCCGTGGTAATTCTTCTGGATGTGGATCGTTTCAAGGACCTGGAATCAAGAATACTCAACTACACAGCCATGTCCCGTGCCACATCCCTGCTGTATATTTTTTACAATAGTCAAGCGGAGGATGAATTAAACGAAATGGTAAGTTTTTCTGCCAATTTGTTACAACTGATTGAGAATTAATGAATGTTTATATGTTCTGTCCCTTGATATACTATTAAACCTGAAATCGGCAAGTGAATAGGCATATCAGTACTGAAGTTCTGATATAAATTACCAAAAAGCACTAGGTGTTGCGAAATAAAGGTTTTTCGTTGTATTTGTGCTTTTTGTGATGATTTATTCAGGAGGTTTTAATCCTCTGCGCCTGTATATATCTTTTTTTGAGTTTGCTTGACTCTTATACCTGTAAAAAAAGCCATCTCTTCCAGGTGGAAAAATACCACAATATTCACCTGCCAAAATGATCACATGGTCAGTGTAATCTTTAAGCTTTTTTCTTCTCCACCGCCTGGTACCATCACTAAAAGACCTGTAGGAGTTTTGAACACAGTCTTCATCTTCTTCCAAGTTTTGGTAGACCATGGCTAAAGCATATGTAGCCATTGTCAACACTACATGGGAAACCATGGCAGCATAACTTTTTTTGGGAGGCTGGTCAAGATGCCATCCCTGTTTGGTTTCCCTGAAAAGAAGGTTTTCAATAATGCTGCGGTCATCGTAACGATCATAAACTTTTAATGGTTTGTTTACCGGTCCGTTAGTTAAAAAGACAGGCCCATGTTCAGGTGAATAGGTGGTGTCTTTCCACCTGTGGACTACAACGACATTGATGGGTTTGGGAGTGAAATCTTTTTTATTCTTTTTCTTTAACTGTTCGAGGGATATTTTTTAGTTCTCTTTGCTCTGCCATACCTTTTGTATTTTTCTGTTGTTTCAAGGTCTGACCCATCTAAAATGGCAGTAATCTCTTTAGGGAAAATACCAAACTTTGCCAGAGCCTTAATCACATTATTGAAAAAAGCCTCTACTTTTTCTACACTTAAGCGCTTTACAAAGTTAACTAGCATAGGGGGACTAAAGGGTTTGGGCAGTTCACCTGACTTGTGCATGTGTTCTCCCCGACGACAAAGACCGTTTTCCAATAAAGCTGATTGATCATTATGTTCGCTCACATCAATTCCTCCCGATAGAAGTGTTTAATAATATACTTCTACAAAGAAGTAGCTCGTAACTTCTATTGAAAGGAAATTCCCTAATTTTTTTCGAGCACCAAAAAATACCAATTTATATCAGAACTTCAGGCATATCGTATAAACTTTGCTAATTACGGTACTAACAACCATAAATATCCATTAGGCTAGGCAAAACTGGCAATTATGTATCAGATTTTTGTGCTTACATGCCACCCTGAACTCGTTGAATGTATAGCTTATAAAAAAAGAGATGTACACTACTGAAAATCAGATAGAGATAGATTCAGACCTTCGAGAAAAGATGAATTAATAGATTATTTGAGGGATTAACCTTTTGTGGAAAAAACAATTAGACTATTAAACCATTGCACTTGTGGGAAAGGGGCCTTTACTTTTATGAAGATCTCCAGAATAAAACAGTTTCTTAAAGTAATGTATAAAGACATGAAAAGGAAGGGGTTAAATAAACCCGCAATAGAGCATCCAAAGGATGCTGCAAAATACAGTTTTATAAAATATATTGATAACAAATCTAGACGTTTAAAGTTGATTAGGGCATGTCTGCTGCATGATGTTTTGGAAGATTCCGGATATGATGAGGACTACCTCTCTGAAAAACTGGGTCTGGGAAATGATGATTTGCGGTTATTAAGAACACTATCCAGAAATACCGTTGAAGGGGACGGATTTAAATATTTAGATGGAATCATCGAGGATGAAGATGC
>ENA-OSAE01000354-OSAE01000354.1-marine-sediment-metagenome-genome-assembly--contig:-NODE-354-length-22217-cov-49.954652_pt1 | contig 22217 bp, 16 predicted proteins | sample MGYA00237870_ERZ529317 | MGnify/ENA primary metagenome ERZ529317 (study PRJEB26369, sample SAMN03142812) | marine sediment metagenome | biome: marine; feature: borehole; material: sediment... | reverse complement strand
TTAGCATTATACATTATTACCATAAAATGTATGGCATTTAATATTGCAATCTTCACAGCTCTTGTTAGAAGACAAAAATTATTGACATTTTTGCACAACTTGTGATATACTCTTTTTGATTGTGAATAATGAAAATAAAACCAAGCAGAAGGATTCACTTCTCACCTTATAGGTAAAAGCCTATAGGGTTAATATTTGGATCAAGTTATTTGAATGTACTTTCTTTGTCCAAAACATGAGGGTGGATCTTTTCCGCCCTTTTTTGTTTGGTTTGTTGAGAACATTACCGACTGGAAAGCTTCCGGTAATAAAAAGAAAGTGTTAAGTTTTGTGTAAAAACAAATTAAGAAGGAGGTGAACAAGATTAGCAAAGACCTGACAGTTAATGAACAAATTAAACATCGGGAGGTTAGAGTAATAGATACCGATGGAAAACAAATAGGAATTATGGATATCCAGAAGGCTTTAAAGCTTGCAAAGAGTAAACAACTTGACCTGGTACAGGTGGCTCCTAAAGCCAATCCTCCTGTTTGTCGTATTATGGATTATGGAAAATACAAATATGAGCAGAGCAAAAAAGAGAAAGAAGCCAAGAAAAAGCAAAAAGTGATTAATGTTAAAGAGCTGAGGATGAGCCCCAACATAGAAGAACATGATTTGCAAGTTAGGATAAAAAACGCTAGACGGTTTTTAAAAGAAGGAAACAAAGTGAAAGTAACGATAAGATTCAGAGGTAGGGAAATAACCCATAATTCACTTGGTAAAGAAGTGTTGGAAAACCTTGCCGAAAGTGTTAGGGATTTAGCGGTAATAGAGAAGAAACCCAAATTAGAAGGTAGAAACATGATAATGATTTTGGCACCTAAGCCTGAATAAGATTAGGAGGAGGTACAGACTATGCCTAAAATGAAAACCCATAGAGGTGCGGCCAAAAGGTTCAAAAAAACAAAAACAGGCAAGCTCAAGAGAGCAAAAGCCTTTAAGAGCCACATTTTAACCAAAAAAAGTGCCAAAAGAAAAAGAAATTTAAGAAACAGTGCATATGTAAGCAAAGCTGATGAAAAGAGGATCAAAAAAATCTTACCATACCTGTAAAAATACAGCAAGGGAGGTTGTATAATTATGCCAAGGGTTAAAAGAGGAATAACCAAAAGAAAAAGACACAAGAAGATTTTAAAGTTAGCAAAGGGATACAGAGGGGCCAAGAGCAAACTGTTTAGACCTGCTAATCAACAGGTTATGAAATCTCTGTATTACGCTTATGTAGGCAGAAAATTGAAAAAGAGGGACTTCAGAAAATTGTGGATTACAAGAATCAATGCAGCTGCCAGATCTAACGGTTTATCTTACAGTAAATTTATAAATGGGTTAAAACAAGCTGGAATCAAAATAAATAGAAAAATGTTAGCCGATTTGGCTGCAAATGATTCTGAAGCTTTTAGTGAATTGGTTGATCTGGTAAAAGAACATATTCAAAGTAAATGAAAAGCAACGTGAGTGTTGCTTTTTTTTACCTTAAACAGTTTTCCTCGTAGTCATACATGCTGCTAACAGCACTAGCAGAAAAATGAAAATTCATTGAGGGAGATGACCTATTCCGGCGTAGCGACTTGATTCGAGCGGATAACTAGGGTTAGCAAAATCGAAGGTGGAGGCGGGCCCGAGGATAGGACGTCCGAGGCCGTCCTTTGATGCATGGATGCAGAATAGGACGGGAAGCCCAATGGGGCCGGAGGCTGACCCGACACTCAATTTAGTGCGGTGTTATCGCAAGTAGAAAGGACCAGACTACTTTAGGAGAACATATGATGTTTGCAGCTTTGCTTTACTGAATTGAGTGTTGGGTGGTCCGCAATAATCACCGGAGCCAAGCCGGAATGGTCAGCTCGGTAGATGAATTACTTTCAGGGTAATACAACAACAAATTCAAACATAAATCTTCAGTAATTTAGGAAATAATAAGAAAAAATGACTATCCCAGGAGTGGTTAAAATAAACTATGCAAAATTCATGGCATTATTGTCCAGATTGAAGTCTACACAAATATTGGCTCTAGGTTTTGCATTATTGATTTTTATAGGAACATTTCTCTTGAACCTGCCAATGGCTTCAGCTGATGGTAAAAGCATTGGAATAATTGATGCTTTTTTTACAGCAACATCGGCAGTATGTGTTACAGGACTAGTTGTAGTTGATACAGGAACACACTGGTCATTGTTTGGGCAGCTTGTGATACTGATGCTGATACAAATTGGCGGCCTAGGATTCATGACAATGGCTACCCTGGTTTTTTTGCTTTTAGGGAAAAAAATAACTTTAAAAGAAAGGCTCATTATTCGTGAAGCGTTGAATCAATTTTCTCTAGCGGGATTAGTAAAATTAACAAAATACATTTTGATTTTCACTTTTATAGTAGAAAGCATAGGAGCAGTATTGTTAGCTGTAGAGTTTTTAAGATATTTTCCTATAATTGAAAGCATTTATTATGGTGTTTTCCATTCCGTTTCAGCCTTTAACAACGCAGGCTTTGATCTGATGGGTAACTACAAGAGTTTTACACCCTTTACAGAAGATTTGTTTATAAATATAATTATTATAATCCTAATTATTGTTGGGGGAATAGGATTTACAGTTTTGCTTGATATTTATGACAAGCGGTGTTTTAAAACCCTTTCTCTTCATTCTAAATTTGTAATAGCCATTACCATTACATTGATTGTATTGGGTTTTTTTGTTATTTTGATCCTGGAATACAACAACCCCTATACATTGAAAAATTTGAATTGTACAGGCAAGATTATGGGGGCTTTGTTTCATTCTGTTACACCAAGAACGGCAGGCTTTAATACTTTACCAACTGGCAGACTAACAACTACAACAAAATTTTTTACTATAATCTATATGTATATTGGAGGTTCTCCGGGATCTACTGCAGGGGGAATAAAAACCACCACAGTAGGCACTCTGGTAGCGGTTGTTTGGGCTATAATCAGCGGAAAAAAGAAAGCAGTAATTTTTAAGAAAAGCATACCGGAAGATATTGTGTTTAGGGCTCTTGCTATTACAATGCTGGGTTTGATTTATGTCACCACAATAATAATGCTTTTAACGATTACAGAGGAAGAAAAATTTATAGATATTTTTTTCGAGGCAGTGTCAGCTTTTGGTACAGTTGGCCTTTCTATGGGTATTACTCCTGAACTTTCAAACATCGGTAAACTGCTTATTATATTAACGATGTTTTCTGGAAGAGTTGGGCTTTTAACTATTGCGTTGGCTTTTGGTGAAAAAGTTAAAAAGGCTGCAATAAAATTCCCGGAGGAAAAAATACATGTTGGGTAGGAGGTAAAAAATGAAACAGTTTGCAGTCATTGGGCTGGGACGATTTGGTTCAAGTGTTGCCAGAACTCTTTATGAGCTGGGTTATGATGTTCTTGGAATTGATCTTGATGAGGAAAAAATTCAAAACATGGCAGATTTCACTACTCATGCCGTTACAGCAGATGCAACAGATGAAAATACCCTGAAGGCGCTCGGGATACGAAATTTTGACGTGGTAGTTGTGAGCATAGGACAGGATATTCAGTCCAGCATTTTGGTTACCTTAATTTTAAAAGATTTAAATGTAAAATATGTAGTAGCAAAAGCCCAAAATGAACTTCACGGCAAAGTCTTATACAAAATAGGAGCTGACAGGGTAGTTTTTCCTGAAAGAGATATGGGGATGAGGGTGGCACATAATCTTGTATCATCAAACATTCTGGACTATATAGAACTGGCTCCTGACTATAGTGTTGTAGAAATCGCTGCGGTACCGGAATGGTATAATAAAAGTTTGAGAGAATTAAATATGAGGGCAAAATTCGGGATCAATGTAATGGCCATTAAAAAAGATAAAGACATCAATATTTCACCCAAAGCTGATGATGTAATTGAGGAGGGTGATGTATTAATTGTTGTCGGTTCCAATGAGGATCTCAAGAAGCTAGAAAGAATTCATCCGAATAGGTGATTACCCCATGGTCAATTACATTTCTTCAAGGGATAATCCTCTTATAAGACTAGTTAGCTCATTAAAACTGAAAAAAAATCGAGATAAGACAAGCATGTTTTTTATTGAAGGTGTCCGCTTTGTCAAGGAAGCCCTTGATTCAGGGTGCAGGATTGAGCAGCTACTGATGAGCCAGACCTTTTATCAAGAAAATGAAATGGTTGAGGAAATTCTAAAAAAAGGAATTGAAAACTATGTAATTGAAGATAACCTTTTCAAAAAAATCTCTGAAACTACTACTCCTCAAGGAATAATGGCTGTAATGAAAAAAACCTGTTTTGATCTTAATAAAATTCTGGAAAACAAAAACTACAATCATTTCATTATTATAATAGATGGTGTTAGAGATCCAGGGAATATGGGCACAATCATAAGAACGGCTCATGCAGCAGGATGTCATGGAGTCATCGTTTTCAAGGGAAGTGTAGATGTGTTTAATCCCAAAACCCTTAGGGCCACAATGGGGTCCGTGTTTAATGTACCAATTGTTTATTCAAATTCAAAAGAAAAAACTATTCAAAAGATCAGGGAGTATGGGATTAGCATTATTGCTGCTGATGTAAAAGGTGACACATATCCGTATGAGATTGATTTAACGGGACCGATTGCTCTGGTTGTGGGGAATGAAACAAAGGGTATTTCAAGCAAGCTCCTTAGCAGGTCATCATCTGTTATAAGAATCCCTATGCCTGGAGGTGCGGAATCATTAAACGTTGCCATGGCAACTGGTATAATTGCATATGAAGTGATCCGACAGAGAAAAGCCTTTCTTTCGCCTATCTTGTAAAGAGACTGTGGGTGTGGTATAATAGTCTTAAAGTAAAGGGAGAAAGGTGTGGTGGGCATTGTTTTTACCTGATGTTTTATGGAAAATATTTGAAGCTACTGGATCAATAACAGCCTACCTGCTTTACAAGAGATTAATCATTCAATAGTTTTAAAGGAATGAAGGAGACAAGTAAGCTGAACACTGTCTTACAGGGAAAAAATGTCTTAGACTGAGAACATTTTTAAGAGAAGATCAGCCGAAATTCACTCCTGACTGTTTGATTGAATTTTTTAGTAGATTAAACCGGGAAACCGTTACCGAAATGAGTGTTTGCTTTTAGCAAATTAACGTGGGTGGTACCGCGGAAGAAAGGCTTTCGTCCCAGTGGGATGAAAGCTTTTAATTTTGTTTTTATATACTTTACACTTAACAAACACACTTATAAGAAAGGGGAGTGTTAGAGATTGAAGGAGAAACTTGAGCAGCTAAGAAAAGAAGCCATCGAAAAACTTAAAAAAGTTACTGATAAAGTAAGCTTAGATAAAATTAGGATTGAGTACCTTGGGAAAAAGGGTGAAATTACTAAAATATTGAGAGACATGGGGAACCTTCCTCCATCAGAAAGGCCAATAATGGGCAAGTTGGCTAATGAGTTGCGTAATGAGATACAGCAGAGAATAGAAGATGCTTTCGAAAGAATAAAAGAGTTTGAAAAAGAAAAGAGGTTGAAACAGGAAATCATTGATGTGACCCTACCTGGCAAACGACACGTTATAGGGAAAAAGCATCCATTGAGCCTTATTTTAGATGAGATAAAGACGTTTTTTGTGGGATTAGGGTATGAGGTAGTAGAAGGCCCCGAAATTGAATTTGATTATTACAATTTTGAAGCTCTGAATACTCCTGCGGACCATCCTGCTCGGGATGAACAGGATACTTTTTATATAACTGAAAATATTCTGCTAAGAACCCAGACTTCACCTGTTCAGGTAAGGGTAATGGAAAGTCGTAAACCTCCTTTAAAAATCATTGCACCCGGTCGAGTTTACAGAGCGGATACTGTAGATGCAACCCATTCTCCAGTTTTCCATCAGGTGGAAACTCTTGCAGTGGGTAAGAATTTAACTCTGGGTGACTTGAAAGGGACTCTAATAGAATTCGCGAAATTTCTGTTTGGACCAAAACGCAAAGTTCGGTTTAGACCCCATTTCTTTCCTTTTACTGAACCCAGTGCAGAGTTTGATATTTCGTGTAATGTGTGTAATGGGAAGGGCTGCAGGGTTTGTTCATACAGCGGCTGGCTTGAAATTCTTGGATGCGGTATGGTGCACCCAAGGGTGCTGGAAATGGCCGGTTATGATCCCCAGGAGGTGTCCGGGTTTGCTGTAGGTATGGGAGTCGAAAGAATTGCCATGCTCAAATATGGAATAGATGATCTGAGATTGTTTTTCGAGAACGATATGAGGTTTTTGAAACAATTTTAAAAGGGAGGGAAACACATTGCAAGTTTCATACAATTGGTTAAATGAGTATGTTGATATAAGTGATTATGATCCCAAAGACCTGGGAGAAGCACTAACCATGAGCGGTTCCAACGTCGAACACATTAAATACTTGGGAGAAAAAATGGATAACAGGATTGTTACCGGAAAAATAAAGACCAAAAAATCTCATCCTAATGCTGATAAACTATGGATTTATGAAGTGGATATAAAAACCGATGTGCTGCAGATCGTATCAGGGGCTGGAAACATTGAAGAGGGCAACATCGTTCCTGTTGCTTTACCAGGCTGCTGCCTGCCGAATGGTCAAAAAATCACAGAAGCAGAGTTTAGAGGTGAGAAATCTCAAGGCATGATGTGTTCTCCCCGGGAACTGGAACTGGATTTGAAGATAGTACCGGAGAATCAGCAGCATGGTATTTTGATTTTACCCGATGATACCCCCATAGGGGAAAGTTTTAAAGAGGTTATGGGTTTTGATGACTATGTTTTTGAATTCGAAATAACCTCTAACAGACCGGACTGTTTAAGCATAATAGGGATTGCTCGAGAAACGGCTGCTACTTTAGGGAGAAAAATGAAATATCCCATGGTAAATCTGCCTGAAGGCAAGGGAAATGCAAGGGATATGGTTGGTGTTCAGATAAAGGATGAACAGCTGTGTCCAAGGTACACAGCCAGAATAGTGGATAATGTAAAAATCGGCCCTTCACCTTTATGGCTTCAAAACAAACTGAGGTCTGCGGGGATCAGGCCCATTAACAACATCGTTGATATAACCAATTTCGTTATGCTTGAGACGGGTCAACCTCTTCACGCCTTTGACTATTCTTGCTTAAAAGGCAGACAAATCATTGTAAGAAGGGCGCAAAAAAACGAGAAAATAACGACTCTTGATGGAAAAGAAAGGGTTCTGGATGAAGACATCCTTGTTATAGCTGATTCAGAAGGGCCTGTAGGAATAGCTGGGGTTATGGGAGGATTGAATTCTGAAATCACTTCGGAAACCAAAACAGTGCTTTTGGAATCGGCAAATTTCTATCATGCTAATATAAGAGAAACATCAAAAAAATTGGGCCTGCGCACAGAAGCTTCAACCAGGTTTGAAAAAGGACTGGATCCTGAACTTGCTTTGGAAGCCAGCAACAGGTTTGTGCAGCTTGTTGATGAACTTAATGCTGGAGAAATTGTCAAAGGAGTCATAGATGTCTACCCAGTTAAACCCAAGATAAACAAGATAAAACTGAGATTTAAAAGGGCAAATCAGCTTTTAGGCACAGATATTTCCCCTGAAGAGATGATAGAAATGCTGGAGAGGCTGGAGATAAAAATTGTTGAGAAAGGAGATAGTTATGTAATAGCTGAGCCTCCCTCTTTTAGAAATAACGATTTAACGCGAGAAACCGATTTGATCGAGGAAATAGCAAGGTTGTACGGATACGATAAAATCAAACCAACATTACCCACTGGTGAAACCACCGCGGGTAAGATCAATTACCGTGATAGAATAATAGATAAAACAAAATACATACTAAACAGTTGTGGTTTGAATGAAATAATAACATCATCCTTTACCGGTCCCAAAGCCTTTGAAACCATCAAGCTAAAGGAAGACTCCTATCAGAGAGCGGTTAAAATAAAAAATCCCCTGGGTGAAGATCAAAGCCTAATGCGCACGACCCTTATACCCCATATGCTTGATATAATTACTTATAATCTGAATAAAATGATTGAAAAGGCAAGATTTTTTGAGGTGGGTACCATTTATATTGCTAAACAATTACCCCTTAAAGACTTGCCAAAAGAAGAGAGGATCTTGAGCATAGGCATGGCAGGTGAGTGTGATTTTTATTCACTTAAAGGTGTTGTAGAAACATTGCTGGAAAGTCTGCGGATCCGTGATTATAAATTTTCTCCCTTTGAGCATCCGAGTTTTCATCCGGGACGAACGGCACTACTGAAAATAAAGGACGAGATTGCAGGGGTGATGGGAGAAATACATCCTGATGTTATGGAAAACTATGATATTGCTGAAAGAGTATATATAGGAGAATTTAAATTAGAAAAGATAATTGATTACACAGACTTAAAATACAAATATGAACCACTACCTCGTTATCCTGCAGTCAATAGAGATATTGCTGTACTGGTTAAAGATGAAATCCTTGCAGATACAGTAAAAGACTGCATTCAGCAGACAGCAGGAGAGATTATTGAGGAAATCAAACTATTCGATGTTTATAAAGGCAAACAAATACCGGTAGGTTATAAGAGTTTGGCGTTTTCGATAAAATACAGGTCTCATGAAAGAACGTTAACAGACGAGGAAGTTAATCAAATCCATAAAAAAATCATTAAAACTTTGGAAAACAAATTGAATGCAAAATTGAGGATGTAAGGAAAGGCTTTAAAGCCTTTCTTTGTTTTTAAATGAAGGAATTTGCTGTTTTACAAAGAATAAAAATAATAGTTGAAGCCGAAAGGGAGAGAATTATGTCAAGAAAGAATCGGGTAAAAGTTAATATCAGTGGTGAAGAGTTTTATATCAAGGGAAACAATTCGGTAGAACACATAAAAAAAGTTGCAGAATATGTCGATTTGATATTGGAAGAAATTACTAAATCATACCCCAATTTGAGTTCACGCAAAGTTGCTTTGTTGGCGGCCTTGAATCTAACTGATGAGTTGTTTAAGCTTGAAGAACAGTACAATGAATTACTGGAAAAATACAAGAAGCTGGCTGGTAAAGAAAATAAGGAGGCCTGAGCCTCATTTTTTGTTTTTTATAGTAAAGATCAAGGGATGAGGTGTGCTGAGCAGATGAAAAATTTAGAAATAGCATGGATTATCAGCAAGATAGCCGATCTGGCTGAATTGAAAGGTGAAAACCCTTATAAGGTTATGGCATATCGAAATGCAGCGGAAAACATCAAAAAGATGGATGTGGATATAACAGAGCTTTACAAGAAAAATGAGCTGTTAAGTATCCCTGGTGTAGGTCAAAACATTGCTGCTAAAATTGAAGAAATAATTGAAACAGGAAAGAGCAAATACTACGAGGAACTGAAAAAAGAAGCTCCTGGTGATTATGAAAAAATTTTGAGAATTCCCGGGTTGGGCCCCAGCAGATTAAGAATTATTTTACAACAATTACCCATTAAAGATATTAATGACTTAAAAAAAGCAGCAAAAGCAAAAAAGATTCGCAAGCTTCCCGGATTGGGCCCCAAAACAGAACAGACCATTTTGACAAACATTAAAATTCAAGAGAACAAGGAAAATTTAAAGCCCCTGGTTTTCGCGCTACCGGTGGCGGAAGAGATAGTCAATTCATTAAACAAGCTGGATTTTGTAGAAAAAGGGGCTATCGTTGGCAGCATAAGAAGAAAGAAGGAAATGATAAAAAATATAAATCTATTGATTCAAACAACTAACCCTGAAAAAGTTGCAGAAATTGTTAAAAAAATGCCGGGTGTAGCGGATGTCAGCTTTGAAGAGGATGTAATCACAATTGATATGGTTATGGGAATAAGGGCTTTTATCCATCTTACTCGAAACGGCTTTTACACGATGCTGCAGCATTTTACAGGAAGCAAAGCTCACAACATAAAGTTAAAGCAAATCGCACAACAAAGAGGATTCGAATTATCGGAAACTGGTTTGTTTAAAGAACATGCAAAAATAGTTGTTGAAGCTGAGGAAGACGTATATACTAAGCTGGGTCTGCAGTATATTCCTCCCGAATTGAGGGAGGACAGAGGGGAAATTGAGGCAGCTCTTGAGCATGACCTCCCTGAGCTTATTACGTTACAGGACATAAAAGGAGATCTTCACATTCATACAAATTGGAGCGATGGTGTAAACAGCATTGAAGAGATTGCTGAACAGGCCCAAAAAATGGGTTATGACTACATAGCCATTACCGATCATTCCAAATCATTAAAAATAGCAAATGGCCTGACAGAAGACGAATTAATAAAACAGCGTAATTATATAAAAAAGTTAAATAAAAATTTTAAAGGCATAGAGATACTTGCTGGTATTGAGGTAGACATAAGAAAAGATGGTTCCCTGGATTACAGTGATGATATATTAAAAAAGATGGATGTAGTAATTGCGTCTGTACACAGCGGGTTTAACCAGGATGAATACACTCTGACAAAAAGATTGATTAAAGCTATGGAAAACAAGCACGTAAATATTATTGCCCATCCTACCGGGAGGCTGTTGGGTAAAAGGGAACCCTATAAAATTAACATAAATGATGTGTTTAAAAAGGCTATAGAAAACAATATAGTGTTAGAAATAAATGCTTCGCCAGATAGGCTGGATTTAAAAGATGTTCACTGTAGGGAAGCCAAAAAAATGGGTATAAAAATGGTTATAAACACCGATGCTCATGAAAAATCAAATTTGTATGACATGGAATTTGGTGTTCAAAACGCCAGAAGGGGTTGGATCGAAAAAAAAGATGTTATAAACACCAAAAACCTGAAGGACCTCAAACAGATTCTAAGTAGAAAATTATAACCCCTTTCCTTTTTTAGAAACTGTGATAAAATAGTTTACTGAAATATAAAGGATATTATCAAACAAAAAAATTACAAAGTTCATGAAAAAGAAAAGCACAGAGACAATAAACAACAAAAAATACCATTTCCCAGGAAATTATATTTATAAATGGAGGGGTATGTTTGAACAAAAGAACTTTGAAGGTTCTTGAATTTGATAAAATAAAATCAATTTTAAAGGGATATGTTGAATCCTCTTTAGGTGAAGAAAAAGTAGATAAATTAGAACCTTCAAATGATCTTAGTTTCATAAAGAAATGTCAGGAAGAAACCAGTGAAGCTGTTAGAATATTGGAGAGGGGTTACAATATTTCTTTTAGGGGACTAAAAGATGTTCGTAATACCCTTAAAAAAGCGGCAAAAGGAGTAATCTGTCAACCCCAGGAACTGCTGGAAATTGCTGATAGCATTAGAGTATCACGTAGGTTGAAAAGCTTTTTAAAAAACAGAAAAAACAAAAGAGAGATTTATGAAAATGTTGATAAATATTTGAACAAATTAACGGTTTTGACAATCCTTGAGGAAAAATTAAGGTCTTGTATTGTTGGCCCTGACGAAATTGCCGATAATGCCAGCAGAGTTTTAAAGGAAATAAGGATAAACATCGAGAATCTTCAAAACAAAATTAAACAAACCCTTGAGAAAATTCTAGTTTCACCAAATACCAGAAAATATCTGCAGGATCAAATTATAACCATTAGGAATGGTAGGTATGTAGTACCTATCAAAAGGGAATTTAAAGGGAATTTCCCTGGTCTGGTGCATGATGAATCGGCGAGCGGGGCTACCCTATTTATTGAACCCATATCAATAGTAAATCTGAACAACAAGCTTAAGGAATTAAAAATAAAAGAGAAGCGGGAAATTGAAAAAATTTTGAAGGATTTAACAGAGGAAGTAAACCAACAAAAGGATATAATATGGTTAAACATTGACACAATGGCACAGCTTGATTTCATATTTGCCAAAGCGCGATACAGCCTTGATATAGAAGGGACTCAACCGATAATTGGCAAAAATGGTTATATAAATCTCAAAAAAGCAAGGCATCCTCTTTTAAAAGGAAAAGTTGTACCAATAGATATTCATGTAGGAAAAGAGTTCAATACTCTGATTATAACAGGTCCCAATACAGGAGGAAAAACGGTAACTTTAAAAACAGTGGGTTTGTTGACTTTAATGGCTCAGTCAGGTCTTCATGTTCCAGCGAAATGGGGAACAGAGATATCTGTGTTTGAAAAAGTTTTTGCTAACATTGGTGATGAACAAAGCATTGAGCAGAGCTTAAGCACCTTTTCTTCACACATGACAAACATCATTAAAATTTTGAAACAAGTCAATGAAAACAGCCTTGTTTTGCTGGATGAACTTGGAGCAGGGACTGATCCTGCTGAAGGTGCAGCATTAGCTATATCAATCTTAATTGCTCTGCATCAAAAAGGAGTTAAAACTGTTGCAACCACCCATTATAGCGAATTAAAAGCCTTTGCCCATTCCCATGAAGGTGTTGAGAATGCCAGTGTCGAATTTGATGTTGAGACCCTTCAACCAACATATAATTTGCTCATAGGCATCCCCGGTAGAAGCAATGCTTTTGAAATTGCCTACAGATTGGGGCTACCCGGAGAACTAATCAACAATGCGAGAAATTTTGTGAGTAAGGATGAACTGAAAATTGAGGAATTGCTTCAAGATATATATCAAAACAGGAAACAAGCAGAGAGAGAAAAAGAGGAAGTCGAAAAACTATCGGAAGAGATCAAGCGGTTAAAAGAAGATTATTATAGGCAGCTAAACAAATTAAAGAATCGAAAAGAAGATATAATAAAAGATGCCAAAAGAGAAGCTTTAGAAATTGTTGAAAAAGCAAAAGAAGAGGCTCAAAAAATTATAGATCAGCTGCGGAAAATAAACAAAGAAGACATTGATAAGAACAAAAAAATTGAGGCTACAAGGACAAAACTGGACTCAAAAATAAATCAGTTAAAAGATTCATTAATTGAACCATTGATTAAGGATGCAGACAAACCTGCCGATGATCTTAAACTTGGGGATGCTGTATTTATAGAAAGCTTAAATCAAAAAGGATATGTAACACAAGAACCTGAAGGAGAAGAGGTACAGGTACAGGTTGGAATAATGAAGATTAATGTGCCTGTAACAAGTCTCAGGAAAATTGAAGAGGATGAGGCAGAAGAAAAAAAGAGCGTAAGCAAAATCGCCATCAAAAAATCTAAAACCGTTTCTCTAGAGATAGATGTTAGAGGTGCTGTTTTAGATGATGCATTAAAGAAAGTAGATAAGTATATTGATGATGCATATCTTGCTGGCTTAAAGCAGGTTTCGATAATCCATGGAAAAGGCACCGGGACTTTAAGAAAAGGCATCCAGGATTTTTTGAAAAACAATAGTCTGGTTAAATCTTTTAGAGATGGCAGGTATGGAGAAGGTGGAGATGGAGTTACGGTTGTAACCCTAAATCTTTAATTGTAGGAGAGAGTATGATGATAATTGTAAGTGCGTGTTTGGCAGGTGTGAACTGCAAATATGATGGTGGTAATAATTATAATGAAAAAATAGTAAAACTGGTAAAACAAAGAAAGGCTATACCTGTTTGCCCAGAACAGCTGGGAGGCTTTGAAACTCCAAGATTACCAGCTGAAATACTTGGGGGTTCAGGGGAAGATGTTTTATCAGGGAAAGCGAAGGTTGTTAGAAAGAATGGTGAAGATGTTTCAAAAGCCTTCATAAAAGGAGCCTATGAGACTCTAAAGATAGCAAAGCTGATTGACTGTGATAAAGCAATATTAAAAAGTCGAAGTCCTTCATGTGGTTTTGGAGAAATATATGATGGGAGCTTTTCAGGCAAAAGGATTAAAGGAAAAGGCGTGACTGCAGCTCTTTTGGAAAGCAATGGTATAAAAGTTAAAACAGAAGAGACAATTTAAAAAAGCGTGCTAGAATGCACGCTTTTTTAACCCTAGTCCTGATGATAATTTGTGTTATTCTGTTGATTTATATCCTGTTGGTTGTTTTGATTTAAAGGGTTGCCATTCAAATCCCCATTTTGCTGCAATTCCCCTTCTTCGATATCAATTATCATTGGTTTGTGAATATTACAGTAATCCTTAGGTGTTTCATATTTGACATCAACAGGTATACGACCGTCTTTTGATGGTTTGTAGGGTTCTTTACGCTGGATGAAAACTTTTTCCTTTACTGATGAAGGTGGGCAGTATTCAGTTGCCAACAAACCGCTTTCCACACAGATGGCTTTTTTAACATGTACATCACAAATTTCTGTAGGTTCAGTTCCTTTTATAAAGATTTCATCTATTACTTGGCTGCCTCTGGGGTCCTGTTCACACAAAGGACCTGGCAGCTTGCCAGATTGCTTACACACTTTAATTGGTCCGACTATATTTGAAGGCTGTTCAAATTCTATATTGGGAAGGTCTTTGTGTGCAAAATTCATAATCTGCTTCCATATCAGTGCCGGCTGCTTGCCGCCAGCCACGTTTTTCATGGGTGTTGGTTCATCATGCCCTATCCAAACGATACCAACTAAATGAGGTGTGTATCCCACAAACCAAACATCCCTGGCCTTTGAGGTGGTTCCTGTTTTTCCGGCTATAGGGAAAGGCAGATCTGCCAATCTCCAGGCTGTGCCGCGTTTGACGACTCCTCTTAACATATCAGTCATAATATAAGCTGATTCCTCACTTAGGGCAACCCATTTTTTAGGCTCGTTTTCTATGATTGTTCTACCAAATTTATCTGTAACTTTTAGAACAGCTATCGGTTCTACATGAATTCCCTTATTGGCAAAGGTTCCATAAGCTGAGGCCATTTCAAGAGGAGTAACCCCCTTTGTTAATCCACCTAAGGCAAGGGAAAGGGTTCTATCATTTTTCGGTCCGGTCAATACAAGATTTTTTATACCCAGCTTTTGTGCGTATTCAATTCCCCGATCAATTCCAATCTGGTCTAAAACCTTAACAGCCACAACATTAACGGAAAGTTCAATGGCTCTGCGTATGGTTGTAAGTCCATCAAATCTTTCATTGTAGTTTTCAGGAGCCCAGGTTTTTCCGCTGGCAAGAGGATATTCTACTGGAGAATTATCAATAACAGTTGCCGGAGTATATCCCAGAGCATCGACAGCTGGAGCATACACTGCTATAGGTTTAAAAGCAGAACCAGGTTGTCTATAGGATTGGGTTGCTCTATTCAAACCCAGTTTTTCTTTGTGTTCTCTACCTCCTACCAGAGCTTTGATATGCCCGTTTCGAGGATCTATTATTACAACAGCCCCCTGGGGTTGGAGATTCCCTTTTTTATCCTCAATGCTTTTTGGATAGTTATCGGGATCAGCCATTACTTCTTCAGCTTTTTTCTGTAATTCCATATCCACGGTTGTATAGATTTTTAATCCGTCATTGTATAGTTTCTCGAAGGCTTCTTCTTTTGTTAGATTTTTGTGTTGCTGAAGCAATTCAACTACTCTTCGTATAACGTGGTCTACGAAATATGGTGCTTTATAATTGCTTTTTGCTTTTTTTAAGCCAATAAGATGGAGTTTTTCTTGTTTTGCTTTTTCAGCTTCTTGTTCTGTAATGAACCCCATTTCTACCATTTCGTTTAACACAATTGCCTGCCTTTGTTTCGCCTTATCAAAGTTGATATAGGGTGAATAGATGGCAGGAGCATTGGTGATTCCTGCAAGCATGGCACTTTCAGCCAGGGTAAGGTCTTCCACATCCTTCCCGAAATATATTTGGGCAGCAGCTTGGACCCCATAAGCAGAATGACCAAAAGGAATCATATTAAGATAAAACTCTAATATTTCATCCTTTGTGTATTTCCGTTCCAATTGAATGGCCAACCAGGCTTCCTGCACTTTGCGTTTAAGGCTTTTTTTGGGGGTGAGAAAAGCGTTCTTAACCAACTGTTGAGTAATGGTGCTTCCGCCTCGGGTAAAATCACCGGTTTTTATATTTGTCCATAAAGCTGCCAGAATGTGTTTTATATCGACACCAAAATGTTTGTAAAAATTATGATCTTCAATTGCTATAAATGCCTGTTTTAAATGTTCCGGGATTCTATCTATGCTTACTTTTATACGGTTTTGTTCTTCATGAAGTTCTGCGATCAGGTTACCGTCTATATCGTAGACAAAAGATGTTTCACTCGGTCTCAGATTTTCAGGGTTAAAAACGGGTGCACTTTGAATACAACCAATAAGCCAGCCAGTAGCAGCACCGACTGTAACAAAAAAAAGCAGCACAAAACAACAAATAATTATCTTGAAAAGAGAAAATTTTCTTTTTTTCTTTTTCGTGGGCATATCCCAATTTCCCCCCCCCTAAATGGTCCGAAACTTTAACGCATAATTGCTTTATTCATTATAACATATATTTATTTATTAGGAAAATCAATATTTTCCTAAAAAGCCAGAAACAAAAAATTAGCATTAGTTGCAATAAATTGTATCAATATGATAATATAAATAAAAAAACCAAAAATGATGGGAAAATTACGGAAGAGAAGAGTTCTCTCAAAACCTTTGTGTTCATGAAATCTCTTCCCCCCCGCAATCGGGAGTTTTTTTATTGGAAAACATATTTATTTAGCAGTATAAGGAGGTTTCATAAATGAATGCTGAAGAGCAACTTGAATATTTAAAAAGAGGCACAACTGAGATAATTACAGAAGAAGAACTTTACAAGAAATTAAAAAGATCTGAAGAAACCGGCGAACCCTTAAGGGTCAAATTGGGTTTAGACCCGACAGCTCCTGATATACACCTGGGCCATACTGTGGTTATAAGAAAAATGAAACAGTTTCAGGATTTGGGGCACAAGATAATTATAATTATAGGTGATTTTACGGGTTTGATTGGAGATCCAACAGGAAGATCAGAAACCAGAAAATCCATGACTAGAGAAGAAATTCAGGAAAATGCTCAAACCTACAAGGAGCAAATATTCAAAATCCTTGACCCTGAAAAAACAGAAATCGTTTATAACAGTCAATGGCTGAGTAAGTTGTCTTTTGAAGATATCATTTATCTGGCATCGAAATATACTGTAGCCAGAATGCTGGAAAGAGAAGACTTTTCTAACAGGTTTAAGAATGGGATACCCATTTCGATTCATGAATTTTTTTACCCTTTAATGCAGGGATATGATTCCGTAGCTTTAAAAGCAGATGTAGAATTGGGTGCTACAGAGCAGAAATTTAATCTGCTCATGGGTCGGACTTTACAAAAGGAGTATGGTCAGGAACCACAGGTTGCAATGATGATGCCGATACTTGTTGGTACAGACGGTGTTAAAAAGATGAGCAAAAGTCTTGGCAATTATGTTGGCATAAATGAAAACCCAGAGGAAATATATGGTAAAATAATGTCAATACCTGATGAGATAATGTTGGATTATTTTATACTGGTTAGTGATTTGCCGATGAATAAAATAGAAGAAATAAAAAAACAGTTGAAAAACAATGAGGTTAATCCTAGAGATATAAAAATGCTTTTAGCAAGAAACATTGTTAAACAATACTATGATGAAAAAACTGCAATGGCTGCGGAAGAAAATTTCAAAAATATTTTTCAAAAGGGTAATATCCCGGAGAATTTGGAAGAAATAAGTATAGGAAATCATTTAGAAAACGATGAAATATGGATTGTAAAACTTATAAAACTAGCAGGAATGGCTTCCAGTAACAGTGAAGCTCGAAGATTGATACAACAAGGGGCAGTCAAAATTGATGGAGAGAAAATTGGGGACATAGACAAAAACATAAAAGCAGATAAGGAGTTTATACTACAAGTGGGTAAGAGAAGGTTTGCAAAGATAGTAAAATAAAAACACAAAATTACCCCCTAATTAATATAATTAATATTATATATACATGGGGGTGAATACCTTGGTTCTTTTTGTAAGGCGTAATTTGAAGACGAATATAACCGCTTTTTTTATAACGTTTGCTTTGATTGTGTTCATACTATTTATTATTATAGAAAAAAACATAAGCCCTACACTATTGGCAATTGCAGAAGCAAGAGCACGTCTGATTGCAACTGAAGCTATAAATGAGGCGATAAAAAATAAGGTAGCCAACAATATATCGTATAAAGATATGATAACCATACATAAAAATGTAAATGGAGAAGTTACTTTGATACAAATAAATGCTATGGAGGTCAACAGAATAGAGTCAGAAACGGCTTTATATATCTCCCAAACCTTACGGAAAATAACGATGGGAGGTATTGCAATCCCATTAGGCCAGGTTACGGGAAGTCAGATTTTAGCCAATTTTGGGCCCAAAATAAAAGTCTCCATAATACCAGTAGGTACTGTAGAAGTAGATATTTCTGAAGCTTTTGAGGAAGCAGGGATTAACCAGACACGGCATAAAATATTTTTAGCTATAAAGACATGGGTTAAGATAGTAGTGCCTATGGTTAGCTCAAACGTGCAGGTGGCAACTCATATTCCTATCGCCGAAACAATAATAGTGGGTAATGTACCCGATGTTATATTGGAATTCGAAAAGACGACACGTAAATAGATTTTTTAACGATTATAACGAGATTTGGAGAAAAAAAGAGATTATACATAAAAATAAAGGTTATTATTATAAAACGAAGTTTGAAATAGTTTTTTTACTGTGCTATATTAATTATCGTCACAAGTTCAAAGTACAACACAATTGTTAGGTTAGTAGGGTTACATTAAAATCAATTTTAACTGCACTATATAGCGTCAAGCAAGATGTAAAACATCAATATATAGTGCACTTGAGTCAGGGCTTTGACGAGGTCCTGATGAATTGTTTTGTAGCACTTGACAAACTTTTATAGATATGATATTATAATTATCCACTGATATTGTGTAATGAATGGTCATTGACAATTAAACAGCGGAGTGTGCCTGGTGAGATTATAGGCATGAGGTTTAAGATGATGTGTAGGATTTTAAGAGGAGAGTTTGATCCTGGCTCAGGACGAACGCTGGCGGCGTGCCTAACACATGCAAGTCGAGCGATCCGGCATCCGGCACTCAACTTTGTGCTTGCTTAAGGATTTAATTCTTTACTGTTGTATTGAACTACAAGAGTATGGATTAATACATGAGTGAGCATTGAGTTGAGTGCCGGATTGAGTGCTGGGTAGCGGCGGACGGGTGAGTAACGCGTGAGGAACCTGCCCATCAGTCTGGGATAACAGCGGGAAACTGCTGCTAATACCGGATGAGCTCTATGTGCTGCATGGCATATAGAGGAAAGGCTGCCTAGGTTATGATGCAGTTGCTGATGGATGGTCTCGCGTTCCATTAGCTAGTTGGTGGGGTAACGGCCCACCAAGGCGACGATGGGTAGCCGGCCTGAGAGGGTGGTCGGCCACACTGGGACTGAGACACGGCCCAGACTCCTACGGGAGGCAGCAGTGGGGAATCTTCCGCAATGGGCGAAAGCCTGACGGAGCAATGCCGCGTGGAGGCAGAAGGCCCACGGGTCGTAAACTCCTTTTCTCGGAGAAGAAGCAGTGACGGTATCCGAGGAATAAGCATCGGCTAACTCTGTGCCAGCAGCCGCGGTAATACAGGGGATGCAAGCGTTATCCGGAATGATTGGGCGTAAAGCGTCTGTAGGTGGCTCCTTAAGTCCGCTGTCAAATCCCAGGGCTCAACCCTGGACAGGCGGTGGAAACTACTAAGCTGGAGTACGGTAGGGGCAGAGGGAATTTCCGGTGGAGCGGTGAAATGCGTAGAGATCGGAAAGAACACCAAAGGCGAAGGCACTCTGCTGGGCCGACACTGACACTGAGAGACGAAAGCTAGGGGAGCGAATGGGATTAGATACCCCAGTAGTCCTAGCCGTAAACGATGGATACTAATCGCTGCGCGTATCGACCCGTGCAGTGCTGTAGCTAACGCGTTAAGTATCCCGCCTGGGGAGTACGTTCGCAAGAATGAAACTCAAAGGAATTGACGGGGGCCCGCACAAGCGGTGGAGCATGTGGTTTAATTCGATGCAACGCGAAGAACCTTACCAGGGCTTGACATGCCGGTGGTACGGAGTCGAAAGACGAAGGACCCTTCGGGGAGCCGGCACAGGTGGTGCATGGTTGTCGTCAGCTCGTGCCGTGAGGTGTTGGGTTAAGTCCCGCAACGAGCGCAACCCTTATCACTAGTTGCCAGCGGTTTGGCCGGGCACTCTAGTGAGACTGCCGTCGACAAGGCGGAGGAAGGTGGGGATGACGTCAAATCATCATGCCCTTTATGCCCTGGGCTACACACGTGCTACAATGGCCGGTACAGCGGGAAGCGAAGGCGCGAGCCGGAGCCAATCCCACAAAGCCGGTCCCAGTTCGGATTGCAGGCTGCAACTCGCCTGCATGAAGTCGGAATCGCTAGTAATCGCAGGTCAGCATACTGCGGTGAATACGTTCCCGGGCCTTGTACACACCGCCCGTCACACCACGAAAGTCGGCAACACCCGAAGTCGGTGACCCAACCCGTAAGGGAGGGAGCCGCCGAAGGTGGGGTCGATGATTGGGGTGAAGTCGTAACAAGGTAGCCGTACGGGAACGTGCGGCTGGATCACCTCCTTTCTAAGGAGCAACCTAAAACACGCACCGCGCAAGACTCAAAACTTGCGCGATGCAAACACCACTGTTCAGTTTTGAGAGACTACGGGCCCATAGCTCAGGTGGTCAGAGCGCACGCCTGATAAGCGTGAGGTCGGTAGTTCAAATCTACCTGGGCCCACCAAAAACAGAAGTCAGAGGTCGGAGGTCGGAAATCGGAAGCGGTGGAGTGCCGCGGCGATATCCGACATCTGGCTGGGAGTTATAAGGAGAGAGGTCTGAAGTCGGAACAGAGGAGGAACTGGCACAGCCAGTTCTATCTTATGACTCCGACCTCCGGCATCTGACATCCTTAAGGGGATGTAGCTCAGCGGGAGAGCACCTGGTTTGCAACCAGGGGGTCGGCGGTTCGAATCCGCTCATCTCCACCAGACTGATACCGCTGGCGCTTACGAAAGAGCGCTGTGTCTCTCGGCGTGTTCTTTGAAAACTGCACAGCGTGGTACTACAAGGTCAAGCTATTAAGGGCGTACGGTGGATGCCTTGGCGCTGAGGGCCGATGAAGGGCGTGGCAAGCTGCGATAAGCCACGGGTAGCCGCAAGCAGGCGTTGATCCGTGGATACCCGAATGGGGAAACCCGCTGGGGGAGAACCCCCGGCATCCCGTGCTGAACACATAGGCACGTGGAGGGGCACCGGGTGAACTGAAACATCTTAGTAACCCGAGGAGGAGAAAGCAAAAGCGATCCCCCTAGTAGCGGCGAGCGAACAGGGGTCAGCCTAAACCGTATACGTGTTAAAGCCTGCCGGCGTTGCGTATACGGGGTAGAGGGAGACGGTCGGAGGAGGCGGCAGACTCTTCGGCGGCTTGGCTGGTTTTAGGGGAAGCGGACTGGAAAGTCCTGCCGTAGAGGGTAAAAGCCCCGTACCCGAAAAAGCCGGTCGGTTGCTGGATCGTTTTCCCGAGTACTGCGGGGCACGTGGAACCCCGTGGGAATCTGGGAGGACCACCTCCTAAGGCTAAATACCCTCAGCGACCGATAGTGCACTAGTACCGTGAGGGAAAGGTGAAAAGCACCCCGGGAGGGGAGTGAAATAGAACCTGAAACCGTATGCCTACAAGCAGTCGGAGCTCCATTCAGTCGTTGGTCGTTTTGCTGACGGCTGAGGGGTGACGGCGTACTTTTTGTAGAACGGGCCGGCGAGTTACTATTGCAGGCGAGGTTAAGGGAAGATCTCCCGGAGCCGTAGCGAAAGCGAGTCTTAACTGGGCGCATAGTCTGCAGTAGTAGACCCGAAACCGGGTGACCTACCCATGTCCAGAGTGAAACGTGAGTAAGATCGCGTGGAGGCTCGAACCGACCGTCGTTGAAAAGGCGGCGGATGAGGTGTGGGTAGCGGTGAAATGCCAATCGAACCCGGAGATAGCTGGTTCTCCCCGAAATAGTTTTTGGGCTAGCCTCGGGATAGAGTAGTGGTGGTAGAGCACTGATTGGGCTAGGGGCCTTCACCGGTTACCGAACCCATTCAAACTCCGAATGCCACTTACTCGTTTCCCGGGAGTCAGACTACGGGTGCTAAGATTCGTAGTCGAGAGGGGAACAGCCCAGACCGCCAGCTAAGGTCCCCCAGTCAGGCTAAGTGGGAAAGGATGTGGGGCTGCTGAAACAGCCAGGATGTTGGCTTAGAAGCAGCCATCATTTAAAGAGTGCGTAATAGCTCACTG
>ENA-OSAE01000352-OSAE01000352.1-marine-sediment-metagenome-genome-assembly--contig:-NODE-352-length-22234-cov-15.918797_pt1 | contig 22234 bp, 24 predicted proteins | sample MGYA00237870_ERZ529317 | MGnify/ENA primary metagenome ERZ529317 (study PRJEB26369, sample SAMN03142812) | marine sediment metagenome | biome: marine; feature: borehole; material: sediment... | reverse complement strand
CCTAGGGCTGAGGGCCCAGGGCCCCGGCCCCGCCGGCGCCAAACGGCGCTAGCCGCCGGGAACCTCGAAAGGCAGAGCACACTCTAGGCCTCGACCGTGCAGGTGGAAACGCAGGACCAACAAGGCCGGTCCGCTCACGTCGGGGGCACCGAACTCAATCCTCGCGGCACTCCTCCGAAGAAGCTCCTGCCAGCGGTCCTGACCCCTGATGTACAGACTGGCAGAGAGTCGATCCCCTGAGGCGAGCTGGACCCACTGCCCCCAATAGCCGAAGTATGGGACGGGAGAGCCGCCGACCCACCGTACGGTGATATAGACGTTGACACGGTCACCCTGTCGCTCTACCGAGTGAAGCACCACCTCGTACACGCCCCCGGCCACCGCTCGCTCGATGGGCCAGCCGAACGGATATGCCTCATAGGCGTAAGCGACAAGTCCCCCAGCCAAGACCGTCGATAGGAGGGCCAGAACCAGTGGCCAGGTTGCCCAAGGACGCTTCACGCGAGCAGTAGGGGGCATGGACACTTCACGACCTCGCCTTTGATGTCCTCACCGGCACACCAGTATTCCTTGTACAGCGTCTTGCAGGGCATAAGGAGTCTATCTTTCTTTCGCTCTCCATAACGATGCCACGGCATGGCTACCCTGGCAAACTCCAGGCCGGGCTACTTCCGGGCTGTGAAAGACCGTACCGCACTGGGGAGAGAGACAACCGGCCAGCGGCGCCGCTCTGTCCAATCCAGGGCGGCGGTCAAAAGCGACGGATGTCCCTGTCCATCACGGTCGGTCGGCCAGAGCCTTCCTCCCCGCCCGGAGCCCCTTCGCCCCCCGCAGGAGGGCGGCCACCGTGCGGCCCTTCAGCCCCTGGATGGCGGAGGTCGGGTTTATCTTTTTCGGGCAGGCCTCGACGCAGTTGAAGATGGTGTGGCAGCGCCAGGCACCCTTCTCGTGGGCCACGAGTCCCAGCCGTTCGTCATGGGCCTCGTCGCGGGTGTCGGCCACCCAGCGGAAGGTCTTCATCATCGCCGTGGGCCCGAGGTACTCCTTACCCGTCCAGACCGACGGGCAGGACGAGAAGCACGACCCGCACAGGATGCACCCGACGTACTCGTCGATCCGCTTGCGCTCCTCCGGAGATTGCGGCCGCTCCCTCTCCGGGTCGGCCGACCTCGTCACAATCCATGGGGCGATGGCCTCGTAGCACTCCCAGAACCGGGTCATGTCCACGACCAGGTCCCTTATCACCGGAAGGTGCGGGAGAGGCATCACGTGCACCTCCCGGTGGCCCTCCCGGAGGAGACGGGCCACCTGGGTCTCGCAGGCGAGGCGGTAGGAGCCGTTGATGAACATGGCGCAGGCCCCGCAGATGCCCTCCCGGCAGGAGAAGCGGAAGGCCAGCGAGCCGTCTATCTTCTCCAGCACCGTGAACAGGCCGTCGAGGACGGTCATCCCGTCCACGTAGGGGATCTCGAAGGTGTCCAGCCGTCCCCGCTCGTCCGTCTCGGGGTCGAAGCGGTACACCTTGAGGACCACCTTCTCCAGGCCGACCGCGGCCCGGCCGGTACTCTCCTCGTTCATTCGGGTCTTCTCGGTCGTCGCCAAAAGGCCCACCTCCCCTTCTAGTAGGTCCTGGCCTTCGGTTCCCACTTGGTGATGGTCACCGGCCGGTACTCGAGCTCCGGGCCGTCCTCGGTCAGCCGGGCGATGGTGTGTTTCAGGAAGTCCCGGTCGTCGCGCTCCCTGTAGTCGGTCCGGAAGTGCGAACCGCGGCTCTCCCTGCGGGCGAGCGCCCCGGCGGCGATGGCCTCCGCCACCAGGATCATACCCTCGAGCTCCAGGTTCCGCGCCCAGTCGAGGTTGTAGCGGCGGCCGCGGTGCCTGATGCCAATCCTGCGGAAGCGCTCCCGGAGCTCACGCACCTTGTCCAGGCCGGCCTTCATGGCCCCCTCCTCCCGGAAGAGACCTATGTTGGTGAACATGTTCTCCCGGAGCTCGTCCCTGAGAGCGGCCGGGTCCTCCGGCCCGTCGGCCTCGAGCACCCACGTGACGCGCCTGGTCGCCTCGGCCATGGCCGCGGTCAGGACCTTCTCGGCCTTCTCCGCGCCGACCCCGTCCGCCCCATCCTTCACGAAGCGCGCGGCGGCGGCTCCGGCCCGCCGGCCGAAGACCATGGTCTCCAGGAGAGAGTTGCCGCCGAGGCGGTTGGCCCCGTGGACGCTGACGCACGCGCACTCGCCGGCCGCGAAGAACCCCGCGACCTCTGTCGCCCCGTCGGCGTCCGTGTCGATGCCGCCCATGAAGTAGTGCTGGCCCGGCTGGATGGGTATCGGCTCGTGGATGGGGTCGACCCCGGTGAAATTGATGGCGATGTCCCGGATGGCCGGCAGGCGCTCCATGATTCTCTCGGCCCCGAGGTGGGTGAGGTCGAGGTGGACGTAGCCGCCGGGGAACCCGCGGCCCTCGTCGATCTCGGTCTGGATGGCCCGGGCCACGATGTCGCGCGGGGCGAGCTCCATGGCCTTCGGCGCATACTTCTCCATGAAGCGCTCACCCAAGGCGTTAAGGAGGTGGCCGCCTTCACCGCGCGCCCCTTCGGTCATGAGGACGTTGTTGCCGAAGAGTGACGTGGGGTGGAACTGGATGAACTCCATGTCCTTGAGGGGCACACCGGCCATGTAGGCGATGGCCATGCCGCTACCGGTGTTGATGATATTGTTCGTGGACCGGGCGTAGATTCGTCCGGCCCCCCCGGTCCCGAAGATGACCGCCGCGGCCCTGACGGCCTCGAGCCGTCCCGTCTTGAGGTCGAGGGCGACGACCCCGTAGCACCGGCCGTCGGCCACGGCCAGGCTGACCACCTGCCACTCCTCGTAGACCTTGATGCCGCGCCTCAAGGTCTGCTCGAACATGGTGTGGAGAAGGGCGTGCCCGGTCTTGTCAGCGGCGTAGCAACACCGCGGGGAGCCCGCACCGCCGAAGGGCCGCTGGGCTATCCGACCCTCCTCGGTCCGACTGAAGGGACAGCCCCAGTGCTCCATCTCGTAGATGCGGGCCGGGGCCTCGCCGGTCAGGATCTCGACCGCGTCCTGGTCGGCGAGGTAGTCCGAACCCTTGACCGTGTCGAAGGCGTGCTTCTCGGGGTTGTCGTCGCGCGCGTCGGGGTGGTTCCCCAGGGCGGCGTTGACCCCTCCCTGCGCGGCGACCGAATGCGACCGGACGGGGTGCACCCGGGAGAGGACCCCGACCTCACACCCCGCGTCGTGGGCCTCGATGGCCGCCCGGAGGCCGGCCAGACCGCCGCCCACGACCAGAACCTCGTGGTAGATCAACGGGAACCCCTCCTAGCCCTTCATGAACCGTACGAGCGCCAGCGCACCGTAGCAGAAGGCCAAGAGCCCGACGACCCACAGCCCGGCCGTCACGACCCGCACGGCACGCTCTCCCGTCGTGTAGTCCAGGATGACGCTCCTCAGCCCGTAGAGTCCATGGTACAGGACGAAGGCCAACAGACTGTAGCTGACCAGCATGTAGGCCAGTGTATCGAGGCGGGCGGAGGCGGCGGCCGCGGTCAGCTCCGCGTGCCCGCCCGCGAAGTGGAGGACATACACATGGACTCCGGCGACCACGATGAGCCCGACGGCCGTCACTCTCTGCAGGAGCCATCCCCAGACTCCCCTGGCTCCGTTCTCGCTCACGCGCCATCCCTCCCTAACCGAAGATGAGAGGCCAGAAGACCTTGAGCGTCCAGGCGAACCCGGCCGCGGCCAGGACGAACGCCCCCCAGAAGAGGGCCTTCTGGCTCCTCACCCCGATACCCATGTCGAAGAGTATCATCCTCACGCCGTTCAGGCCGTGGTAGAGGCCCGCGGTGATGAGGAGGACCTCCCCGGCGGCGAAGACCGGCGCCTTGAGCGCGGCCATCACCGCGTCGAAGGTCTCCGGGCCCCACAGGATGCTGGAGATGACCCCGATATGCATGAACAGGTAAAGGACCATGGCCAGGCCGGTCACGCGGTGCAGGAGCCAGGCCCACATGCCGACGCGTATCCGGCCGGGCCAGATGTCGAGATCGCGGTAGCGAACCTCCCGCGTCGTCACCAGTCGGTACAATGCGTCCTCACCTCCCAGGCTGGTGGGAGCTGGAATCATCCTATCTCGGCGTTGGCTTTCTCCACGAGCTCGACGCACCGCCGCGCGACCTCCTGCGGGTCGACCTGGACGCGGGCGAGGCCCTCCTTCATGGCCTGCTCGGCGACAGCGGCAGCCACGGCCGGGGCCACACGGCGGTCGAACGGCTTCGGGATCACGTAGTCGGGGCTGAGCTCGGTCTCGTCGATGAGGGCGGCCATGGCGTGGGTCGCGGCGATCTTCATCCCCTCGGAGATGTCCTTCGCCCTGGCGTCGAGCGCACCCCGGAAGACCCCCGGGAAGGCCAGGACATTGTTCACCTGGTTCGGGAAGTCCGAGCGGCCGGTGCCGACGACCTTGGCCCCGGCGGCCTTGGCCTCGTCAGGGAATATCTCCGGGACGGGGTTGGCCATGGGGAGGACGACGGGGTCACGGTTCATGGACCTCACCATGTCCTGGGTCACCGCCCCGGCCACGGACAGCCCGATGAAGACATCGGCGCCCTTGAACCCCTCGGCCAGCGTCTTCACCCTGTCGCGGTTCGTGACCCTGGCCATCTCCTCCTTGGCCCAGTTCATGCCCTCGGTGCGCCCCTCGTAGATGGCGCCTCTCGAGTCGCAGAGGACTATCTCGCCGACCCCCATGCTGAGCAGCAGCTTGGCCACGGCGATGCCCCCCGCGCCGGCGCCGTTCATGACGATCTTGACGTCCTTCATGTCCTTGCCGACGACCTTGAGGGCGTTCAGCAGCACGGCCCCGCAGACGATGGCCGTACCGTGCTGGTCGTCGTGGAAGATGGGGATGTCGGTTTCCTTCTTCAAACGGTCCTCGATCTCGAAACAGCGGGGCGCGGAGATGTCCTCGAGGTTCACCCCGCCGAAGGTCGGGGCGACGAGCTTGACGGTCTCGACGATGTCGTCGACGTCCTTGGAGGCGATGCAGAGCGGGAAGGCGTCGACCCCGGCGAAACACTTGAAGAGGACGCACTTGCCCTCCATCACCGGCATGCCCGCCTCGGGCCCGATGTCCCCGAGGCCGAGCACGGCCGTCCCGTCGGTCACGACGGCGACGAAATTGGCCTTGTTGGTGTACTCGTAGACGAGGTCGAGGTCCTTGTGTATCTCCTTGCAGGGCTCGGCGACCCCGGGCGTGTAGGCCAGGCTAAGGTCGGTCTTGTCCCTCACCGGGACCTTGCTGACGACCTTGAGCTTCCCCTGATTGTCCTTGTGAAGCTTGAGGGCGTCCTCCCTCTGGCCCATGTCGTTCCACGGCTCCTCCCCGAAGAAGTCAGGTGGACGGTGAAGCACATCGGAACACGTCTTCTCGGGCGCCCACCCCCCGGAAAAGCAAAATGCGAACAACCACGCGGAAGGGGCGGGTCCTCCGGGGCCCGGCCTCCCGGTGGTCGTTCGCCGGGGTTCGTCCGCTCCATCCCGCCGGAGTCGACGCGGCCTCCCTCACGGCAGGCACGAACGAAGCGGCGCCAGCGCCAACCGGCGGGCGGCCCCGCGCAGAGCTGGGCCGCGTCTCCAGCCCCGGGTCCCCCGCCGAGGTTCGCTCTGTATCGTAAAGGCTATATTTTGCGGCCCGATGCGGTTATCCTCTATCGGTCCGGGCGAACTTTGCCCTGCCCTCTTCGTAGAGGTTGTTCCCGAGGGTGTCGATGCACACGACGGCCGGGAAGTCCTCCACCTCGAGGCGCCGGACCGCCTCCGGGCCGAGGTCCTCGTAGGCCACGAGTTCGGCCTTCCTCACCCTTTTGGCCGCCAGTGCACCCGCCCCGCCGATGGCGGCGAAGTAGACCGCCCCGTGCTCCTTCATGGCCTCGACCACCGCCGGGGACCTCGAGCCCTTGCCGATCATCCCCCGGAGGCCTCTGGCGAGGATGGCCGGGGTGTAGGGGTCCATCCGGCCGCTGGTCGTGGGGCCGCACGACCCGAGGGCCTGTCCCGGCTTGGCGGGGCAGGGTCCGACGTAATAGATTATCTGGCCCTCCAGGTCGAACGGGAGCTCGCCTCCGGTCTCGAGGGCCTCGACGATGCGCTTGTGGGCCGCGTCGCGGGCCGTGTAGACGACACCCGAGATGAGGACCCGGTCGCCGGCCCGCAGGCTTCGGGCCGTCTCCTCGGTCATGGGGGCCGTTATCCTTATCGCTTCAGACACGGGCAAGTCCTCCTCATCACAGCACGCGCTCGGCGTGACGCGCAGCGTGGCACTGGATGTTGACGGCCACCGGAAGCGCGCCGATGTGCGTCGGGTGGGTCTCGATGTGGACGGCCAGGGCGGTCGTCCGTCCGCCGAGTCCCTGGGGGCCGATGCCCAACTTGTTGATCTCCTCCAGGGTCTCCCTCTCCAGGCGGGCGACCTCGGGCTGGGGGTGAGGCCGGCCCACAGGGCGGACCAGGGCCTTCTTGGCCAGGTAGGCGGCCTTGTCCATCATCCCGCCGACTCCGACCCCGACGATGACGGGCGGACAGGGGTTCGAGCCGGCCCTGTCCACGGTCTCGACGATGAACCTCTTCACGCCCTCGACCCCGGCCGCCGGGGTGAGCATCTTCAGGGCGCTCATGTTCTCACTGCCGGTGCCCTTCGGCACGACGGTCACCTTGAGCCTGTCGCCCGGCACGATGTCCGTGTAGACGATGGGCGGCGTGTTGTCCCCGGTGTTCTTCCTGGTGAAGAGCGGGTCGTCCACGACCGACTTCCTCAGGTAGCCCCTGTCGTAACCCCGGCGCACCCCCTCGGTGACGGCCTCGAAGACGTCCCCTCCCGTGAGGTGGACGTCCTGGCCGACCTCGAGATAGACGACGGTGACACCGGTGTCCTGGCAGATGGGGACACGCTGCTCGCGGGCCACCCGGGCGTTCTCGATGCAGATGTCGAGTATCTCCCGACCGACCTCGGACTCCTCGGCCTCCCTGGCCGCCTCCAGGGCCGCCAGGACGTCCTCGGGAAGGTCGTAGCAGGCCTCGATGCAGAGCTCCTCGACCGCCCTTGCCACCTCTTTCACGTCGATCTCCCGCACGGCATCTCCCTCCCGGCTGTCATGAACGAGCCGATGATAACTATTGGCGTAACGGGTAGGGGAGTCCTGCGGTTTTCTATTTCAAGCGCAGCACGGAGAGCCTACGGCCGAAGAAAGTGGGCGACTACACAAATATTTGGTCTAGTGCGTTTTTGAGCCCCTTTTTATATTTTCGAACACCACGAAACCAACCGCTCCTATGGTCAGCGCCACAATGACAAGAAGTTCGTCCCGCGCCTGTGCTTCGGGAAGAAGAACTCTAGTCAGTATCACATAGACCATACCAACTGCCACCACGGCCAGCGTGGAGCGACCCAGTGTCCAGCAAAGCGTAGAGGTAATTAGCAAGGTCATACCTAAGGTCATCAGTGCCCAAAGGGACAATACACTTGAGTCCAAGAGTCTCACCCCTTTCTATGTCTCTCCGCTCCCACAACGGACTGTGGCTATGGCTCAAGGATTCCTGCAGGCACGACCTCCTCCTCAGACGGCTCGGACCAGTTCACAATCCCCATCAAAGCCCCCAAGATTCACAGGGGCAAGGAGGCGATTGGATTGACCGGATAGACCAGACCTGCCAAGATACCGAAGGCGCCGGAAACCTCTGCGGAGATTGCTTCCGCCTGAAAGCTACCCGTTTGCCGGGTAGCGATTAGCCCTGCAAACATGGCGCCGATTCCAATCTGGCCGAGGACCGGAACAACACCTAGTTCCTCCCGCTTCGGCCCGATGAGGTCGTTGACCTCCAACCACTCGCGGTACTCGATGGTGGCCCAGTAGGTGTAGACGATCCACTTCACCGTCTCCCAGTACTCGGAACCGTCTTCCCGCACCCGGCGTTCCGCCCGTAGGTTGATATAGCGATACTGGTGCAGGTGACGGTAGACATGGCGGATGACTTCCTCGGACGGGGTCCGGGACACCACGTAGCTGCGATAGGTCTCCACCGATGCCAGCCAGATCCAGGCCCACACCTCAATGTAGTCCTCGGTCTCCTCCACGACATACCTGTGCTCCTCCGGGTGCAGCCCCCACCGGTCAACGAAGTTCACCGGGTTGGCCAGGATGAAGAGGTAGGGGTTCCGGGTGAGGGGGTCGGTGACGGTCCCCGGGAAGGGGTCGGGTGTGGTGAACCGGCCCACCGAGGCGTCGTACCAGCGGGCGCCGAAGTAGACCAGGCCCGAGACCGGGTCCAGCTCCTTGCCGAAGGGGCCGTGGAGGTTGTAGGGGGCGGTGGCGCCGGCCAGGAGACCCCCGAAGGCGTCGTAGCGGTACCGGGCCTCGGCCTCCCCCAGGCGGTCGGTGAGAAGGCACACGTTGCCGATGCCGTCGTGCGCACCTACGACGACCGGGGCCGCCTCACCAGCGAGACCGCGCCGGGGGACCTGGTCACCAGGTTCGAGTACGACGAGGCGGGCCGGCTGGTCCGCCGCATGCGGAGGAGCCGGCCGCCGGCGCCGTACTCGAACACCTCAACGGTCCCGTCGGGGTTGGTCCGGGTCGTGCGGGCCCCGGGTGACGCCTCAGGAGGCGAGCCGGGCGCGGGGGGCACCTCCTCGTAGGTGAAGGTCACCGGGCCGAAGCCGTCGGCCTCGACCCGGACGACCCGCCCCTCGGGGTGGCGGGTGAGACGGGGCAGCCCCCGGGCCGGGTCGGACACTGCGGGCAGGGAAAGGGGATGTGGAGGACAAGGCTTCCGTGGAGTGCCTGGACCGTAGAGCCCGGGAGCCGGCAAGGGTTCAGGCTGTCTCAGCGACCACGTCGTTCAGGAGCCGGTCGCAGCAGGACCCGCACGTCCCACGCCTTCGACCGCCCTGGCGACGAGCTGGTCGTAGCCCTGGTAGTCGACACGCGCGGCCGCTTCCTCGGGGGTGACCCATTCGGCATCCGCTATCTCACCCTTGCGGGGAGACAGGCGTCCGCCCCGGGCCTCGAGGAGGTAGAAGGTGACGGTCTTGTCGACGCGGCCCTTGCGGGGATGGTGATAGGTGTAGCGGGTCTCACCGAGCCGGCCGACGACGGCCGCCCTGATACCGGTCTCTTCCTCTATCTCTCTCTCGGCCGCCTCTTCGGGCGTCTCACCCTCCTCGACGAGGCCCTTGGGGAAGGTCCAGTTCCCGTAGGCGTCCAGGATGATCAGGAACTCGAGGCGGGGTTCGCGCCTGAAGACGATGCCTCCGGCGGAGACCTCCCTGGCCATCCCATCACGCCCCCTCTTCGTCCCCTCTTCCGGGTCATGACCTCTGCCTCGGCTTTCAGGCGGACGAAGCCGGCCGCCCGGCACGGCGGTGGGCGAGATACTTCTCGAGAACGGCTCTCAGGGCCGTGATGAGGGCCTTCTGAGCGCTTCCGTGGTAGCGGTCCTCGAGGGCCTGGACGATGACGGCGAAGTCCTCCACGAGCCTGTGTCCCACGACCAGTCGGCGGAAGAAGTCGCTCGCCAGGCGGGTGGCCAGAGTGCACTCGGCGTCGACGATGAGGCCGGTCTCCTCTTCCACCTCGACGCCCACGCCGACGATGTCGGAGACGCGTGAGGCCGTTATGCTGCCCGGCAGGCGGGCGTAACCCGTGAAAAGCAGTGTGCGCTCATCCTTCACCGTCTCTCCCCACCGTTTCTCCCTCGGCCGTCCCCCGGACCGCCGCCAGTCGCCGCTCCGCCCAGAGACACGGAGTCTGGTTCTCGGCCCGGGCCGCTTTCCCTACCGTGCCGCCCGCCTCTTAGCCGGTCAGTGAGTCTGGCTCCGGCGCACGGGGGGCCCGACGACCGCTCCCAGCCTCCTGAGACAGCCCGCCTGCCTGAGGCGCCTTATCCACGCGAAGAGCTCGTCCTGCGTGATGCCGACGCGTCGCGCCACCTCGCGGTAGGGTTCAGCCACCAGGGGTAGGCCGGCCTCGAGTTCCCGGACGATGCGCCAGGAGACGGAACCCGGGACATGGTCGTAGCCCCGGGCGAAAACGCCGCAGATGCGGCGGACCTGACCGCGGCGCACCAGGTCCGTCGTCGCCGCGATGACGTCCCTCTCGGAGAGCGGCCTCACCTTGTGCCGGGCGACGACGGCCCGGCGCCTGTTTCCGGGGCCGATGACCTCGAAGTAGACTGTCCGGGGGCGGCAGAGGCCCCGGTTCGCCCGGCAGGCCATCTCGAGGAAGGGTCGTGAGCAGAGGGGGAACTCGTCTCGGAGCAGCCGTAGGACCACTATCTCGCGTTCGCGCAAGGGCGCCCGACCTCTCTCTCCGGCCCTAGTGTTCCCAGCCCGCGGCTCTGGAAACAGCCCGGCCGCCCTGAAGGAGACCGAGGTCGGGAGGGGAATGACCGGCCAGCAAGAAACGTCACGGGGAGGAGGGCTGGGCGCTGGGAGGCCGATGGAAGGGCTTTCTCCCCGTCGTCGCGGCCGCGGCCATGTGGGGGCTCGCCGGGGTCGCCGTCAAGTTCGCCTTCGTGAACCGGTCGGCCGACCCGGCCACCCTCGTCCAGTTCCGGATAACCCTCTCCTTCCTCATCCTGGGCCTCGCCCTCGGGGCCTCCAGGCCCCGGTCCTTGAGAGTGAGGGTGGCCGACCTCCCCTTCCTGTTCGCCTACGGTGCGGTGGGGCTCGCCGCCGTCCAGTTCTTCTACTACCTCGCCATCCGCGAGGCCAGCGTCGCCGTGGCCATCTTCCTGCAGTACCTGGCCCCGGTCTTCACCGCCCTGTACGAGATCCTGGTCCTTGGCCGGAGGCCCGGAGCGGCGACCTTCGCCGTCATCGCCCTGGCCCTCGGCGGCTCGGCCCTTCTCCTCTTCGGGCACGGCGGCGTCGGCCGGCCGCCGTCACCTGTCGGCATCGCCGCCGGACTGGCCGCTTCGGCCGCCTTCGCCTTCTACTCCGTCGCCGGCCGGCACGGCCTGCAAAGACACGACCCTTGGGGCCTGCTCTTCTGGGGGATGGCGACGGGCAGCCTCGTCTGGGCCGTCCTGAGGCCGCCGTGGGTGGTCTTGAGCCAGCCGTGGGGGGCGGCTGACTGGGCCTTCTTCCTCTATCTGGCCCTGTTCTCCAGTGTCGTGCCCTTCGGCCTCTTCCTCACCGGCCTCCGGCACATCGGCCCGACCTCGGCGACCATCACCGCGACCCTGGAACCCGTCTGGGCCGGCCTGCTCGCCTTCATCCTCCTCGACGAGAGGCTCGGACCCCTCCAGGTCGCGGGGGCGGCCTTCATCCTGGGAGCGGTCATCGCCCTGCAGACCGTTCCCGGCGCCGCTCTGGAGGAAGCACCCCGGCGGCCCGGCCGGCTGGAGGAGGCTCCAACCCAAGGTTGCCGCCGCCACTGACCGCGGCCCGCGAGCCTAGGCTGGAGGCTGGAGCAGCCTCCACGAGTATCCTGGCGTCCACGGAGGCCGCTCCTTCACCAGAGGTGAAGACCTTGACCGGGTTGAGGTCGAGTTCGGCGATGTCCGGGTGGTCGGCGACGAGCCAGGAGAGTCTCACCAGGCAGTCCACCAGGGCCTCGAGGTCGGCGGGCTTGCGCCCCCGCGCCCCTCGCAGGACAGCGTAGCCCTTCGTCCGGGCGATGAGCCTCTCGGCCTCCCCCGCGGAGAGCGGGGCCAGACCGATGGCGACGTCCTCGAGGATCTCGGTGAAGACCCCTCCGAGCCCGAAGAGGACCGTCGGGCCGAAGTGCGGGTCACGCTTGGCCCCGAGGATGACCTCGTGACCTCCCGGGAGGAAGCGCTGCACAAGGAGTGTCAGCCCTGACCCGTCCTCCCCTGCCGGCCCGGCTCCGGCCGGGTCGGTCCGGGCCTTGAGCCTCCCCAGCATCTCCCGGGCCGCCCCGGCCACCTCCTCCGGCGACCCGAGGTCGAGGCGCACGGCCCCGAGCTCGGTCTTGTGCAGGATGCCCGGGCCGACGGCCTTGAGGGCGACCGGGAAGCCCAGCTCCACGGCGGCCTGCGCGGCCTCCTCGGGCGAGGCGGCGGCGCGCCAGGGGGCGGCCGGTATCCCGTAAGCCGCCAGGACCTCGAAGGCCTCCGCCCCCAGGCACCGGGCCGGCCCCCGCAGGACGGCGGCGGCCTTGTCCGGCGAGATTCCGGCTGGCCGCGAGGGTCGGTCTTCCGTCCGCCCCAGCACGTCGACATAGTAGCGGGCGAGGCGGGCCAGAGCCCGTACGGCCCTGTCGGGCGACGGGTAGACGGCCACGCGGCCCGTCCCCTCCACCCTCTGGGCCAGGCTCGGGTCCCGGCGCCCGTGGAGCCACCAGACCACGGGTTTGTCCCGCCGCTCGCTGGAGGCGGCCAGGAACTCGGGCAGGTTGAAGCCTTCGCGCTCGAAGGCCCCCGCGACACAGACGATGCCGTCGACGTTCGGGTCGTCGGCCACGAGGTCGAAACACTTCATGAAGACTTCCGGGTAGAGCTTCCCGATGGCCGCCGGCCACACGTCCAGCGGGTTCCCGGGCTCCATCCAGTCCGGGTAGATGTCGGCGAGGGCCTCCATCGTCTCCGGGGAGAACCGGGCGAGCTCGAGGCCGTACTCCCCGATGGCGTCCGCGGCCATTATCCCGCCCCCGCCGGAGGCCGTGACCACGGCGATCCGGCGCCCCCTGAGCGGCGCCAGGCGCAGGAAGGCCTTCACGCTGTCATCCATGTCGTCGGTGTCCCGGAGCAGGACGGCCCCGGCGCTCTCCAGGGCGGCCTCATAGACCTCGTAGGAGCCCGCCAGGGAGCCGCTGTGCGAGCTGGCGGCCTCGGCCCCGGCCGCGCTCCGCCCGGTCTTGTAGACGAGGACCGGCTTTCTCTTCACCGTCTCGCGCAGGACGTCGAGGAACAGCCTCCCCTCTCCCGGCCTCAGGCCCTCCATGTGGATGGCCACGACCTTGACCCGGGAGTCGTCGGCGAGGTGGCGTAGGGCCTCGGGGAAGCCGACGTCGGCCTGGTTGCCGATGTCGATGCCCTTCCCGAGCCCGGTGCTGGGGCCGAGGTCGGTGGCGAGGAAGAGGCCCGTCTGGCAGATGAGGCCGGTCGGCAGAGCGGGCCGTCGCATGATGGGCATGAAGGAGGAGATGAACCGGTCGAAGACGTTCACCGTGCCGAGGGTGTTGGGGCCCAGGGCGCGGGCCCCGTGGGCCCGGAGCACGGCCATGAACTCGGCCTGGATCTCCGCTCCGGTCTCGTCGGCCTCCGCCATGCCCTGCGGCACGAGGATGAAGGACTTGATTCCGCGCTCACAGCAATCCCGCACCACCTTAGGGACTATCTCCCGCGGCACGCTGATGATGGCGAGGTCAGGCGCTTCTGGCAGGTCCGTGGCCCGCGGAAAGCAGGGCACTCCGAAAATCTCCGAGGCCTTCGGGTTGACGGCATAGAGTCGGCCCTTGTAGCCGTAGTTGACGAGGTTCTCGACGATGTTGAAGGAGCCGGGGCCCGTCTTGCGCGACGCTCCCACGACCACGACCGATGCGGGGTTGAAGAGCCTCTCCATTGTTTCGGCGTCGTAACTCACGTGGCCACCACCCTCGGGAACTACCCGGCACGGAAGAAACCGCGCAGGTTGGAGTAGCTTTCTAGCCGGCCGGCGTTTCTTCCTGCCGTTTGGTAGGTTTCCGAGGCGAAGGCCTGCACGGGGCGGCCACGGCCGCGCGCCCCGCAGGAGTGCCCTTCCCGGCGACCGCCGAGCCGCCGGCCTGGGCCTGCACCATGGCCGCTCCGGCGAAGACGGCGAGGATGCCGGCGGACATGGTCGGGTTCAGGGGGTCACCCAGAAACGCCCAGGCCAGGACGGCCACGATGGTCACCGAAGAGGAGCTTATGACCGAGGCCCTGGCCACGGTCTCGTGGCAGAAGGCCGCCGTCATAGAGACCTGGGCCACCACGTTGAAGAGGCCGGCGGAGACCATGGCGAGCACCGTCGGCAGGGCGTCGGGGTGAGAGCCCGCCCAGCCGATGAAGGCCGCCATCTTACCCGTCGCCGCGACGCCGGCGCCGACCGCCCCCAGCCCGGCGACGCCGAAGGCCGACAGGATGGCAAAGGAGTCGACCCCCCGCCCGTGGGCCAGCCGTGTGCCGACACCGGCCAGGGACCAGGTGAAACCGGCCGCGATGCCGAGGGGGACGGCCCAGAACCACGCCGGCCCGACGGGGACGTCCGCCCCCTGCCCCCACGAGAGGAGGAGGATGCCGCTGATGAACACCCCGACCCCCACCCAGGCCGTCCGGTTCAGTCTCTCTCCCAAGAGCGCGGCCCCGAGGAGCGCGGACCAGATGACGACGGTGTTGCCGGCGGGAGTGGCGACAACCGCGCCACCGAGGGCCAGAGCCTTGACGAAGAGCGGGTTCCCCACGGCGTACACGGCCAGGCCGACGGCGGCGAGCCCCGCGAAGAGCCGGCGCCCCTCCGGGCGGCGGAAGAGCCCGACCAGGCGGGTGCGCCTGGTGGGGGTCAGCAGGGTGACGGCCACCGAGAAGACGAGGGTCGGCAGTCCGGCGAACACGGTGATGAGGAAGGGGTCCACGGACGGGGCGGCCGCGCGCATGGTGAGACTCTGCAGGGCGTAGCCGACGGCGGCGACGAAGGCCAGGACCTGGCCCCGGCTCGGGCTGGGCAATCGCACAAGTCAACCTCCCTCGACCCGGCGTTTCTCGGCGGCGGGCCCCGCTTCTCCGGGCGGCAGGCGGAGCCCCGCTCCTCCCGGCGGCAGGCGGAGCCCGAGGCCGGGTCTAGGTACGACACTCTAGGGCCCGACCAGCGTGGCCCTTGTCCCGGCCTCGACCCCATGGGCGGCCGCCCACCCCGCGGGGACCTCGAGGACGTAGCGGGCCGGGGCGGTCTCGAAGGCCGCGTCGCCCGGCGCCTTGGTCACCACCCCCGTGACGAGGCCCTCCGCCGAGAGGGTGATGATGTCAAGGCCGAACCTCATGCCTTCCATGGTGAAGGTCCGGGGCCGGGTGTCGGGGTAGACGAAGAGCATCCCCCGGCCGGCCGGCAGGGTCTCGCGGCCGGCAAGCCCCTGGCGACGCTCGCGCGGGGTGACGGCCACCTCGACGGCCACCGTATCTCCGGGGAAGGCGACGGCAGATATGCGCCTCGCGCTCGCGACGAAGCGGTGCTCCCGGACAAGGAAGACCACGACCACGAGCACGACAGCCAAGGAGACGCCCGCCAGGGTGAGGACGGGGAGAGCCCGCCGGTCCGGGAAGCCCCGGCCCGACTTCCGGGGTCGGCGCCTCCGGCCGGGCGGCTTCCCGCGCAAGGTCACGGCCTCTCGCGCGCCAGGAGAGCCGCACCCAGGGCGCCCGCGTACTGGGCCAGCTCGGGCACGACCACCTTCATGCCCAGCTCGGCCTCTACAGCCCTGACCAGCCCGATGTTGCGGGCCACGCCTCCGGACATGACCACCACCGGCCGGAGGTCCGTGCGGCGGGCCATGCCCGCGATGCGCCTCGCCATCGCCTTGTGGATGCCGGCGATAATCTCCTCCCTGGGCGTCCTTGCCGCGCGCTGGGAGATGACCTCTGACTCCGCGAAGACCGTGCAGGTGTTGCTGATGTCGGCGGCCCGCTCGGCCTTGAGGGACAGGGGGCCGAACTCGTCGAGCCGGACCTCGAGGGCCCTGGCCATGACCTCGAGGAAGCGCCCCGTCCCGGCGGCGCACTTGTCGTTCATCACGAAATCCAGGACACGGCCGCCTGGTCCGAGGGACATGGCCTTCGAGTCCTGGCCGCCCACGTCGATGACCGACCCCGCCTCCGGGACCAGCTCGGCCGCGCCGCGGGCGTGGCAGGTTATCTCCGTCACCGCGGCCTCTGCGGCCATGGCGTGGCGCCCGTAGCCCGTTGTCACGACCCGCTCCAGGGCTTCCGTGCCGAGCCCGGCCTCGCAAAGGGCCTGCTCGAGGACTGCCTTCCCCGCGGCTTCGCTGTCGAAGCCGACAGGGATGAGGGCCGTCCCGAGGATTACGGCCGGAGTGGCGTCATCGATGACCACGGCTTTGGCCGTGGCCGAGCCGATGTCCACACCTGCGTAGACACCCATGGCCTCATTATAAACCGGCCCTCCTTCTCCGCAAGCCGCCGTCCCGCCCGCATAGCCCTGCCCTATCCGGCGAGACTAGGCGTTGAGGTGAGCTTCGACCATGGGCTGGGTCCTGTTGGCGGTCATCCTCTGGGCGGCGGCCTTCCTCGCCATCCCCCAGAGGGACTTCAGGCGCCTCGTTCCGTTCGGGGTGGTCGCCGGTTTCGGTCTTGCCCTGCTGGTCAACATCCTGGGGTCGTCCATCTTCGGGCTCTGGGGTTTCCGGGGCGCCGTGTGGCCCATCCTCGGCGTGCCGTTCTGGGCCGTGCTCGCCTGGGTGCCGGTGGCGGTCGCCTTCGTCTACTTCCTCCCCGACGGTTCCCTCCCCAGGCTGGGTTGGCTCCTCCTCTTCCCGGCGGTGTTCACGGCCGTCGACTTCATCTTCCTCCGGGCCGGCCTCTTCTTCTTCTCGCCCGACTGGAACCTCGCCTACTCGTTCCTCCTCAGCGTGGGGCTCCACATCCTCATCCTCTCCTACTACCTCACCTCTGTCAGAGGCCCGGCGGCCCGGTCCGACGCCGCCGGCCTCCGGCTCGGGCGGGCGGAGCCGGAGGAAGAGGACTGAGCCGACCGCAGGAGGGTTTTCCACCGGTCAGGTAGAAACATTTGCCATGAGCCGACCCGGTGACGCGGAGAGCGGGCGCGCATAGCCTGGAGGACCTTTCTGTGATTGTTGACGGCCATTGCCATCCCCTCGAGGGCCCCGGCCTTCAAGGGCTCTTGAGGCTCATGCGCGAGGCCGGTGTCCAGCGGGCCGTCCTCTTCCCCCCGGCCCTCGAGCCTCTCCCCGAAGAGACGGGAAGGCCGCCGGACGGATGGAGCCGTACAGCCTCCCTCTGGCCGTCGGCCGTCACCTCGGTCAACTGGCTGGCCCGGAGATGCTACCAGCGCCTGGCGCAGACGAAGGGGCGGCTGAGACTCGGAGCGCGGTGGTACCGGGTCCTCTCCGGGCCCGACAACGCCCCGGTGGCCGCGGCCGTAAGCGCCCACCCCGACCGTTTCGTCGGCTTCGCCTACGTCGACCCCACCGAACCCGGCCACCTGGACACCGCCCTGTCCCTTCTCGCCGCGGGCTTCAAGGGGGTCCGGGTCAACGCCTGGCTGGACCGGTTCGACGTGGCGCGGGACCTTTACCCTCTGGCGAGGCTCTGCGGCGAACGGGGCTACCCGGTCCACATCCAACTGGGCGGGACCCGCCGGACGGGCTGGTCCCTGGTCGAGCTGGCCGACCGTCTTCCCGCAACGAACTTCATCATCGCGCACGCCGGCCTTCCCTACGGCCCTCCCCTCTGGCAGGCGGCCCGCACCCGCCCGAACCTGTACTTCGACCTTGCGCCGCCCTTCGTCGACGAGGGGCTCCTCGAGCTGGTCGCCCGCAGGGTGCCCCCGGGGCGCCTCATCTTCGCCAGCGGCGGGGCGGCCGGCCTCCGGACCCCCGAAGGAGACTACAGCTACCAGGCCCTGATGGCCCGCATGAGGAGCCTGCCCTTCACCGGCCGGGCGAGGACGGCGGTCATGGGCGAGAACCTCCGGCGGCTGCTGGAGGCGGGCCCGCTCGAGAGAGAGCTCAGGGCCCGCCTCTGGGCCTGCGCTTCTGGAAGCCCCGGTGGTCGATGATGTAGTCGTCCTTGTAGATGAGCTCCGAGACGGGGACTATCTCGTAACCGTCCGCCTTGAGGGCCTCGATGATGCCCGGCAGGGCCGCGGGAGTGTGCGTGGCGTTGTTGTGGAAGAGCACGATGGCGCCGGGGTGGACGTTCCCCACCACACGGCGGTGGATGGCGTCGGCCGAGAGGTCCTGCCAGTCCAGCGAGTCCACGCTCCACTGGATGGTATAGTACCCGAGCTCACGAGCGGCCTCGATGACCTTGTTACTGTACTCCCCGAAGGGCGGCCGGAAAAGAACGGCCGTCTGGCCGGTCAGGCTCTTTATCTGCTCGTGGACCACGGCCAGCTCCCGCTTTATGGCCTCCTTGTCCAGCGAGTTCAGGTGGGGGTGGTTGGCCGTGTGGTTCCCGATCTCGTGCCCGCGGGCGGCTATCTCCTTCACCATGTCGGGGTGCTCGTCGATCCAGAACCCGACCAGGAAGAAGGTCGTCTTCACGCCGTAGCGGTCCAGGATGTCGAGGATCTCCGGGGTCTTCTCCGCCCCCCAGGCGGCGTCGAAGGAGATGGCCACCTTACGCTCTGTCGTGTCCACCCCGTAGATGGGGAGGAGCCGGGGCGTGGCGGAGACGGCGGCCACCATCCGGGCCGGGGGTCCCCCCCAACCCGCGGCGACCGGATACACGACCCCGACGAGCACGGCGACGAGCAAGCCGGGGAGCCAGCGGAGGTTGTAGACCCGCCACATCCAGAAACACTCCCTCTGCGGTCCCCTCCGGATTCCGCTCCGGAGGTCCCTTCGTAGTGATATGCCCTGCAGACCGCCCTGGAGAACGGGCCCGGCCCCGCCCGAGCAGGGGAACGGCCCGCCGAGGCAAAACCAGCCCCGAGGACCGTCATGGTGGAGACCAGTGAACCGAAGGGAGCGTCGTCGATGCCCGACTCGAAGGCCCCGGCGGCCTCAGCCCCGGTGGTCGACTTCCACGTGCACCCCCTCGTCGAAGGCGCCGCGAAGCCCTGGGTCGTCGAATGGATGCGGGAGCGGTTCGGCCCGGGCCTGGAGGAGCGGCTCGCCGCGTTCACCGACCCGGACGTCCTGGCCGCCTTCTTCCGGTCCTGCGGGGTGGACTACGTGTGCCTCCTGGCCGAGGACAGTCCGGTGACGACCGGGACGACCAGCAACGAGAAGGTCGCCGAGCTCTGCGCCGGGCGGCCGCAGTTCATCCCGTTCTGCAGCCTGAACCCGCACCTGGTCAACCGTCCGGCGCGGGAGCTGCGCCGCCTCGTCGAAACCCACGGGTTCAGGGGCCTCAAGATGTACCCGACGTACCAGATGTTCTACCCCAACGACCGCGAGCTCTACCCCGTGTACGCCGTGGCCGAGGAGCTCGGCCTCCCGGTGATGTTCCACACGGGCTCGTCGGTCTTCCGGGGTTCCCGCATCAAGTACGGCGACCCCCTCCACATGGACGACCTGGCCGTGGACTTCCCGGACCTCGTCATCATCATGGCCCACAGCGGCCGCGGCTTCTGGTACGACCGGGCCTACTTCCTCACCCGCCTCCATCCCAACCTCTACATGGAGATCTCCGGCCTTCCGCCGAGGCGCCTGCTCGAGTACTTCCCCGAGCTCGAACGGGTGGCCGACAAGGTCATCTGGGGCTCTGACTGGCCGGGCGTGCCCGACGTCTCAGGGACCCTCGAGGCCCTGCGTGACCTCCCCCTCAAGGACGAGACGAAGGAGAAGATTCTCGGGGGGAACGCGGCGCGTCTCCTGGGTCTCGGGCCACCCGGGTCTCCCTGACCCAGAGGGCCAGGATGGCGGCCCCGACGAGGATGGCCGCCCCGCCGAACCAGAAGGGCGCCGCGGGGGCCACGGCCTCCCAGAGGAACCCGCCGACAAGGGGCCCGGGAAGCAGGACCACGCTCTGGAGGCTGTTGAAGACCGACATCACCGTGCCCCGGCTGTCGGCGTCGGTCAGGTCGGCCAGGAAGGCGTCTATCGCCGGCCCGCCGAGGTTGTTGGCCAGCCCCGACAGGAGCCAGACCATGCTGAGCGAAGCCAGGGTGCGGGCCCCGGTGAACCAGAAGAGGACGGCGGCCATCCCGACCAGGCTCGAGACGAGCACCGGCTTCCGCCCGAACCGGTCCGCCGCCACGCCCCCCGCCAGGCTCGCCGCTATCCCGGCCACCCCCGCCAGGGAGTAGACCAGGCCCATGTCCGTCTCGTCCACCCCGACGACCTCGCTCATGAACACGGAGAAGAAGCTCATGGTGGCCGCTATCCCGAACCCGACCAGGCAGGCCACGATGATGACCAGCCTGAACTGCCGGGAGGCGAACATGAACCCGAGGGCCGCCTTCAGGCCCGGCAGGAAGGCCGGGTGCCGGTAGCCCGAGGCCCTTCGGGCCGCGTCCCTCGGGTCGCGGATGAAGGACCGGACGGCGGCGGCCAGGCAGAGCATGCCGGCCTGCATGAGGAGGAAGGTCCTGTAGCCGAGGTGCTCGTAGACCAGCCCGCCGACGAACGGACCGACGGCCCCGCACACGCCGAAGGCGGCCATCTCGTAGGCGAAACGCGCCCCCCTGCTCTCCTCCGGCCCCAGGTCGCTGACAAGACCGAACAGGGCCGGACCCACGAGGAGACCAGGCATCATGCCGAGCACGGACCCCGGGATGAGCCACTCCCAGCTCGGGGCCAGGCGCATCAGCATGGCCCCCGCCGCCCCGATGAGCGGGGCGAGAGCGTAGAGCGTCACCCGCCGGTAGCGGTCTGTCAGCCAGCCGCCGAGGGGCGCGAGGAGGACCATGACCAGACCCATGATGGAGGCCAAAAGGCCGATGTCCGCCGGGGACCCGCCGAGGTCCCGCACGTAGAGAGGGAAGAACCTCTCCTCGACACGTGTCCCGATATTGGCCAGGACGAGCGAGATGACGATGAGGTGCATGTCGCGGCCGAACCTGAGAAAGGAGAGATGATGACCGGGTCGAGACCTTACCAACGCGTCTGCACGTCCTCTCATGGTCCTTTCGAGTGCCTGCGCCCGCGATGAGCGCAGGGTTCCGGGGCGGGCTCTCTTCGCCACGTCACCCTGGCGGGCCGGCAACAGGGGAATAATAGGCCCGGATCCGACAGCGGAGGAGGTGTCCCCGCATGCTCAGGACCGCCGTCCTCATCCTGGCTTTGTCGGCCGGGGCGGCCGCCGTCCTGGCCTGGCTCGCCGCATGGCGGGACCGCGTCCGGCCCGGGCGTGGCCGTCCCCGCCGTGCCCCGAACCTCACCCGGGTCGCGGCCTTCCTCACCGTGGCCGCCGTCGTGCTGGGCTGCGCGGGGACCGCGCTTCCGGGTCGGTGGTCCCCTCTCGGCACCCTCGGGGCGCCTCCCGACCCGGCGCACCCCTCCGGCCGGGCAGAGCCCCTCGACCAGGCAGAGTCCCCTGCGGAAGCGCGGCGGCCGGGCCGACTACCGGTCCCCGACGAAGCGCCCCCGGAGGGGACGTCCCCCCCGGACGCGGCCGGCGGCGGGACACGCCCCGGGCCCGGAGCCGCGCCCGGCGCCGCACCCGGCGGCCAAGAATGGGAAATCACCTTCCAGCCGCACCTTCCGGACACCCTCGTCGCGGCCCTGGCGGAGGCACAGGCCGAACGGGAGCGAGGCCCCACGCCCCCGCGGGTCGTCCTCGCCACCGGTGACGTCACCATCGCCTCCGTCGAGCCCGACGCCGGACGCATCGTCCTCGTCAACGGCTCCCGGCACCCGGTCAGCCTCACCGGATGGTCCCTTCAGGTCCGCGAGTCCGGAGCCTGGTGTCACTTCACCGGGGACCTCGTCCTCCTCCCCGGTGAAGAGCTAGAGCTGTCACTGCCCTGCGACCCTGAGGCCGCGGCCGCGCACACGCCCGGCGAGACGGACCGGAGCGGGTGCGTCTTCGTCTGGACGGCGGACCGTATCTGGCCGGCCACGGGCCCGGTCACGGTCGTCCTCTTCGACAGCCAGGGGGAAATCCGCCACTCCAAGCAGGTCGAGTGACCCCTCGGACCTCCGGCTCGGGGTACGTCGCGAAAATCCATCGCAAAACCCCCGCTCCGGCCAGCAGGCTCAAGGCCATGAAGCCGAAGATGGAGACCGTCCCGAAGGCGTCCGCCGCCGTACCCGCCAGCGCCAGACCGACCGGGGCGGCCGACTGGCACCCGACGTCCACGGCGGAGAAGACCCTGCCCCGGATGTACGCGGGAACAAGGTTTTCACGTCGGAACCTGGCCGCGACGGAAAGGTATCTCATGGGTCAAGGATAGAGCGGGCGACGCGGGCGGACAGCGTACCGGCGGGAAGACCGCGCCTGTACCTACGGGAAGCAGGCGAACTGTACCCTGGGCCAATCCCGGAGAGGTTACCCGTGGCTCGGCCTCGGACCTGACCTGTGGGTTCGAGCTT
>ENA-OSAE01000351-OSAE01000351.1-marine-sediment-metagenome-genome-assembly--contig:-NODE-351-length-22243-cov-449.559582_pt1 | contig 22243 bp, 25 predicted proteins | sample MGYA00237870_ERZ529317 | MGnify/ENA primary metagenome ERZ529317 (study PRJEB26369, sample SAMN03142812) | marine sediment metagenome | biome: marine; feature: borehole; material: sediment... | reverse complement strand
CCGTAGCTTAGGAGGATAAAGGGGATTGCCGTTGGAATCAGACCAAGACCGAGAATTAGAGGTAGGTTGCCTGTCTCAAATCTCTGGAAAGGGAGCAGAAGGATCGTGCCAACTGAGAGGTTGGAGAATGTTATCTGTATTGGGCTGTAGTGATCTCCAATTCTGTTCAGCATTATGAAAACTCCGGCGTATGTCATGCCTGAAAGCATTCCTGAAACAATGCCGATGCTTAGCTTTGCTTCAGGCATCAAAAGCAGATAAAGCCCTGCAATCCCCAAAACAAGAGCCATCACAGAGTGCTTTGACACCTTCCCCCTCATCATTGCATAGATCATCACGTAAATTGGAGCCATGTAAAGCAGCAGTGCTGCCATTGCTGCACTCAGATATGTTATGGCTGTGATGTAGAAAAAGACCTCGCTTACATTGAACAGACCGAGCAGTACAAGACTGAGACTGAACACGGGTTTTTCTTTTTTCAGCATAAGGAAAAGACCGACAAATAAAAGGCCAAGGGACATTCTGTAAAATGTTGCTGAGATTGGGGAGAGTGAGAGTGATTTTATGAAGAATGGCAGAGTTCCCATGAGAATTGCTGAAATGAGGACGGCATTCTCACCTCTCATTAACTTTAAAAACTCTAATATTATCATATTTATTCTTGCTGTGCTTCATGATATCATGACACATATATAATGCAGTTTGCTGTGTATACAGGTGTTGTGCTTCGGTTTTTTCAGAAACAAAAAAGGTGAGGTGGTGGGCACGCCTCGGGTCGGCCCTTCCAGCAGGAAGCTTGTGCTCCAGTCCCCATCCTCCCCGCACCCCTGAAAGCGCCGAGCGTCCGGGGTGAGCCTGCTCCCTTCCGGGCCTCAGCCGGTTTCCCCGGTAAATACGGCGGACATCTCCTCCGAGAAGCCCGACCGTAACCGTCGGCCCTCCAGGACGGGGATTCTACGAGGACTGGAGCACTTGCTCCCTGCCTTTCAGGTCTTCCCTCGGCTTCGGCCCCCGCATGACGACGGTTTCGGGTTACAGGGGACGCCGAACCCCCCGGCCTAGCCCACCGTAAATTAATGGTAGGGTATTGTATAAAACTTTAATCGATCAACCCCTCTCCTTGACAAGGTCTGCCAGAATTTTACCCTCCTCTGTTAGCGAGAGCACTCCAGCAGATTCAACCACACACTCTCCGTTTTTCAGTATGTCTATGTGATATCTGAGCATTTTTTCATCTATGCCGGTAAGCTCTTGAAGCTGGGAAAAGCTCCTGTCACCTTCAAGAAGAAGTTTGAGAATTTTTCTTCTTACTGAGTTGTTTATTGCCATTTTGAATCTCTTTCTGAACTCTTCAGCTTCCTCTGGTGATTTTGCACTTATCCAGTCCTCAAATCTCATCAGAATGTTTTTCTTAAGTGTTCGAAATTAACTTTTCCCCTCAGATCTTTGGAGAAGTATATTTATTCCTGAGGTAGAGAATTATTACTATGGCTCGATATTATGAGCTTAAAGAGCTGGAGTCAAAGGCTCCAAAACTTTTTGGAATTCCAACTGGCACAAAGCTTGATGAGATGTTTTACAGGATAGAGAAGGCTGGTGAAGGATATGTCAGAAAGCCCTTGGGTGGAATTCCCCATCTTGCTGTCATCAACATAACCGGTGTTCCTGATACGGGGAAAAGCTTGCTGGCAGAGCAGTTTGCGGTGAAGCAGGCATCATCCGGATACAGACTGCTATTTGTCACGGTCGAAAGTCCGGCCAGCTTTCTGTATTCTGGGTTGAAGCAGAGATCACAGGCGATGAATGTGGATTTTTCAAAAGTTGAGGAGAACGTGGTTGTGATCGATGCAGCGGAGGATGATGAGCTGAGAGAAAATGTAAGGGCACTCATAGATACAATGGCATACGCCATTAAGGAAAAGAAATGCTCCAATGTTGTTATAGACAGTGTTACAGGGCTTTACGAGCACAGGGAGGTGATGGCAAGGCAGATAGTCAGACAGATATTCAATTTTCTGAAAAAATTCAGGCAAACCGGAGTGCTGGTGTCCCAGAAGAGGTCTGCTCAGGCCAGTGAGAGCGCTGAAGCCGCAGGAGGGTTGGCTGTTGCACATATAGTAGATGGAACAGTGGTACTTGACAAAAAGCTCATAGAATCGAGGTGGGATGTGAGCCTTTACGGTCTTGAAATCGGGGATGTGTTAAGGACTCTCAGAATAGATGGCTGCAGGCTGACTGCCCATGACACCAGAACATGGGTTTTTGAGATAACAGAAGCTGGAATTGTGGATATAATCTCTCCTCTCCCTGAATTCATAAAAAGAAAGGAGAGGTGAGTGTTGTGGAGATTATAAGGAGATCTTCTGGTAAGAGCATTGACGAGATCGCCGAAATGATATTCATGAAGAGTATTGAGATACTTGGCGGTCTTAGAAGGCTCATGGAATACAGAAATCTAACCTGGCTCCCTTCTCTGGCGGAATCAGCCTATGCAGTTGCTCTTAGGAATGAAGCGTTAAAAACTCATTCGGAAATAGCCAAAGAGCTTGGAATTGCTGAGAACACTGTGAAAAACATTCTATCTGCAGACGAGGATAGAGTTATGGAATATCTGATCGGGAATAACATGGAAAAGCCTAAGGAGCACATTGCCGGGGGAATCGCAAAGCTTGCATACAGAGCACTGAAAAAAGAAGGGAGGATATGATGATCCGGGGTGGAAACGAGTTGCCCGATATTGGGAAACTTATTTAAATAATATTTCAGGATTTTTACCAAGATGATTGAGAGCTGGGAGGAATACAGGATCATCAACTCAGCACTGGAGGAGCTTGTAAACGGTCTAAAGACTCTTCCAAAGGTAAAAAAGGCAGTCAGCCACCTCATAAAGGCAGGGGGTAAAAGAACAAGACCCATAATAGTTCTTTTGAGTGGAAAGCTTGGAGGGGGAGATTACAGGTCTCTCATTGACATGGCACTTGCAGTTGAGCTCATCCACACCGCAAGCCTCGCTCATGATGACATAATTGACAGGGGAGTTGTGAGAAGGAATGTTGAAACCCTTAACGTGAAATACGATCCGGCTCTTGCCATGCTGGTTGGGGACTGGCTCATATCAAAATCCGTTGAGCTCACATCAAAGTACGGCAATGAGGTTGTGAGGAATTTTGCAAGAACCGGGATGGTTATGAGTGAGGGTGAGATCCTCGATGTTTACAGCCTGTCAGACGAATTTGGTGAGGATGAATACTATCAGTGCATAGAGTTCAAAACTGCCGCTCTGTTTGCCTATGCTGCAAAGAATGCATACAAGTACATAACCGGTGATGATGGGAGGGCTGAAAGCCTGTATCAGTATGGACTCAATCTGGGACTGGCGTATCAGCTTGTTGACGATCTCCTTGAGTTTCTCGAAATTTTTGAAGACAAGAAGAGCGAATTTGAGTCCATAACGCTCCCCATGCTTCTGGAAAGAAAATTTGGCTTCAGGGAATCTGTGAGCATGGTTCTTCGAATCATAAAGAAGTTCACGGAAAAGAGCAGAAAAGCTCTTGAGGTATTCCCTGCATCGGAGGCAAAGGAAAAGCTGAGCTATCTGATAAACTACATGACTGTTGACATGATAAGGGGGTATGTCGCAAAAAACAGGGAAGTGATATCACTTATAGAGTCTCACAATCTTTGACGAGTTTCTGAAAACCCTTTCCACATCCCTCACTCCCGCACCTTCAAGAACCTTTCTGGCAAAATCCTTGGTTATGAAGTCGGAAGGGGAGTGGGCGTCTGTGTTGATCACAAGCTCAACCCCGCAGATCTCTGCAGTTCTTGCAACATGTCCGTTGGTAAGGCAGTGTCCCTTTCTTGATGTTATCTCGAAAAAAACATTGTTCTCTCTTGCCAGCTCAGCTGTTCTCTCATCAACCATCCCCGGATGTGCCAGTATGTCAATCTCCTCCTGAACTGCTGCGATATTTGTTCCTGCCCTTACAGGTTCAGCTATGGTTTCTCCGTGCACAATCACGAGCTCAGCCCCCATTTTTCTTGCACTTTTCACGGCTCTCGGGATCAGCTTTGGAGGGATGTGCGTGAGCTCTACCCCGGCAACCATTCTGATCTCATAGTCATCAGCGAGCTCTCTGAGTTTTAGCAGTGACTTTATTATAAATTCCATGTTTGAAAAATCAGCATGGTCTGTTACGGCAAAAGCCTCATGTCCGAGTTCGGATAGCCTTCTTGAAATCTCAGATGGGACAAGCTCACCGTCACTGAACACTGAATGGACGTGGAGATCTATCATACAAAAGGATTAAATATAGGGGGATAATAATCTTTCTGTGCCAGGAATAAGAAGGCTTGTGCTTGATGTGCTCAAACCCCATGAGCCCAGCAACCTTCTGCTTGCAAAAATACTCAGCGAGCTGGATTTCGTTGATGGAGTCAATCTGAGTCTGTACGAGATAGATCAGAATACAGAGAACGTCAAAATAACCATAGTTGGGGATGAGATGGATTTTGAGGAGATAAAGAGAACGATTGAGAGCCTTGGGGGAGTGATACACAGCGTTGATGAGATTGTGGCAGGTAAAAGGATAGTGGAAAACGTGCTGACAGAACAGGACAGGTAAAATACTTTTTGTATTTAGTTTCGAATCGAAAATAATTTATTTGTTTTATTTAACTCTGCAACGATGGATCTGAACATATGCATTTCTGGAGCTGCAGGCGATGGTGTAAAAGAAGCGGGTGAGCTGTGTGGAAGGCTTTTTGCTGAACTGGGATATGAGGTTTTCATCTATCAGGAATATCAGTCAATCATTCGTGGTGGACACAATGCCAGTGTTGTGAGGGTATCTGACAGAAAGATTCATTCCCACAGGAGGTATTACGATCTGCTCATATGTCTCGAGGACTATATCTACAGGATACACGCTCCCTTTGTAAGGGGAGATGTCATATTTGACAGCAAGTTCTCGTGCGAGGGTATAGGAATACCGATGACCCAGATTGTGAGGGAGGAGCATGAGCCCATGATATTCAGAAATGCTGCCTCAATTGGAGCTCTCGCGGCGTATTTTGGAGTGGAGTTTGAAACCGTGATAGAGATGTTCAGGGAGAGATTTGGAGAGAAGGCCAGAGATGACATTGTCATAGCCAGAAGTGCCTACAATTATTACATGGAAAACTACACTCCAAAAATGAGTGTTGGGAGAAATGGGCCAAAGGGGAGGCTGATCTCAGGGGCGAATGCGATAGCGGATGGCATGGTAAAGGCAGGTCTCGAGTATTACTATGCCTATCCAATGACTCCAGCATCCCCTGTTCTGCATTATCTTGTCAGGAAAAGGGGAGTCATTGCCTATCAGCCTGAAAGCGAGATATCTGCCATAAACATGGCAATCGGTTCTGCAATCGCAGGAAAGAGAAGTGCCACTGGAACAAGCGGAGGGGGTTTTGCTCTGATGTGCGAATCCATCGGACTTGCAGGGATCGCCGAGATTCCGGTTATGATCATAGAGGCTCAGAGAACAGGCCCATCAACAGGAATGGCAACTTACAGCGGCCAGGAAGATCTTGATTTTGTGCTTTATCCCTCTCATGGGGAATTCCCCCTTATTGTTGGAACCCCCTACACCATTGGAGATGGATTTAGGATGGCAGGAGAACTGATGAACCTCGCCTGGAAGTATCAGACCCCTACCATTCTCCTGACAGACAAACATCTGATTGAGAGCACTGAAACGGCAGAAATTGATGAGAATGCTGTTGAATGTGAGGAAATTGAGATCCAGAACTCCAGTGATGGTATTTTCAGAAGATATGAGATCACGGAAAGCGGAATATCAGGATACGCAATCCCACCTGCGATTGTCAAATTCAATTCAAATGAGCATGATGAATTCGGCCTTACAACCGATGATGCAGATCTCAGAGAGAAAATGCATGATAAAAGAATGAAGAAGGAAAGGATGATTGAAAGTGATGTGAGAGACATTGCCTGGAAGGAGTTTTTCAGGGGAAGTGATGTGGTGGTGACATGGGGCTCCACATTTGGAGCGCTTTTTGAGGTTGCTGAGGAGCTCGGATACAGGCTTGCTGTGATGAGGTATTTCAGACCCTTCATACCTCCCGATTTCAAGAGGGCCACTGTTGTTGAATGCAACTACACCGGACAGCTATCGAGAATGCTCAGGGAAAAGGCAGGGGTTGAGGTTGAGACCATTCTGAAGTGGGATGGCAGACCTTTCACTCCTGAAGAGCTTAGGGAGAGGCTGGGGTGATGGAATTGCTGAAAAAGATTGAATGGTGCCCCGGATGTGGAAATTTTGGAATTCTCAAAGCATTCAGCACCACAGTGGACAGGCTTGAAAATGAAGGGATAGAGAAGGGGAGAATCATGGTTGTTGCAGGTATCGGCTGCCATGGAAAGCTTCCGGACTACATCGAGCTTCCAAGCTTCCACACAATCCATGGAAGAGTTCTTCCCGCTCTGACCGGCATGAAGCTTGCAAATCCAGACCTCTATCCTGTTGGCTTTTCAGGAGACGGTGATGCGATGAATGAAGGTCTTGAGCACCTCCTGCATGCTGCAAAGAGAAATACAGATGTAACACTATTTCTCCACAATAACGGTGTATTTGGGCTTACAACTGGCCAATTCACCGCAACAACACCAAGAGGTGTGAAGACAAGAACGACACCTTATGGCAATCCTGAGGAGCCCTTGAATCCATCTCTCATTGCTCTGGTTTCAGGAGCAACATTTGTGGCAAGAGGATATGCTGGGGATATGAAGCAGCTCTCTGAGATAATGTATCAGGCGATAATGCACAGAGGCTTTGCCTTCGTTGAAATACTCCAGCCATGCGTCTCTTTCAACAACACCTGGGATTACTACAGGAAGAATGTCAGGAAAATAAAACCTGCAGAGGATTTTGATACTGCAATCAGTCTTTCAAGGGACCTGCTCAACACCGGAATCATCTACAGAGCAGAAAGAGAGACGTTTGAGGAGGCAATGCTCAGAACAAAATAATACCTTCCGGCCCAGCATCAAACCAAAAAGTTTTAGGCAGAACCTCTCATAATCGGGAAACAGAAAAAAATTATAATACTGGAGGAAAATCAACTGAGAGGGCAAAGAGGGGTAACGGTCATGAGGTTCTTTGCAATAGGATTCGGGCAGGCAGGCGGGAAAATACTTGACCTGTTTGTTGAGAATGAAAAACTCAGAGGGTCTGATACACTTAAGGCAATAGCAATAAACACCGCAAGAACAGACCTGATGGGTCTCAGGCACATTCCACCGAAAAACAGGATACTGATAGGCCAGACAACTGTCAAGGGGCATGGAGTTGGAACGGACAACAAGCTTGGTGCCAAGATAGCTCAGGAGGAGATTGATACCGTTTTGAATGCCATTGATGAGCTTGGGACTCATGAGATTGATGCATTCCTGATAATTTCCGGTCTTGGTGGAGGAACTGGAAGTGGTGGCTCTCCTGTTCTTGCCAAATATCTGTCTGAAATGTATTCTGAACCTGTGTATGCTGTAGGGGTTCTTCCTGCACCTGAGGAGGGGAAGCTGTACTCCCTGAATGCTGCCAGGAGCATGGTAACGCTGATGAGGTATGTTGACAATCTGATCCTCGTTGATAATGGTGCCTGGAGGTTTGAAGGGCTGAGCCTGAAGGAAAGTTATGCGAAGATTAATGAGGAGATAGTCAGGAGGCTTGCAGTTCTTGCAAGAGCAGGTGAGCCTGTTGAGGAGGGAATGGTTGGAGAGATGGTTGTTGACAGCTCTGAGGTCATAAACACACTCAAGGGTGGAGGAATTTCATCCATTGGTTATGCCACACTTCCGATTGCTGAGAAGAAAAAATCGGGACTGTTTGGATTCATAAAGAAAAAGAGCACCCCTGTTGTAACTGCAGAGGAAGACAAGTCAACAAAAATTGCAACTCTTGTAAGAAAGGCTGCTCTGGGGAGGCTGACGATTCCATGCAACATAGGAAGTGCTGAGAGGGCTCTTGTTCTCGTTGCAGGCCCACCTGAACAGCTCGACAGAAAGGGACTTGAAAAGGCAAAACTGTGGCTTGAAGAGCAGATATCTGGAGTTGAGGTCAGGGCAGGAGATTACCCAACAAGGCGGACAAGGTACATCGCAGCCCTTGTGGTTCTTGCAAACGTTACCGAGATACCGAGGGTGAAGCAGCTCCAGAAGCTTGCATCTGAGGCAAAGGAAGAGGTTGAAATTGCTGAGAAGGAGAGAATAGATAAGACAATTGCTCTCTTTGAAGAAGAGGATCTGGAACCTCTATTTTAGTTCATCCATCTTTTTAATCGCGTAGGGCAGCATTTCAATAACATCCATTGCCGTGAAGCAGTAACCTTTCTCCTCTAAGCACATGTCCCCTGCAATTCCTGTTATGAACGCCGCTGCACACGCTGCTTTAAATGGATCGTCATTAATCGCGAAGAATGCCCCTGCAACTCCAGCCAGAACATCTCCTGTCCCTCCTACGGTCATTCCTGCATTTCCGGTCCTGTTTATCTTCAACCTGCTCCCATCACTTACCACATCCTCCTTTCCCTTGAGCAGAATGGTTGCACCGCTTTCTCTTGCTGCACTCAGGATACTCTCAGCATCTCCATCCCTGCCGAATATCTTCCTGAACTCCCCCCTGTGAGGAGTCATTATTGCATTACATTCCACTACATCCACCAGCCCTCCGGCATCTATAACCATTTTCCCAGCCTTTTTCGATATCATTCCGGTTATCTCTCCTTTGTCAACAGTTCCCATACCAAAAACAGTAACATCATGTCTTTCAGCGAGTCTGATAATTTCCGGAACATTTTCTGAAGTTATCGTATCTCCTTCAAGCCTCACCGGTATTATCTCGGGAGAAAATGAGCTTGCATGGCTGTATATGCTTTCTGGAACCGCCATTGTAACCAGATCGGCACCAGCTCTCAGGGCGGCAGCTGCAGCTAAAAATGGGGCCCCAACGTACTCTCCACCTCCAACAACAAGAACCCTCCCGTGCTGGCCCTTGTGGGCATCGTCATCTCTCCTGAATGCCATTTTGAAGTCTCCAGGGCCGATGAGCTCTTCAAAATGTTCTGGAATTCCTATATCCTTCACGACAATCTCACCGGCCATATCGGAAGCCTTCAAAAGTCCTGGCTTTACCCTGTGGAATGTGACTGTTAAGTCTGCTCTAACTGCCACCTCGTAATTCCCTGTATCTGCATCAACACCACTCGGAATGTCAACTGAGACGGTGAATGCATCAAGTCTGTTTATCTCTTCAACAATTGATCTGTATGGCTCTCTGAGCCTGCCCCTGAATCCTGTACCGAGAAGGGCATCGATTACAACATCAGGTTCTTCACATTTCTGCTTGCCCCATTTTGATATCCTGAATCCTGCTTTTTCAAGTACATGTAGGTTTCTCCCTGCTATCTCGCTCTTCACATCTCCTGCCAGAATTATTTCAACATCGAAGTTTTTCAGAAATCTTGCTGCGACAAATCCATCTCCTCCGTTGTTCCCCGTGCCTGCATAAATAGCCACCTTACCTTCCTTGAATCTTTTCAGAATCTCATCTGCAATCCCTTTTCCTGCATTCTCCATAAGCTGAATCCTTGAAAGGCCAAAGTATTCGCAGTTCAGGTCGAGAGCCTGCATTTCCTCTGAACTGATTGTTTTCATCGCCTTCAAGTAATTCTGGAATTATTTATACCTTACCTCAACGCCGTTTAATTTAACAACCAAAAAGTTTAAATATCGAACAGATTAAGTAACAAACATGGTAGAGTTTGGTGACAATCAGAACAAAATTGGAGTCGCAAAGGGAACTGAGTTTGAGGAATACAACGAGAGAGAGTTCATGGGCGAGTGCATGGAGGTTGGGCTTTACCTTGCCATGGCAAGACAGGCTGAAAGAGAGGGATATCCCGAGATAGCAAACATTCTGTTTAGAATTGCCATGGATGAGGCATATCACGCATCAAGATTTGCAGAGCTCAACGGAAAGATAAAGGATACAATAAAGGAGAGCTTGGAGTACATGCTCGAGGGTGAGATGAAGGCAAACGTTCACAAGAGAAAGGTTGCGGTTGAGGCAAAGGAAAAGGGACTTGATGAAGTCCATGACATCTGGGATGAGGCTTCAAGGGATGAGTTCAGACATGCGAAGGCTTTGAAAGGCCTTCTCGAGAGATACTTCTGAGTATTAAAAATTAAATACTTCATTTTCCCATTTTTTTTGTGGATTCCATTTACCTGCCCCTGCACCATGGAAAGGCTCCACACTGGCTTCTTTCAAAGATGAAGAGACTTGCCAAACCACTTTTAATGCTGATTGTTGATGAGTTCGGAGAAGGGGAACTCATAAAAAGACTCTCAGACCCCATATTCTTTCAGAGCCTCTCGAATGTTCTCGGATTTGACTGGAACTCATCAGGATCAACTACGGTTCTTACAGGAGTTCTCAAGTCCGTTCTGAACACAGAGGGATTCGATTTGAGAATTGCAGGTGGAAAGGGAGAGAATGCCGTGAAGACTGTGAGTGAGATAGAGGTGCTGTCTGATCAGATCGGGCTGAGCAGCAGAAAGGCTGATGAGCTTGTGAAGACAAGCAGACTCAGTGCCAAGATAGACAACGTGGCTCTGCAGGATGGATACAGCCTTTACCATCACTGCATAGTGTTCAGCAGGAATGAATGGACTGTCGTTCAGCAGGGGATGAATGATCGGCTGAGACTTGCCAGGAGATATCATCACCATGGCAGAATCTCTGCCGAAGAACCACATTCAGGTATAATCACCCAGAGATTCGAACAGGAGGTTATGGATTTGACATCCAAGCAAAGCAGGGATGCAAGAAAGATCATTGTTGACGTCGTGAATGATGGAACGTACAAATTTGACTATTCCAGAATTCTGTCAATGAGGAACTACAGGGAGAGTCTTATTCCAAAGAGGGTTGACTGGAAGGTTCTCGAGATGGCTTATAATTTGCAGCCTGAGAATTTTGAGGATCTCCTTCTCATCAGAGGAATTGGAAAATCGGCGGTGAGAGCCCTGGCACTTATCGCAGAGCTTGTTTATGACGCTCATTACAGCAGGAAGGATCCTGCAAAATTCTCTTTCGCACTTGGAGGGAAGGACGGAGTTCCGTTCCCTGTGAACAGGTATGATTATGAGAGAGTGATAGAGTTCATGGAATCTGCAATCAGACAGGCTGAGCTGTCGGACTTTGAAAGAAGATCAATGCTCAGAAGGCTTTTCAGAATCTCACCTTCCCGAAGTAAAATCCGTCAACCGTAAATGCTTCAAATTCCCGTACGTGTTTGAAGATGAAACCTGCGGGCTTTTCCAGATTTACAGCAGTTGAGCTGCAGTACTCATTGAAGGCTGGCATGACAATGCACTCCATATCATCTGTTTTGCTGTAAAGCCAGGCTCTCTCCTTAATCCCACCAACCTTATCGGGAATGAAGACTGCCGGATGGCTGTGAGCAAGGACAAGTCTTTTCGCATCCATAATGTCACTGTACTTTTTGTGACCGTGTGCAAAGACTGTCCTTCCATCTCTGAATGAGCTGTAAACCTCAGTCACCTGATCCAGATAACCATCGTGATTTCCTCTGATCACCACAAGTTCTGAAACAGAGTCTTCAAGCTGCTGGATGAGCCTTTCAGCAGAATTTAGCTCAGCTCTTCCAAGCCTGTGCTTCACGTCACCGTTTATTATCAGCCTTCTGGCATTGCTCCTCTCATAAGCTGAAATCAGCTTTTCCAGTATTGTGAAGTCCGGAAAGCCGAGAATACCCATGTGAAGATCAGCAACAACCAAGTTCTTTCCAATGATGAGTGTGCAGTCAGAGGAAAACTTCATCTGCTGAACATCTCCCTCTCAACTTCCTCAATAAAATCCCTGACATCAATCTGGTTTTCCAAAGCGTAGATAAGTGCCACAACCTCGATATCCAAGATGTTGCCGAGCTGAAGCTGTTTCTGATTTATTTCAGCAATCACAGATGCCCGGTCTTTTCCAGTTTCGGAGACAATTCTGTCCACTATTCTGTCAAACAGACTCTCATCGCTGAATATCCTGTTCACATCTGGCCTGAAGTCTGGCTCTATCTCCTCATCATCAAGCTCAAATGATGGTTCAAGAAGCCCCTCAACCTCATGAAGGATCCCCTTCCTTTCGGCCTGCTCAACCACCTTCTTGCTCGTCTCATGGGAAAAGAACTTTAGATCGAATGAGAGTGTGTATGTTAGCTCTTTTCTGTCCATCTTCCTTTTACCCTTGGACTTGTACGCTGAGGCTATGGTTTTTCTGAGCATCAGGGGAAAAATGATCGGGAGGAAGATAACCGTTACGATGCCTTTATAAATTAGCCTGCAGCCTTAAGAACATGTTCACTGTCAGGGTGAAGGAGGTAATCAGGTACGGCAGAAATATTGCCACAGTGAAATTCTCATCCCGCTTCAGATCATATCCCGGACAGTTCATAATGCTCAGCCACTTTGAGCATGAAGAGGTGCCCCTGAGCCTCTCCTCTCCCGATGGTGTAACTGTCAAGGCGGTTGGCGAAACAACACGGGCTCTTGTAAATGTGAGGGAGGGAGACATTCTGGGAGTCAGGGGGCCATTTGGGAATCCTTTCTCACCATCGAAAAATGCTCTGATTATTGCAGGAGGAATAGGCATCGCTCCCATGCTGTTTCTGTATAACTCACTGAGGGGCTTCGGAGCATCTGTGAGAGTGATATACGGTGCAAAGAGCAAGGATGAAATGGTGTTCCATGATAGATTTGAAAATGCAGTTTTTCTGACTGAAGATGGGAGTTACGGGGCTCAGGGAACGGTTATTGATGGAGTTAAACGGGAAAATCTGGATCGGTATGAAAAAATATATGTCTGCGGTCCTGAGGGGATGATGTCTGAGCTTTTGGAAGTTTTTGAAAGGAAGAGTGTTCTTGAAAAGTCAGAGTTCTCTCTTGAAAGGTACATGAGGTGCGGAATTGGTGTTTGCGGGTCGTGCGTTATAGATAATGGCTTGAGAGTTTGTGCTGATGGTCCGATTTTCAAGGGGAGCGAACTGTTCTGATCAGTAGAGGATATCAAGAGCTGGTTTCTTCAGGATTCCCCTTTCCTCGGCCATTTCAAACAGCACTTCCATTGCTTTCACAACACTTTCCGGCATGGATCGTGTGTATTCATTCACGTACATCAGGGCAAACTTCCTGGCGGTTTCAAAGTCCATTCCCCTTGCATACCTCATCGCGTATCTCATGGCTTCATCCGGGTTTTTCAAAGCGTAATCTATGCTGAGTCTCATCGCATCAAGAAATCTCCTCTGAACATTTTCCGGAATTTTTCTTGATATCACGTTAACGCCGAGGGGCATTGGCAGCCCTGTTTTGCGGTTCCACCATTCCCACAGATCGAGAACCTTCACGAGCCCGTGCCTTTCGTAGGTGATCTGCCCCTCGTGTATCAGCAAACCTGCATCAGCGTATCCACTTTTCACGGCATCAATGATTCTGTCAAACCTCATCTCAACAGCCTTAAACCCATCAAGAGCGAGCATTAAATAAAGATTTGCAGAAGTGTACCTGCCTGGGATTGCAATTTTGAGGTTTTCGCTATCTGTATTTTCCTTTGCAACAACAACTGGGCCGTATCCATCTCCGACACTTGCCCCTACTGACAGAATTCTGTATCTGTCGTGAAGGTATGCATAAGCATGAACTGAGAGGGCTGTGACGTCTATGTTCTCTGAAAAAGCCATTCTGTTTAGAGTTTCTATGTCCTCTATTATGTGAGTAACCTCCAGATCTGTTTCAATTTTCCCGTTCATCATCGCATAGAACATGAAGGCATCGTCTGCATCTGGCGTGTGAGCAACTCTGAGCATCATGATGTCTATGGGGTTTGTTTGGTTTTTAACTGCTTTGTCTCATCTGGATACGATTTCCATCTCAACATCCACTCTGAAGTACTCCATTCCCGGCTGCACTTCAGGAATTATGCTCTGAACAATGTGGAACTCGTAAACCTCCTCGCCGAATCCAAAGTACTCATCCTGTTTCTTCAGAACAATTGCAACATCAAACAGGCTTGAGATTATTGACCTCTCTATTGAGGTGTAGCTTCCCAGATTTGTTAGTGCATAAACTCTCAGATTATCCTTGGCCCTTTCAAGAATTTCGAATATTATTTTGGGATAGTCTTCTGACACTATTTTCAGGTGGGACCTGCAGACGATTATCAGTGTACCATCTATGGTTTCAATATAGCTCAGGAGGTTATCAATGTCGTCATAACTAAAAACTCTATTCACTCCCTCTCCAACCCCATCACTGTTCACCAGTATAACCTCTGCTGAATAAAGATCGAGGTTAAGGTATCCTGAGATCAGTTTAAGCTGCCGTAAAGTATTGTTTGAGAAAAGTAAGAGATGTGCAGTTTTTCTTTCCGCAATCAGTCGTTTTAACAAAGCTATTGCCGGATATATATTCTCATAAAATATAACCGTTCTGCAGTTTCTTTTTTCAATTTTTTCAAGCTTGTATAAAATTCCTTCCAGCCCCTCCATGTTATCTGATTAACAGTGAAAAACATTAATTTTTTCTTGATGATGAGGGGACTTTACTCCAATTTTCCACAAACCAAAACATTTATCTACATCTTGGACGATAAAATGAATGGGGTGCCGTATGCATGTTTCTTAACGATCCCGCCGCCACCGATACGTTTTAATGGCACCCCCACGGTGAATTTTTTGCCATATTTTCAATTTTCCACTGTATTGCTTTGTGTGTAACGTTTTATTGCAACCTGTCAGAATCAGCCATTCTCTTCTGGGAATTTGCTGATTATCTCATCCTATGAAAATGTATGTATATATGCGGATGCTTATGTAGGTGTCGGTTTAGGTCAATAAATATTTACGGTATCAATTACAAAATTAAATGCAAAAAATCAATTTATATTGATGTTACCATAGTGGAGAATGTCCAAGGGAGGTGAGGTAAGGTGGTATTGAAAGGTAGAAAAGGTCTGAAAAAGGATGAGAAAGGTGCGATAGGTATTGAAATACTGATAGTCTTCATAGCCATTGTACTTGTGGCAGCAGTGAGTGCAGCAGTGCTGATACAGACTGTTGGATTCCTTCAGCAAAAGGCAACTGCTACTGGAAGGCAGACAACACAAGAAGTTGCAAGTGGAATTAAAGTTGTGAAAGTACTAGGAAACGTACCAACGCCAAAACAGAGCACAAGTACTGTTGACTATCTGGCAGTTATTGCAGAAGTTAATACAGGAGGTCAGGATGTCGATCTGACTAACGTAAGGATACTCCTCTCTAACGAATCTAAATCAGTAACGTTGTATTATGACGCAAGTGCCACCAACAAGTCTTTTACTGATGCAAAGACCGGAATTGATGATATATTTGACACTGCAAATGATGCTGCCTGGAGTCAACTTTCAGCAACTGAGTTTGGAATCATAGTACTCCAGGATGCAGATGGATCACTTAGTGCTGCATATCCAGTATTGAATGCAGGAGATAAGATTATACTAACGATCAACGTTACGGCAGCGTTTGGTTCAGGATTCAAGCCTAGAGAGGATGTTAGTGGAGAAGTCAGGCCTGAGTTTGGTGCACCCGGAATAATTGAATTCACAACACCACCTGCATACACAGAAAAAGTTGTTGAACTGCAGTGATATCGTTAAACCCTATTATTAAAATTTTTTTGAGGTGATTTTTATGAGATTAAATTTATTTAAAAAAAGAAAAAAAGAGGAGGTGAGTGAAGAAGAAGTTGAAGAATCCTTGGAAGGGGATGCGGATGAAGACCTTGCTGTTGAAGAGAGAGAGGAGAAAGAAGCTCAGGATGATGACATCATAATGAAAATCAATGAAAGGCTGAATGACATCGAGAACAGATTACCAAGGATGGATATATCAATGAGCAATCTCAAAAAGGAGATTGACGGGATACGAGATGAAATAAAAAAGATAGAAGAATCCATGAAAGATATGATGGCGTTATATGAGGTAGTTTCGGCACAAATAAATCCTTTTGTAGGGAGTTCGAAGGCAACAAAGCTCAGCTTTGAAAGAATTGATGAACTTGAAAGGAAGGTGGAGGAGTTCGAAGAGCGAATTCTTGAGCTTCAAATGGACATCAGAATGATCTTCAGAACAGCTCTCAACCTGAAGCAGATAGTCAATGAGGTCCTTTACGAGGAGGTGATTGGTGTTGAGTGATGATGATATCAGAAATGTGATATATCTCGATGAACTCCAGGAGGGTTCAGAGGAAGAGCAGGAAAAGGGAGATGAGGAAAAAAAAGATATATTTCTTTCGGAAGCCGAGTTGAAAAACAAACTTGACAGCTACAGAGGCAGGATTCCTGCCATCATTCTAAAGGATCTTTATGAAGTCCTCAGAGGTAGAAAGCTTACAGAAGATCAGCTTAAAAGGATTATAGCAAATGTTGAGAAGAAACTTAAGGATAGAGGGGAAGTGGATGTGGGGGAACTTTATGCAAAGATTGACAGGCTTGAAAAGACCTTACAAAAACTCCTGAGAATGCAGGTGAGGCAGGCTATCATGTCATCTCATGAGGAAACCTCACAGAGTGGACTGAGCTCTAAAACATCTGAACCAGAAGAAACAGTGGTGGGTAGGGGGGAAGAAGTATCTGTGGATGAGGACAAAAAAATATCTGATGCTATACGGGATGTATTTCCGACACATGATGCTGGCAGTGTAAAAAAAGAGGAGGAACGGATTACTTTTTTGGACAGAATACCCAGGAGCACGGGTTCAATGATGTTCCTTCTTAAATGGATCGAACATCTTATTGAAAGGGTTGGGTACAGTGGTCTGGAGGATGTTCTTGATTACTACGTTGATATAGGATGGATATCCGAGGAAGTTATGTTCGACGTTCTCAAATATGCCAAGGGGATAAGACTCTATCACGAAAACGCTGATTGGAGACCTGCTGGCTACATGAACGTTCACGATCATCTGATGTCACTGCTTTTCATTGAAGCACTTAAAACAGGTAGAATGAACAAGGAAATTCTCCATGAGGTTGAAAGGCAGGTCTACAGAATAAAGAAGGGGGTCAGTGAGATAAATGGGATTTAGCACAACTGCAGCATTCTCAATACTTTTTGTCTTCTCTCTTATTGCATTTGGACTTATTTACTCGGTTGTGGCTGATATTGCAAAAACGTATGCTGTGGAACTTAAAGAAAAAAAGGAAAGGATCGAACTTACAACAAATACCAGGCTTGAAATCTCCATGCTAAATACAACTCCTTATGGGTCCCAGCACAACCTGACTGTGCTTGTAAAAAACACCGGAACTTCAACCCTTCATCCCGAGTACTTTGATATGCTTGTAGATGGTATAAAATACAGTTTCGACTACTCCACCACCCCATTTTACCCAAGTACAGAAGTATGGTTCAACATCACAGGGGTGCAGGGAGGCATCAATACAACTCACAGGCTGAAAATGGTGGCTGAAAATGGTTATGCAGTTTATGTTGAGTATCAGGTGAGGTAAAATGGGGTTCGGTGATGTAGCAACGCATCTGATATTTTTCATTGCTGCAGTCATACTTGCATCCTCAGCAGCTGCGATAATGTTTGCAACTGTCCAAAAAGTAACAATAGAAGCTGATGAGCAGGGAGAGGTAATAAAGAAAATTGTTGGAACTGACTTTGAGATTATAAATGATCCGGCAAGTGTTGTGTACAACTCAACAGCAGGTGCTTATGTAATCTATCTGAAAAATATTGGAAGCGAGGACATGTTTGTAACGACATCAACACTGACAGTGCTTTTAAATGGTGCAGCGGTTAATTTCCAGTCTGACGTGTATGAGATCAAACCAGGGGAAACTGCAACGCTTTATGTTTATTCTGCCAGAATAAACGGGACAGCCAAACTCTCTGTTATAAGTGATGTTGGAATCAAGAAGACATTTGAGTTTCAGGGGTGATGGCTGTGACCTTCTATTCTGTGCAGGTCCCCAATGACGAGTTCCACAAAAAACTCGGTGGAGGAATCCCAAAGGGAACATTTGGAGTCATTGTTGGTGAGAGCGGAAGTGGTAAAAGCATAGTATGCCAGAGGATGGTATACGGCCTCCTGAGAAATGATGTCTCCGTTACATATCTCTCAACTCAATTCACAACAGTTGATTTTGTCAAACAGATGTCGAGCATAGGGTATTCTGTTGAAAAGTACATCATTTCCGGAAAGTTAAAGTTCTTTCCAGTGTATCCGCTGATAAGTTTGGTAAAAAAAAGGAAAGACTATGTGAACAAGCTCATATCTGCCAGACATGTTTTTGATTCTGATGTTGTCTTCATCGATTCCCTCTCATCTCTTCTCAAGTTCGACCTGAACAGAGAATCTGCAATTGATCTGGTTGCATTTCTGAAGAGATTCACGGCAGCGGGAAACTCGGTTATAGTCACGATTCTTCCAGGAGAGATTGATGATGAGTCTCTGCTTGAAATAGAGGCCTCATCAACTTTTCTGGCTGAATGCACTCTAAGGAAGTTTGGAACGGACATAAAGAACACCATGACGATAAAGAAGTACAATCTTGCTCCTGCTCAGTATCAGAAGCAGATCGCATTCAGAGTTGAGCCGAAAATAGGACTTGTTGTTGAGATTGCAGCAGTCGCCTGAGGTGGTTGCAATGAAGGCAGTGAAAAGTGAGAAGCTTGACGTTGCGATTAAAAGAAACCCTCATCTTAGGAGGTACTTGGACACGTTCAGAAAGAGAGAGGGAACAATACCCAACTTTGTGGTCCAGCTCTCCAGAGAGATGAAATCCCTGCCAAGACCGAACATACTTTACCCTGTAGGTGATCCTGTTTTCATCCACATATACACTGACAGGGAAGGGAAAAAAAGGTACATTGCAATAGAACCGAGATTGAGGAGAGAAGAGGAGGAAAAGTTCAATGCCGTGCTTGATGCAATGCTTGAGCTCGCCCCTTATGAACCACCACCAGAAACAGATGAGGAGATGGAAAAGCTCATAGACAGGCTGTTTGACAGGGTTGTTGAGATAACCAGCACGAAGAAGGAGTTCAGGAAAAAGAGCAGATTTTCTCTTTCATTCTCTAAGATTCCACTGACTAAGGAGGAGGCCTATAACTACAGGTACCTGATAAAGAGGGAGGTTATAGGCACCGGCCCTCTTGAACCTCTGATAAGGGATCCTCACATCGAGGATATTCATGTTATCGGGCCGAAAAACACCCATGTTGTTCATAAGATATTCGACATGATGCCCACAAACATCGATTTCGGTGACGATCTGAAGATGGCAGAGTATCTGAAGAACCTCGGGGAGAGAATGGGGAGGCCTGTGAGTGAAAAAGAACCCATTGTTGACGGTTCACTGCCTGATGGGAGCAGAATAAACATAATATACTCAACAGATGTGAGCCTTAAAGGCCCCTCATTCACAATCAGAAAGTTCACGGCGGTGCCGATATCGATAACCCAGCTAATAAACTGGGGAACTTTAAGTGCCGAGGTTGCAGCCTATCTCTGGCTTTGCCTTGAATACGGAATGAGCATATGGGTTAGTGGAGAGACTGCAAGCGGAAAGACCACAACCCTGAATGCCATGATCCCATTCATCAAACCTGATTCGAAGATCTACACTGCAGAGGATACACCTGAAGTTCAGGTTCCACACCCTGTCTGGCAGCAGCTCAACACGAGAGAGAGGGGTGAGGCAGGAAAGGTTGACCTCTTTGATTTGCTGAGGGCTGCATTGAGAAGCAGACCAAACTACATCATAGTTGGAGAGATAAGAGGTAAGGAAGGTTCAATTGCGTTTCAGGCAATGCAGACCGGGCATCCGGTTCTTGCGACATTTCATGCAGGGAGTGTCAAGAAGCTCATACAGCGTCTGACTGGTGATCCGATAAATGTCCCCATAACATTTGTAGACAACCTCAATGTTGTTCTCATTCAGCAGGCAGTTTACAGAAAAGGACAGTTTTTGAGAAGATGTCTTGTTGTTGAGGAAATTGAGGGATACTATGAGGAGATAGGAGGAGTTGTCACAAGATCGGTTTTTGAGTGGGACAGTGTGAATGATGAGCACGTTTTCAGGGGGCTTTACAACAGTTACGTCCTCGAGAACAAGATCGCCCAGACGGCGGGATATGAGGATCCGAGAGAAATCTACAATGAACTTGAGCTGAGATCGAGAATTCTCACGAGAATGATAGAGGAGAAAATACTGGACTACTATGAGGTTGCCAAGGTAATATGGAACTTTTACAAGAAAGGGATTGAAGGTTTGCCTTTCAGGTTGTGATAACATGAATGTGAGGCATCTGGGTATAAATGTGGAAAGATATCTGAGATTCATTCTACTTCCATCACTGATCGGTGCAGTCATCCTCTTCTTCGTGATTTACTTTGTCCTTTACTCAATGCTCGAGCCGCTTGGCATGTTCAGAATTCTGATCCTGACAGTTCCCGTTTTTGTGATCCTTCCAGCGATTCTCTACATAAAGATGGTTGAGGTCAGGATGAAAAATGAGATTGACAATAACATTCATTTCTACATAACTCACATGGGTGCTCTCTCAACCTCTGAAATTGACAGAAAGGAGCTGATGAAGATTCTGTCAGAGAGATCCGAGTACAAGGCTCTTGCAGAGGAAACCAGAAAAATATTCCTTTTAATGTCAAAGTGGAGGAGAAATCTTGCTCAGGCCTGCAGGTTTATAGCAAAGAGAACTCCAAGCAAGATATTCTCGGATTTCCTTGACAGAATGGCTCACGAACTTGACAGTGGTGAGGATTTCAAGGAGTTCATCAAAAGGGAGCAGAAAGTTGTCATGGAAGATTTTGTTACACTCTACAACGGGAAAATGTACAGTATAGATATATTTAAGGAGATATACGTATCCATAATTCTTTCACTCAGTTTCTTTGCAGCCTTTGCAATAATAATGCCATTCCTTACCGGAATAAGTGTGAAAACTACAATATATCTCGTCATGATCTTTTTCTTCATAACAGAGGCAGGCGTTTTACTCTATCTGAAGGCTGTTGTTCCTGAAGACCCTATCTGGCAAACGTCTGGAGAATATACTGAGATAGATATAAGAATATACAGAATATTCGTTATTTCACTTTTTGTGTTTTTGATTCTATTTACTGGATTGCTTTATCTGAACTATGTTATGAATTTAATCGACCTTCCTTTCACATTCCTTATGGCTTTAGCGATCACACCCTTTTTAATTCCAGGATTCTTGGCGAGAAAAGAGGAGAAATTAATATCGGAAAAAGACAGAAATGCGCCATCCTTCATAATGAGTCTTGGTGCCTCATCATCTGCAAGAGGGGGAAATATACTCGAAAGTCTCAAATATCTAACAGCACACGACTTTGGGGCGCTGACCGAAGACGTAAAGTCTCTTTACAGACGATTGAATTCAAGAATAAATAAAAAACGGGCATGGGAAAAATTTGCGATATCTACAAACAGCAACCTGATTTACAGATTCACCGATATGTTTGTTGAAGCGATCTCTCTGGGAGCTGAGCCAATTGATGTTGCAGAGATTGTTTCATCAAACTTCATCACAATAAACAACCTCAGAAAAAGGAGAGCTCAGACTACGAGCTCATTTATTGGAATCGCATACGGTGTGATAATAGGGATTTCATTTGCCCTCTACATATCCTTTGGTGTTGTGGAGTCTATGAACAACCTGTATTCAAGCCTTGAAATACCTGCTGAAATGATTGGTTCAATACTCCATGTTGTTCCTGCAGAAGATCTGACTTTTGTTTCAAGGCTCATAACTCTGCTTATGCTCATACATGCTGTTTTATCCACTATAGCCATAAAGGTGATGGATGGAGGTAGAATAACCGCAGGGCTTATTCATATGGTCGGAATGATGTGGGTCGCAGCTATAGCCGGATATGTGAGTCAGGTTACGATCACCTCTCTTCTCTCGGCAGGGGGTGTGTGAGGTGGGAGAGAATTGCATGATGATAATGAGGATAATCATTTTATATTGGAATTTGACATAATAATGCCAGAGGTGAAAAACATTGATCCCTTCACACCTTTTTACAATCGACCCTCACATTCTCAGAAGCATCAATAAAAGCATCCTGCGGAGGAA
>ENA-OSAE01000350-OSAE01000350.1-marine-sediment-metagenome-genome-assembly--contig:-NODE-350-length-22244-cov-16.591149_pt1 | contig 22244 bp, 21 predicted proteins | sample MGYA00237870_ERZ529317 | MGnify/ENA primary metagenome ERZ529317 (study PRJEB26369, sample SAMN03142812) | marine sediment metagenome | biome: marine; feature: borehole; material: sediment... | reverse complement strand
CTCGGACCGTCGGGCCAACAATGATTGGACTGGTCTTCCACAACTGATGTCTCAACCTTCTGTCTCTCCGAGGTCTCCCCTCAGAGAGTGTCCATCGGACTGCGATTCGGCCTCCCGGGCAGCCCTGACGGTGCCCTTGGAGGAGAAGGCCGGCCTTCGCCGAAGCCGACCGCACCGCGAGGCAGCCTGTTCGCCGGCTGCGTCGGCAGGGACGTTGAGCAGGGAGACGGGACGACATGAACCCGAATGAACTGGAATCAAGGCTCAAGGACTGGGTGGCCCACGGCTTTCTCACGCCCCAGCAGGCGGAGGACATCCGCCGTTTCGAGGCTACCCGGGCGCGGCCGTCGCCGGCTCCGGTCGCCGGTGAGGTCCTCGGCTACATCGGCGGCGCCTTGTCGCTCGCGGCCCTCTTCGCCATCATCACTCAGTTCTGGCGTGAGCTGGGGACCGGAGGACAGATCGCCCTCGCCGCTCTCGTGGCCGCGGCGTGCCTGGCGGGCGGCTGGGCCCTGTCGGCCGGGGCCGCCCCGCAGGCGAAGCGACTCGGGTGCTTCCTGATGTTCCTCGGGACGGCCGCGTTCGGGTTCCTGTCAGGTCTGGTCACGGCCCGGCTGGCGGTCGACCCTGATGTGCCTCCCCTGGTGGGGTCTCTCGGGGCTCTCCTCGTTGGAGTCGCGCTGTGGCGGCGTCACAGGACCTCGCTCCAGCTCGTGGGCGTCGCCGTCCCTCTCGCCGTCCTTGTCGTTGCTTTCGCGAACCTATGCCTCTCCTCATCTCAAGCCGTGTTCGTCGGGTTCAGCTACCTGGTCCTGGGTTGCCTGTGGAGCGCTGCCGGCGAGCTGGGACGGCTCGCGCCGCGCACCGCCGCCTGGGCCGTGGGCTGTCTCATGATGCTGGCGGCCCCTCAGATCCTCGCGGTCGACGCCTGGCGCTCGGGTGGCGGCTACCTGGTCCTCGGCTGCGTGATGTCGGTGGCTCTGATGGCCGTCGCGCTCTGGCGGGGCCGCGGGGCGCCGCTGGGGTTCGGCGCCGCGGGCATCGTCATCTTCGTCCCTCAGGCGCTCCACTCGCTCTTCGAGGATGTGATCGGCGTTCCCATCGCCCTGCTCCTCGCCGGTGTGCTGCTCGTCGCGATGTCGGCCGTGGTGGTCAGGGTCAGGTCTCGCCTCCACATGGGAGGCCGCGGCCCCTGACGTCCTCCGCCGGGCGTCTGACGGGCGGTCCGACCCCGCCTAACCCCGGCTGTGCGCGCGGATGAACGCGGCCAGCGAGCGGTCGTAGGTGCGCTCGACCTCGGGCGGGAAGAGGCAGCCCGGGAGTTCGCGGCGCCTCCAGTGGTACCTCAGGCACTCGCAGCACTTGCCTTTACGGGGGCAGGGCTCGTAGGTGCAGGTGCACTCGGCGACGTTGGCGTCAAGGGTGCATTTCGTGTTCTCCGGCATCGGTCAGGCTCTCCTCTCTCTGGTTCTCTGCGGTCGTTCTTCTTCGGCTGCGGCCCGGCGATCCTCCCCGGGCCGGTCCCGTCACAGCTACCGCAATTTCACGGTCATGACGCTGTGGTCCTGCCGCTCGGGCAGGGGTCGCGCGGCCCCTCTCTCAGGTTCACGCTGTCGATGTCCGGCAGGCGGCCCCCGGCGACGGCCGCCGCGGGAAGGGTGCGGGACAGGAGACGGTGAACCTCAGTCCTCGGGCCGCGCCCCTAACGGCCCTACCCTGGACAAAGGAACGGCAGAGGGGAAGGAGCCGAGCAAAGGCCCCATGGCGACCATCTTTCACATCGCAACTGAACGTGAATGGCAGGAGGCGGTTCGACGCGGGCGGTACGAGGCTCAATCCCTGTCCACCGCAGGTTTCATACACTGTTCGGACCGCCATCAAGTGATCCGCGTGGCCAACAGCATCTTCCGGGGCGTGGACGGGCTGGTGTTGCTACACATCGACACCGAGAGACTGTCCTCACGGGTTGTCTACGAGAACCTTGAAGGCGGGGCAGAGATGTTTCCGCATGTCTACGGACCGATAGACCTGGACGCCGTCCGGAAGGTCACACCTTTCAGGCCTGCGGAGGATGGGAGGTTCGACCACCACTTCGGCGACATGGAGTCCAGCTGAGGGTCCAGCAAGAGGGGAGAGACGGCATGGACGAGACGGTCTGTTTCTGCAGGGGTGTGACACGCGACGCGATCGTTGAGGCCATCCGTCGAGGTGCCAGGGACCTCAAGGCGATTCAGGAGGCGACGGGCGCCGGAACCGGCGACCGGTGTAAGGACCTCAACCCCAGGGGGGTCTGTTGCATCCCCGACATCCAGGCCATCCTCAAGGCCGAGACGGGTTCCTCGGACGTGGGACCGGGACGGTGTTCATGTTGCCCCGACGATGGCTCACGGTGCTGAAACCCGCGTGAACACGGGCAGAGCGCCTCGATGCTGCTGGTCGGCGGCGGTCCCGGCGACCCCGGCTGCTGGCTTCCTGGGGGCGGCATCGAGCCTGGTGAGACACCTGTGGGTGCACTGACCCGTGAACTCGCGGAGGAGGCCGGTGCAACGGTTCACGAAGCACGGCGGCTCGGAGGGCGCACGGACCCCGAAGCTGCACTGCTTCTTGAGCGAGCACTCCGACTGGAGCGGGTGTATGGATTGCCCCATGACGGCTGAGAACGTGGTCTACAAGGAGGTCAGCTTCTCCAACTCCATGCAGGGTATAGACCTGGCGGGAATGCTCTTCCTTCCCCGGGGCGAGGGCCCGTTCCCTGCCGTGGTGGTCATCCACGGGTCTGGTACCAGCAGCAGGAGCAATGCCTGGTATCTCACCTTCACCAGCTACCTGCAGGACCACGGAATCACCGTCCTCCTTCCGGACAAGCGCGGGTCCGCCGGATCCTCCGGGGGCGACTGGCGGACAGCTTCTTTCGAGGACCTGGCCACGGACACGTTGTCTGCCATCTCCTACCTGAAGACCCGGCACGCGCACATGATCTCCGACATCGGCATCCTCGGGGTCAGCCAGGGCGGTTGCATCGCACCCCTCGTCGCCACCCGGTCCGACGACATCTCCTTCATCGTCAACCTCGTCGGCTCAGCGGTCCCTCTGTACCAGGCACTGCTCTACGAGGAGAGTCACAACCTCAGGCAGATGGGCTTCCCGCCCAGCCTGGCCAGGAGGGTGGCCCATGTCTCTTCCTGGTACCTCCGCACCATCGCCCACAGGGGGTTCTGGAAGGCCGTCGGGAATTTCGACCCCATCCCGTTCTGGCGGGAGGTCAACGTACCTGCCCTTGTGCTCTACGGTGAGCTGGACACCAATGTCCCCTCGCGGGCGAGCGCGGAGCGTCTGGCCGCCCTGGGCAACCCCGACATCCGGGTGACTATCTTCGCAGGGTCGGGGCATGCGCTCCAGGACCCGGGGAGGCCGGGGGCCGGCCGCATCCGCCTCGATGCGCTGGAGCTGATCCGTGACTTCATCGCCGGGGCCACCACATCTCCGCGAGGAACACCGCGCGCGGGGCAACCAGGCAGCGCTCCCGGGCCGGCCGGACCCGGCCGGGCGGGGAGGTGACTCTGCCCGCCAGGTGGAGGATACTGGGGGCATCGGGGGGAAGTGCCAACCGGCAAGAGAGATGACACTGCTGGAGGCGGGCCCATTGGGTGGGCGTCTGACCATAAGCGGCTTTCTCGCCGGCGCTGTCATGGGTGTGGCTGTCCTGAGTCTGCTCTGGTGGATTATCGACCGGGCCGCGTGGCGGAGAGTGGCCGGGGGCGTCGAGAAACTCCCCACCGGGGTCGCCATCGGCGCGGTCGCTTTGCTCGGCGGAATCCTGTTCGCCCTGGCACTCATCTGGATCCAGCACCCTCTGCAGATGGTCCTGCGTTTATGGATTGTCGCCACCGTTGCATCGACGAATCCGGTTCTCCTCCTGCTTCCGACAGCGGTCCTGTCCGGCGTTGTCCAGGAGCCGGCCAAACTGCTGGCGGTCTTGGTTGCGCGGGCCCAGTGCCGCCGCAGGGAGATACCGGGCCGGGAGGGGCGACGTCTCGCGGGCGACCCGGCAGCGGATGCGCTCCTCTACGGAGTGCCCGTCGGCATCGGAGCGGGCGCGCTCGAAGCCGCCATGACCCTCTCGCATGCTCTGGCGATGGCGCCTTCGGCCGGAGCGCTTCTACCTGTCTTCGTCGAGCGCGCATCCGCCCTCGTGTTTCACGGCTCGCTCACCGGTTTGGTCGCCTACGCCTGGAGTGCGGGACGGGGCTGGCTGGTGCTGGTGATCGCCGCCCTGACCCACGGGTTGCTCAATTATGTGGTCGTGCTGCTGAGCACGTGGCTCGGGCTGGGGGGCGTCTGGCTCATCGAGGCGGTCGTGGCGGCGGTGGCTGTCGCTCTCATGCTGTTGCTGCGCCGGGCGGTCGCAAGGCAGCCCCAACCACCCGAGACCGGCCGGCCTACTTCAAGGTGAAGGGAGTCACCCATGAGAAAGCGCGCTGTGCCGGTGAGCGGAGTTCTGGCTCTGAGTCTGGCTCTCCTGGTGTCTGCAGGTGGGGCCAGCCTCACCGGCTGCCGGGAAGTTGCGGAGGCGCCCCTTACTCTGCAGGTGCCCTGGACGGCCGGAGAGGTGACCACTCTATCCATGCACCTGTGCCGGAAGGAGAGGGCTGGCTTCTGGTCAGCTCATTGAACATCCCCTCTGCTCCGTACTCTCTGAACACCACCGTCCGGGTCGGGGCTGAGGACCTCCTTCCCGTCCACGTGGACTTCGAGCTGCTGAACTTCCAGGGCACCGTGACCTACACCGCCGAGTACGGCGAAGGCAAGGTTGCTGTCGACGCCGACGTCCGCGGCGAGCCCCAGTCGTTCGAAATCCGGTTGCCCGATTCCCCGTACTTCGACAACGAGCAGTTCATCATGACCCTGCGGGCCATGCCCCTGGCCGATGGGTGGAGCGCTACGCTCAACAACATCATCACCGCGACGGCCAGCAAGCGGGCGGTAAGGGTGGAGGTCGTCCGGCGGGAGGACCTCACCGTTCCCGCGGGGACCTATTCCTGCTGGGTGGTCGAGCTCGTCGGGGCAAGCCAGCGGGTGTGGATAGCCGTCGATTGGCCGTACCCGATAGTCAAGTTCGTCAGCGACTCCTCGCGCTTGGCCGCGCTCCTGGAGAGCTACGAACCTGGCGAGTAGCCAGACGGCCGCGTGCCCTCGCCATCCCGGCCCTCGCCGTCGACATCCGGACTGTCGGGGACCGGGGCCTGTCTCGACGACACCGTCCGGCTTGTACCAGACTCCGTTGGCCTCCGAAGGCGGCCCGCGCCGGAAGGGGAATCATAATCCTGTCACCCTGCGGCCGGGCCGCCATCCTGGGCGGCAGATACGGGCCCTGACCGGACAGGAGGAGAGACATGGGCCTGAGCGAAAACCCTCCCTGCCGCATCCACACCAGGAAACTCGTCCTCCGGTGCTGGAATCCCACCGACGCGCCCCTGCTCAAGGCGGCGATAGACGAGAGCCTCGACGAGCTCCGACCCTGGATGCCCTGGGCCAGGAACGAGCCGGGCCCTGACCAGGGTGGCCTTCGAGGTCCACGGGGTGGACCGGGTCCAGACCCACTGTGACCCGGCCAACGAACGCAGCGTATCGGTGGCGCGGAAGCTCGGCTTCACGCATGAGGCGACCCTGCGCCGGCGGCCGGGCCGTCCGGTGCCGCCCGCCCCGGAGGGTGGGCCTGACCCCCCCTGGGGAGAGCGAGTGCTCCTCATATCCGGGATATCGGGGCACCCCTGTGCGTGAAGCTAAGGTGGAGGGTCTCGGGCCCGTTTCCATCTCATCCGGAAAGGTGGAACCTGATATGGACAGGCCGCCCTTCTCGCCGTGGCGACCACACCCCTGGCACGGGCTCGAGGTCGGACGCAGGCCTCCCGAGTACGTCAACGCCTACATCGAGATAACCCCCTACGACCTGATCAAGTACGAGGTTGACAAGTCAACGGGTTACCTCCGGGTCGACCGCCCCCAGCGGACCTCCTCGCACCCTCCGGCCCTGTACGGCTTCATCCCGCGGACGTACTGCGGGACCAGGGTCGAGGCCCTCTTCCCGGGCGCCGACCGGGGAGACGGGGACCCCCTCGACATCTGCGTCATCAGCGAGCGGCCCATCTCCCGCTCGGAGGTCATCGTTCCCGCCCGCATCCTAGGAGGGATTCAGCTCCTGGACCGCGGTGAGGCGGACGACAAGATAATCGCCGTCCTCGAGGGCGACCATGTCTGGCGAGACGCGAGCGACCTGGAGGACCTGCCCGAGGTCCTCGTCGAGCGCCTCCAGCACTACTTCGCCACCTACAAGCTCGTCCCGGGGGCGGAAGCCGAGACCTCCGTCCAGAGGGTCTACGGCCTCGACCACGCCGCCGCCGTGGTCGAGGCCGCCATGGCCGACTACAAGGACCTCGTCGCTTCAGGTCCGCTCGCTTGAGTGGCCGGCCGGCTGCTCCGGCGCAAGGGCACCCGGCGGGTCCCGCCCGAGTCAACCGGCAGGGAGGAGACTACCTCCGCTCGAGGACGAACACGACTATCTCGTCGGGACCGGCCCGGGCGGCGGCGACCATCACCTCCCGCCCGCCGAGGACGGAGTCCGTGCCGCGGATCAGGTCGCGCACGGCCACGGCCGGCCGTCCCATGTTCAGGACGAGCTCGTTGCGCAGGAAGGCGCCCGTGCGGCGGCCGGCCGTGCGCCAGACGCGGCCGTCGAGGGCGATGAGGTTCCAGCTTCCGGGCTGGTTCTCCGGCCGGGAAACCACCTCACCCGTGGCCAGGTCCAGGGTGAGCTCCACACCCCAGAGGCCCAGGGTGGGCAGTTGCCTCCCGGGCGAGGTCAAGAAGACGCCCCTGTTGCGGGCCGGGTCGAGGAGCACGACGTGGACCGCCCCCCCGAGGTCGCGGGTCCACAGGGGCGACCCGTCCGGGCCCAGACGGACCACGAGGCCGTCTCTGGTGCCGATTAGGGTCTCGCCCCCGCCGGCGTCGGCCGCCCACTCGACGAGACGTCCCTCCTTGGGCCAGCTCCACAGCACCTCCCCCGACAGGGGGTCGAAGGCTGTCAGGACGCGGGGCTCCCGCCCGTCGAGGGTGGCCGTGACCAGGCCCAGGGCTTCAACCCCGGCCCCGTCCACGAGGGCCCGCCCCGGGAGGACGAAGAGCACCTGCCCGGAGAGGAAGTCCGTCTCCAACGACCTCGTCCACAGCTCTTCCCCGGTGGCCAGGTCGCGGGCGGTGACGGCGAAGCCTTCCGCCCGGGAGGAGATATAGGTGAGGACGGCGGAGGGCGGGACGAGGCTGACGCCCGCCGTCCGGCGGCCCGCCGAGACGCTCATGTCGGGCACCACCAGTCCCCCCGCCGCCAGGGTCGCCGGCGGCAGGGGAGCCTCGGCGCCGCCTCCCACCTGGGGCGGCAGGCTGACGAAGGGGGCGGTCTGACCCGGAAGGTCCGACTCGGTAGGGACGGCGACTCCGACCAGGAAGACGGTGCTGCCGGTCACGCCCAGGCGCGGCCACGGGTTCATGTGTCCAGCGCCGGGTTCGGGCCAGGAGTGTCCGGCGGGCGGGTGGACCAGGAATTCCCGGCGGCTCCCGTCCCGGAGGTCCACACGGTGGAGAGTCACCTCCGCCTGCTCAGGCCTTTCCCCGTGGCCGGGGTGGTCCAGGAACCAGCCGATGGGGACGGCGCCGGCGGCGGGCGAGGCCAGTCCCGTCCAGGCGACTTCGTCCACGCTGCCCATCCCGGTCACCTGCCAGAGGACCTCGCCGGTCGCTCTGGAGAGACAGCGCAGTCGGCCGACCGCCTTCTCGACGACGTAGAAGTGTTCGGGGGCCACCCTGACCTCGACCTCGGTCGGGTCGAGGGGCAGGTCCCGGACCAGCGCCCGCCCCTCCGGTCCGAGCCAGAGGAGCTTGTCGGTGGCCATGACCACGGTGGTCCCTTCCCAGGTGAAGGCCTTGAGGCCGCGGTCCGCGTCAACGCCCCTCAGGGTGTGGGTGGCCACGAGCTCGAGGTCGTCCACGGCCACCTCGCCCGGCCCCACGGCCATGGCCCGGGTCACCGGCACCCAGGCCATGGCGAGGGCCGCCGCTCCGACGACCAAGGCCGCCGGAGGGACCCAACGAGCGCCAGCGCCGGCGGGCGTCCGGCCCCGACCGCCCGCCAAGGCCACCTGGAGCAGGCCGGTCAGGCCGCCCAGCAGCACCCAGGGCACGAGGGGGCGGTTCAGCCTCGGGACGAGATCCACCAGGAAGACGAAGGGCTGTCCCTGGAGAGTGAAACCGAGCGGGGAAGCCAACCAGACGAGCCACCACCGGTGACGGCGGGGCGCCAGCAGGAGCCAGGGAAGGAAGACGGCCGGCCAGACCAGGGCTCCCGCCGGCCGCAGGAGTTCGTTCCTCTGCATCTCGACCATGAAGGGCAGAGGCACCCAGGCCAGGTGCACGGCCACCGCGGCCAGCAGGACCCCGCCGAGCAGGGTCACGGCCGGGAGACTCCAGGGATATCGCTCCTTCATCATCGCGCAGCACCCCACGCGGCGGGCGCCCCTCCGGGACACCCTCACTCCTCCTCGCTCACCTCGATGATGTCCACCGCGGAGGGGCGGCAATCCAGCCGGAGGCCGGTTTCCAGTCCTACCACGGTCCGAAGTACTTACGGTGGGGCGCGCCCCGCGTCCTCTGCTCGCTCCAACCGCATTCCCGGCACGTCCACTGTATGAGGTCGTGCTCCGTCCGGTCGAAGCTGACCCCGGTCGCCCTGACCTCCTCCTGGTCGAGGACGGCTCCGCACCGGGGACACTTCCGGGGATTGGCCCTGTCCAGGGCCTGGATGACGACGGCCAGGGCGACCATGCCGAAAAGGATGACCACAACGTAGAAGAGGAGACGCGGCCCCGCGTCGAGACTGTCCCACCAACCGCGGGCAGGTGCGCCCGCCGCCGCGAGGATCAGCGCTCGATTCGACAGGGCCGGCGCGAAGTCTGACAGGGCGCGAAACACGGCCGGCACCTCCCCAGGACCTCCACGGCCCGGCCTGGTTCGCACGGCTGCAATCGACCCAGCGGCGCAGCCTGACGTTCCCTTCCACCAGGACCCGGGGCTTCCTGCTTCGTGAGCCCTCTCGACGACCCCCGGGTCCGGGAAAGGATAGAGGAGGCAGGACCTGCTCGGCCGGGCCGGCCGGGGAGGAGAAGAAGGACCGGGAGGACAAGAGACCGTCTCGGGCCCGATGCGGCCGCAACCGGGAGAGAGGTGACCATGCCCGATGACAAGGACTGGAACGGAAGGGCGGGCCGGGACCCACGCCAGGGAGCTCCTGGACTACCTGTCCCGCCACGCCGGCGACATGCTGGCAGACCTCGAGGACCTCGTGAAGGTCGAGTCGCCGAGTGACGACCTGGCCGCCCTCGACCGCGCCGTGCAGGTCCTCGCGGCCAAGTTCACCGGCGGCGGAGGGTCGTGGCCGGACCCCGGGTTGACCGTGGAGCGGGTGCCGCCGGGCGCCCCTGGGCCCGTTGGAGGAGGCGGGCGTGCGGCCCCGGAGCCCCTGACGGGAGCCGCCCATCTCCTGGTGCGCTTTCCAGGCGCCCCGGGAGGCCGGAAGCCGGACGGCCGCCAGGTCCTGCTCCTCGGCCACATCGACACCGTCTGGCCTGTCGGCACCCTGGCCGAGCGGCCCTTCCGGGTGGAGGACGGGAAGGCCTACGGCCCCGGCGCCTACGACATGAAGGCCGGCCTGGTCGTGGCCTTGTGGGCCCTCAGGGCCCTGGCCGCCTGCGGCCGGCGCCCGCCGCGGCCGGTCACCCTGCTCGTCAACACCGACGAGGAGGTGGGCAGTCGGACGTCCGAGGCGGTCATCGAGGCCGAGGCCCGCCGGAGCGCGGCCGTGCTGGTGCTGGAACCGGCCCTTCCCGACGGGGCGGTCAAGACCTGGCGCAAGGGTGTCGGGCGTTTCCGGGTCGAGGTCGTGGGCCGTGCGGCCCACGCCGGGGCCGAGCCGGAGAAGGGCGTGAGCGCCGTCGAGGAGCTCGCCCGCCAGATCGTGCACCTCCACGACCTGACCGACCTCGATACGGGGACCACGGTCAACGTCGGAGTCATCGGCGGCGGGACCAGGCCCAACGTGGTCGCCGAGAGGGCCTGGGCCGAGGTCGACGTGAGGGTGATGACCCGCGAGGAGGCCGACCGCATCCAGGAGGTCATCCTGGGTCTGCGGCCTGTGCTTCCCGGGGCCAGGCTGGAGGTCTCGGGCGGCGTCGAGCGCCTGCCCATGGAGAGGAGCGAGGACACCCTGGCCCTCTACGCCAAGGCCCGGGAGGTGGCCGCCCGACTGGGCTTCGACCTCCCGGAGAGCGGCACCGGCGGGGCCAGCGACGGGAACATCACCTCGGCCCTGGGTATTCCGACTCTTGACGGCCTGGGGGCGGCCGGAGACGGGGCCCACGCCGAACACGAGCACGTGGACCTGGCCACCCTGCCTCTTCGGGCCGCCCTTCTGGCGGGGCTGATCGAGCGGATCTGACCCGCCGGAAGCGGCGCCGAGCTCGAGTAGAAGTCATCCAAGTAGCTGGCGGCGGCCCGGATGTCATGCTCCGAGGCGGGGACATCTCGGGAGGAAGTGAGGTCCCCTGGTCCTCAAGGCCCTCCACGCAGAGGTCCACATCAGAGCCCTCGTCGAAGGTGCCGCAGGCGAGTGAACCGAACAGTAAAGTGCGACGGACACCGTACTTCTCTCTCGCCACACGTGCGGCAGCCTGAACCTTACGCAGGGCTTCTTCCCTGGCCCGGTCAAGAGCCGCCTTCCGGGCCTTCCGGCGCCTGCTCCAACCCTGGGCATAGCGCTGTCTCTCATCCGGCGTGAGAAGGGCAGCCACATCGACCACCTCCCACCGTCCGGCCAGATTGTAGCACACGAGCCCCTGGCGCCGCATCGGCGGCGGCGAGCAGCCGGGCACCTGGGCCGAGTCTGTGCCCAGTCGGGCGACCAGGGCCGGGCTGAGGCCGGGCCCGGGGTGGCGGACGGCTCACGGGCAGACGGTCAGGTGGTTGCCGCAGGTTCTATCTTCATCGCCTGCGCGCGGACCCCGGCTATGGCGTTGAGGGAGTCCAGGAGCTCGCGGGTCTCCGCGTCGTCGCAGCACAACTGCAGGAGGATGAGCCCCTGCTCGTTCGGACGGTCGGGGGTGTGGACACCGAGACGGACCCTGATGACCGACCCGAACCGCGTGAGCACGTCCTGCACTGGGAGCGCACCGTCCAGGCGGTCATCGAGGGTGACGGCTACGATGGTGGGGCACTCCACGGGGCAGACCTCCGTTTCGTCCACCCCGGTCGGACCCGCCCACGCGAGGCGGGCCGGAGCCGTCGGGGTGGGTGGTATCGGTATCTTGTCCACGCCACAGCCGCGCAAAGCCTCCAGACGCGCAGGAAGGGACCCCGGTGAAGCGGGGGAATGTGTCAAGAGGAGGCTCGAGACGTCCGGATGTCAACACAGGCCCCTGCACACAAGAGCTCTCGCACCCTCGGCTACCTGCTGGCCGTGCTGGCGGGATGCCTTTGGGCCTCGTTCGTCGTCATCGGCCGGCTTCTTGCCGCGACCGCTGTGGACCCCCTCACCATCGTCACCCTCAGACTGGCCACGGCCTTCGTCATCCTCGCCGGGGTCCTGGCCGTCGTCGACCGCCGTCTCCTCTCGTTCGCGCGGCGCGACCTGCCCCTCTTCCTATCCTACGGCCTCTGCCAGGCGGCCAACTTCGCCTTCTACTTCCTGGCCATCAAGTACACGACAGGTACCACGGCCGTCATCCTCATGTACACCTATCCGGCCTTCGTCGCCGGGCTGGCGCGGCTGTTCCTGGGCGAGCGGCTCGACCGGAACAAGGCCCTCGCCCTGGTCTGCGTCTTGTCGGGCTGCTTCCTCGTCGTGGGGGGGTGGGACCCCGGGGCGCTCGGATACAGCCCGGCGGGCATAGCCGCGGGCTTCGCCGCCCCTCTCGGCATGGCCGCGGCGAGCATCCTCGGGAAGAGGGCGGTCAGGCGTTACAGCTCGTGGACCGTCGTTCTCTGGGGGTTTGGGTTCGGCACCCTCTTCCTCGGCGCGGTCGTCCTCGCGGGGCCGGGCACGGTCCAGACCATACCCGGGGAGGTGTGGGTCGGCATCCTCCTGGCGGCTCTCATTCCGGCCCTGGCCGCCCACGGCCTGTTCACCAAGGCCCTCACCTATATCGAAGCCACCCGGGCCAGCCTGGCGGCCGGGATAGAGCCGGTCGCCGGCGCGGTCCTGGCCTGGCTGTTCCTCGGAGAGCGCCTGGGGGCGGTGCAGTGGCTCGGCGCGGCCGCCGTCCTCACCGGGGTCATCTCCATCCAGGCGACGGACCTCGGGCGGCGGTCGGCACACCCTGGACAGGGCGGCGCGGCCGCCGGGGGCTCCAAGACCGGGGCGGGCCTTCGGCCCGCCGACGAGAGGTGGTCGTCGTGAAGGTCATCGGTCTCATAGGAGGGGTCACCTGGGTCTCCACCGTGGACTACTACCGGCACATCAACAGGCTTGTCGCGGAGCGGCTGGGCGGCCTCCACTCGGCCCGCCTGGCCCTGTGGAGCCTCGACTTCGCGGAGATGGCCGAAGCCCAGCACGCAGGTGACTGGGGAAAGGTGGGCGACCTCATCATCGCCGGCGCCCGGGCCCTCGACGCGGCCGGGGCTGAGGTCTTCGTCATCTGCGCCAACACGCTCCATCTGGTCTACGACCGCGTGGTCGGGGAGACGGGTCTTCCCTTCGTCCACATCGTCGATGCCGTCGGGCGTGCGGCCCTCGAGCAAGAGTTCGGGACGGTCGGACTCCTGGGGACGAGGTTCACCATGGAACACCCCTTCTACCGGGAACGGCTCGAGAAGGAGTTCGGCCTGCGGGTGCTCGTCCCGGACCGCGGTGACCGGGCGGAGGTCCACCGCATCATCTACGAGGAGCTGTCCCAGGAGAAGGTCCTGCCGTCGTCCCGGGCGGCGGTGCGGCGCATCATCGAGGCCCTGGCCGCCTGCGGGGCCCGGGCCGTCATCCTCGGGTGCACCGAGCTGCCTCATCTCTTCTCCGGGGGCCCCGGTTCCGAGCCGGTTCCCCTCCTCGACCCCCTCATCCTCCACTGCCGCGAGGCCGTGAGACTTGCCCTCGGGGCCGACGGGAGCGGGCGGTAGGTTCGGAGGGGCTCAGCCGCGGGCCCCGTGGTGCGGGCGGCGCTGAACGACCCGGAGGGTCCGCAGGCGGTTGACCGCCGCGCCGAGCTCGAAGACCCGCGGCAGGGCGTACTCGCCCGGGTGGCCCTCGCCGTCCCGGCCGGCGAAGGGGGAGATGACGCCGAGCCCCCGGCTCCGGATGTCGGCCATCACCCGCTCCAGGGCCTCGCGCAGGGGCGTCCGACCGTCGAAGTGGCGCCGGGCGGCGTAGTGGATGGCGTCGGCGATGGCCCGCGTCTGGCTCGGGTCGACGAGCTGCTCGACCGCCGAGAGGTCGATCTCCTCACGGCCGAAGGTTATCGTGTGGAGGTCCCGGGCGGCTATCTTCACCTTGTCCCCGCGGCCCCGCCTTGGGTCCAGGCTCGAGGCGACGGGGCAGCGCGGGGTCACCTCCCCGAAAGCGCCGGCGGCCTCCGTCCGGCGCTCGCGACCGAACCTCCCGGCGATCTCCTTCGCCCGGCGCGTGACGTCTCGCGGGAGGTAGTTGTCCATCATGATGACGGTGTCGGCGACATCGAAGTAGTCCCCCGAACCGCCGACGACCAGGACCGTGGAGACCCCCTTCTCCTCGTAGAGCTGTCTCACCCTGTCGAGGAAGGGGGTGATGGGCTCGCGCTCCTTGGCCACGAGTTCCTGCATCCGGCGGTCGCGGATCATGAAGTTGGTGGCGCTCGTGTCCTCGTCGAGGAGCAGCAGCCGGGCCCCGAGCTCGAGCGCCTCCACGATGTTGGCCGCCTGCGACGTGCTGCCGCTGGCCTGGTCGGTGCTGAAGGCCCGTGTGTCCTCACCGCCCGGGAGGTTGGTGATGAAGGGGCTTATGTCCACCTGCTCCACCCGTCGGCCGTCCTCAGCCCGGATCTTGACCGCGTCGGAGACGGTGACCACCAGTTCGCGGCCGTCGCCGGGGATGTGGTTGTAGACGCCCCGCTCGATGGCCCTGAGGAGGGTGGACTTGCCGTGGTAGCCGCCGCCGACGACGAGGGTGACGCCCTCGGGGACGCCCATGCCCGTCACCCGTCCGGCGTGCGGCAGCTCCACGCTCACGCGCAGCCCGTCCGGAGAACGGAAACGGACCACCCTCGCGCCCCGCATGGGCCTGTCGCTGACCCCGCTCTCGCGGGGGAGGACGGCCCCGTCGGCGACGAAGGCGACGAGGCCCATCTCCCGCAGGCGGGCTCTGAGGTGTTCCTGGTCCTCGGCCGCGTCCACATGTCGGGCCACGGCCGCCGCGGAGAGGCTCCGGTGAAGGAGCGACGCCTCGACCACCGCCGGGAGCTCGTCGAAGAACATCCGGGCCGCCTCGCGGCCCAGCACCCGGCGGCCGGCGGCCGGCAGTCCCATGACGAACCTCACCTCGACCCACTCCGACCTGACCACGGCCGACGTCCTCTCGAGGACCTCCTGGCCGGGGCGGTCGACGGCGATGAGGCCACTCCTACCTGTCCCGCGGTGTCCCTTCACCGCCCTTTGTATCGCTCTGTCGAAGGCCCGCGTGAGGTAGTCCTCGAGGGCGACCCGCCTGGCGGTGTTGGAGAACAGCGCGGGAGGGAAGCCGGCCCGGGAGGCCGGGACCCGCGCCCTGAGCCGCGAGGGGGCCGCGAAGGGGTCGCCCTGGACGTGGTCGATGTAGAGGGTCCAGCCCGGGAACCGGTAGGCACCCTCGATGTCCTTGTAGGCCTTGTAGCCCCGCCCGTCGATGCGGGCGAGCGTCCGGCGGAGTTCGTCGGCGTCTCTCAGCGCTGCATGTCCCTCCTGTCGTTCCCCCGCCCGGTCCGGGGGCGCCCTCGCCGCGCCCTCGCCGGTAGGATGTGACGGGGAGGATAGGGGGACACTTTCGATGGCCGGGCCGGTCGGTTCCTGCCGATAGGGCCGGGCCGTGCGGGCTTATCAGGCCGGGCCGCGCGGGCTGGGGGGCCGGGCCCCGAGGCTACGGGCCGGGTCGCTCGCCGGCCTCGGCGCCCATCCTGATGAGCTCGCTCACGGTCAGGCATCTGTAGCCGTTCTCGTGCAACCACTCGAGGATGATGTCGAGCGCTTCCCTCATCTTCTCTCCCTTCTGCCCGGCCGCGTCGTGCATGAGGACGATGTCGCCGGGCCTGATGAGACCGCACACCCGGGAGGCCAGCCGGCGGGCGTCCGGGGTCAGCCAGTCGCGGCTGTCAAGGGAGCAGGCGATGACGGTGTAGCCCTGGGACCGGACGACGCGCAGGGACAGCTCGTCGTGGACGAGGTAGGGGAAGCGAAAGAGAGTCGGGCGGACCCCGAGGACTCTCTCAAGGACGACCTCGGTGCGGCGCAGTTCCCTGTGGACGGTCTCGGCGTCCACGCCCCTCAGGGCCCTATGGCTGTAGCCGTGCGAGGCTATCTCGTGGCCGTCGGCGGCCACCAGCCGGGCGACGTCGGCGTACTTCACGGTCATGACGCCGGTAAGGAAGAAGGTGCACCTGACCGAATGCTCCCGGAGGGCCTCAAGGACGGCCGGGGTGACCTCGGGGTCCGGGCCGTCGTCGAAGGTGATGGCCACGACCTTGGTCTCGACAGGGACCGAATAGACGATACCGCCGTGCGTTCCATGTCCGTGGCCCCTGACCCAGGGGAGCAGTCCGGCCTCGGGCAACTGGAGCCAGAGGTAGAGGAGGACGGTGGAGACCAGGGCCAACTTCGCCCAACCGCCGGTTCCCCGCCGCCTCCGGCGGCTGCCGGCTCGGGTCAACGCGGGTCACCTCGTCGCTCACCCTATATGCCGCCGAGGTGCCGGTTCTTCCCGACCCGGGTCTACACCGGCCGCCCCTCCCCCTGACCTCCTGTGCGCCTAGCACTCGTCGCGGCAGACCTCGCCGTCGGCGGTCAGGGTCAGGAGTTCCCCGACCGTCTTCCGGGCGCTCGCGACGGCCTCCGGGTCGAGAAAGTAGTGCACACTGGGACCGCGCCGCTCGCCGCGCACCAGACCGACGGCCTTCAGGACCCGCAGGTGCTGGGACACGGCCGGCTGGCTGACGTCGAGGCGCCGGGCCAGGGCTCCGACGCACAGAGGCTTGGTCTCGTCCTGCCGGGACAGAAGCCTCAGCAAGGCGAGCCGTGTGGGGTCCCCGAGGACGGCGAAGAGCCTTGCCGCCTCCTCGATGGGCCCATCGGTGACGGTGTTGCTCTCTGCCATAGGCTGTGACCTCCTCCGCCTTCCCCTCCGGCTGGCGCGGAGGGGAGCTGGGTTATTATATGCGCATACTCTTATACGACACCGCGACCTGGTTGTCCTGCCTGGACCCGCCGGCCGGGTTCGCGTGTCCGGAGGCGGTTGCCGGGGACCGGTCGGTGCTGGTAGGCTGGTGTCGAGGAGTCCGGCCTGCAAGGCATTAGAGACACGGCGTCCCCCGGAGGAACGGAGGTCCCGGACGGGAGAGGAGTGAGGCAAGATGCTTCTGGGCGTCTTTCAGCTTCTCGTCGCCGCCAGCTGGGTCTACTGGCTCACGGCCTGCTGGCTCACCCGCGCTTTCTTCCGGTGCCCGTCTGCCCCCCGCGAGGAGCCCGGCTTCACGCCTCCGGTGTCGGTGCTCAAGCCGGTGCGCGGCGTGGACTTCGAGGCCTACGAGAACTTCAAGAGCTTCTGCCTCCAGGACTACCCTGAATACGAGATACTCTTCGGCGTGGACGAGCCGGACGACCCGGTGGTCCCGGTCATCCGCCGGCTCCAGCGCGACCACCCCGAACTCGGCATCCGCCTTGTCGTCGCCAGGCCGACGGGGGCCAACCGGAAGGCCGCCCTCCTGGACCGGCTGGCCGCCGCAGCCAGCCATGACATCCTCGTCATCAGTGACAGCGACATGCGGGTGAGACCGGACTACCTGAGGCGGGTCGTGGCCCCGCTCGCCGACAGGCGTGTGGGCCTTGTCACCTGCCCCTACATCGGGGGAGAGGCGCACAGCCTTCCGGCCCGCCTCGAGGCCCTCTACATGGGCGTGACCTTCCTTCCCTCGGTGATCGTCGCCCGGCGGGTCCTCTCCATGCGCTTCGCCCTCGGGGCGTCGCTCGCCCTCCGGCGCACGGACCTCGAGCGCATCGGGGGCTACGCGGCCCTTGTCGACTACCTGGCAGAGGACTACCAGGTCGGCGCACGCCTTTCGGCCCTGGGGCTGAAGGTCCACCTGTCCGATTACGTCATGACGAGCATCCTCGGGCCCACGACCTTCCACGAGGAATGGGAACGGGAGGTCAGGTGGGCGCGAGCCAGCCGGGTCAGCCGTCCCAGGGAGTACCCGGGGCTCATCCTCTCCTTCAGCACACCGCTGGCCGGGGCTCTGGCCTGGCTTTCGGGCTTCTCGCCGGCCGCCGTGCAGGCCCTCGCCGTGAGCCTCGTCCTCCGGTGGGCCGTCGGGTGGCTCGTCTCCGGCTACACCGGTGACAGGGTCTCGCGCCGCTCCCTGGTCTGGCTTCCCGTCCGCGACGTGCTCACCGCTCTGGTCTGGCTGGCCGCGGGCATCGGGCACCACGTCGTCTGGCGTGGGGAGCACTACGAACTCGAGCGAGGAGGCCTGATGAGACGGGTCACCCCGCTCTCGCTCCACTTCGAGGAGGGAGAAGAAGGGGATGTGCCGGATGGTCTTGAGAGCGGCGGTGAGGGCACTCGACTTCCTCCTGCGGCGGGTCTGCGGCATTCGTGAGTTCACCCGTGACCCCGATTGCATCCTGCGCCTCTCCGTGGCGAGATGTGGGCACGACCTCGTCCTTTCGGACGGGACCAGGGTGCGGCGGGGGGAGCCGGTGGGAGACCTCCACCTTTGGAACGAGAGGGTCCCGCCGATGCCCCCGGGAGGTCCCGACCTTGCCTGGGGTCTGGCCTTCGGGCGACGGATGAGGCGCTCCCTGGCGCTTCTGGCCCGGGCGGTCGAGGACGACCCTGAGCTCCGGCGGCTCAAGGCCTTCCGGGCAGTGGGTTCGGTGATGGGGTCGGCCCTCCCCAGGGCCGTGGGCGCCCTCGCGGCGCGGCTGGGCCTCGACGTTGTCGAGCCGGAGGGCCCTCGGGGACCCTGGCGGCGCTTCGTCGAGTTCTGGGAGAACGCCTACGCCCTGGCCCTCGTCTGGGCCTTCAACCCTCCGAGCCTCGAGGCGAAGGCGCTCACGGGGCTTCGTCGGGTCCAGATGTGGATATCCAGGGAGAGGCTCATCGACACCTACGGGGAACGGGAAGACCTCCCGCAACGGAAGCCCGAGACCGGACGGGGTGGACCGGAACCTCCTGACACGTAAGGACGGCAGGGACACCTGTGCCGCCGCTTCAAAGCCGAACGGAGGAGATGTGGATTGCTCAAGGGCTACGCCGGACGAATCCTACGGGTCGACCTCTCCGCGGGGACGGCCGACAGCGAGCCTGTCCCTGAGGAGTGGGCCCGGGCGTTCTTCGGAGGCCGCGGGTTCGCCGCAGACCTCCTTGCGCGCGAGCTCGCCGCCGGCACCGACCCCCTCGGCCCAGACAACAAGTTCGTCATCGCCACCGGTCCCCTGGCCGGGAGCGGTGTCGCCGGCTCGACGCGGCACATCACCGCCTGCCGGTCCCCGCTCACCGGCGGGTGGGGAGAGGCCAACGCCGCCGGCCGGTTCGGGCCCATGATGAAGGCGGCGGGCTTCGACGCCATCGTCGTGGAGGGGCGGGCCGACAGGCCGGTCTACCTCTGGGTCACGGGCGGCCGGGTCGAGGTCCGCGACGCGTCCGGGGTTTGGGGGCTCTTCACCGCCGACGCCCGCGAGGCCCTTCTCCGGGAGACGCATCCGGGGGCGGAGGCGGCCGTCATCGGCCCGGCCGGCGAGCGCGGCTGTCTCTTCGCCTGCGTCATCAGTGAGAACGACCGGGCCGCCGGCCGCACCGGGACGGGGGCGGTCATGGGGTCCAAGAACCTGAAGGCCGTCGTCGTCCACGGGGAGGACCCCGCACCGGTCCACGACGAAGGGCGCCTGGCCTCCCTCCGGAAGGAGATCGTCCGGCTCTGCCTGGAACATCCGACCTCCAGGGGGCTCCGGGAGAACGGGACGGCCAACGGCATCGGGGCGCACGACGCCCTCGGCATGTTCCCCCACCACAACTTCCGTGAGGGTACCTCCCCGCGCATCGGCGAGGTGGACGGGCCGACCATGACGCGGACCATCCTCTCCGGCCGGAAGGCCTGCCGGGGCTGTCCGGTGGCCTGCCGGCGGGTGGTGGAGGTCAGGGAGGGCCCCTTCGCCGTCGACCCGCGCTACGGTGGGCCGGAGCTGGAGACTATCGGCGCCCTCGGGACGTGCGTGGGCCTCTACGACCTCAGGGCCATCGCCAAGGCCAACGAGCTGTGCAACAAGTACGGTCTGGACACCATCAACACCGGGCTCTCCATCGCCTGGGCCATGGAGTGTGCGGAGCGCGGCATCCTCACCCCGGGGGACACGGGCGGCCTCGACCTCACGTGGGGGAACGCGGAGACCGTCCTCACCCTCATAAGACAGATCGCCGAGGGCGAGGGGCTCGGTGCCCTGCTCGGCAGGGGCCTCAAAGCGGCCTCGGCCGAGGTGGGCCGGGGCAGTGAGGAGTTCGCCATGCAGGTGAAGAACCAGGCCTTCCCCGTGCACATGCCGCGGGGCAAGGTCGGCCAGGGCCTGTCCTACGCGACGTCGAACCGGGGCGCCTGCCACACTCAGGGCATCCACGACACGAGCCTGGAGGCCGGGAGGACGGCCCCGGAGATCGGCTTCACCGAGCGCTACCGGAACCTTCCGAGCCAGTCCAAGAAGCTGAAGGCGGAGGTCGAGGCCCTGGCCCAGAACTACCGGGCGGCCCAGGACAGCCTCATCATCTGCCGCTTCACCTCCTGGGACTACGGCCCGACGACCCCGGCGATGCTCTGCGAGGTCCTGAACGCCGTGACGGGGTGGGACGTCACCCCCGCCGAGCTCATGCTCGTCGGGGAAAGGATCTTCAACCTCTGCCGTCTCTTCAACCTGAGGGAAGGGTTCGGCCGGGAGGACGACACCCTTCCGGCGCGGTGCGGCACCAACCTCCCGGAGGGGCCGTGCCGCGACTCGGTCATCACCAAGGCGGACCTCGACCGGATGCTGGACGAGTACTACGACTTCCGCGGCTGGACCCGGGACGGGGTGCCGACAGACGAGACTCTGCGCCGCCTGGGTCTCGAGAGACTGTGAACAGATGCCCGAGGTAGGCCGGCTGTCGACACCTGCGTGAGGGGGGCCGGAACCCGAGCGTCCCGACCCCCCCCCGCTCCCCTCTGTTCTGTCCCTGCGGCTTCTGGTCCCGGCGCCCTTGCGCCCGCGGCGTGGTCTTGCGGTGGAGACCTGCCGGGCCGTCAGCCCTGCGGGACGAGCGACAGGCTGCGGTAGGCGTTGACCATGCCGTGCCCGAAGTACGGGTCGACGCCGACCCGCCCGATGTCCTCGGCCGTCTGCATGACGATCTCGGCGATCTGCTGGGCGCCGAGTTCCGGGTGGGTCGAGGCGACAAGGGCGGCCACGCCGGAGGTTTTCGGGCAGGCCATGGACGTCCCGGCCATCCAGGCGTAGCCGACGAAGGGCGTGCCGTCAGGAAGGACCAGCGCGTACGTGTTGAGGCACATGTCGTACCACCAGCCGGGCTCGGGCCAGCGCTGGAAGTCGCCGCCGGGGGCGGCCAGGTCGATGTAACCGGGTCCGTAGTTGGAGTAGGAGGCCAGAGAATCGTCCGGGCCGGTGGCGGAGACGCAGATGACCCCGGGCATCCAGGCCGGGACCGTGAAGGTCGCCCCGACGAACCTGTAGCCCAGGTGGCCGTACAGCTCGTTGAGGTACTCGGTGCAGAGGTGCTTGTTGGCGCAGTTGAGGCCGTCGTTGCCCGCTGCGGCCACGACGACCGTGCCGTTCTCGACGGCGAACCGCACCGCCCGCTGGTAGGCCAGGAAGCCGGCCACGCTGTTGCCGAGGCGGTAGGTGGCCCCGGTCTCGGGGTCGGTCCAGAAGACCTGGCCCATGACGGCGAACCCGCCGAGGCTGAGGGACAGGACGCGGCAGCCGTCTTTGGTCGCCTGGACCATGCCTGCCGCGATCCAGGCCGTGCTGCCGCTCCCCTCTCGGGTCAAGACGCGGTAGGCTCTCAGTCCGAGGTCCGGTCCGACACCGAGGACGCGCCCGTTGGCGGCGATGGTGCCGGCGCAGTGCGTCCCGTGGCCGTGGCGGTCGAGGTAGTCCGCGGGGTCGCCGGTCTCGGACGGGTCGTCTCCCCAGCCGCCGGCAGGGATGAAGTTGCGCCCGCCGAGGAGGTTCGCCGCCAGGTCGGGGTGAGGGAAGATGCCCGTGTCGATGACCCCGACGACGACCCCGTGGTGTCCGGTGCCGAGGGCGAAGGAGGCCCCGTCGTCGGTGACGCGCTTGATGTCCCACTGGTAGAGCTCATAGAGGTCGGCTCCGCCGAGGTCCACGTCTTCGGCTTCTCCAGCGACCTGCACCGCGGGGATGTCGAGGGTCACCGGTATGGCCGGACCGGCCGTCTGGACGCCCGGAGTCGCAAGCATCCGGCCGACGAAGCCCCCTCCGGCCCTGGCCTGAAGGACACCTATCTCGGGGATGGTCAGGACGACCTCACCTCCGGCGGCCTCGACGAGCGCGGCCGCGTCCTCCGGGAGGGCCTCGGAGGTGAAGACGACCGTGTAGAGCTGCGGGCCCGGAGCGGCGAGAGCCGGCGACCCGGGGAGGAGTCCCGCGAGCAGGACGGCCGCCAGGATGATGCCCAGCTTCCTCACGATGAACGACCTCCGTTCTCGCAAAGGTTGACTCTCATGAAGGTTGACCGGCGGAAAGTCCCGGTCTCCGGCCCCCCGTCCACCCGCCGGCCGTCTCACCCCACCTCCTCACGTCAGGATGAACGGGGGAGGCACGTTCCCTATACGACGTCTGGCAGGATATTCCTGCTCTGCCGCAAGGTAGGAGCCCGCGGCTCCCGGTCGGGACGGGGAGGTGTGGAGGAAGGGGTGAGGGGC